>JADMIO010690592.1_pt1 | contig 11116 bp, 11 predicted proteins | sample 8958161 | NCBI WGS metagenome assembly JADMIO01 (sample SAMN16585339, study PRJNA669376) | soil metagenome | isolation source: Crop rotation soil | place: USA: Cullars Rotation, Alabama | collected 2011 | reverse complement strand
TTTCAAGAAGCGGCGCCGAGCAGTTTGACGTTCTTCAGCGATTCCACGAAGCGGGTGAAATCGGTCGCTTGAAGTTGCAGCCGCTCGAGAAGTTCGGGATCGGCGAGCCGGCCTTGCGGATCGAGCAAATTGTTGATTCCGGCGAGAAACACCCGCCGCGGAAAAACGTAGGCGTCGCGATAACCAAAAATCAGTTGCAGCTGCTCGATCGGCCGGAGGGCGCCCCACATTCCGGCGGAGACTCCCACGAAACAGACCGGCCGCCGCTCGAAGCTTTCGGGAAATTTCAGCATGTCGATGAAATACTTCAGAACGCCCGGCACGCCGCCGTTGTATTCCGCCGTGACGACGACCAAGCCGTCGGAGGACAGAATCGCGTCGCTGAATTTTTGGAAGCTGGCCGGCTTGGCGCCGTAGGAGGTGGGATGGAAAATTTCGGCCGGCAATTCGGCGAGATCGAGCAAGCGAACCGGAATTTTAAGTCTCGCGTAAATTTCCAGGACCTGGCCCGCGACTTTGCGAGTATTGCTCCCCGGCCGGTTCGTTCCCGAGATCACCGTGATCATGGGCGACAAAATGCGCCGCGGCCGCCGAGGAATCAAGCGCCCTTTTCAAAAGGTAGGGTCGGCTCGCCGAGCCGACCGGTTTTAACCGATGGTGGAGAAGAGAGTTATTCACGGATAACGCAGAGGGACACCGATGAACGATGAAGCATTTCTAATCCGCGTTCATCCGCGTCATCCGCGGATTGCCTTCTCCGGTTTCTCAAAAAACTCTTTGAATTCCGCCATGTTTCTCGCCAACATGCGCGTTCTCTTCCAGCCGCCAGGACGGGTCGCGTCGAGGCCGAGGAGAGAAGTTTGAGCATGAAACGAACGCATCATTGCAACGAATTGCGGCCAACGCACGTCGGCCAACAAGTCACGCTTTCCGGTTGGGTCCATTCGCGCCGCGATCTTGGCGGCCTCATTTTCATCGATATTCGCGATCGCGAAGGCCGCACCCAGACCGTTTTCGATCCTTCTTCGCTGGACAAGGAACTCTTCGATCAAGCCGCCGGTCTGCGAAGCGAATGCGTCATCACCGTCACCGGCAAGGTCCGCCGCCGGCCGGCCGGCACCGACAATCCGAAGATCGTCACCGGCGAGGTGGAAATCGCCGCCGAGCGGCTCGAAATCCTCAACATGGCCGACGTCCTGCCGTTCCCGGTCGACGACCCGGAAGTCGCCGCCAAGGTGAACGAGGAATTGCGCCTGCGTTATCGCTATCTCGATTTGCGCCGCTCCGAAATGGCCCGCAACCTTCGCTTGCGCAGCAAGGTCGCCACCGCCATTCGCGTTTTCCTCGACGGAGAAGGATTTCTCGAGGTCGAGACGCCGACGTTGTTCAAGTCCACCCCGGAAGGCGCCCGCGAATTTCTCGTCCCGAGCCGGGTGAATCCCGGAAAATTTTACGCGCTGCCGCAATCGCCGCAGCAATTCAAACAAATTCTCATGGTCGCCGGCGTCGAGCGCTATTTTCAGTTGGCGCGATGTTATCGCGACGAGGACCAGAGGGCCGACCGCCAGCTGGAATTCACTCAAGTCGATTTGGAAATGTCGTTCATCGATCGCGAAGACATTTATTCGCTGATCGAAGGGATGCTGCGTCAGGTATGGAAAACGGCGCTGAACGTCGAGATTCCCACGCCGTTTAAGCGGATGACTTTTCAGGAGGCGTTGAATCGCTTCGGCATCGACAAACCGGACACCCGTTTCGGGATGGAGCTGGTCGATTTCACCGAGGAGTTTCGCGGCAGCTCGTTCAAGGTGTTCAGTGGCGCGATTACAAATGGAGGCGTTGTCAAGGCGCTCAACGCCAAGGGGCTCGCCGGCGCGACGCAAGGCCAGATCGAAACGATGACCGAATACGCCAAAAGCTTCGGGGCGCGAGGGCTGGCCTACATCAAGGTCGAGGGCGGCGAATGGAAGTCGCCGATCGTGAAGTTTTTCAGCGACGCGGAAAAAGCCGCGTTGACCAGCAAGCTCGGGATCGAAGAAGGAGATTTGATTCTTTTCGCGGCCGACCAATGGCTGACGGCGTGCGAAATTCTCGGAAAAATCCGGCTTTATTGCGCCGAGACGCTCAAAGGGCAGGGGAAGCTGCGGATCGATCCGAACCACTTCGAGTTTCTCTGGGTCGTCGACTTTCCGCTTCTGAGTTTCGACAAGGAAATGAACCGCTGGTATTCGAGCCATCACCCGTTCACGGCGCCGGTAACCGAGGATATTCCGCTGCTCAAGAGCGATCCCAAGCAGGTTCGCGGCCAGCACTACGACGTGGTGGTGAACGGAGTGGAGCTGGGCGGCGGCTCGATCCGAATTCACCGGCCGGACGTGCAAAAGACGATTTTCGAAGACGTGCTGCAAATTCCGCCCGAGATGGTGACGGCGCGTTTTGGATACATGCTCGAGGCGTTTCGCTTCGGCTGTCCCCCGCACGGCGGAATCGCCCTCGGATTCGATCGTTTGATTGCGATTCTCTGCGGGACCCCGAGCATTCGGGATGTCATCGCGTTTCCGAAGACGGCGAAGGGAACCGATTTGATGACGGACGCTCCGGCCGCCGTGGAACCGCGCCAATTGCGGGATCTCCACCTGGAACTGAAAGTGGCGAAGAAGGAATAAGTGGAATAGGGCGCCTGGCCTTAGGCGACCCTCTGGCAAATTTACCGCGGTCGCTCGGGTCGAGCTACCCTACCTTTGCTTACGGGTTTAATCGAGCGAGCTTTGGCCGAGCGGTCGGCTCGGAGAGCCGACCCTATCTTTCCCCGTCGGCTCCGCCGTCCGAGAGCGTTTCGCCCGGTTCCCTGGCGCTGGGGCCGCTCCGCGTTTTGGGGGCGCCGAGCATCATCCAAACGAGCAACAGAACCAGCAACAAGACCGGAATGATCCAAAAGAACATCATAAGCTCTCCTCGTTTTGGCGCTTCGATTTCAATTTCATTTGTTCAGATACCGGCCGTGCTCGATTTCATCGGTGGACGGTCCATTCAGGCGGCTTCTTCGGCCTCGAATGGCCATCGCGAAGACGAGCCCGATTACAAAGGCAAAGGCCAGAACCACGGCTAAAAACGTCATAAAACCTCCTTAACTTTCGCGCGCGGTGGTGGCGCCGACAAGTTCGGGTTCCCGCGACGGAGCCACCGGTTCCGGCCGATGAATTCCTTCGCCGAATTCCTCGATCATCTTCTGGTTAAACGCGGGAATGTCCGCCGGCTTGCGGCTGGTCACCAATCCGTTGTCCACCACGACTTCCTCGTCGACCCAATGCGCTCCGGCGTTTTCCAGGTCTTTTCGAATCGACGGATAAGAAGTCATTCGCCGCCCGGCCGCCACTCCGGCGTCGATCAACGTCCACGGGCCGTGGCAGATCGCGGCGATTGGTTTTCCGGCGTCGGCGAACCGTTTGATGAATTGAATCGATTCCTGGCTGAGCCGGAGATGGTCCGGATTCATCACGCCGCCGGGGAGAAGAAGGGCGTCGAATTCCTCCGGCTGCGCTTCGGCAATCGGAATGTCGACCACGAAACTTTTTCCCCACTTGGTTTCCTTCCACGCCCGAACTTCGCCGGATTCCGGCGAAACGATAAATGTGTCGGCGCCGGCTTTATCGAGCGCCTTGCGGGGATCGACGAGTTCCACCTGTTCGAAGCCATTGGCGACGAGAATGGCGACTTTCTTTCCTGAAAGAGTTTTCATAGCGAGTTCTCCTATTTCATTTTTCTGGTTCAAACGAGTTCACGAACTTTTTCGGCAGAGGAGCCAGACGGGTCCAAAATTGTTCCATTCCTCCGTTTCAAAAAGGTTTCGACCAATATATTGGCGGCTGCGGTCTTCAAAGGGAGCTCCTGGCAATTCGTTGCGCTTGTCCCCAATTTCCGCCACCGGGAAGCAGGTGGCAATTTCGCGGATTACTGATTTTCAGCTCAGGGAAGATGCTCGGGGGAGCGGAATTAGGGAGTAGGGGACCGAAGCGGGCTCGGGGAAGGGGGAGGACGGATCGGCGAGCCGCCGCTACCTTACAGGTCGATTTCGAAACCGTCGTAAGCTACGCTGATCCTGGGCGCGCCTTGAGAAAGTTGCGAGAGGCGCTCGGTGCTCTCCCGAAGCGTTTCTAATTGCGCGTCGCCGCTGGCCGGGTCGTGGTGAAACAGGCAGAGATGCTTGACTCGAGCGCGCGTCGCCAGTTCGACCGCCGCCACGTTGCTCGAATGCCCCCAATTCTCCTTGCTGAGAATCGAGTCGGAAAAAAGATATTGCGCGTCGAAAATCAACAAATCGGCGTCCGCGAAAAAGTTCACGAACGGATAATTCGGGTCGAGCATTTCCGCGCGGTGCTCGGAGTCGGTGGAGTAAACAAATGCTTTGTTCTCTCGCTCGAACCGATATCCGTAAGAAATTCCCGGGTGATCCTGCTGAATGGCGCGGACGCGAAAGCCGGCGATCTCATAACTGGTTCCCGGTTCCAGCCGCGTGAAAGTCCTTTCCGCCCGCATGTAACCGAGCGGGACCGGAAAAAACGGCTCCGCCTGGTGCCGCTGCAGCGCCTCTTCGATTCCGGGATGGCATCCGTAAAAATTCAGAACGTTGTCCGGCTCGTAGGCGGGAGCGAAAAAAGGGAAGCCTTGGAGGTGATCGTAATGAAGGTGCGAGAGAAAAATATGAAATTCGCGCGGTCGCGGATTGCGTTGCCGGATCGAAGCGCCCAATTCGCGGATGCCGCTGCCGGCGTCGCAAATGATTGGCGCGTCCCCATTTTCCAATTCGACGCAGGAGGTGTTGCCGCCGAAGGAGCGACTCAGGGCGAAAGGAAGGAGTTGATTGACGAACTTTTCGCGGTCGGCTGGGGTGGAAAGCGGCGTGGAATCGCCGATTCGGCCGAGCGCCGCGAGGAGCTTCGCGCGAACCGCCTCGCCGCTCAACGCCACGGGGATCGAACCTCGGCAACCCCAGATCCTGACTTTCATCGGCGCGCAGCCTAGCGGGTATCGTTCGGAGGAGCAAGGGATCAGCGACGCCAAAACGGGGCGAGTAGTGGCGCGTCGCCGAACCGCCCTACCGTTTACGAAAGGTGGTTCGCGCGCCGCGGCGACCTTTTCGATCCGTTCGGGGAATGCCGGGGGGACGGCTCGGGAAAACGTCGGGGAGCGTCAAATACGAGGACTTGATCTATTTTCAAAATCGGCTCATCATGTCGTTGAGAACCCCGAAGCAATGGCGACAACGGTCCAAAAACGTGGTGGCTTTACGCTGATCGAACTTTTGGTCGTAATTTCGATCATTGCCATTCTCGCGTCGCTTCTTCTTCCCGCTTTAGCCAAAGCCAAAGGCCGCGCCGAACGCGTTCGCTGCGTCAACAATCTCAAGCAGCTCGGGGTGATCTGGACGCTCTACTCCGGAGATAATAACGAACTCCTCGTCGCCAACGGCAAAGGCGAGACGCATCCTTCCTGGGTGCAAGGCAGTTTTGAATCTTCGCCCACCGACGCCAGCGACGCCTCATTGCTGACCACGGATAAAGCCTCGCTCTTTTCGCCCTATCTTAAAGCCAAGGATATTTATAAATGTCCGTCGGACAAAACGCTCGGCACCGCCGGAACGGCAAAGAAGCCGCGGCTTCGCAGCTACGCCATGAACGCTTACGTGGGATGGGACGATGACGTCTACCGCGGAATTCCCAACGCCAATTACATGGTTTTCCGCCGAACGGCTGATTTTGGAAACATCTCTCCGGCTTCCATTTTCCTGATTTCCGACGTTCATCCCGATAGCATTTGCCGCCCGTTTTTCGGAATGATTCTTACTCTGAAACCGACGACGTTTTATCATTATCCGGCGAGTTATCACGATCGTGGAAGTTCGATCTTGTTTGGCGACAATCATGTCGAAAGCCACAAGTGGAAGGATCGCCGCACTTATTTGGCCCGCAGCCTCAACTTCCACGGCCATAACGATCCGTCTCCGAACAACGAAGATCTTCTTTGGTTGTTGGAAAGGACCACGGTTCGCAAGAACTGACGGCCCATTCGCGTTCAAACCTTACTTTTCTTTTTCGGCCCGACCTCGCGCCCTCGACGGGTTTACGCTTAGGGTAGGGTTGCCTCTCCGAGGCGATCCGGACGGCTCGAAGAGCCGTCCCTGCCTTTACTCGGGATAGAGCAAATATTTCCTTCTTAAGTCTCGGAACTTTTCTTCCCCCGCCGCCCACGAATTGACGATCCCGCTCGCCGGACGGTCCGCCAGCAAATCCGAGCGGGTCGCGTCGGTTCCGTTCGCTTTGTCGAACATGGTGAAATTTTTGTCGGCCTTGCGCGCCTCCAAAAAAAGATTACGGCCGGAAACTTCCCGGACCGCGTCCAAGGCGTAAAAATTGATCGCTGACATCGACGCCCGGGCGGGATCGGTGAAATGAATGCGAAATCCCTGATGCAAATAGCGGCCGGCGCTGATGGTGAACGGAACGAACTCCACGCCGCGCAATCCGTAGCCGTTCATTTGCGCGGAGAGCCGATCCGCCTTCAGCCACGGCGCCGTGACGCACTCGAATGGGCGGTTGAAAGTCATTCCAATGCTGACCCCGCCCACTTCGCCAAGCATTCCGGTGCTGGCGTAATAAAGCGGAGAATCGGCGTTCGGAATTTTCGGCGACGGTGGAATCCACGCCAGGCCCGTGTCCCGCCAAACCATCGAGCGTTTCCATCCTTCCATCGGGATCACCCGGAGTTTGCATGGATTGCTGATCCAGCGTTCTCCGTTGATCATCCGCGCCAACTCGCCGCAGGTCATCCCGTAAATGTAAGGAATGTTCCATTGCCCGATGAACGAGCGGAAGCGCGGATTCCACAGAGGGCCTTCAATGTGCTCGCCGCCGAGCGGGTTGGGGCGATCGAGCACGATAAACTCCACGCCCGCTTGCGCGCAGGCTTCCATCGCCAGTCCGAGCGTGCTGATGAACGTGTACGAGCGGCAGCCGATGTCTTGAAGATCGTAAACCATCGCGTTGATCTCCTTCAGCATCGCCTTCGTCGGCTTGCGCGTTTTTCCGTAGAGGGAATAAACTTTCAGCCCGCTCCCGCGATGAACCGTTTCCGGCACCGAATCGCCCGCCAGAATGTCGCCGTCGATTCCATGTTCCGGCGCGAAAAGCGCCACCAACTGAACGCCCGGCGCGCGCTGAAGAATTTCAATCGTCGATCGCCGCCGCGAATCAACTCCGGAGCGATTGGTCAGCAGCCCGATTTTTTTTCGGCGCGCCGCCGCGAAATTATCGTCGCGCAAAACATCGATTCCGAGTCGGACCAACGCCGTCTGCTGGGGCGCAAGCTCGAAGGAATTTGTCGCGGCCGTGGACGGTTGTTCGGCGGCGGAATTGGTTGACGGCGAATTCGAAGAAATTTTTGGGGCCGAGACGACGGCAGTCGCGGCGGCCAAATTCGTTTCTTCGCTGGCCGCGGAATCGGGCGGGAGTGGAGTGATGTTCGTTTTTGGCGGCTTGGCCGCTTCCACCGGAAGGGCGCCAAAGAGCAGCCAAAGCGTGAGTCCGAGTAGAAATCCGCCGCCGGAAAATCGCACGAAGCGAGCATAGAAAATTCGTTCTCGCTGGAAAGAGAATTTCATCTTCGGCTCCCGTCGCGTTCAGATATTCCCCGACCTATTTTTCACGTTGTCTGTCGCCAGAGGCCCGCCTAACGTATCGCCGCATGAACGTTTTTGTCACCGGCGGAGCAGGGTATATCGGGTCCGTTTGCGTCGAGCAGTTGCTCAACGCGGGGCATGAGGTCACGGTTTTCGACAATCTTTCCGAAGGCCACCGCGGCGCCGTCGATTCTCGCGCCACGTTCATCCGGGCCGGTCTCGACAACGCCATGAATGTCGTGGAGGCGGTCAAGGACTCGAAGGCCGAAGCGATCATTCATTTCGCCGCTCACGCGCTGGTCGGCGAATCGATGACGAATCCCTCCAAATATTTTCGCAACAACGTCGCTTTCGGACTTAATCTTTTGGACGCCGCCGTCGCCGCCGGAGTCAAAAAGTTTGTCTTCAGTTCGACGTGCGCCACTTACGGACCGCCCGACCGGATTCCAATGACCGAAGATTTGCCGCAGCGGCCGATCAATCCCTACGGCGAATCGAAGCTGATGTTCGAAAAAGTTTTGGAATGGTTTCAACGGATTCATGGATTGGAATTCGTCGCCTTCCGCTACTTCAACGCCGCCGGAGCCAGCGCGAAGTTTGGCGAGCATCATCGGATCGAGACGCATCTCATTCCGAACGTCTTGAAAGTCGCGCTCGGCCAGGCGACTCATTGCGAAATTTTTGGAACCGATTATCCGACGCCCGACGGCACCTGCATTCGGGATTACATTCATGTCGCCGATCTGTCGGACGCGCATATTCTCGCGCTGGCGCCGGGCAAGCAGGGATTTTTTAATTTGGGCAATGGCGACGGATATTCCGTGCGGGAAGTGATCAAAACATGCGAAGCGATCACCGGAACGCCGATCAAAGCGGTGGAAAAGCCGCGCAGGCCGGGAGACCCGCCGAAACTGGTGGCTTCGGCGCAAAAAGCGATTCAGGAACTCGGCTGGAAACCCAAATTGCCGAAGCTCGACCAAATCGTCTCCACCGCCTGGGAATGGCACCGCAAACACCCCGACGGGTATAAAGATTGATCGATTTGAACGGTGGCGGCGTTTTCGCCGAAAAACGCCATTTCCATTATTCGAGGTGAAGGGCGGCTGGGCGAGCCGCCTCTACCTTCTACAGCTGTTGCATCGCCGAATCGAGCGCGGCGTAAAGCTTGCCCATCGTCTCTTCGGTTTCGTCGCCCATGTTCGAGATTCGAAAGGTCGTTCCCTTGATTTTTCCGTAGCCGCCGTCGATCAAAAATCCTTGTTCCTTCACCAACTTCTGCAGTTTGGCGGCGTCCACCGTTCTTCCCGCCTTGCGGGCGCCGTTATTGACGCAGGTCAAGGTGACCGATTCAAATCCTGGCTCGGGGAAAAGGGTGAATCCGTGGCGGCCAGCCCAGTCGCGGGTCATTTGCGCCAATTTGCGATGCCGCGCGAAACGCGCGTCCAACCCTTCCGCGAAAATATCGTCCAATTTCGACGAGAGCGCGTAAACGTGCCCGATGCTCGGCGTGCTCGGCGTCATGCTCTCTTGCGCGTTTTTCTGAAATTCCACGAAATCGAAATAATAACCGCGATCCTTGATCGTCGCCGCTTTCGCGAGCGCCGCCGGCGAGCAGGTGAAAACGGTCAGGCCCGGAGGAAGCGCGAACGCTTTTTGGGTTCCGGCGAGCAGCACGTCAACTCCCAGGGCGTCGAATTCCAATTTCACCGCGCTCATCGAGCTGACGGCGTCGATAATGAACATGACGTCGGGGAATTTCGCCTTCAACGCCGCGATTTCGTGAATGGGGCTCATGGTGCCGGTCGACGTTTCGTTGTGGATCAGCGTCAGGGCGTCGAAATCGCCGGTGCTCAGCCGCGCCTCGATTTGCTCGGCGAGAATGGGGGAACCCCAATTCACCTGGAGCGCCTCGGCCGCTTTTCCGCAGCGCTTGGCGACGTCGAGCCACTTGTCGGAAAAGGCGCCGCACATGCAGCAGAGGACCTTTTTGGAAACCAGGTTGCGAATGGCGCCTTCCATCACTCCCCAGGCCGAGGAGGTGCTCAGGTAAACGAGTTGCTTGGTGTAGAGCAGCGACTGGAGTTGCGGCTGAACCTTCGCGTAAAGGTCTTTGAACCCTTGCCCTCGATGCCCGATCATCGGCGAACAAAAGGCGCGGAACGTTTTTTCGCTGACTTCGACCGGTCCCGGGATATGCAATTTCACATGTGCCATAGCTCGTGAAACTTTTCACAAGGGTCTCGGGTTTGGCAAGCGGTTTCGCGCGGCGAGCCCCCGAACGAAGAAAATTGAAAGTTTTTGCAACTCAATTGTTCCCGGTTGGGTTGTTCCCTTACAATCAGCGCCGCTCGAGGGCGCGGCGGCAATGACTGAATCCGAACCATTTGAAGCATTCATGCGATCTTACCAAAACATGGTATACAGCACCGCTTTGCGCCTCATCGGCAGCGAAGCGGAGGCCAAGGACGTCGCCCAGGATGTCTTCGTCAAAGCCTACGAACGGTTCGCCGAACTCAAAGACAGTCCTTCCGCCGGCGGTTGGCTCAAAACCGTCGCCCGCAATCAGTCGCTCAACTTTCTCTCCCGCTACCGCCGCCGCTGGCATTTTTTCTCCGATTTTTTTGCTTCGGACGATTCCGATCGGGAGGAACCCGATTTCGCCGCCCCGGACGATCTCGCGGAGCGTTTGGAAGGCTCCGACCGCCTCCGCTTCCTCGAGGAAGCGCTGCTGCAACTGCCAGACGCCCAGCGGGTGCCGCTGGTGCTTTATCATTTTGAAAGCTTGAGCTACGAAGAAATCGCTGAACGGGTCGGCGCCAGCCTGGGCAAGGTGAAGACCGACATTTCGCGCGGACGCGAGGCGTTGCGACGCAAGCTGAAGCTCTCGTCCGACGGCGAGTTGGAATGGACGCACGTGCAATCGAAGGCGTCCAAAACGTCCCCGAGCCCGCGTCGTTCGGAGCAAACTCGACTTTTATCCCTGATTTGATGGAACGATTTTGATGTATGAACAACCCCGACTTCAAAGAATTGGAACAAGCGATTCATCGGGAACTTTCTCGCCTTCCGGATTGCGAGGCGCCGTCGGATCTCGCGGCGGGAGTTCTGGCCCGGCTGCAAGCCCGGGCGCTCAAACCGTGGTGGCGGCGGCCTTTCGCCACTTGGCCGCCCGGCCCGCGCGGCGTCGGACTCTTTATCATGGCTCTTCTTCCAGCGCTGCTCATGTGGGGATTGATGGTTTGGTCTCCGAACGTGGCGGCGGGCGTTTCCGTTTCAGTGAAGCCGTTCGTCGCCCTGGCGGGCGCCATTTATCAACTGGCGGTTTCCCTCTTCAACGCCGGATTGCTTCTCCTCCGTTCGGCCGGGCCGATCTGGATCGCCGCCATCAGCGCCACGCTGGCGTTCCTCTGCGTGAGTTGCCTCGGCTTGGGCACGCTTTTC
>JADMIO011419626.1_pt1 | contig 11118 bp, 7 predicted proteins | sample 8958161 | NCBI WGS metagenome assembly JADMIO01 (sample SAMN16585339, study PRJNA669376) | soil metagenome | isolation source: Crop rotation soil | place: USA: Cullars Rotation, Alabama | collected 2011 | reverse complement strand
GAGCGCCCGCAGCTGGCCGCCCACTTCCCGTCGGTCGGCGGCGACGGCGACGCGGACGCCGCGTGGCCCCACGTGCTGGAGGTGCTCGCCGGCCAGGACCGCGAGCTGCTGGCCGAGTTCACGCATCCGCTGCAGACGAACGAGACGTCGCGCTGCGGGGCGCTGATCGGCGGCTTCTGCGAGGTCGCGGCGACGACGGGCCTACCGCTGCGGGCGTTCGAGCTCGGCGCGAGCGCGGGCCTGAACCTGCACTTCGACCGCTACCGCTATGAGCAGGACGGCCTGGCGCTGGGGCCGGCCGACAGCCCGATCGTCTTTCGCGACTACTGGGAACGCGGGACGCCGCGGTTGGACGCGCCGCTGCGCGTCGTCGAGCGGGCGGGCTGCGACCTCTCGCCGCTGGATCCCGCGGTCGACGCCGACTGCCTGTCCCTGCAGTCCTACGTCTGGCCCGACGAGGACCAGCGCATGGCCGACCTGCGCGCCGCGCTCGCGATCGCCCGCGAGCACCCGGTCACCGTCGAGGCCGAGAGCGCCGACACGTGGGTCGCCCGCCGGCTGTCGACCCTGCCCGAGGGCCAGGCCACCGTGGTCTACCACTCGGTCTTCTGGACGTACGTGCCCGAGGCGGTCCGCGACCGGATCGCCGCCGCGCTGGCCGACGCCGCCGCTCGCGCCACCGACGCCGCGCCGCTGGCCTGGCTGCGCTACGACGAGGGCAGCGAGGACCCCCGCGTCGTCGAGCTGCGCCTGACGCAGTGGCCGGGCGGCGAGGAGCGCCTGCTCGGCACGGGGCGCCACCACGCCCACCCGGTGCGCTGGCTGGCGTGAGCTACGAGGCGCTGGTCGCCGCGGTCGGACCGCGGCGCTACCGCGCCGCGTGCGAGTGGGCGTGGGGCCAGGGCGACTGGCCCAAGGACCTGGCGATGGTCCCGCACGAGCTGTCGGATCTCTGGGACGACGCGGGGCTGGCGCTGGACGACCGGCTGGCCCTCGCCCTGCGCTTCTACGCCGAGATGCCCTGCTACGCGCACCTGATGTACCTCAAGGGCTGGTATCGCGACTTCGACGGGACGCTGCGGGCGACCGTCTGGGACACGTACCGCTGCGCTCTGGCCGGCGATGTCGCGGCGCTGGCCGGACCGGTCTCGTACTCGCTCTGGGTCGACTTCTTCGAGGACCCGGCGACGGTTGCGGAGGCCTGGCGCGAGATCGTCCGCCCCGATCGCCCGGCCCGCGGCGCCCGCCTGCGCCGCGCCCTGGAGATCGCCGGACCGGTGCCCTGGCCGCTGAAGGTCGAGCTGTTCGAGGAGCTCTCCGGCGAGCCCGCCTGGCATGGGTCGATCCGGGACGCGATCACGGCGAGCGAGAACGACGTTTTCGGCCAGATCGACCGGCGCGACGCGGCGCGCTGGTTGCGGCGCGTAGGCGGCTGAGCGGGCCGGCGGCTGCGGTCGCGCGGCTCGCGCTCAGACGACCAGCACGATCACCAGGATCACGATCGCGATCAGCAGGCCGACGCCCGTGATCGTGATCGGCTTCTGGCGGTACCAGAACTGGGGGTCGGCGCGGTCGCGCGTGATGTGGCCCTCCGGGGGCGTGCCGACCCAGTCGTCATCGTCGTCCATGGCCTCATCCTGCCCACTTTCGCGTTCGTTGACTGGCCGATCAGCCAAAGAGGTAGGCTTCGGGGCACGCTGGCACCGGACCGAACCACAAGGACCACGTCATGAGCACCGAAGCGCTCGTCTTCGACGCCCTGCGCACCCCGCGCGGCAAGGGCAAGAGCAACGGCTCGCTGCACTCGACCAAGCCCGTCGACCTCGTCGTGGGCCTGATGCACGAGATGCTGAGCCGCAACGCCGACCTCGATCCCGCGCGCGTCGACGACGTGGTGCTGGGCTGCGTCACGCCGGTCGGCGACCAGGGCGCGGACATCGCCAAGACCGCGGCCATCAAGGCCGGCCTGCCCGACACCGTCGCCGGCGTGCAGCTCAACCGCTTCTGCGCCAGCGGCCTGGAGGCGGTCAACGTCGCCGCCCAGAAGGTCGCGTCGGGCTGGGAGGACCTCGTGTTCGCCGGTGGTGTGGAGTCGATGTCGCGCGTCCCGATGGGCACCGACGGCGGCGCCTGGGCGATGGACCCCGAGACCGCCTATGACACCTCGTTCGTCCCGCAGGGCATCTCCGCCGACCTGATCGCCACGGTCGAGGGCTTCAGCCGCGAGGACGTCGACGCCTACGCGGTCCGCTCCCAGGAGCGCGCCGCCCAGGCCCGCGAGGAGGGCCGCTTCGACGGGTCGGTCGTGCCGGTGCTGGACATCAACGACCAGGTCGTCCTCGACAAGGACGAGTTCATCCGCCCCGGGACGACCGTCGAGACGCTGTCGGGCCTGAAGCCGTCGTTCGCCACGATCGGCGACATGGGCGGCTTCGACGCGGTGGCGCTGCAGAAGTACCACTGGGTCGAGAGGATCAACCACGTCCACACGCCGGGCAACTCGAGCGGCATCGTCGACGGCGCCGCGCTCGTGGCCATCGGCAACGAGCAGACCGGCGAGCAGCTCGGCCTGACGCCGCGGGCCCGGATCCTGGCCACGGCGCTGTCGGGCGCCGACCCGACGATCATGCTCACCGGGCCGGCGCCCGCGAGCCGCAAGGCGCTGGCCAAGGCGGGCATCACGGTCGACGACCTCGACCTGGTCGAGATCAACGAGGCCTTCGCCGCCGTCGTGCTGCGCTTCGTCAAGGACATGGGCCTGGACATGGAGAAGGTCAACGTCAACGGCGGCGCGATCGCCATGGGCCACCCGCTCGGCGCGACCGGGGCGATGATCCTCGGCACGCTCGTCGACGAGCTGCACCGCACCGGCGGCCGCTACGGCCTGGCCACGCTGTGCGTCGGCGGCGGCATGGGCATCGCCACGGTCGTGGAGGCGATCTAGTCATGGCTGCGGACTTCACGAACACGATCCGCTGGGACAAGGGCGAGGACGGCATCGTCGTGCTCACGCTCGACGATCCCAACCAGTCGGCCAACACGATGAACGCCGACTACGGCAGGTCGATGGCCGCCGCGGTGCAGCGCCTGGAGGCCGAGAAGGACGACATCAAGGGCGTCGTCATCACGAGCGCCAAGAAGACGTTCTTCGCCGGCGGCGACCTGCGCGACCTCAAGAAGATGACGCGCGACGATGTCGAGGAGGTGTCGCGCTTCGTCCGCGAGGGCAAGGCGCTGCTGCGCCGCCTGGAGACGTTCGGCCGGCCGGTGGCCGCCGCGATCAACGGCGCGGCACTCGGCGGCGGCCTGGAGATCACCCTGGCCTGCCACCACCGCGTCGCGCTCGACGACCCCAAGGTCCAGCTCGGCTTTCCGGAGGTCCAGCTCGGGCTGCTGCCGGGCGCGGGCGGCGTCGTGCGCTCCGTGCGCATGGTCGGCATCGTCGATGCGCTGATGCAGTGGCTGCTGCAGGGCACGCGCCACCGCCCGGCGCAGGCCAAGGAGCTGGGCTTCGTCGACGAGCTGGTCGGCTCGCCCGAGGAGCTCGTGCCCGCGGCCAAGGCGTGGATCGACGCGCAGGGCGAGGACTTCGCCGGCCAGCCCTGGGACCAGAAGGGCTACAAGATCCCCGGTGGCACGCCGGCCACGCCGAAGCTGGCGATGAACCTGCCCGCGTTCCCGGCCAACCTGCGCAAGCAGCTCAAGGGGGCCAACTACCCGGCGCCGCATCACATCCTGGCGGCCGCCGTGGAGGGCGCGCAGGTCGACGTGGACACCGCGCTGGAAATCGAGGGGCGCTACTTCGTCGACCTCGTCACCGGCCAGATCTCCAAGAACATGATCCAGGCGTTCTTCTTCGACCTGCAGGCGGTCAGCGGTGACCGCGGCCGGCCGGCGGAGATCGAGCCGTGGCAGGCGAGCAAGGTCGTGGTGCTCGGCGCGGGGATGATGGGCGCCGCGATCGCCTACGTGTGCGCGAAGGCGGGCATGGAGGTCGTCCTCAAGGACGTCGACCAGGCCGCCGCCGAGCGCGGCAAGGGCTACAGCGAGAAGCTCGTGGCCAAGGGCGTCGAGCGCGGCAAGACGACGCAGGACAAGGGCGACAAGCTGCTGTCGCTGATCACCGCGACGTCGGATCCGTCGGCCGCCCAGGGCGCCGACCTGGTCATCGAGGCGGTCTTCGAGGACCCGTCGGTCAAGGCACAGGTGTACGCGGAGATCGAGCCGTGGGTGGGTGGGTCCGAATCCGGCGCGCTGTTCGGCTCCAACACGTCGACGCTGCCGATCACGCAGCTGGCCGAGCACGTGTCAGACCCGAGCCGGTTCATCGGGCTGCACTTCTTCAGCCCGGTGGACAAGATGCCGCTGCTGGAGATCATCAAGGGCGAGCAGACCTCCGACGAGGCGGTCTACCGCGCCCTCGACGTGGCCAAGCAGATCCGCAAGACGCCGATCATCGTCAACGACTCCCGCGGCTTCTTCACGTCGCGCGTGATCGGGACCTTCATCAACGAGGGCATCGCGATGCTGACGGAGGGCGTGCCGGCCGCGTCGATCGAGCAGGCCTCCTCGCAGGCGGGCTACCCGGCGCCGGTCCTGCAGCTCAGCGACGAGCTGAACCTCAAGCTCATGCGCAAGATCCGCAACGCGGCCAAGGCGGCCCAGGACGCCGCCGGCTCCGGCTGGGACGAGCACCCGTCCGAGCAGGTCATCGACCGCATGCTCGACGAGTTCGACCGCCCCGGCAAGCTGGAGGGCAAGGGCTTCTACGAGTACGCCGACGGCCGGCGCACCGGCCTGTGGGCCGGCCTGAAGGACGCCTTCCCACCGGTCGCCGACCCATCGGCGATCTCGCTGAAGGACCTCGAGGAGCGCATGCTCTTCATCGAGTCCCTCGAGACGGTCAAGTGCCTGGACGAGGGCGTCATCGAGTCCGTCGCCGACGCCAACATCGGCTCGATCATGGGCATCGGCTTTCCCGGCTGGACCGGCGGCGTGCTGCAGTACATCAACGGATACGACGGCGGCCCCCAGGGCTTCGTCGAGCGGGCCCGCGAGCTCGCCGCCACCTACGGCGACCGCTTCGAGCCACCCGCCTCGCTGGTCGAGAAGGCCCAGCGCGGCGAGACCTACGCGGACGCCGAGGAGCTGGTCGCGGCGTCCTGACGCGTGCGGCGCGGCGCGGCCTCGTGGTCGCGCCGCGCGTCCGCGGGCCTACTCGGCGAGGATCGCCGGGATCTGGCCGATGGCCTGCTGGATGCCCTCGGCCATGCCCATCTCCAGCAGCTGGTCCATCTGCTCGCGCGAGGCGAACTGCGAGCGGATCTGCATGCGCGTGCCGCCGTCGTGCTCGGACAGCGTCACCTGGGCCCGCGTCTGCGGCATCGACGTGTTGACGGCGCCGGTCTCGTCGGCGAACGCGTCCTCGAAGCTGAGCGAGGTGGGGGCGTCGACGGCGGTGACGCGCCACAGGCCGTGGAAGCGCTCGCCCTCCGGGCTGGTCATGAAGTAGGTGACGGTGCCGCCGGGCTGGAGCTCGTGGCGCTCGACGGTCGCCGGGTAGGTGGGCGGGCCCCACCAGCGCTCGAGCTGGCGCGGATCGGCCCACAGCTGCCAGACCCGGTCCACGGACGCGTCGAAGTCTGCGACCAGGGTCATGGTCAGGGCTTCGACGTCCTTGTCGACGGTGGTGACGGTCATGGCTGATGCGGTCCTCTCTCGTCGGGGTGGGGGACGTGCTCGAGAAGGGAGGCCATCCGGTCCACGCGACCGCGCCAGGCCGCCTCGAGCTGGTCGAGCGCGAGGCGGGCGCGGTCCACGGCGGCCGGGTCGGTGCGCACGAGCTGTTCGCGCCCGCGCCGCGCCTTGACCACCAGGCCGGCGCGCTCGAGGACCGCGACGTGCTTCTGCACCGCCGCGAAGCTCATCGGATAGCCCTCGGCCAGCCGCGACACCGACGGCGCCTCGTCCAGGCACCGGCGCACGATGTCGCGCCGCGTGCTGTCGGAGAGGGCGTGGAACAGCTGGTCGATCGTCTCCTCTGGGACGTCACCTACAACCATTTGGTTGTAGGTTACTTGGCCAGGCAGCCTCCGTCAACGACGAGCGTCTGGCCGGTCATGAAGTCCGACGCGGCGCTGGCCAGGAAGAGCGCCGGGCCCTTGATCTCCGCCGTCTCGGCCACGCGACCCATCGGCGTGAAGTCCGTCATGGCCCGCACCGCCTCCGGATCGTCGTAGCCGCCGAGGTTCGAGCGGAAGAACCCGGGGCACAGCGCGTTGACCTGGATGCCCGCCTGGGCGTACTCGAGCCCGAGCTCGCGCGTGAGGTTGACGACGGCGCCCTTGGCGGCGGCGTAGGCCGGGGCGGGGAACAGGCTGGAGGTGCCGGCCAGGCCCCACATGCTGGCGATGTTGACGATCTTGCCCGAGCCCTGGCCGACCATGACCTTCAGCGCCTCGCGGGCGCAGAGGAAGACCCCTTCGAGGTCGACGGCGAGGACGCGGCGCCACTGCTCCGTCGGGTACTCGTGCACGAGGAACGGCGCCGGGTCGGCGATGCCGGCGTTGTTGAAGAGGACGTCCAGGCGGCCGAAGTTGGCGGCGGCGCGCGCGAACGCGGCACCGACCTGCTCCTCGTCGGTGACGTCCGTGGGCAGGACGAGCGCCTCGCGGTCCAGCGAGCGGACGGTCTCGGCGGTGCGCTCCAGCCCCTCGCCGTTCACGTCGGCCAGGACGACGTGTGCGCCGGCCTCGGCCATCGCCTCGGCGAACTGGACGCCCAGGCCGGAGGCGGCCCCGGTGACCAGTGCGACCTGGTCGTCGAGCCGGAACTGCTCTGCGAGGGACAAGGGGAGGCCTCCTAGTCGAGCTGTGGACGGGTGTTGACGATCGTGGCGTGGCGCAGGCGGTAGGACTCGACGCCGCGCTGGGACAGCTCGACCTCGAGGATCCCGGTCGCCGCCGAGGCCGGGCTGCCGGCCGCCCACACGAAGTTGCCCAGGCTGTAGGCGACCACGCGCCGGGGGCCCAGGCCGTCGACCGGCTGCAGCACGTGCGGATGGGCGCCGATGACGGCGCTGGCCCCGGCGGAGGCGGCGATGCGGGCGAGCTCGCGCTGACGGCCCGACTCGTGCGTGTCGCGCTCGATGCCCCAGTGGAAGGTGGCGACGACGACGTCGGCCACGCGCCGGGCGCGGCGGATCGTCGAGCGGATCGTGGCCGGGTCGGCCGTCGCCGTGCCAGGGTGACCGGGGCCGACCGCGAAGCCGGCCGGGACGATGTCCGAGAACCCGACGAAGGCGACGCTCAGGCCCAGCCGGGTGACGATCGCCGGCCGGGTCGACTGCTCCAGCGTGCCGGCGCCGACCGGCTGGGCGCCGGCGTCGCGCACGTTGCGCACCGTGTCCAGCAGGGCGGCGGTCCCGTAGTCGCCGACGTGGTTGTTGGCCAGGTTGAGGACGTCCAGCCCCGCGTAGGGCACGACCGACCGCAGCGCCGCGGGGCTGCCGCGGAAGTTGAACTCCTTGGGGACGGGCGCGCCTTGCGTGGAGATCGCGCACTCGAGGTTGCCGAACGCGATGTCGGCCGCCTTGAGCGTCGCCGCCACGCCGGACCACGGGTAGCGCGGGCCGAGCGCCGTCATGACGTCGCCGACGCCGTCGCCGAAGTTCGCATCGCCGAAGGCGGCCAGCGTGATGTCGCGCATGCGGATCGTCTTCGTCGGGCTGGGCGTGCGCTGGTAGCCCACCGCGCGCACCCGCAGCCGCCGTGCGCGCGTCCCTGCGGGGATCGCGGTCCGGGCGACGCCCTGGGCATCGGCGCGCGTGCGGCCGACGCGATCGCCGCCGACCTCCAGCGCGACCCAGGCGTCGGGCGCGGCGCCGGTGACCTTCAACGGGACGCGGATGGCCGAGGCGACGAGCTTCGGCGCGGTCAGCCGCAGCGCCGGCGGGGGCGCGGGCGGTGGCGGCGGCGCGGGCGGAGCGGACGGCGGAGGCGCCGGTGCCGGCTCGGGCACCTGGGCGCTCGCGACCGGGGCGATCCCGGCCACGAGCGCGGCGACGGTCAGCAGGCGGACGACCACGCGCGGAGTCTGCCAGCCCCGGGCGCCGAGTGGCGAATTGTGCCCGCTCAGCGGGCGAAACTCGCCACTCGGCTGGGGCGGTCAGAGCTGGGCGCGGACCCTCGGGCGTGGCGGCGACGGTGAGCGTCCCGCCCGCGCGCTCGAGCTGGCGGCGGACCGCCGCGAACGGGTCGCGCGCGGGCCGCGAGCGCTCCGGGCGCGGGCCGCGGTCGGTGACCAGGACGGTCAGGGACTCGCCGTCGACGCAGAGCCGCACGTGCGCCCGCGTCCCGACCTCCGCCAGCGCCTGCTCGGCGACGGCCAGCATCGCCCGGCTGGCCGACGCGGCCGGCGGCGGTCCGTCGACCAGGACGTCGACGCTCACCGGCATCGGCGCGCGGGCGGCCAGCGCCTCGAGCTCGTCGACCAGGTCGACCGCGGGCTCGCCGGGCCGCGGCCCGGCCGAGGACCCGGACCCACCCGCCCCGCGGACCTTCCAGCCGCGCTCGCCCAGCAGGGCGACCGCCGCCGGCAGCCCGATCCCGCGCACGATCGTGGCGTCCAGCAGCACCGCGACGGTGAGCCCGACGCCGAGCTGCTTGTTGTCGGCGAACTCCATCGTCGCGAAGATCGCGAAGACGCCGATCATCACGGCGGCCGCGCTGGTGATCGTGCTGCCGGTCGCGGCGATGCCCTCGGCCGCGGCGGCTCGCGCCGAGCGGCCGGCGCGGCGCGCCTCCTGCATCCGCTCGAGCACGACGATCGTGTAGTCCATCGACAGCCCGAACAGGATCACGAAGGTGAACAGCGGCACCCAGTTGGAGACCGCGCCCGTGTTCGTGAAGTCCAGCAGCGACTGCGCCCAGTCGTGCTGGAAGACCGCGGTCAGCACGCCGAACGCGGCGCCGACCGACAGCAGGTTCAGCCCGATGACCGCGCCGGCCAGGCCGGGGGAGCGGAAGGCGCCGAACAGGAGCAGGAAGGCCAGCCCCAGGACGAACGCGATCACGATCGGCGTGCGCTGCGACAGCTGGTCGGTGAAGTCGGCGTTGCGCGCCGCGTCACCGCTGACCAGCACCTGCGCGTCGGGGACCACCGCGCCGGCGGTCGGCGCGATCCGCTCGCGCAGCGCCGAGACCGTCGCCTTCGCCGCGTCGCTGTCGCCGGTGTCGGGCATCGGGACGGACACCACCGCGGTGCGCCCGTCGCCGGCCACCCGCACGTCCACGTCGCCGCGGCCGCCGGTCACGCGGGCCGCGCGCTCGCCGAGGTCCTGCAGCCGCTCGCGCGCGTCCGCGGATCGCAGCCCGCCGGTGTCCGAGGTGACGACGAGGTCGGCGTCGCTCGGGGCGCCGGGGAACGCCCGCTCGATCGCCGCATTGGCGCTCACGACCGGATTGGACGCGCCCAGCGAGCGCACGTCGGAGTTGGCCGGGTGCATCGACAGGGCGGGCACGGCCAGCGCGCCGAGGACGATGACGACCAGGACCAGCCAGGCCAGCGGCCGGCGGGTGACGACGCGGGCGATCCCGCCCCACAACCCGCTGCCCGCGGGACGCGACGCGGCCCGGCGGGCCATGCGCTTGCCGATGAACGGGATGCGGCCCTTGTCGATGCGGTCGCCCAGCAGCGTCAGGACCGCCGGCAGGACCGTCACGGAGCCGATCATCGCGATGCCGACGACGGCCATCGTGGCCAGCGCCATCGAGGTGAACATCGACAGCCCGGTCACCACGAGCCCGGCCAGGGCGACCATCACGGTCAGGCCGGAGATGACCACGGCCCGGCCGACGGTCGCGGCCGTCGCCGTCAGGGCGGCGTCGGGCCCGCGGCCGGCTCGGCGCTCCTCGCGCTCGCGGCGGATGTAGAACAGCGAGTAGTCGACGCCGACCGCCAGGCCGATCAGCACGATCAGCGCGGTCGTCGAGTCGGTGCCGGGGACGGCCTGGGAGATGAGTCCGGCCACGCCGATCGCGGCGACGACGGAGGTGATGCCCAGCAGGAGCGGCACGCAGGCGGCGACGAGCGCCCCGAAGGCCAGCAGCAGCACGACGAGGATGATCGGCAGCGAGATGACGTTGGCCCGCTGGAGGTCGCGGTCGATGACGTCGTCGAACGCCTTGTTGATGGTGCCGGTGCCGGCCTCGTCGATGCGCACGTCGCCGTGCGCGCGCTCCACGGCGGCCACGGTGCGCTCGATCGGCGCGACGTGGTCGGCGGCGTCGTCGGGGTCGCCGCGCATCGTCACGGTGACGAGCCCGGAGCGCCCGCCGGCGCTGGACAATGCATGATGCGTGATGGGTGAGGCCACGCGGGCCACCACGTCGAGCCTCTGCAGCCGCCGCGCCAGATCGGCCGCGGCCGCGCGGGTGGCGGCGGGGGAGTCGGAGCGCACGAGGATCGCCTCCGACGCGGCGGGCGTCAGGCCGGCGGCGTCGACACGTTGATCGGCGGTCCGGGACTGTCCGGCGCCGGCGTCGGCGTCGGACACCGTCTTCATGCCGGCCATGCCGCCGGCGACCACGCAGGCAATCACGAACGCGATCCACAGCGCGATCATCGTCTTGGGCCGTCGGGCGGAGGCCGCCGCGACCCGGCGGACGCCGCGGGCCAGCGCGCCGTCCGGAGGGGTGGGAGGGGCTTGGGTGAGCATGTCCGCCACCGTCCCAGCGGGCCGCCCGCCCGTCATTGGGGCGCCATGGCGTCCCGTCCGGCGCGCGCCCCCGGCCGGGCCTGAGGGCAGCCTCAGGCCCGCTCGGGCGCCACCTACAGCTGGCCGTGGTTGGGCGGCGGCACGTCGTCCAGCTCCCAGGCCGCGATGTGGTGGTACTTCCACTCGAGCGGGTCGTGGACGCTGTGCGTGCGCGCGTTGCGCCAGTGGCGGTCGAGGTCCAGGCGCGCGTCCGTCGAGCTCGTCCCGCACAGCGCGAACAGGTCGCTGGCCGTCTGCACCGCGACCTCGCTGCCGAACGCCTTGGCCCGAGCCACGGCCAGCGAGCCGCGGGCGGCCGCCGCCGCGTCGGCGGGCTCCAGCCCGACCTCGTCGAGCACGCC
>JADMIO011863758.1_pt1 | contig 11119 bp, 9 predicted proteins | sample 8958161 | NCBI WGS metagenome assembly JADMIO01 (sample SAMN16585339, study PRJNA669376) | soil metagenome | isolation source: Crop rotation soil | place: USA: Cullars Rotation, Alabama | collected 2011 | reverse complement strand
CTTTCCCATCGAGCTCCGTCCCGTCGCGGTTCGGCTGTACCCAGGTGAAGCCGGTGCCCGTCCCATCCTTGTCCAGCACACCCGCCACCGAGCGGTTGAAATCCAACTGATAAGGCAGCGCGACCCCCGCATTGAAATTGCCGGCCAGAAGCTGGCGGCGTTCCAATGACTCGATCATTGCGCGGACGATTGACCTACGACCAGAGGGTTGCTGCTTGTGCAAAAGGGCTCTCCGTGACACATCAAACTGACGAGCGGGCGATCTTAGTCCATCCCCCATCAGGAACCAACCTGCAAAGGACGACCGCGCCTGCCGTTACATTTCCTGAATCGACCTATTCGCGCCAGTTTGACGAACTTCACCGCTGCACTTACTTATTCCGTCTGTAATCCATTATGCGCTGGAGCCAAACACTCATCCCGACACAGAAAGAAGTTCCCGCGGACGCGCAGATCGTCAGCCACCAGCTGATGCTCCGCGCCGGCCTGATCAGGCAGCTCGCCGCGGGGGTTTATGATTTCCTGCCCCTGGGGCTTCGCGCGCTCCAAAAAGCGGCGCAGATCGTGCGCGAGGAGATGAATCGCATCGGCTCGTCGGAGGTGCTGTTCCCCGCGCTAAATCCAATCGAGCTATGGCAACGCTCCGGCCGCGAGGCGCAGTACGGACCGCTGCTGTTTCGTCTGAAAGACCAGCACGGCCGGGGGATGATCCTCGCGCCGACACACGAGGAAGTCGTCACCGAGCTCGTCGCCGCCTACGTCAACTCGTACAAGCAGCTTCCGCTGACGCTCTACCAGATCCAGACCAAGTTCCGCGATGAGGAGCGCCCGCGCTTCGGGCTGCTGCGCGTGCGCGAGTTCCTCATGAAGGACGCGTACAGCTTTCACGCCGATATCGAGTCGCTGAACAAGATCTACGACGACATGTACGAGGCGTACAAGAAGATCTTCACCCGCTGCGGCGTGCCCTTCGTGATCGTTGAAGCCGAGTCAGGACCGATCGGCGGGAGCGCCAGCCACGAGTTCATGGCGGCGTGCGAAGCGGGCGAAGACATCATCGTCACCAGCGACAAAGGCAACTACGCCGCGAACGTCGAGAAAGCCGAGATCGGCACGCGTCCCCACACCTTCGGCGCCGAACCCACGGGTGCGCTCGACAAAGTCCACACTCCCAATCTTCCCGGCATCGAGGACGTCGGGAAGTTCATGAAGGTCAAACCGAAGAACATGCTGAAGACCCTCGTCTTCCGCGCCAATCCCAAAGCCCACGGCTCTGCCGTGGGTCAGCCGGAGAGCAACCTCGCGCACCCCACGTGGCTCGTCGCAGTCGTCCGTGGAGACCACGACGTCAACGAAGCCAAGCTCAAGAAAGCCGCGAAGGAAACCTTCCAGATCGATGCGATCGAGATGATCGATTCCCCGGACGTGCGGCAAACCTGGGCGATTGGTTTCTGCGGACCCGACGAAGCGGTGAAGCGCGCCGACACCGTCGTCGTCATCGATCCCGACGCCGCGCAGGGCGGGTTCTGGGCGACGGGAGCGAACGAAGTCGACTACCACGTCAAGCACTTCAACTGGTTCCGCGAGTGCGGCGACAAACTCGCCGATCCGAAGAAAACCCTCGTCGCCGACATCCGCAACGCCGCCGCCGGCGATCCATCACCGAAGAATGACGGCGGCGTCCTCCAGGCGCGGCGCGGCATCGAGATCGGCCACGTCTTCAAGCTCGGCACGCGCTACTCCGATGCGCTCGATGCGAAATTTCTCGACGACAAGGGGCAATCGCACTCGATCATCATGGGCTGCTACGGCATCGGCATCGGCCGAATCCTCATCGCCGCCATCGAGTCGCTGCACGACGACAAAGGCATCGTCTGGCCGGCGTCGATCGCGCCGTACAGCGTCGTCATCACCCCGATCAAGTACGACGGCGAAGTCAAAGCCGCCGCCGATTTGCTCTACACGCAATTCGCCAAGGACGGCATCGACGTGCTGCTCGACGACCGCGACGCCCGCCCCGGCTTCAAGTTCGCCGACGCCGATCTGATCGGCTTCCCCATCCGCATCAACATCGGCGACCGCGGGCTGAAGGAAGGCAAAGTCGAGCTGAAGCGCCGAACTGACAGCGAAGCCGAGATGGTCCCGCTGAATGCGGTGATCGAGCGCGTGCAGTCGCTTCTGGCTTTGGGATGACCGCGAAGAAGAATAAATCACAGAGGCACTGAGACACGGAGGCGCCTGGACGCATCAGCGCCTCCGTGTCTCAGTGCCTCTGTGGTGAATCTATATTGTGTTGCACCAGCGATATGAGAAAACTCATCCTGATCAAGCACGCCTCCCCCTTCGTGACCCCCGGCGCGCCGCCGGAGCGGTGGAAATTGTCGGACAAGGGGCGCGACGCGTGCGTTCCGCTGGCCGACGCGATTACAGCCCACGCGCCGGCGATCGTCATTTCCAGCGATGAACCCAAAGCAGCCGAGACCGCGGAGCTCGTCGCATCGCGACTGGGGGTGCCGACGCAGACCGCGCCCGATCTTCACGAGCACGACCGCCGTGACGTTCCGCATATGCGCAGCGGGGAATTCATCTCGCACATGGAGCTTTTCTTCCGCCGCCCCGGCGAACTCGTGCTGGGAGGTGAAACCGCGGATGATTGCCTCGATCGCTTCGAATCCGCGATCGACCAAATCATCGCCGACCATCCCGACGGCAACCTCGCCATCGTCTCGCATGGCACCGTGATCGCGCTCTTCATCGCTGAGCATGCGAAACAGAACCCGTTCGAGCTCTGGCGTCGCATGGGTTTGCCGTCGTTCGCGGTGGTGTCGCTTCCCGATTTTGGGATCGAAACCATTGTCGAGAAGCTGTAGGAATCTATTGCGACAACCTTCGTAGATGCGAAGGCGCAAGCGGCGGGCTCCGGGACTGCGGTGGTCAACGATGACAAAGTCGGAAAGGACGCCCCCAGCAAATTCCTATAGCGGTGAAAGAGAAATGGTTTGAAGAGACTACATCGCGGAATGATCACTGAGCCCGGTGGGACTTGAACCCACGACCCACGGCTTAAAAGGCCGCTGCTCTACCAACTGAGCTACAGGCTCGGCAGACGCGCAACTATACGGCGGTGTGCGGCGTCACTCAACTTGTATGGGGTAAACGGCCGATGCCAGTACACTGCGTCGATCATGCCTGGGGACGAGGTTGCCGACGCATCGCCGGCCGCCCCCGCTGCTTCGACGCAGTACGGGGGCGCAGGATTCACCACCGCGTTGATCGCCATCGCGCTGCTGGCGGGCGGATTGGTGGCGTACGCGACCCGCGAGGGGCTGGGGCTCTCCATCGATTCGGCCACTTATCTTGAGACGGCGCGTCATCTCCAGACCGGCCGGGGATTCACGGTCGCGGGCGTGCCGGGGCACGATGCCCCGGTGACGCATTTCCCGCCGCTCTATCCGGCGACGCTGGCGGCGATGGGACATTTTGGGATCGACCTGCTTGTCGCGGGGCGTGCGCTGAACGTCGCCATGATGGCCGGCTCGATCCTGCTCGCGGGCGTCATCCTGCATTGGCAGATGCGTTTATCTCGTCGCGCGGCGCTGCTGGGGGCGGCGATCCTCGCGGTGGCGGTCGATCTGCTTCAGGCACATGCGATGGCCTGGAGCGAAGCGATCTTCATCTTCCTCGTCCTCGCCTCGCTGGCGCTGCTGGGATCATTCCTGGATCACCACCGCCGCCGATCGCTGATCGGCTGTGCGCTGGCGGCGGCGGCGGCGCTGATGGTCCGCTATGCGGCGCTGGGGCTGGTGTTCGCGTGCTGCATGGCGCTCTTTGTCGCACACGACCGCCCACGCATGCAGCGATTGCGGGATATGCTGATCTTCCTGGTCATCAGCTGCTTTCCGCTGGGCGGATGGATCGTGCGCAACATGATGGTCGGCGGGAGCGCGGCGAATCGCCAGCTTTTCGTCCACATTCCCACCGGCGAGGCGTTCGAGGTCGGCGCCGGCGCGCTGGCAACGTGGCTCTGGCCGACGTCGCAGAACTGGCAGATGTGGACCGGCCTGGGAGTCGTGCTGCTCTTTCTCGGCGTGGCGAACGGCTCAGCGCGCAACTCGTGGAAGGAGGGGAGACGGGATCATCCGATCGATGCTGTGCTGCTCTGCTTCGCGGTGGCGTATCTGACTTTCGTTCTCATCTCGATCACATTTTTCGACGCGCACACGCCGCTTGACTCGCGAATCCTCGCACCGCTGCACGTGGCAATCGGCATGTGGGTCTTCGCTGAGCTCGCGCGATCGAGCTTGCCGGAGTACACCGGCGTGTGGCGACGCGTCTGGAAGGGATCGATGATCACTGTTGGAGCAGCGATGGTCGCGTCTCAGGCGCTGCGAGCCGGCATCTGGGCTCATCAAGCGCCCGATGACGCAATCGGCTATGCAACACGCGATTGGCGCGATTCCGACCTCCTGCACTACCTGGAGCGGCTTCCGCCGGACGCGCTGGTTTACACCAATGGCCGGGCTGCGGTGCGGCTGCGGACGGGACGCGAGGTGCGCGCACTGCCGGGGACGACGGACTTGGGAACGCTCGAGCCCGTGGCGGACTTCGACCGCAAAATCCGCCGACTGCGAAACGATCTGCGGCAGCGCAATGGCTACATCTTTTATTTCCGTCCGACGCGTCGAAAGGGCCAGATTCGCGAGGGCGACCTCATCACCCTCCTGCGCCTGCAACGCATCTACGTCGGGCGCGATGGGAATATCTATCAGCTGGAAGGCAGCACGACGAAGACAACCGCCCCGGCGACGATGCACGCGGCGGTGGGCAAGTGACGGATATCCGCGCCGCACACCTATAATCCTTCCATGCCGCTCAGCGCCGATCGCTGCATCTGCCTGCGCAAGGTCGAGTACAGCGAAACCAGCCAGATCCTCACGCTCTTCGGACGCGCCTGTGGGCTCATGCGCGTCATCGCCAAGGGCGCGCATCGCTCCACCAAAGCCGGCGCGAGCAAGTTCGGCGGAGGAATCGATCTGCTCGATGTCGGAGAGGCCGTCTTCACGCTCGATCTGGAAAAGCAGCTCGGCACACTCACGGAATGGAAGTTGCAGGAAGGTCACTTGTCTCTTCGAAAGTCCCTCCGCGCGATCTACCTCGGCCAGTACGCGGCCGAGCTGGTTAGCTTCCTGATCGAAGAGCATGATCCGCATCCTGAGCTGTTCGACCGCTTCGAGCAGTCCCTCGCGGAGTTGGCGACGCCGCGATTGGAGGAGGCGTTCCTCGCCTTCCAGCTCGATTTGCTGCGCGAGACCGGCTACCTGCCCGAGCTGCCGGCGTGCGTGTCATGCCACGCCACGCTCACTGATCGCGAGCCCGCCTGGTTCTCCCCCGGCCGGGGCGGGGTCGTCTGCCGAAACTGCGAGGGTCTCATCCCCGACCGCATGAGCATCGATGGGCGGCTGCTGCGGATGGTGCAGTCGATCCTCACACTGCCGCGGTCGAATGGGACGGCGCAGCGATTGCCCCGACTGACGCGACATCAGACCGATCCGATCAACCGGATCCTGGCGAATCACGTCGAGCACACGCTCCAGCGCCGGCTTCGCTTGCCGGCGTTTGTCCTGCGCTGACTTGCCGATACAATCCCCCGCCATGCGCAATGGACTGCTGTGGTGTGCGCTGCTGCTGACGTTTTCGACAGCGGCGGCGGCGGAGCCGAAGACCTGGGAGTACGCCGGCGGGCAGTGGCAAGGCGTCAATTCCGCTTCTACCACTCAAGCAATCAGCTCGCCGACGCTCGATCGCGTCGAGGAACTGCTGGCGAACAAACAGCACGGCGCCGCTCGCAAGCTGGCCATACGGTGGGTGCTCGCCCATCCGCGACATGCGCAGCGCGATCGCGGCCTCTACCTCATCGCCCAGTCGCTGTACCAATACGGCGATTGCGTGAAGTCTTTCTATTACCTCGACGAGCTGCTGGACGAATATCCTGAAAGCACGTTTTTCTATCCCGCCCTGGAGCTGCAATACAAGATCGCCGATCGGTATCTCAACGGATACAAACGCCGCTTCCTGGGCTGGCCGATGTTTCATGCTTACGACGAGGCGATCGAGATGCTGTTTCGCATTCAGCAGCGATCGCCCGGATCGGAGATCGCCGAGAAGTCGCTGCTGCGGACAGCGAACTTTTACTACAACGACCAGCAGTACGACTTCGCCGCCGACACCTATGCGGCGTATCTGCGGCAATACCCACGGAGCGAGATCGCCCCGCGCGTGAAGCTGCGGATGGGCTATTCCACCTATGCCCAGTTCCGCGGGCCGAGATTCGATCCGACTCCGGCGATCGACGCGCGTGAGCAGCTTCGTGATCTGGTGGCGGAGTATCCTGATCTGGCGAAGGAGGAGAAGCTCCCGGGGCTGATCGATCAGATCGATCGCAATTTGGCGCGCAAGCTCTGCCTGATCGCGGACTACTACCGCCGGACGCATGAGCCGCGCGGTGCGGCCTATACGTATCGATATGTCGTAAAGGCATATCCGGACACAATCGAAGCGCAGCAGGCGCAGGCGGCGCTGCGGCAGCTTCCAGGATGGGCCCTCAATGCCACACCCGAGCCCGCCATCACGCCGGGCTACGGCCCCGGCACCGCCATCGAAACCCCGCGCATGCTTCCCGCGTCGGAACGGAAGGTGCGATGAGAATTCTGCCGCTTATCGCGCTGACGCTGCTTTGCGGCTGCGGCTACAACTCCGGCGGCGGGGATGGATATCAGTGGAAGAGCATTTATCGCGGCGACGTGAAGACCGTCGCCGTGCCCATTTTCAAGAGCACCGTCTATCAGCGCGGCGTCGAGTTCACGCTCTCCAAAGCTCTGGTGAACCAGATCGAAGCCAACACGCCGTACAAAGTCGTCCCCGCTGAGCGAGCGGACACAATCCTCGAAGGGGAGATCACGGAGGTAAGGGTAGATGTTTTGAGCGAGGACCGCTTCGCCGCGATCCCGCAGGAACAGTTATTCAACATGACGGTGAACTTCACCTGGAAAGACTTGCGGACCGGCCGAATCCTCGTGCAGCGCAGCGGGCTGGAGCAAGCCGCGACATATTATCCGACGCTGGGCGAAGGGCGATTCACCGGAACTCAGGCGGCGTCCGAACGCCTCGCATCCGCAATTGTGCAGGAATTGCAATCGGATTGGTAAAGAATTCGCCGTTTCACCCGCCTCTTCGCGGTGGAAATAGAGCGGTCTGCAACCTTATGATGTCTCACAGCGCACCCGATGGTAGATGGGGTGCGCATAGCTAAGGGAGTTCGTGCATGTCCGAACAACGCCCAACAGACCGCCAGTCCAAGAAGAACGGCGGCGGGAGACCGCCGGCGGGGAATGGAGGCCTGCGTTTTGGCCGCGGGTTGTTCGGGTGGGTGCTCTTCGTGGCGGTCGTCGTCATGGGGTTCATGCTGCTCAACAAGGGCAACACGATCTATGCGCCGATCCCGCTCAGTGAGTTCATCAGCCGCCTCGATTCCGATCGCGTCCGCGAGCTGACCATCGAGAGCGACAAGATCCTCGGGGAATTCCGCGAGCTCGAGCCCATCGGCGAAAAGGGCGAGCGCATCGGCAAGTTCCAGACTGCCCTTCCAAACGGCGTGACGCAAACCTGGGACCTGACCAGCTACATCCTCGAGCACCGCAAGAACGCCAAGGTCAACGTTGAGAACAGCCCGAACTGGCTGCTGCAAGTCGTCGTGCCGCTCATCCCCTGGCTGCTGATCTTCGGATTCATCTGGTTCTTCGTCTTCCGCCAGCTCCGCAATTCCGCCGGCGCGGGTGGGATGCTCGGAAACTTCGGGCGATCGCGACACAAGATTACCTCCAAGGAACACACCAATGTCACCTTCGAAGACGTCGCCGGCGTCGAAGAGGCCAAGGACGAGGTGATGGAGATCGTGGAGTTCCTGAAGAATCCCAAGAAGTTTCAGCGCCTCGGCGGGCGCATTCCGCGCGGCGTGCTGCTGGTCGGCGAACCGGGGACCGGCAAGACGCTCCTGGCGAAAGCCATCGCCGGTGAGGCGGATGTGCCCTTCTTCTCGATCTCGGGTTCGGATTTCGTCGAGATGTTCGTCGGCGTCGGCGCATCTCGCGTCCGCGACCTTTTCAAGCAGGCCAAGGACAACTCCCCCTGCATCATCTTCCTCGATGAAATCGACGCCGTCGGCCGGAGACGCGGTTCGGGCTTCTCGTCCGGCGGACACGATGAGCGCGAACAAACCCTCAACGCCATCCTCGTCGAGATGGACGGCTTCGACACCAACGACCAGGTCATCGTCTGCGCCGCGACCAATCGCGTGGACGTGCTCGACCCTGCTCTCACCCGACCGGGCCGCTTCGATCGGCAGATTTATGTGCCGCTGCCGGATGTCAAAGGCCGCATGGACATCCTCAAGGTCCACAGCCGAAAGGTGAAGCTCGGGCCGAACGTCGATCTGCTTCGACTGGCGCGCGCGACGCCCGGATTCTCCGGCGCCGACTTGGCCGCCATCATCAACGAAGCGGCGCTGGGCGCGACGTTGGCGAACAAGGAATACATCGAACAGGACGACCTCGAAGAGGCGCGCGACAAGGTCCGCTGGGGCCGGGCGCGAAAGAGCCGCGTGATCGACGAGAAAGAAAAGATCGCCACCGCATATCACGAAGCCGGCCACGCCGTCGTGCAGTGGCTGGAGAAGGACGCCGATCCGGTCCACAAGGTCACGATCATCCCCCGCGGCAACATGGGCGGGGCAACGTTCTCGCTGCCGGAGAAGGACCGCACGACCGTCAGCCGCAAGTGGTGCATCGCCGCGATGAAGGTCGCGTTCGGCGGACGAATCGCAGAGGAAATGTTCACCGGGGACATCAATACCGGCGTGATGGGCGACATCCGCCAGGCGACCAACATCGCCCGCCGAATGGTCCGCGAGTGGGGAATGAACGATCGACTCGGCTTCGTCTTTTACGGTGAAGACGACAGCCGCCCGAACTTCATGGGCGGCTTTGGCGACGGCAAGGAGTATTCTGAAGAGACCGCCAAGGCGATCGACGAGGAGATCAAGAAGCTAATCGACGGCCTGTACGCCGAGACGCAGAAGATCCTCGAGGCAAACCGCGAGCGCATCGACGCGCTGGCAAAAGCTTTGCTCAAATACGAGACGCTGGACAGCCAGGACGTCGACCGCATCATGCGCGGCGACAACATCACCCGCCCCACCGTTGGCGAGCTGCTGGAGAAAGAGCACAGCCGCCGGGGCGCCATCATCGCCCCCAACGAAGACCCCAGCCAACCCGACATCCAACTAGGCGGCGGCCCCCTGCCGGCGCCGGGGTAAATTCAACGCAACTCCAGATAAAGCAGCGCGTGTGGCATCCGAAGGAGCCGCCATGCGCATGCCCAAAGGTCTTCGAAGCTGGCTGAGGAAAGATCTCCCCCGTCTCGCGGTGATGATTGCCCTGCTCTGTTCCTTCCGCTCTGCGATAGCGGATTGGAATATCGTGCCCTCCGGGTCCATGAACCCGACGATCCTCGTCGGCGACCGGATCTTCGTGAACAAGCTTGCCTACGGGCTACGCGTGCCGTTCACGATGTGGCATGTGGCCGATTGGTCGTCGCCTCAGCGAGGCGATGTGATCGTCTTTCAGTCCCCAGCGGACGGCGAGAGACTTGTCAAGCGCGTCGTCGCCCTGCCGGGTGAAACCGTGAAGATGGTGAACAATCAAATCTTCATCAATGGCGTTGCCGCCACGTACGCGGTGTGTGGAATGAAGCCGGGGACGATTGATGCGAACGAAACGATGGCATCGGCGGGCCCGCACCCGATTCTGCTGACGCCGAGCCTCTCTAGCCGGCGGAACTTCGGCCCGATCGCGGTGCCGGCGAACGAATATTTCGTCCTCGGCGACAATCGCGACAACAGCGCCGATTCCCGATACATCGGCTGCGTCCCGCGCATGAACATCACCGGCCGGTCATCTCGCGTGCTCTTTTCGCTCGACGCGGACGCATGGTATCTGCCGCGATTTCGCCGCACGCTCGAAACACTTCCTTAAGTCAGCACATCGCGGATGCGCGCTTCTTGCCGATGACGCCGCGCTTCCTGGCCTTCTCGATGTACTCAGGAGCGTACGGCACCTTGCACGCAGTCTTACCCATGTCGACCGTCACCTTGCCGATCTTTTCGCCGGCGTCCGTCGCCAGCTCCGTGAGCGCCCTGACGTGAATTCCGACGGCGATGAGAAATGAATTCATCGAGTACCGCACGTAGTTGGGCTGCTGCTGGATCGTCTTCTCGACGCGCTTGATCAGGCGCTCCAACTCCGGCAATTCGAGATCGGCATCGTCGGTGATCGCGACCAGGCTCGTCAGGGTCGCCCACCCGGCTTGCGCGGTGCCCGCATCCTTCGACTCGATCCACTCCATCGCCAGCTCACGCCCATGCGGACTCTCGGCCGCGACCGCCGCGATGATGTTGCCGCACGCATGCACGCCATTGCTTCCGGCGAGCCAGCCACGAAGGTCCTGCTTCGTCATCCTCGATCCATCCGCGATCAGCCCGGCCAGGTAGCGGGCGTCATAGATGCCGGTGTCGTACAGATCGAGCGAAAGCTTGTAGTCCTTCTTGATGCGTTTCTGGAACTTCTTCAGCTCCTCGACCTTCACGCCCAGTGTCGGCTCGGGGATGCCGTGATTCGCCAGGATCCTCCTGTAAGAATCGCTCCCCAGCGGGCGAAGTTGTTTGACGATTCCGGCGGCGGTCATGTCATTTCCTCGGCTCAGCATGCTCGCGCATTTCGGCGATGGCGCTGCGAAGCTCGGGGTTCGAGAGCATCTCGGCGAACACGTGATTTGCCCAGTTGTGCATCACCTTGAACGGTCCGACGTCGTCGAACATCTTCGTCGCCTCGGCCTCCAGCTCTTTGCGCTTGGACTTGAAGTTTCCTTCGCTCATCTTGCGGACTTTGGCGAGGAAATCGCCGACCTTGCCACGCGTGCCCGCATTGTCCGGCCCGTTGCCGTGGACGAAGACCACGACTTCGTCGGCGACGCTGTCGCGCACGTCGTTGAAATCCTCGTGGGAAAG
>JADMIO011081560.1_pt1 | contig 11119 bp, 10 predicted proteins | sample 8958161 | NCBI WGS metagenome assembly JADMIO01 (sample SAMN16585339, study PRJNA669376) | soil metagenome | isolation source: Crop rotation soil | place: USA: Cullars Rotation, Alabama | collected 2011 | reverse complement strand
CGCGACAACTTGTCCACGTGGAATTCTAAGCTTAGGATCCCAATGTGCTGGAAAGCGCAACAAGGTAGATGAGTTGATGGGCAGAGGATAATGAGGGCATTCCTGTTTGGCTGGAACCCTATAAAGTTTGAATGGGCCGATATTGATGATGACATTGCCCGGCTAAACGCCGGTGAGGTATTGGAAGATAACTGGAGCGCAGCCAGCCACAAAAGCATCCAACCCGGCGACAGGGCCTTCGTGGTGCGCGTTAGCGCTGAGCCAAAGGGCATCTTTGCTTCGGGGGTTATATCATCTAAGCCTTACATCGCTTACAGAAACGGGCGGCACTACTATCGTGTTAACATACAGTTTGATACCTTGCTGAACCCCGACAAGGAGCCCATACTCACACTGGATATATTGAAAACCGGCGATCTTGCCAAGCAGACCTGGACACCCCAGGCTTCGGGGATCTCTATTAAACCCGAACTTGTTGATGAACTGGAAGGCGTTTGGCTGGACTTCATGGAAAACCGCGGTTGGTAGTGTTTTTGTCTCACGTGTGGGTGAGACAATTTGGGACGGAGTGAGACAGCAATTTTAGTAAGCAATTGATAATTAATTATTTACCATTGTGATGCGAGACAAAGTGAGACTACTTTTAGGTCAGGATCATTAGCTATAAATTCGTGATAAATAGTTGATTTTCAAATATATTATAAAATATAGATTTTTTGTCTCAAAATTTTATGGTGGTTTTGTACAGGCCTGCTGCTCATGGTTAGATAGATTAATCATTTTTATAGCATATTAAACCTCTCCCTAACCCTCCCGAGGGAGGGAATTAAAGAAGGCTAAACAAGCGCGAGCGGGAAAAAGCGATTCCTTCCCCGGGGAAGGAGGAGGAAGGGGTAAGTGCCGTTTAAACCCCTCCCTAACCCTCCCAAGGAACGTAATTAAACAAGGCTAAACAAGCACGAGCGGGAATGAGCGATTCCTTCCCCGGGGAAGGAGGAGGAAGGGGTAAGTGCCGTTTAAACCCTTCCCTAACCCTCCCAAAGGGAGGGAATTAAAGAAGGACTAAATAATTATAAGTACAATGCCCATTGCCGAAGAAATATTTGTTTATACAATACTCCTGATCGGAGGGGTGTGGAGTTATGCTACCTGCAAGCTCACGCTTGCCGGGGCATTGACCGGCGCGTTTATCGGATTTATTATTTTTAAAGGAGCAGGGTTCGCCTGTTTTTTAATGCTGACCGTGTTTTTCATTATCGGCTCGGCAGCTACCAAATGGCAGCGCAATAAAAAAACGCTGATGAATGCTGCCGATACCCACAAAGGCCGCCGCACTGCAGCGCAGGTACTGGCCAATGGCGGCACAGCCGCGCTGCTGAGCCTGCTGGCGTGGTTTAAACCTGATCACGTAGCATTACTACAACTTATGATAGCCGGGAGTATCGCCGCCGCGACGGCGGATACTTTATCATCAGAACTGGGAACGGTTTACGGTCGCCGCTTTTATAATATCCTCACGTTAAAAAAAGACACGCGGGGTTTGGATGGCGTGATAAGTTTTGAAGGTACTTTGATTGGTATTGCCGGCGCTTTTATTATCGCTGTTCTTTATGCCTTGTTTTTCGGCTGGAGCAGCTTTATACTGTACATTGTAGTTGCGGGTTTTGTTGGAAACCTGTTTGATTCTATACTAGGCGCAACACTGGAACGCAGAGGCCTAATAGGAAACAATACAGTTAATTTTTTAAATACGGTAATGGGTGCACTTGCATGCCTTGCTTTATGGAATTTTATTTAGTACTGAAATGTAAATACATGTGTTTATAAAATTGCAAGAGAATTTTAAGCACAAGTCTCCCATTCAAATAATGTTAGAATTATATTTTATATTCGATCTGATAATAGACCGTCTTTACAATATTAAGATCAATAAATTCGCCAGCATTTTACAATAAACTGTAATCTTTTTTTTAATATTTAAAGCTATGTTTTATGCCTGCTATGTCTAAATGACTTTTTCAAAGTCTGATTATTGTGCACTTAATGCAACTATCTTTATAAACACTTAAACCGGTTCGTTATATGTCAAGAACTTCACAGGAAATCCTTGCTGATATCAAAACGCTCGTTCATACTCCTGGTTACATTTATTCGCTTTGTCTTATTCTTTACGAAGATTTTCATGTAGAGATTAATAAAATCCATAAAGTCGACCACTGGGCAAAGCTTAGTGTTAAAGAATGCTCCCTAATTATCGGTTTTTTAGCTCAAAAAGAAATTGATTACAGTTTTCCTCATACATTAGAAGAAACCTTCGGAAGAAAAGAGAAAACTTACGCATTGATGGAGGAACTTCATGTAGCTCTTAATGCGCCTCAATTCACCAAACTTAGGGAAATGATAGAAAGGCAAGAAAGTGGCGAAGTTTTTAAAGATGACCGGCAAGAACGGATTGATTTTTTCGCGAAAGACGGTAGCATGATAGAACCGATGTTTTATGCGGGCGACGGAGTATATGATTTCCAATATATGGAATATCTTGATGCAAAATATAAGTATGACAAGGAATGGTTATTACAAAACAAAGGATTTGACATTGCTTCAGTTCGTGAGATTGTAAGTACAATTAAGGCAATTGCTAAAAAAAGATCTGAAAAAGTACTTCCTGTTGATATCCGCGAAATCTTCCCAACCATAGCAGCAAAAGCACGTAAAAAATTAAAAAAAACTTATTCAAAAGAGAAAATCGACGAGTTAGAGCGAGAACAATTGATATATGCGAGCTTTTATCGGTACAAGTCACTATTTCCTAATCCTAACTTTACATCAAATGACAGTATTGAAGATTGGAAAGTATTTTACCAAAACTTACTAGAATTATTTATAATACGCCCCTCTAATCTTATCGAAATTAATGATGAGGCAGTAGCTCACTTCTTTGAAAATTTTTCTTTTTCTCCAGCGTGTAACGAAGATTATAAGGGGCCAGGCCATTATAACGTACTAAATTCACGGCCATTAATTAATCTAGGTGGACAACGTTTTATGTTACCTATCGGCTATCTTTTACCTGAAGCCGTTTATGAAAGTCCATTTTATTGGATGTGGGAAGACAAGTCATATCGTAGCAATCTCGCCAAAAATCGTGGTGATGTTGGCGAAGAGATTGCTTATGAATTATTGTCTCAAGTTTTTGGAAAAAATAACACTTATCGATCCGTATTAGTTGAAACTAAGAAAGGACAAAGGGAAACTGATATTGATGTACTTTGTATTTTAGGCAACAAAGTATTATGTGTTCAAGTCAAATCCAAAAAACTGACTTTGAATGCTAAACGAGGAGATTTTGAACAACTATCAAAAGATTTTAAGGGTGCTGTTCAGGATGCTTATGATCAAGGACTTGTATCACGTAAGGCTTTATTTAAAAGAAAGGCTAAATTTATAAATTTAGATGGTAAAGAAATCGTTTTGCCTGATAGAATCAACGAAGTCTATATAATGGGGCTTACTACAGAGAACTATCCAACCCTAGCTCATCAAACACATATCCTGCTATCTAAAAATTCTGAAGACCCTTACCCATTGTTTGTTTCAGCATTCGACTTGGAACTATTAGTTCATTACTTGAAAGACCCTTATGATTTTTTATACTATGTGAGACAAAGAATCAGGCTAATGGATTATTTCCGAGCGGATGAAGAACTGGTTTACTTAGGCTATCATCTTGACAAAAAGCTCTGGCCGCAGGATGGTTTTGATTTTGGATCGATTGAAACAGATTTTGGTAAAATTATCGATCGAAACTATTATCCTTACAAGACTGGGATATCGCACAAGTTACCTAAAAAAGACGATCCAATTCTTAATCGGTGGAAAGATCCTCAATTTGACTTATTTATCAAAGCAGTTAAAGCTGCGAATCATCCAAATACAACCGATATTATTTTCTACCTACTTGACTGGTCAGGCGAATCACGTAAGGACATTGTTGCGCACATGTTTAAACTGAATGAGGCATCTAGAAGAGACGGGACCATGAAATCTTTAGCAACATCTTTCGCTTCAGATTTTGGTTTAAGTTATATAGTAACTAACAACAGAGACTCTGCAGAGTTGGAATATCGTACTATAACATATGCACAACTCAGAAAATATCTTTGCAAATCCGACACATGGCTTGGTCTCGGTACCTATTCAGCGAGTCCGCATCTGATTGATACATTAATTTATCTTGATAAACCTTGGCAGTTCGACCCTGAATTGGAAAAGGATTACCAAGACGAACTGAGAAAAATGAAAAATGCTCCAAAAACACTAATTAAAGGTAAAATCGGGAGAAATGCTCCTTGTCCTTGTAAAAGTGGTAAGAAATTCAAAAATTGTTGTATGGCTCCATGACTTATCAAATTGGGTATTTGATAACTTTGTTAAATACACGAATTAATCTACAATTTTCAGAAGATACAACAATTATTTATATTGTAAATCAATCAGTTAAATTTGTTTAACCAATCCGTCATCACCTATGAGCATCCGTCAGCGTGTATTTGCCTATAAATGCCTAACCATAGGTATGATACTGTTTGGCCTGGCGTTTATTGGTACAGGGCTGCAACATTTTATTTATTTACAATTTGTAGCCACCCTGGTACCCGGCTATATACCTGTACCTGTTTTTTGGGCAGCACTTACCGGCACAGCCATGATACTGGCGGGTGTAAGCTTTATTTTAAAGCGCAGGGCAAACTTATCGGCATTGTTATTAAGCATTATGATGGGTTGTTTTGTAGTGATGATACACCTGCCTAAACTTTCTGCTGCACCACGCGATATTAACAACTGGGTACGCGCTTTGCAGGATATTGCCATTTTAGGTACGGCCATGATGCTTACTACACCAAAAACTTTAACCAAAGTAGGCCTTTGGCTATATGCCATACCCCTTTTATTGCTGGGTTTGGTACATTTTATGCAGCCCGTAATTGTTACTGCCAAAATACCGGCCTACTTCCCGGTCATTCCTGTTTTTGATGTAATTATTGGTTTGTTAATGACAGGCCTTACGCTTTGCATTATTATCAAACGATATGCAATGAAAGCAGCCTTGGCTTTAGGCACATTGCTACTGATCTTCGCCTTGCTGTACAGCGTGCCTATACTGGTGGGTAACATAAAAACCGGGGGTGAGTGGACCAATTTACTATTGGCGATGGCGGTTTCGGCGGGTGGATTTGTAGCGGCGGCAAAAATCGGCAAGTAATATCAAAAGGGCTTAACAGAAAAGAAAACAAACATGTTGCTGTTACAACTGTCTTACTGGTAGTTAAAAACTGCAAAATGGTTATACTCAAAATAAATCCTGATACTCCCGAAGAGCGTGAAGTTAAAATAATAAGTGATAGCGGTACCTGGGACAGCGGCTCCTATCATATCTACGCTGCTGCATCTTTAGATGATATTGAAGGCACGGAACCACATGATCGCAATAATCCAGACTATTTAGGTGAGTTGATAGTGGATAAAGAGAAAGCTTTTTGGGAATATAAACAGTCGGTTTTGCAGCCTGAAGAGCAAAAGGAGATTGCGAATTTTGTTATGGATTACCAGGCACCTGATGGGGTGTATTGAAATTATCTGTTGCTTGGTGCGCTATCATCCTGAGTTTGTCGAAAGGTGCGTTGGCCTGCCCGCCGTGGTTCGACAAGCTCACCATGACACTTTTTTCATCAGTCTGCCGGATACTTCTTTTTAAACTGATCGAATGTAGTAAACCTGCCTGCCTTTATATCTTCCTGCCCCCGTGCAATTCCCTCTAAAACATGTGAGGGAAGATCACCTTCATCCTTAATGAAAAAAATATGCTGTTTTTCTAAAAATTCAGCTATGACCTTTTCCTGTTCGGCGGTTGGGGTTATGATATAAGTGCTCATAATCAAATATAAGAATTCTCATCTTTAACAACATAACAAAATAGGTGGTTATATTTCCAAGTGTGTCACCCTGAGCTTGTTTAAAGCGTATGTTGGCCCGCTTACAATGGTTCGACAGGCTCACCATCACACCTTTTATATCTACTAACCCCTCCCTAACCCTCCCAGGGGAGGGAACTTAATAGTTAAATAAGTGCGGAATGGGGAAGTGCGATTCCTTCCCCGGGGAAGGAGGAGGAAGGGGTAAATAGCGCAGTCCGCCCGCTATAGTTCGACAGGCTTCTTCATGACACCTTTTATATCTATAAACCCCTCCCTAACCCTCCCAGGGGAGGGAACTTAATAACTAAATAAGTGCGGCTCACCATAATACTTTTACCTCACCACATATTTAACCCATACCTCTGCATCAGGTATTTGATCATCCACCCCGGCTATGGGAGCTGATGCTCCGGGTGTTGCGCTAACAGACTTAAAGCTTCCGAATGCTGATTGGTATTTCTCCTCATTGCCTACAATTATTTTGCCTGTAAACCGCTGCAAACCATTTATCCGGATATTGAACCACCACTCTTTGTCGGTATCATTATCGCTTTTTAATAATGAGCGCGGCACGGCGGCTTCATATATCAAATACCCCTGGTCATCAAACCCTATAGCGGTTTTTATACCATAAGGATTCAGCGGACTTAGTTCGTCATCACTTATATCTTTAAACCCGGTAATTGTTATCTTCCTGTTTTTTGCGCGCATAGCTTGTACCATAAGCTCTTCGTGGCTCAGATCCATGTATGTCCCGGCTTTAAATTTTTCAATAGTTGGGAATGTAAGCGTATGCGCTTTAGTTTTTTTGCCCTGTGTGTTGATGCTAAAAGTTATACCCGCTCCTGTTATGCAGGTTTGCTTTACCTGGTTATTGGTTTTAAGTATTAAATAAATATTGTCATTATCAGCGCTTATCAGGTAGTCACACTTTAATTTTTGATCATTGATCAACTTATCAGCACTCCATTCATCTGCCTGGCCATTTATGTTTATGCGGGCCGGAGCAATCGGTAATCTGGCATCCTGCGCTATACAGATGCCATTGCCAATTAAAGTCAGGGTGAGAAAAATGCAGATCGATCTCATCATAGAACCTTTCATTTTTTCACATCAAATGATGCCTCGCCATAAACCACGCCCAATGGTGTTCTGCCTTGTACAATAACTTTAAAACTGCCTGTTATATCGCCGGTATAAAAGCTGAGTCCGGCATTCTGTGTTGGTGTTATAATTTTATGATGATTCCAAAACAGTGTGGTATAATACTGCTGTTCTGATGATGTTGCCGAAAACAGGGCCTTTTCGCGGCTATTAATTTGTTGTATCGCCTTTAACTGTAATACATAATTTTGACGCTGCGCAGGGATGATTGATACCTCTGTATATTTAGTTATCTTACCATCTGCGCCAAATGAAGCCTTTTGTACAGGCACATATTCTACCGCCTGTCCTCCCATATTTGAGGCATTATAAAAAGCGTCATCCTTTTTGCCCTTTATGTTCACTTCCTTTAATTTAATGGCATGTTCGTTATCCGGCACATACAGGTAATTAGTTGCTGATGGTGCATCAAAACCATCACTCACCTCAACGCTCCCCGCCAGGCGTTCCATCAGTATGGCATAGGGATCAACCATATTGATCGTATAATCGGTGGTTTTATCATCAGCTACTACAAAGTTTACCGTAGTATCGTTCCCGGTTTTTAAAAGCTCATTGCTGAGTGTGAACTTACCATCAGCATCGGTATTAAAATAAACATTGGGGTTAGTAACATTTATTAATGAAACCGGCTTCTCCAGGGGCTTATCCAAATAACTTACCCGCCCCTTAAAACTAATGTAGCTATAGTTAACAGGTGTTTCGGGTATCGGCGTACTTAATATACTTTTCCAATTCAATGTTTTCCATTTACTTGTCAGCAACAATGTTTCCATTAATTGATCATTAGTATTTGCTGCATCGAGCAGGTTTAATGGGATATCAGCCAGCTCATTAGTCAGGTACAGATAATTTCGGATGTTGGTAAAAGGTCCCTCTTTCACTCTTGATGCCTGCACGGCAGCTATGGAAACTTCGGCAGTATCGGCACCAGTAAGCTTTAGCTGTACAGAAACCTTTTCGCGGGTGTGGTAGGTGCCCTTATCAGTATTGATGCTGATAACAGGCTGATCATAATAATGAGCAAAGAACAGCCGTTCTGCAATGACCTGCGCCCCCGAGCTATCGGTAAGCAAAAGCTGGCAAACCCCTTTCGGGATATTTTTTAACAGGAAGCTCAATTTTTTTATTCCGGGGGCTACATCCAAAGGTTTTATAAAAAACAGCTGATCATTGTTGTGCGCTATCAGCTGATATTTGCCATGTTGCGTAGCGCGGATATTTACCATCAAAGTATCATTGATCAATGCCCGCTGCAAAGTGAGCATGGGCCTGCCACTGTAGGCTACCGGCAGGTTATAAGTACTATCTGCTTGCCTGTAAAGTTTTAAACTGTATTTACTGCCTTTTACCGGCAACAGCCTGAAACTGCCTGTGCCGCGGGTACTGATGGTATCCACTACTTTGCCATCCTTCATTAAAAACCCTGTAGCAACAACCGGCTGGCCGGCTTGTGTCTTTACCTCCCAGGCTATGTTATTTTCCATGCCTTCCACCAACTGCCCTCCTTCGGGATAAAAATTCACCAATGGCATAGCACGTTTGGCCGGCAGGTTAAAGCTCAGCTCCATTATTTTGCTATTGTACCACAATTGCATATGCAGCATATTGTTTCCTTCGGTGAGTTTTGCCGATGGTAACGACAGATCATAAACACCACTTTTTGTTTTACCAAAGCCTTTAAAAACGGGATGCGAAACACTGCCCACATAATAGTTAAGTTGTACTTCGGGTTGTTTGTCTTTTGTATTAGTTGAGTTGCTTTTAGGTTGAACGTTTAACCTTACTTTTTGCTGAGGCGATGTTGCAGAGGTATCAACCGGTTCAATTGCCGCGGTTATTTCCTGCAGTTCTGCCGAGCGTATAAGTATAGGTTGTGTAAACACCACGTCGGGCTTATTATTCCTCAATACATCGGTAACTACAAAAAAGGTATACCTGCCCGGCGCAACCACATCAGGGATGGTTGCTTTGCCGAATGCAAGCCCGTTACTCATTACAAAACGGTTTTCCATCACTACAGATTTATCAAGATCATTAACAAGCGAGACTGCAACAGTATGATATTGCAATGATGGGTTGGCTTTTAAAAGGTAGGCGGTGAACCACGCATTATCATTATTGGTGTAAATGGTTTTATCAAAGTGAACGAATAGGGTTGATGAAGTATTTTTTAAGCTGTTCGATATGTTTTGTGAAAGGCCATTTATTTTATCATTTGACTGCGACTTAACTGCACAAAAACTCATCAGCAAAAATGCCAGGGTTATAACAGGCTTATAGTTTATAAAAGGCATTATAAATTAAGACCAAATGTTGGTATGATGATCAGGCTTGTAAATGGTATTATAAATATAAAAACTAATGGCGCACAATTACAACTAAATTTTACGTTAGTTGAGTCATGCAAACAAAAAAGCCACTCCTGTGCAGGAATGGCTTCTGTATTTTTCGGATCTTCCGGTTCTATCAAACTTTGATCTCAACTTCAACACCACTTGGCAATTCAAGTTTCATTAAAGCGTCAACAGTTTTTGAGTTTGAGCTGTAAATATCCAATAGTCTTTTGTAAGAGCATAATTGGAATTGCTCACGTGCTTTTTTGTTTACGTGCGGTGAACGCAATACTGTAAAGATTTTCTTTTCAGTTGGTAACGGAAGAGGTCCGCTAACTACAGCGCCTGTCGGCTTTACTGTTTTTACGATTTTCTCGGCTGACTTGTCAACCAGATTGTAATCGTAAGATTTCAATTTGATTCTGATTCTTTGGCTCATTATTTTAATTTTTTGATTTCATCGATTTATCATCGATTCCACCGGTTTTTAATTTGACCAACCTTAAGAGCTATTTATTAGGGCAGCCGGGATTTTATTATTTATTGAGTGATGGAGTGAATTAGCAAATGAGTGTTTTTAACTATTCACTCATTTGCAACCCACTCATTCACTAATTAGTCTTCTACTTCGCCTTTTCTACGGCCTTTGTTTTTAGCAACAACCTCGTCTTGTACGTTACGTGGAGCAGGTTCATAGTGATCAAACTCCATAGTTGAAGTTGCACGACCTGAAGTGATAGTACGTAATTGCGTTACGTAACCAAACATTTCAGAAAGTGGCACCTGTGCTTTAATTACCTGAGAACCGTTACGTGTATCCATACCTTGAAGCTGACCACGACGACGGTTCATGTCACCAATAACGTCACCCATGTTCTCTTCAGGAGTAAGGATCTCAATTTTCATGATCGGCTCTAACAATACCGGTTTACATTTTGGCAATGCTTCGCGGTAAGCAGAACGACCAGCGATCTCGAAAGATAAAGCGTCCGAATCGACAGCGTGGAATGAACCGTCAATTAAGCGTACTTTTAAGCTGGTAAGCGGGTAACCTGCCAATACACCGTTATCCATAGCGGCTTTAAAGCCTTTCTCTACAGATGGGATGAACTCGCGAGGGATAGAACCACCCACAATCTCGTTAACAAATTCCAAACCTTCTTTACCTTCTTCTCCCGGAGAAATAACCACCTGGATATCGGCAAATTTACCACGACCACCGGTTTGTTTCTTGTAAGTTTCGCGGTGTTGAGTAGTACCGGTGATAGCCTCTTTGTAAGCTACCTGTGGCGCACCCTGGTTAACCTCTACTTTAAATTCGCGTTTTAAACGGTCCATCAAAATATCAAGGTGTAACTCGCCCATACCGCTGATAACAGTTTGACCGGTGTCCTGATCAGTTTGTACACGGAAGGTAGGATCCTCTTCGGCCAGTTTACCTAAAGCGATACCTAATTTATCAACATCGGCCTGAGTTTTAGGCTCAATTGCCAAACCGATAACCGGCTCAGGGAACTGCATTGACTCCAGAACCAACTGGTGTTTCTCGTCGCAAAGGGTATCACCTGTTTTAATATCTTTAAAGCCTACTACCGCAGCAATATCACCTGCACCTACGTTAGGTATAGGGTTTTGCTTGTTAGC
>JADMIO010866755.1_pt1 | contig 11119 bp, 10 predicted proteins | sample 8958161 | NCBI WGS metagenome assembly JADMIO01 (sample SAMN16585339, study PRJNA669376) | soil metagenome | isolation source: Crop rotation soil | place: USA: Cullars Rotation, Alabama | collected 2011 | reverse complement strand
TTCCCGCGAAACGATTTGGACGTAATAAAGACCTGCCAGCAGCACCGCGAACCCGCAAAAGAAGAGCACTCCCAGCCAGCGGAGTCTCGGATCAGCGCGTCTAACCTGGTCAACGAAAAGCATTAGCGTTTGCCTCGCGCTATCTGACGATCCGGCCGGAACGCAAATTCCGGCACTTCTTTGAAGCGCGAAGCGTCATCAAGGCGGTTGAAAAACTTGAACCATAACGGAGTCACCAGCCCTCCGCCAGCAACCATGATGATCCACTGCCAAAGCGAGCCGAGCCCAATCAGCGGCTGCAGCCCGCAAAGGTTTAATACGACGAGGGCGGTCACCGGCGCCATCGCACTCGCGATCACACCCAGAATCCAGTGCGTAATGAATTGCTCCGACAGAAGCAGTTCCCGAAAGCGCGATGCCGCCAGCCCCACCGCCGCCAAAGCGACAAAACTTGTCCCGAGCAGATTCGCCGAGAGCGAGTCGTAGAACACTCCGAATAAAGCCGCGCACCCCAGCACGATTTCCATGCGAAACGCCATCGCCGCATAAACCATCATTCCAGGCAAGAGATCGACCTGCGCCCCGGTTAAATCCCGCAGAGTAGTGATACGTCCTTCGGCAAAGGAAACCGCGTAACCGGTCGTCACAAAGACCAGCAGCGCGATCCAATTTGTCGTTGGTAATTCGCGGCTCATGGATACAACACCCAGACTTCTTCCAGCTCATTCAAATTCGCGGAAAGCTTCACCCGCGCGGACAGATACAATCCGTACGAGACGCTGTTCGTCTCCATGATCGTCCCGATGGGAATCGCCTTTGGAAAAAATTCGCCGAGTCCGCTCGTGTAAACCTGCTGGCCTGGAATGGCCTGGCTGTTACGTTTGAGATACGTTAGTTCGACGATTGAGTCCTCCAAAACACTCGCCTCTCCTCCGAGAATCGTTCCCGTATCACGACCGGTGTTATCAACGATTGCCGGCACCTTACATTGCGGATCGCCGATCAAAATTACCCTCGAGCGATTTGCCCCGGCCTCCTGCACCCGGCCCACAAGCCCCAGCGGCGTAACCACCGGCATATTCCGGCGAACCCCCTGGTTGCTCCCTAGATCAATTTGCAGCGTGTGCCACCAATTCGCCGGATCACGCGAGATCACTCGAGCCAGACGCAGCTTCCAGGGAGCCTTCTTTTGCCATCCTGCCGCTTCCCGTAGAACTGCATTCTCCCGCACCGTCTCCTGATGCTCCATCGCTTCAAGCCTTAATTCATCATTCTCGTGACGCAGCTTTTCGATCTGCTCGATCAGAGCCCCCTTTGGCATTGCCCTCATTCCTGCCGCTTCACCCGCTTTTTCCGCCGAACTCGCCAGTCCGAAGAGGGGAAGATAAAGGCTGCTCAGCGCGAATTTAAGGCGTGAGGTCGTGTAACCCGGGAGATTCAAAAGAATCATCGCGAGCGCCACCGCTGCCCCCAATCCAACCAAATGAGGCCGTTTAAACATTAATCACCCGATAAACTACCATCGGGCAAACGGAAGCGACCTTGAATGGGTAGGACAGGCGCCCCGCCTGTCTCAGCGGGCGCCCCGCCCGCTGAAAAAAATCGTCCGGCTACGCGCCGGGCGGAACAGCCGGAAGGCCGTTCTACCATTCTTACGTCCTGCTGGAGGAAGCAACTCGGCGGAGGAAGGAGAGTTCTTGAAGGACACGGCCCGTTCCCTCGGCCACAGCCGTGAGCGGGTCGTCCGCTATATGCACCGGCAAACCGGTTTCTTCCGACACCAGCCGATCAATCCCGCGCAACAAAGCGCCGCCGCCGGCCATGACAATGCCGCGCTCGATCAGATCGGCGCTCAATTCAGGCGGGCAACGTTCCAATGTAATGCGGACCGATTCCAGGATGCTGGTGAGCGGTTCCTTCAAAGCCTCTCGAATCTCCTCGCTACGAATTGTAATCGTTTTTGGAAGTCCTGCGCTCAAATCGCGCCCCTTGACCTCCATCGTTAACTCCTGCTCCAGCGGAAAGGCCGAACCTATGCGGATTTTGATTTCTTCCGCGGTCCGTTCGCCAATCATCAAATTATACGCGCGCTTCATGTGCGCCACGATGGTTTCGTCGAACTCATCGCCGCCCACGCGCAAACTGCGGCTGAACACAATGCCCGCCAGCGAAATAATCGCGATTTCGCAAGTGCCACCGCCAATATCCACGATCATGTTCCCCGCCGGTTCATGCACCGGCAAACCGACCCCAATCGCCGACGCCATCGGCTGTTCAATAAGGTAAACTTCCCGAGCCCCCGCGTGCGTCGCGCTATCCTTCACCGCACGCTTTTCAACTTCCGTGATTCCCGAAGGCACTGCCACAACAACTCGCGGGGCAATCAATTTGCGGTTATGCACCTTCTGAATGAAATGCCGCAGCATCGCCTCCGTGATCTCAAAGTCTGCGATCACGCCGTCCTTCATCGGTCGAATCGCCACGATATTCCCCGGCGTGCGTCCCAACATCCGCTTCGCCTCTTCGCCTACCGCGAGTACGTTCGTCGTGCCGGCTTGAATGGCCACAACGGAAGGTTCGCGCAAAACGATCCCCTGGTCGCGCACGTAGACCAACGAATTGGCCGTGCCGAGATCAATACCGATATCGTTCGAAAACAGCGATTTAACCTGCGCAAACATGGAAAGCGCTAAACAACTGCGCGGAGTATACGTCGTGAAAGGCCGATTCGGTCAAGCTGTATCGGCAGGCGAATCCGTTTCGCTCAACACCTGCGGCCATCGACTCGTCAGAAATCGATTCAAACGCTGCGCATCCTCTGCAGCCAGCTCACCGCTTTCAGCAACGCGCTTCATCTCCTCTATCGGAACCGCATCGAGCAGGTTAAATCCCAGTGCGGTTTCCAATCGGCGATACGGCTTGAAACGATGCATCGACACCACCCGTTCGATATTTCGAAGCACCAAACGAAGCTGCCCCTGCTGCAAGGACGCCGCCAAAAAACATCGAGAGGTTTTTAAACAAATCCGGAGGTGCATCTCGTCCTGCCGATGTTCTTGAGAAAAGTGTCGTAGACAGTGCAGCTTTTCGGGAAGAAGAGATACGGGTGTCAGCACCCGAATGCTCCCTGTAAATTCCGAAGTGGAAAAATCCTGAGCTATTGACGCCTTCTCCGGTTCAACAATGTCCAAACCAGGCACCGTGTGCAGAAACTCTGCGACACTTTTTTTCCCTTCGATCACGACCTGAACCGCTCCTACCCAGACCGTCATTTCATATTCGTGCGGAAAAATAGGTTTCAGGTTGAGGCGCTTGGCGAGGAGCTTTAAATCGTTTCTGTCGCCCCAAAAATCAATGTCGCTGCTGGTGATCGGCAACCCATTATCCAATCTCACCGCGTAACGTTCAGCCCACCAGGCAACCGCCTGGCCTCCGACGATTGGGCAACCATCGGGTAAGTGCTTCAGAACAAACGCAAAATCCGCCGGGCGAAAATCACCCATCTCCTCAGGGCTTGGATGAGGATTGAAGTTCGCCATCTCTCACTTTTCGGCGAACTCTTCGTCCAATTCTTCTTCCAAATGAACTTTGTCGAACCTCAACGGCGCCTCGCGATCCATTCGCACCGCGGAAGCCAGACAAACCTGCTCAACGCGCAGCTTCCCCTGCTCCAGCAAACGGCGGTCCCGTTTCCGAGCGAGCATCTTCTCTTTGCGAATGCGCAATGATTCCGTCACGCCGTCAACCTACAAAAAAACAGGCCTTTTCGCAATTCGCGATGAGTAACTCGAATCCACCCAGCCACTATTGCTTAACACGATAAAACCGTCGCCATACCGGGCCCGACAACTCCTCCCGAAACCCATTTTTCCGCGTGGTATTCGTCCAGGTCGTAAGATTCGTCCAGACCTGCAAATCTGCCGAGGCCTCAATCAGGTAATTGGATTCGGCTGAACTGAGGATCGCGAATTCGAAATTGCCAGCGCTCATTTTCGCTGCTTCAAGGCGCGGCGGTTCAATTGCATTCAGAACCCGGTTGGCTTCGAGGTTCGAAAACTCCTGAACAATTCCCGACGGCCACTCGATACGCAATTTCTCCACATTCGTGGCATCCCCCAGCCCAAAATGTGCCAGAGGTGTGGTTTGGCCGAAGCCAGTGCCGCCGGAAATCTCGCGCAATTGCCCAATCACCTTGCCGCGGATTCTCGTATAAGCACGCACCTTCGCGCCGATCCCGGAGCGATTTGAAGCACCACCGATGCAATTCACCTTCACCCAGTGATTGGTGTTCCCGTTGTTGCGATACAGAAAATTCGGCCGGCTCCCCTGCCAATTCGCGACGAATAGATCGAGAAAACCATCATTGTCGTAATCCGCCCATGCGCAACCCGCGGAATTGCCGCCATCGTTTACGATGCTTCCTGTCGTAACTTTGGTGAACGTGCCGTCTCCCGAGTTGTGATACAGCGTGTTGTTCTGGCCGCCCGCATTCGCCGAGAACAAATCCAGGTAACCGTCGTTATCGTAATCAATCCACTGCACGATCTCCGAATTCTGCGCATCGAGCACCGCCGGTCCATTTGTTAGCCGTGCGAACGTCCCGTCCGCCAAATTGCGGTAAATCATGTTTTTGCCCAAAACGCCAACCGCCAAATCCGGCCAGCCATCGTTATCGTAATCGCCCCAGTCGGGCACAATGGCTGATTGCGAGTCCGTGGCAATGCGCTGGCCGAAAACGCGCTCGAAAGTACCCTCGCGCAAATTGTGGTAGAGAAAACTCACGCCGCCGTTATTCGCGGCATACAAATCCGGCCAGCCGTCGTTGTCATAGTCCTGCCACGCCGCCCCAATTGTCACTCCGCCATCACGCACGATCCGTTGCAGTGTTACCTTCGTGAACGTGCCATCGCCGCTATTGTGCAATAACGCGTTGCTGTTCCCTGCGCCGTTTGAAATGAAAAGATCGATCCAACCGTCGCGATCATAGTCGCCCCAGCTCCCGCTCCACGAATTTGATCCGGTCGCACCCGCGAACGGCGTCACCTTCGTAAATGTGCCGTCGCCGTTGTTTCGGTAGAGGGAATTGGATCCGAGATTCGCGACGAACAGGTCCAACAATCCATCGTTATCAAAATCCGCCCAACTGCCCCCATAACCCGAATCCCGCGCCGGTGCCGCATTCGTCAGTTTGGTGAATGTGCCGTCACCGTTGTTGCGATACAGGAAATTCTTCGAGCCTCCATTTCCCACGAACAAATCCGGAAAACCGTCCCCATCGAAATCGCCCCAGGCACAACCCGAAGAATCACCGCCGTCTGTGGCGATCGCCCCTGTCGTTATCTTCGTAAAGCTCGGATCAACATTCAGCATCACCACTGCGCTCTTTGCCGAACCGCTCGCATTCGAGACTGTCGCAAAATAATTCCCCGCGTCGACGACCGAAATATTCGTCAGGATCAGCGTGCTGTTGGTCGCGTTGGCCAGCACTGCATCGCCAAAACTCCATTGATAAGCCAGCGGCGCCTCACCGTTTGCGTTCACGCGAAATGTGACCGTCGCTCCCGGACTCACCGATTGGCTCTTGGGTTGCGTGGTGATCGCAGGCTGAGCCTCCGCCATGATCGTGGAAATGATCAAAACGCAGAAAAATCGCATCGGGCAACCATATTTCTCCTGCGCATGACGCGAACGCTTTTGTGACAACCCGCGAGAAAACGGTGACAGGCCGACACGGCCTGATGATCAAAGTTCCGCCACGGCCTGGTCGAAATTGGTCCGGTACACACGGCTTACCGGCAAACGCACCCCACCTTCCAGGATCAGGATCGAATCGCCATTAAACATCGGTTGCCATTCGCGCACCTTCTCGAGGTTCACCAGCGCCGAACGGCTCACTCGCAAAAACTTTTTCGACGCCAGTCGCGCCTCCAGGGCTGCCATTGTTTCGCGCAACAAATGCGATCCTTTGCCGACATGCAGGCGCAAATAATTTCCTTCCGCCTCGATCCAATCGACCTCTTCATATCGCAGGAAAACCACGCGTCCTGCCTCGCGTACCGCGAACCGCTCCCAGCGCGAATTCTGGTTTTGCCAACCCTCCAATAACCGTGCGATCCGGCCCTGCTGCGCCGCCGTTTCGCGATTCTTCAACATCTGCCGCGCCCGCGCGATCGCCTCACGCAGTCGGTCATATTCAAACGGCTTGAGCAGATAATCCAGTGCATGCACTTCAAACGCCCGAATTGCATGCTGATGGAACGCCGTCACAAAAATCACCAACGGCCACCGCTCCGAAGGCAGGCGCGCCAGCAATTCAAAACCATCAAATCCGGGCAATTGGATATCCAGGAAGAGCAGGTCCGGCTGAAGATCATTCACCGCTTTGAGTGCCGCGGAGCCGCTGGCGCATTGGCTCACTACTTCGAAATCGTCTTCCTCCCGCGCGAGCGTCGCGATCAACTCACGCGCCGGCGCTTCATCGTCGACAATGATCGCCCGCACTTTCATGCGTTCAGCAAACGCAACGGCAGGAAAATCCGCGCCGTAATCCCGCCCATCGCATTTCGCACCAAATCGATCCGCTGCTCTTCACCGTAAAGTTTGCGCAACCGTTCCCGGCTATTGCCCAAACCGATCCGCTCCAATCGCTCCTCGTCCGGACGCTCTTCCATCCCCGAACCGTTGTCCGACACCGACAGCACCAGCCACGATTCCTCGCGCACTGATTCAAGTTCGATTCGTCCTGTGTCCTCGCGCGGTTCGACCGCATGCTCGATCGCGTTCTCCACAATCGGTTGCAAAATCATGTTCGGCACCGCCGCCCCGAGCGTCGCTGGATCAACCGCAATCTTCAGGTCCAGCCGGTCGCCGAACCGGATTTTTTGGATATCCAGATATTTCCGTAAAAAATCCACCTCCTGCCCGAGCGACACCTCCTGCTGATTCGTCGTCTCCAGCGCCAGACGCAGCAACTCCGCCAGCCGCGCAATCATCGCATTCGCCGCTTTCACATCCCGCAGCATCAATGAGGAAACTGCGTTCAGAGTGTTGAAAAGAAAGTGCGGGTTCAACTGCATCCGCAGGGATTGCAACTGTGCATGCGCCAGCTTCGCCGCCAATTCCGCCGCATCCCGCTCTCGCTGTCGCAGCTCGTGATAGTACATCCACGCGTGCCACCCGCACACGATCATCCAATAAACCGCGAAATTGTAATGCCCCCGCGCCGCCACCACCTTCACAAACTCTGGGCCCAACACTACGGACTTCTGCGTCACCCAGCCCTGCGCCACCGCCGCCACCGCGCACAAAAACGCATGCACCGCCGCCAGCACCAGCCCGCTCGCAAAATGCACCGCCAAAGTTCGGCCCCAATTCTTACGCTCAAACCGAAACCGCCTGCACACCCAGAAAATCAACGGCGCGAGCAACGCCCACTCGTACCAATCACCCAGCGCCCAATACAACGCCTGCCCCCAGCTCACCCCGTGCCCAACCGACGCCGCCGAAAAATAAATTTGTGCCGTAAAGAAAAGCCCAATCACCGTCGCCGCCAAAAAAACGGCCATCCCGGCTGGAATTCCGCGAACCATCGCGCTGCGACCGGTGATCATGCCTGACAAAACCCGTTTCAAGCCCGCTTTACAAGACCAATCCAAATTCGGATTTATGATTGGGCGCATCTTGCCACTGCCACCAGATCTCAGATCGCCGAAACTGGATACCGCGCCTTCAAAACTCTATATCGACCTTCTCCCCCGAAGCCTCGATCGATTTTCCGACCATGCGTTCGTACATACTCTCATTAACACCCGGCTTCAGCCGGGTGTCTGAGTCGCGAGAAAACCTCCAACCGCTTTAGCGGTTTCAGCCCGCGCCAGAAAAGCGATTGAAACCGCGAGTTTTGAGTTGCAAGACCGGACTCCACCCGGCGAAGCGGGGTGTAACGAGAGGCGAAGAATTTTGTCGCGCACCCCTGAGACGGTAATAAATGTTTTTCCAGTTGACATCTTGTGACCGTTTTGAGTAGCTTAGTGCAAAATTAGCCGTTGATCTGGATTTTGGAAGCCGGTCCGCACGCAACTCACGCTGTTCGTGCCTTGCGTCTGAACCGATAAACCTTGCATGCGTTTCCCGCCTGCCTGTCTCCCAAAGCCGCTTCCGGCAAAAAGAAAGAACCGTACACATGAAACGCGTGAACAAATTCGAAGCCCTCCCCAAGGAAGATCAACAATTCATCCTCAGAACCTGCGACGAAAACTCCTACGACGTCGCCCTCGAAATCCTGGCCCGCCCGCGATCTGAAGGCGGTCTCTCCTTTGTGACCAGTCGCACGGCTCTCTGCCGCTTTTACACCCATAATCACTCCGATCATCGCGCGCTCGAACAGCTCGGCCAGTTTGCCGATGCCGTTCGTATCAAGGGCCAAATGCATCTCGCGGCTGGTTACGAAGCCCTTGCCACCCTTGTCCAAAGCCGCCTCCTCAATGGCCTCAAGCAGGGCAAAGCCGTTGCCGATCTCGACCGCGACTTCCGGACTCTCGAGCGTATCCAACGTTGCTTCCATACCGAGGAGAAACGCAGCGAGAAAAAGGGCGAGAAAGTTCGCACCGAATATTGGAAACACCTCGAAAGCCTCGCCATCGCTCCCGAACCTGACTTCATCCGCAACGACACCAAACAAGACCCGGGCGCTAATAACTACGATCCCGAGGACATGGAGCTGGATAGCGAACTGGCCCTGGACATGATCGTGGCCCAAAACGCCGTCAATCAGCCTCCGCGCTCTCGTCACCTGACGTTAGCCGACGTCCTGAATACCCGCCGCCAGGCCGCACTCACTCCGGCTCTCATGGAAGTGCTCCATCCTTCCCGCGCAAAATCCCCTGATTTTCCGCACTTTCCGCCAGATTCCACCTCCAGGTCAGATGGAAATTCCGCAACGACGCATAACAGTGGCACGCGACCGCCTGGCGCGCCGCGAGCCTGAGAAATCCTATGGAATCAGGACTGCCACCGCCGCCAGCCGGCGAGCTACCGCAACACTTTGGTCGCAAGCACTTTCTCCGTCTGTGCGGCCCGGAATTTCTCGTACTTGCTCCGGTATTCCGGATACTTGGTGGCGAGAATCGAAGTTGCGAATAACGCAGCGTTTATCGCTCCCGGCTTCCCGATGGCCAGTGTTGCCACCGGAATCCCTGCCGGCATCTGCACCATGGATAGAAGCGAATCCATACCATGCAGTGATTTGGACTCCATCGGGACGCCCAGCACCGGCAACGATGTCTTCGCCGCCACGACTCCCGCCAGATGCGCCGCGCCTCCCGCCGCCGCGATAATCACTTCCAGGCCCCGTCCAATCGCTGCTGTGCAATACTCCACGACCGCGTCCGGCGAGCGATGCGCCGAAAGCGCCAGCGCTTCGTGCGGCACGCCAAGTTCATCAAGCTGTTTGGAGCAGTGCTCCATTACCTCCCAATCCGAACGGCTGCCCATCAAAATTCCGACCAAAGGTTGTTGCTGCGACATAACGGGGGCGAGAGTTAAAGGAAGCCCGCCCCACATGGCAAGCCCCCAAAACGAAAAAATCCCTGCCACCCTCGCGGATGTCAGGGACCAAATTCAGAGTAACATTACTTGTTCGTGCTCGCGCTATTCGTGCTCGGCGCGCTCGTCGGCGGTGAGGACATATCCTCTTGCTTCGAACAAGCGCTCAGGAGCGCTGAAACCGCAGCCAGTAAAAATAGTAGCTTCTTCATTTCCGTTTAATCCCTTCTTTCTCCGCATTCTGCGACCGGCCTATTTTGAAAGCAAGCCTCCAAACAATCAAATCGGGGATTTCCTGAGACCGGCATCGCCCCGCCCGCAGGACCCCGCCATGCGCCCAATCCGCCAAAAGCGCCCAAAACGGTTTGGGTTGCAATGCCCCTCCATTTTTGGTTTCGTCTCCGCTCCGGATGCCTCGCATAACGGCTATCTTCAGCCCTGCGTTTCGGATGCGGCTGAGGCGATTTCCTCTCGTGCATCTGCCTTTGGCTTTTCTGAATCGAACTATTCTCCCTGGATTGATCGCTTTAGCCGCCGGCTTTCTCAGGTACCTCGTCCCCCGCCGATTCTGGTCCGCACCCCCCCGAGGCTGGTTCTCCGATTTTCAGGAACTCAAAGAACGCATTGGCCAAGGCGCTATCATTCTTCAGGACCAGGGTAATCCCAAACTCCCGGATCACTCTATCATCCTTCTCTGTCGGCGCACTCAACATCAGCAACAACCCTGGCCGGTCTTTTGGCGGCACTATCGGAACATTCGTCTGGTCGCCCACAGTCTCGTCCATCTGAACGCGCGCCGAGAACTTTCCATCGACGCAGCCTACGGTCTCCCGCGCCTCCCTTCCGATCCGGCTTGGACCTGCTGGCCTTTGCATAAACCGTTGTTCCTCCCTGGCCCATGGACCAGCGTCGTCAACCGCTGGCTCCCAAACAACCGCAAAAGTCCCTACGCCCACTGGCTTCTCGATGCGCTCCCCCGTCTCGCCCTGCTGAAATATTTTCCACCGGAGACCCGCATCCTCGTTCCCGCCGAAATGTATCAATCCCAATCCGAAAGTCTTGAGATCCTCGGCTTGAAAGACCGCTTTCGCCCCACACCGGAAACGCACCTTCTGATCGAAGATTTTTACTTCAGCTCGCCACCGAGCATGATCGTTTCCTACAGCCCGTACTCCGTCGAATGCGTCCGCTCACTCTTCCTGCCGCGCATTCCGATCAACCCCCGCGGCCCAAAGCGCTTTTTCGTCCGCCGAACCAGCGTCGGCCGCAACATGGTAAACGAACAGGAAGTGCTCGACTTCTTTCGCCAGCTCGGCTGGACCGTGGTCGACGCCGCCGCGCTGAAATTCGCGGAACAGGTCCAATGGTTCGTCAACGCCGAAGCAATCTGCGCGATCCACGGTTCGGGCACTGCCAACATGGTTTGGTGCTCGCCCGGCTGTACCTTCATCGAAATGTTCCCGGCCGATTACCTCGCCGGTGATCAGGAGTGGATTGCTCAATGCGTGCAGGTCGACTATCACTTCATGATCTTTCCTTGCGATTACAAACTCGACGCCCTGATCGACCTGAAGAT
>JADMIO011560827.1_pt1 | contig 11120 bp, 7 predicted proteins | sample 8958161 | NCBI WGS metagenome assembly JADMIO01 (sample SAMN16585339, study PRJNA669376) | soil metagenome | isolation source: Crop rotation soil | place: USA: Cullars Rotation, Alabama | collected 2011 | reverse complement strand
CCGCACGCGCGCCTGCGTCGCCAGCGCGTAGTGCGGCCGCGTGCGGACATCGTAGTCCGTGGTCTGCGTGCTCAGCTTGCGCAGCTCGCTACCGAGAACCTGGTAGTTCGTGCGCACCGTCGCGCCACCGACGATGATGCTCTCTTGCACCTGGATCTCCCCCGCTCTATCGGTTCCGGCCTCGGCCGGCACGAACGTCCCGCGCAGCGTGCCCGACGGAAATCCAATGCTCACGTTCGCGACGCCCGGTCGCCCGACCATCAGCTCGATCATGCGCGGCGCGACCGACTCGATCGGCAGCCTCGGATCCGCCATCGCACGCAATCGCTCGAGCATCGGGCCCGCTTGATCCAGCGCGAGCGCGACATCGCGCTGCACGTCACCGGCTTGCGCAGCGAGCTGCTTGCGCGCGAGCCCATCGCTCGCTTCGATCGTCGCGCTGCGTCCGAGCAGCAAGACGACGATGCCCACGCCGATCACCAGCACGGGCACCAAGATGAGAAGGCGCGCGTTCACCCGCGCCCACTATAAGCGAGAGGACTCGCGAGGCGCTCGCCTATACGGAGAGAAGGGCGCTATCGCGCGACGGTGTTCGGCGTGCCACGCAGCGCACGCGCTTTCTCGACGAGGCCGACGAGCTCTGCCCGCTCCGCGATGTCACCGGAGGCCTCGCGCGCCACGGCGCCGATCTTTTCGAGCGACCACCCCTTCGCCTCGTCCGCTCCGCGCAGCACGTCGGCGAACGCGGCAACGGCGAACGCGAACCGCAGATCCGCGGGAGCTGCATCGAACGACGCCGCCGGCGTGGTCGTCATCGCGAACGCACTCTCCGTCGCGACGTCGCCGTCGGGCGCCTTGTGACGGATGCGCACCACACCGAAGCCCGAGTTCTGTGCGAGGCCCGCCGGCGTCAGCTCGATCTCGTACATCGCGGTGACCTGGTGGCCCGCGCCGATCTCGCCGGCATCGACAGCGTCCTTGCGGAAGTCGTTGTCAGCGATGTTGCGGTTCTCGTATCCGATCAAGCGGTACTTCGCGACGATCGCCGGATCGAAGTCGACCTGCAGCTTCACGTCCTTCGCGACCACCTCGAGCGTCGAACCGAGCTGCGTCTCGAACACCTTCTTCGCCGCCGAGAGCGAGTCGATGTAGTAGTTGTTGCCGTTGCCCTTGTTCGCGAGCTGCTCCATCTCGCTGTCCTTGTAGTTGCCCATGCCGAAGCCGATCGTCGAGAGCGTGATGCCCTTCTTCGCGCGCTCCGCGATGATGCGCAGGTGCGCTTCGTGGCCCTGCGGTCCGACGTTCGCATCACCGTCGGAGAGCACGATCACGCGCGCGTTCGCGCCCGGCACGAGGCCCTTCATCGCTTGCTCGTAGGCGAGGTCGAGACCCGATGCCATCGCCGTCGATCCGCCAGCCGACAGCTCGTCGATCGCGCTGAAGATCCGATCGCGATTCTCCATGCCCGTTGGCTCGAGCACCACACGCGTCGAGCCCGCGTACGTCACGAGCGACACCGAATCCTGCGGCCCGAGGTTCTCCGTCAGGATCCGCAGTGACTGCTGCGCGAGCCCGATCTTGTCGGCCGAGCCCATCGAGCCCGAGACATCGACGAGAAACACGAGGTGCGCCGGCTTGCGCTCGGCTTGCGTCTTCATCTTCGTCGCGACACCGACGCGAAGGATGTGATGACCCGCGACGAGCGGCGACGGCGCTGCATCCATGATCACGCTGAATGGCGAGCCTGCCTGCGGAGGCGCGAACGCATAGGAGAAGTAATTCACGAACTCCTCGACGCGAACGCTCTCCTTTGGAGGAAGAGTGCCCTCGTGGAGCTTGCGTCGCGCGATCGTGTACGACGCGGTGTCGACGTCCGCGGCGAACGTCGACAGGTGATCCTTCGACGCGTCGACCCACGGGTTCTTGCCCCAGTCGGTATAGCTCTCACCGCTCGTGGAGTCCGCGGCGGCAGCGATCGCGTACGGGGAGGGGGCGCCGACGTACCCACCGGTGGGCGAGTACGCGGACTTGTAGCTACCGCAAGCAGCGAGAAGGACGAGAGCAACGGATCGCAGATGGCGCATGGCTCTACATCGCGAGCTATCGCGCGGCCTTACACGATTTCTCGCGTGTAAGATCGAGCGATGTCCCGCGTTCTGGCACTCCTGACGATCCTCGTCAGTGGCTGCCTCCACGACTCGCTCGTGAACTGCGACGACGGCCGTCAGTGCGCAGCGGGTCTCGTGTGTACGCCAAGCAGCTGCGCGGATCCCATCGATGTCGCCGCATGCGCGGGCAAAGACGATCACGCCGCGTGCGAGACCGGTGGTGCTCCGGGCGAGTGCCACGATGCGGTGTGCATTGCTGCGGTCTGCGGCAACGCGCTCGTCGATCTGACGATCGGCGAGATGTGCGACGACGGCAACAATGTCGATCGCGACGGCTGCAGCGCGAGCTGCAACTCCGACGAGCAGTGCGGCAATGGCGTCATCGATCACTCGCGCGAAGAGAACTGCGATGACGGCAACATCTCGTCACTCGATGGCTGCGCGAGCACGTGTCAGCCCGAGCCGCTCACGAGCCGGCAGCTCGTCTCACCGGCGACGGTCGCGCCGTCGCCGCGCTACCTGAGCGCGGCCGCGTTCGATCCCGCGCGCGGAGTCACCGTGCTGTTCGGCGGCTTCAACGGCAACGAAAGCATGAACGACACGTGGGAATACGACGGCGCGACGTGGCGCCCGATCCTCACCTCACCGACGCCGAAGAAGCGCTTCGGTCACGGGATGGCATACGACCCGATCCGCCATCGCACCGTGATCTTCGCCGGCGATGGCGGTGGCTATCTCGGCGACGTGTGGGCCTTCGATGGCACGATCTGGACACGACTCTCCACGACCGGACCCGTGACGCGGTTTGGTTCGATCGCGATCGATAGCAAACGCGATCGTCTCATCGCGTTCGGTGGTCAAGGGGCCGCGGGCACGTTCGAGTTCTCCTTCACGACGAACACGTGGAGACAACTCGCGACGACAACGGCACCGTCAGAACGGTACGGAGCCGCGATGACCTACGATCCGATGCGCGATCGCATCGTGCTGTTCGGCGGCACCGACGGTGGCGCTCGCTTCGACGACACGTGGGAGCTCTACGACGACGATTGGCACCCGATCACGGCCCTCGTTTCGCCGCGGCCCTCGGGGCGAATCAACCACGTCATGGTCTACGACACCGTCGCGCAGCACGTGCTCATGACGCAGGGCTCGCCAACCGCGGACACGTGGCGATGGACCGGTTCTCAGTGGCTCGCGATCCCGGGCGCTCCGAATCCCGAGCGACAGATTCCAGCGATCGCGTTCGATTCTCGTCGAGGACGGGCGGTGGTCTTCGGCGGTCTCGGAGTCGGCGCACTCGGTGACACGTGGGAGCTCGATGGCGGTACGTGGTCGCAACCAGCGCCGCTCACGCCGTCACCTCGCTACGGACACGCGGTCTCCTACGACTCGGTGCGCGGTGCCGTCGTCGTGTTCGGGGGATCGACAGCGACGGGCAAAGCGAATGACACGTGGGAGCTCGACGGTACGTGGCGCGAACGCTTGCCTGCAACGCGTCCACCGGTGCGATGGGACGCGCGGACCGCCTTCGATCCCGTGCGCGGCACGATGGTGTTGTTCGGTGGCGCGGATGGAACATCGACGTTTCCGTACGGCGATGCCTCGGGCACTCGCACGTTGTATGGCGACACGTGGGAGTGGGATGGCACGACCTGGACGCAGAAGCTGCCGGCGCACTCCCCTTCGCCGCGCATGGCGCACGCGATCGCGTGGGACGGCGATCTCGGTCGCATCGTTCTATTCGGCGGCTGGAACGGCACCGAAACGGCCGGCGCGACGCTGGACGATACGTGGGTGTGGGACGGTACGGACTGGACCGAGATCTCGAGCGCGACCCGACCACCGGGACGGTATGGCAGCGCGATGATCTATGACGAAGCTCGGCAGCGCGTGCTGCTCCACGCGGGCTGGACGGATCCGGGCAGTGGGAAGCCGCTCAACGATACCTGGGAGCTCGTCGGCTCGACCTGGACGGAGGTCGTCACGACCGGCGACGTCCCGGTTCGTCGCGGCGATGTGGGCCTGACCTACGATCCGATCGGCAAGCGTGCGCTGCTCGTCGGTGGCGCGGCGATCCTCGGTGGCGGCTACAACGTCTTCGCGGAGATGTGGGAGCTGCGCGGCTCGACGTGGCGCGAGCTCGATCCGCAACAACTGCCGCCGGGGCGCGCGATCACGAGCATCGCGTTCGATGCGAAGCTCGGCCGGACGATCGTATTTGGTGGCGATCGCAACGGCTCTCGCGTTGGCGACACGTGGAGCATCGGCTTCGACGCGGTCGTTCCTTCCGAGGTCTGCGCGAGCGGTCTCGATCTCGATGGAGACACCGCGATCGGCTGCGCGGACTCCGACTGTGGATTCGTGTGCACCGGATGTAACGACGGCGTGTGCACGACCATCGAAGGCTGTCGACTGTGCCCGCAGGACTGCGGCGCGTGCACCGCCGTCTGCGGCGACGGGTACTGCGACGCTCCCGAGACTGCGGCGAGCTGTCCGGGAGACTGTCCATGATGAGGCTCGCCACGTTCGTGCTCGTCGTCGCTTCCGGCTGCCTGCGGGCGGGCCTGGTCGATTGCGACAATGGAACCGCGTGCGCGCCGAGCTCGACGTGCGCGACGTTCACTATCGAACAACGCCCGGTGTGCGTTCCGGATCGTGCATTCGCTGCGTGCACGGGCCGCGTCGCTCTCGACGAGTGCGAGCTCGAGGGCGAGATGCTCGCGCGCTGCTACGCGACCGATGCGGGGCTCGCCTGCTACCCCGCCGGTTGCGGCAATCAGCTGATCGATCCGGGCGAGGCGTGCGACGACGGCAACGCGCTCGTCGGTGATGGATGTTCCGCCGGTTGTCGCTCCGACGAGACGTGCGGAAACGGCATCGTCGATGCCACGCTCGGAGATTCCGCGCAGGGCGAGCAATGCGACGACGGCAACCTCGTCGGTCACGACGGGTGTGCGAGTGACTGCACGCCCGAGACACCGCGATGGGCGCAGATCATCGAGAACCCGAATCCGGGCTGCTCTGGATGCAGTCTCGCGTACGACGCGACACGCGAACGCGTCGTGATGTTCGGTGGTGCCGACAACACGACGTACGAGCTCGGCGACGTCGGTTGGGAGATCCGCGCCACTCCGATCTCGCCGCCGAGTCGCCGCGATGCGGCGCTCGTGTACGACGCTGCGCGCCGGCGCGTGCTCCTGTTCGGTGGTCTCTCGACGTCGCGACTCAACGACACGTGGGAATGGAACGGCAACGCGTGGCGCATTGCCCAGCCCGACAGCAGACCTCGCGCTCGGTTTGCGATGGGCGCCGCGTACGATGCGACCACGAAACGCGTGCTCGTTGTCGGCGGAAGCGACGGTGTGTTCGAGCTCGACGAGATGTGGGCATGGGACGGCGTGAAATGGTTGCCCGTTGATCAGGGAACCGGCGCACCGGATCCGACGACGCTCGCGGGAATGGCGCTAGATCCGCTGCGCGGCACGGTGGTCCTCGCCGGCGGCAGTCTCGGGTCGAAGCCCGCGTCCTCGCCGACATTCGAGTGGGATGGTCATGCGTGGACAGCGCACGCGGCGCCGCCGCCCGTGTTGCAAGGGAGTGCCCTCGCTTTCGACGGCACCGGAATCATCGGGGTCGGCGACGACAACTCGACGTGGCGATGGGACGGCACGAGCTGGACGCGGATCTCGTCCGCACCGTCGCTCGATGATGGACGACACGCGCTCGCGTACGACGTCGTGCGGCGCCGAGTGATCGGCGTGTCCTCGACGGGGATGACGTACGTGTGGAACGGAACGAGCTGGAGCACTCTACCGGCGGCAGCGACGCCACGACCGCGCAGGGACATGGCCGTGGCGTTCGATAGCGGTCGCGGTCGCTGGGTCATGTTCGGCGGCGAACGGTTCGATGGCGATCCGCAAGGTGATACGTGGGAGCTCGTCGGTGGCCGGTGGATCTCGAAGGTCGTCCTCGTTCCGGCGCCGCCGCCCGAGGCAGGCGCTGTGATGGCGTACGACGCTCGTCGCGCGGAGAGCGTTCTATTCAGTCTGGGGCGAACATGGATCTGGAACGGCGAGCAGTGGATCGAACGTGTGACGCCCCACGTGCCACCGGCGCGCCGGGATTCGGCGATGGCGTACGACGCGAAACGCGGACGGATCGTCTTGTTCGGCGGCTACTCGACGACGGCGCTCGACGACACGTGGGAGTGGATGGGAACCGACTGGGTGGAGCAACACCCGACGGCGCGGCCCGCTGCACGCGTGGATCACGTCATGGCCTGGGACCCGATCCGCGAACGCGTCGTGATGGGGTTCGGCATCGGCCCGATGTCAGCTCTGCAGAACGACCTCTGGGAATGGGATGGCATGACCTGGACTCGCCGCTCGCTCGCCACCGCTCCGAATGCGCGGACGGCGACGGCTCTCGCATGGAACCCAGCGCGTGCATCGATCGAGCTGTTCGGCGGGACGCCGGTGTTGAATGACGTCTGGGAGCTCGGCGATCGCTGGGAGCAGCGATTCCTCGACGCACCCGTACCGGCGCGCTTCGGTCACCGCATGCTCTCGTCGACAGATGGAACGAGCGCGCTCGTGTTCGGCGGAGCGCGCCCGGATCTGCCGATCAACAACCAGGTCACGAACGAGCTGTGGAGTCTGTCGTGGAACAACCTTTCGACGACGTACGAAGCGTGTACCAGCGCGACGATCGATGCCGACGGCGACGGACGCGCGGGATGCGCGGATCCCGACTGCTGGTCACGCTGCGCGCCGGAATGTTCTCCCGGTGCACCGTGCGATGCCACCGCGCCTCGTTGCGGCGATGGCGTTTGTAGCGTGCTCGAGAACTGCCGCTTGTGCCCCGGTGATTGCGGCGCGTGCACGCCGGCGTGCGGCGACGGTGTGTGCGACCCCGGCGAGTCCTGCCCGGGAGATTGCTAGCCGAAGCGGCCGGTGATGTAGTTCTCGGTTCGCTCGTCGCTCGGGTTCGAGAAGATGCGCGCGGTCGCGTCGTACTCGACGAGCGTGCCGGTGCGCTGATCGTTCTTCGCGTCGAGCTCGGCGGTGAAGAACGCCGTGCGATCGCTGACGCGTGCTGCTTGCTGCATGTTGTGCGTGACGATGACGATCGTGAAGCGATCCTTGAGCTGGCGCATCAGCTCCTCGATGCGCGCGGTCGCGATCGGATCGAGCGCGCTGCACGGCTCGTCCATGAGCACCACGTCGGGCTCGACGGCGATCGTGCGCGCGATGCACAGGCGCTGCTGCTGGCCACCGGACATTCCGAGCGCGGACTGGCGCAGGCGATCCTTCACCTCGTCCCACAGCGCGGCGGAGCGGAGCGATTTCTCGACGATCGCGTCGAGGTCGGCCTTCTTCGAGACACCGTTGACCCGCGGACCAAACGCGATGTTGTCGTAGATGCTCTTCGGAAACGGATTCGGTTTCTGGAACACCATGCCGACGCGGCGGCGCACCTCGGTCGCGGACACGTCGGGGCCGTAGAGATCGACCCCGTGATAGCGCAGCGTGCCCGCGACGCGCGCACCCGGAATCACGTCGTGCATGCGGTTGAACGCGCGCAGCATCGTTGTCTTGCCGCATCCCGAGGGTCCGATGAACGCCGTGATCTGGTTGCGATGGACCTTCATCGTCACGTCGTGCACGGCACGGAAGGCGCCGTAGAAGACCTCGACGTCCTGCACGTCGAACACGACCGGCGTCTCCTCGAGAGCGGGCGAAGATCGCCGCTGCTCGACGACGATGCGTTGCTTGCGTGGTGCTGGTGGTAGTGGGTCGATTTCAGGTTCGATCACGACGTCCTCCTCGGGGTGAACAGCAAGCGGGCGATCAGTGTGATCAGGAACGCGACGAGCATCAGCGTGAGCGCAGCGCCCCACGCGCGATCCTGTGCGGCGACGAACGATGACGTCGCGTTGCCGAAGATCTGGATCGAGAGTGCGGTGTTCGCTTCGCTGAAGAGATGCGGGTTGTAGTGCGTCGCTGCGCCGACCGCGAACAACAGCGGCGCTGTCTCACCCGCCGCGCGCGCGACCGCGAGCAGCGAGCCACTCACGATGCCGGGCAGCGCCGCTGGCAAGACCACCGTCAGGATCGTGCGGCTCTTCGACGTGCCGAGCGCATACGCGGCCTCGCGCAGGTTCGCGGGTACGAGCCGGAGCATCTGCTCCGCGGAGCCGATGACGACCGGCAGCATCAAGCTCGCGAGCGCGAGCGCACCTCCGAACGCCGAGTAGCCGAAGCGCATCGTCCACACGAGGTAGATGAACAGGCCCATCACGATCGACGGGACGCCCGTCATCACCGTCGCCATGAACCGCACGAGTCGCGCGAACGGTGACTTGCCGCCGTACTCGTGCAGGTAGACGGCGCCGAGGATCCCGAGCGGCACCGCGATCAGCGTCGCGCCGAGCGTGACGAGCAGCGTGCCGACGATGGCGGGCCCCATGCCCGGCCCCGCACGGCGCGACACGAGCGGAATCTCCTGGGTGAAGAAGTCGGGGAACGACTTCATGACCGTTCCACCTCCGCGCGTGACGACGGAGTAGATCACCGCGATCAGCGGGACGAGCACCGCGATCACGCAGACGATCATCAACCCCGTCATGATCGCGCTCTTCGTCGAGCGCCAGCTCGGCTTCGCGCGCAGGTCGAGCGATGTCTCGGCAGGCATCATGTCGATGCTCCTCGGCTGCGCGCCATCGAGCGCTGGACGATCCACGTCGCGACGAGGTTCACGATGATCGTGATCAGGAACAGCGTCACCGCGAGCGCGATCAGCGCCGACTTGTGAAGCTCGTCCGCTTCGCCCCATTCGTTGGCGATCACCGCCGGCATCGAGTTGCCCGATGCGAACGGGTTCATCGAGATCTGCGCGGCAGACCCGATGACGAGCGCGGCGGCGATCGTCTCGCCCATCGCGCGACCGAGCCCGAGCATCACCGCACCCACGAGGCCGCCCTTGCTGTGCGGCAGCACCGCCGCGCGGATCATCTCCCAGCGTGTCGCACCGAGTGCGAGCGCGGCTTCCTTGTCCGAGGCGGGCGTTGTCTCGATCACCTCGCGCGACAGCGACGTGATGATCGGCGTGATCATGATTCCGAGGATGATGCCCGCGGTGAGGAACGATCGACCGAGGCCGAAGTGCTGCGACAGCACGAGCACGCCCCACAGACCGAACACGACGCTCGGCACGACGGCGAGCAGATCGATCATGTAGACCATCGGCTTCTTCAGCCACGGTGGCGCGACGTTCGTCACGAACAGCGCGACGCCCAGGCTAACGGGCACCGAGATCGCGATCGCGATCGTCGCCGTGAACAGCGTGCCCCAGATGAACGGCAGGGCGCCGTAGATGCCCTCCGGTGCGGACCACTTCTCGGAGCCGAAGAACTCGACGCCCATCTTGCCGAGCACGGGTGCCGCGCGGCTCGTCATCACGAGCGCGATCAGACCGAGGACCACGAGCACGAGCGCGCCGGCGCCGATCGCGGTCCAGCGGAACGCGCGGTCGGCGGAGTCGCCCTTGCTGCGAAGGTCGAGTGCCACGTTAGGGGACCTGGACCTTCTCGATGTTCGCGAGCGCCTTGTCCGCGAGTGACTTCGGGATCGGCGCGAAGTCGATCTCGGGCAGCATCGCCTGCGCGTCCGTCAGCATGTACTTGAAGTACGCCTTGATCGCAGTGCCCTTCGCCTTGTCGGTCTGCTTCTCGTAGACCATGCACCAGCTCTGCGCGGTGATCGGATACGCGGCATCGCCCTTCGCGTTCAGCGCGGTGAAGATCAGGTTGTCCTTCACCTCGATGCCGTCGCCGGCCGCCGTCGTCGCAGCGACGGTCGGCTCGACGTACTTGCCGGCCTGGTTCTTGATCGCCGCGTACGTGAGGCCCGAGGCCTTCGCGTCGGAGAGGTCGACATAGCCGATCGCTCCTTTCGTGGACTTCACGATCTGTGCGACGCCGCCGTTGCCGTTGCCCGCCTGCGTGTCGGTCGGCCACGCCACCGTCGAGCCGCTCGCGAGCTTCCAGCCCGGGCCGCCCGCCATGACGAGGAACTTCGTGAAGTTCTCGGTCGTGCCCGAGCCATCCGAGCGCCGCGCGACGACGATCGCCGCATCAGGCAGCGTGACGCCGGCGTTATCGGCGGCGATCGCCGGGTCGTTCCACTTCGTGACCTCGCGCTGGAAGATCTTCGCCAGCGTCTCGGCCGAGAGCTGGAGCTTCACACCCTCGAGGTTGTAGCTGACGGTGATCGCGCCGAGGACGTTCGGGATGTAGAAGAAGTTGCCGCCCTTCGGCGCCGCCGTGCCTTCCTTGTACGGCGCGTCGGTGCAGGCGAAGTCGACGACTTGATCGGCAAAGTCCTGACGACCCTTTCCGCTGCCGCCGGCGCCGTAGTTGATCTTCGTGCCCTGATTTGCCTTCGTGAAGCCTTCGATCGCGACCTCCTGGAACGGCTTCTGGAACGTCGCGCCGCTCGCGTTCAGCGTCACGGACTCGGACTTCGTCGAGGTGTTGGACGTGTTACCGGTCGCGGATTCGGTCTTGGAGCACCCGGCGACGAGAACGAGGAGCAGTGCGGTCGGCTTCATGCCTGCACCGTAGGAAACCCACGTGACGGACTCGGGTATCCAATGTGACGGGACGGTGACTCACGCGTGGTCGAGGTTGGAAAACTCGGTCCCGTCCCGAAATGTCGTCACATCGGGCAGGAGATCCCCACTACCCGGCCATGCGCTATCTGCTGGTACTGGGCCTCGTGGGCTGCGCTCCGCATGGGGACATCGACGCGACTCTGGCCGAGCTGCCCGGCCTTGCCGTTCAGGTGCGGTTGCAGGGCGGCGTGAATGTCGCTGTCCTCTACGACGTGGACGCATTTCGATCGGTACACGACGGGTGCGCTGTCATCGACGCGTCGGGCTCGCTCGGAGGGATCGCGCTCGAGGTGCTCTCGACCGGAGAGGAACGACCAGAGACAGGCGAGTGCGATA
>JADMIO010888965.1_pt1 | contig 11121 bp, 16 predicted proteins | sample 8958161 | NCBI WGS metagenome assembly JADMIO01 (sample SAMN16585339, study PRJNA669376) | soil metagenome | isolation source: Crop rotation soil | place: USA: Cullars Rotation, Alabama | collected 2011 | reverse complement strand
AGGCGGTGGGTGAGGTGCGCCCGCCTGGCTCAGATCGCCGGCCAGTCGCCGTCGGGCGATAATCGGACGCATGGGAGGCGACGCCGCAGAGACGGATTACGTGGAGCGGATCCGTTCGAGCTTCGCCAGGCAGGGGCTCATGAGCACGCTGGGCGCGAGACTCGGCACGATCTCGCTGGGCGAGGTCGAGATCGCGATCAGCCCGAACCCCGCGATATCGCAGCAGCACGGCTTTGTTCACGCCGGAGCGGTGACAGCCATCGCCGATACTGCGGCCGGATATGCGGCGCTCACCCTCATGCCCGCGGGTACCGGCGTGCTGAGCACCGAGTTCAAGATCAACCTGCTGGCGCCTGCCGTGGGCGATCGGATCGTTGCCCGCGGCAGGGTCGTCAAGGCAGGCCGGACCCTGACTGTCGCTCAATCAGAGGTGTTCGCCGAAAGCGACGGAGAGCAGAAGCTTGTGGCTCTTCTGACCGGGACCCTCATCACCGTGGAAGCGCGGGATGGCATCAGCGACTGAGTCGGCTCGGGCGCACTCGACAGGCAAATGACTCGGTTCGGCGACGTTGGCCCCATGTTTGCATTGCCTGACTGGCAGCCAAGCCTTGGGCACCGGGGCGCGGCGCGGGATAGTTATCGCAATCTGCAGGAGGCAGGGATTATGGAATGGCTTTCGTGGATCATCGTGGGCGCCATCGCCGGTTGGCTTGCTGGCCTACTCGTAAAGGGCGATGAGGGTCTCGGGGTGATCGGGCACGTTGTGCTCGGCCTCGTCGGCGCGCTCCTCGGCGGATACGTGGTCAGCCTGTTGACCGGCAACGATCCGATGGACGGCGTGTTCGATATCAGCACCATCGTCACCGCGGTCGTTGGTGCGGTCGTGCTCGTGCTGCTTGGCAGCATGGTCATGCGCAGTCGCCGCACGGGGAGTGGCCCCGTCTAAGGATCTGGTCCTGGGCCTCGAATTCGGGCCCCAGGGTTCGAGACAACGGAGCCGCCGCGAAGCTCGGCACCATCCGCCTCCTGGAGTGACAGCGAGGAACGGTGCGCCGGGATAGCGGCGGCTTTCGTATGCTTGCTCCGAACGTGACCCACCGAGCATGACGGTCATGCGAGCCGCGCAGGGCCGCCCAACCGCCCGCGTCGTCGCCCTCGTCCTCGCGGCGATGGCGCTGACCGCCCTTCATCCGTCGCCGAGCCTGGCGGGTGATGGGGTCGTGCTCGTCGGTGCCGGGGACATCGGCGATTGCCGCAGCCAGGGCGATGAGAAGACGGCGCACCTGCTGCATTCCATCCCCGGAACGGTGTTCACGGCCGGCGACAACGCCTATCCGGCAGGCTCGGCGACCGACTTCGCCAACTGCTACGACCCGACCTGGGGTCACCACGACTGGCGGACGCTCCCGAGCCCCGGCAACCACGAGTACGAAACCGCGGATGCGGCCGCCTATTTCAGCTACTTCGGATCGCGCGCCGGACCGGCAGGCCTGGGCTACTACGCGTACACGAGAGGAACGTGGCGCATCTACAGCCTCAACTCGGAGGTGCTCGATCAGGCACAGCTCGATTGGCTGCGTGCCGACCTCGCGGCACACCCAGCCCAATGCAGCATGGCCTACTGGCACAGGCCATTGCGGTCATCGGGCTTCCATGGCACCTACCTGCCCGTCAAGGACCTCTGGTGGCCGCTGTACGAGGCCGGCGTCGAGGTGATCGTCAACGGCCACGACCACGACTACGAGCGCTTCGCACCGATGCGACCCGACGGGTTCCGCGATCCGATGGGCATCCGCGAGTTCGTGGTGGGCACCGGTGGGACCGCGCTCCGCTCCTTCGCCGCGATCAAGCCCAACAGCCAGGCCCGAAACAGCTCGGTCCACGGCGTTCTCAAGCTGTACCTCGCCAACGGGTCGTACAGCTGGCGATTCGTGAGCGTCAACGGCAGCTACAGCGACAACGGCTCGTACCGATGTCACGGCCGCCCCTGAAGAGCTCTGGCGGACGCATCCCGCGGCGATGCTCGACAAGCGGTCGGACCTAGCGCTCCTGGACGATGCCGAGGCAGTTCCCTCCGGGATCGATGATCCACGCCATGCGCCCGAAGCCGACGTCGGCGATGCCGTCATCGGTCGTGAGCCAGGGAAGGTCGTAGTCCTCGATCTTGATCCCCTTGTCGCGCAGCGCTGAGAGCGTTGCGTCGAGGTCGGGGACGGACCACGCCACCTGCGTCTGGCTATCGGCCGTCCCGACCGTGCTCTTCGAGACCGAGAGCCTCGTGTCGCCACCGCAGCTGAACTCGATTGCCCCTTCGCGCTCCAGGAGGATCGGAAGGCCGAGCTTGTCGTGGTAGAAGGCGCGAGCGGCTTCGAGATCGGTCGCCAGCAGGACGGGACGGATGGGACTGGTGGCGAGAATGGCGGCGGGCCGCGTGGTTGGAGTCATCCCCGCAACGGTAGTGCCGCCGCACTTCGGCGGGACTGCGGGACCTATCGGCGTCGCGTTCCCGGGTACCTGCGGCGCGGAAGGCAGGCGCTGCGTACGAGACGGATAATCGCCCTGCGGCCAACAGTCAGCTCCAGCCGTGCCGCCGGCGCTCCCGGGAGGGGAACAATCCGTGTATCGCAGCTCGGGATTCTCACGGTTCGCGAACTGGACGGCCCGGGCCACCGGCCATCCGATGGCGTTCGCGCTCGCGGCGGGGGTCGTCCTCGCCTGGCTGGTGACGGGCCCGATCTTCGGCTTCAGCGACACCTGGCAGCTGGTCATCAACACCGGCACCACGATCGTCACGTTCCTGATGGTGTTCCTCATCCAGAACACCCAGAACCGTGACGGGGCTGCCCTCCAGCTCAAGCTCGACGAGATCATTCGCTCGATCGAGGGAGCTCACAATGCAGTCCTCGACCTCGAGGAGCTGCCGGAGGACGAGCTGGCCAAGTTCCGCGAGCAGTACGAGCAGCTGGCGCGGGCGGCTCGCCGGGAGCAGAAGGACCGCGGCGAGGGCGACACGGGGACGCCGGAGGTTGGCACGGGCTGACGGCGCCGGCTCGAGGCCCGGCGACGGGCCGCGCCTATACTGGCCGCCCGAGGCGGCCCATCGGTGAGGCTGCCGCGCCCCGCCGATGGAAGATCATGGCTGACGAGTACCCCTACAACGGACGGCTGAGCCGATGGGAGGAAGACACTCCCGGACTCGCGGTCGTCGGCGTCCAGGCGCTCGAGGATCCATTCCCGTTCGAGCCGGGTCAGTACGCCACCCTCGGGCTCGTCGGCCATGACGGCCCGAAGCTGATCCAGCGGCCGATGAGCGTCAGCTCGTCCGCCGATGACCTGTCCGAGTACGAGTTCTTCATCCGCCTCGTCGACTCCGGCGGGTTCACCCCGCTGCTGTGGGAGCGCTCCCTCGGCGACCCGATCAACATCAAGGGCCCGAAGGGCAAGTTCCTGCTCCAGGACGACGGGCGTCGTGCCGTGTTCGTCGCCTCCGGAACCGGCCTCGCGCCGTTCACGAGCATGATCGACACGCTTCGCGACCGCGGGCAGGAGCGCGACATCGTCCTGCTCCACGGCGTGAGCCACGCGCACGATCTCGCCTGGCACGATGAGCTCACCACGCTCGAGGCAAGCGGCTTCCCGCTCCGCTACGTCCCCACCATCTCGCGACCGAACGAGAACCCGACATGGACCGGCTGCACGGGCCGCGTCGAGGCGATCGTCGAGGCTCAGCTGGACGAGCACGGGCTCACGCCGGAGACCGCGACGCTGTACCTGTGCGGCAACCCGGAGATGATCACGCGCGTGGACGAGATCGCCACCGAGCGCGGCTTCCCGCCCGAGCAGGTCCGCAAGGAGCTGTACTGGCCGAAGGGGCGCGAGCACCGATGAGCGAGCGCGACACGTACTACCTGACCACCGCGATCTTCTATCCGAGCGCGAAGCCGGCGCTGCACTCGATGTTCGAGGCGATCGGCGCCGACATGATCGCCCGCTACCAGCGGCTGTTGGGCCGCGACGTCCGGTTCCTGACCGGCCTGGACGAGCACTCGGCCAACGTCGAGCGCGACGCGCGCGACAAGGGGGTCGATCCGCACGAGCTGATCGACCCATGGGCGGCGACGTGGAAGGCCACGTTCGAGCGCTACGCGATCAGCTTCGACCGCTTCATCCGAACGACCGATCCGGACCACGCCGTCGCATCGGCCGAGATGGTGCGGCGCGCCCAGGCCAGCGGCGACGTCTACCAGGGCCTGTACTCGGGCTGGTTCTGCACCGGCTGCAACGAGTTCAAGACCGATCAGCAGCTCGTCAACGGTCGCTGCCCGGACCACCCGACCCTCGAGCCGCTGTGGCTGGAGGAGAACAACTACTTCTTCCGCCTCTCGGCGTACCAGGAGCGCCTCGAGCGGCTGTACGCGGACAACCCGTCGTTCTGCGAGCCGGAGCACTTCCGCAACGAGGTCCTCGGCTGGCTCAAGGAGGGCCTGCGCGACTTCAGCATCAGCCGGTCCGGCGCGACCTGGGGCATCCCGTTCCCCGGCGACCCCGACCACCGCATCTACGTCTGGTTCGACGCCCTCACTAACTACGTCACCGGTGCCGGCTTCCCGAACGATCCGGAGGCGTTCGCCCGGTGGTGGCCGGCGGACGTGCACGTCATCGGCAAGAACATCACGCGCTTCCATTGCCTGTACTGGCCGGCGATGCTCATGAGCGCGGGCCTGCCGCTCCCGAAGCAGGTCTTCGCCCACGGCTTCATGCTCGACCGCGGCGAGAAGATGAGCAAGACCGTCGGCAACGTCCGCGACCCCGACGAGACCGCTGAGACGTTCGGGGTCGACGGCGTCCGCTACATGGTCCTGCGCGAGGTGCCGTTCGAGCGCGACGCCGATGTTTCGACCGAGGCCTTCGTGCGCCGCTACAACGCGGACCTCGCCAACGACCTTGGCAACCTGGTGAACCGCGCGGTCAGCATGAGCGGGCGCTACCTGGACGGGCACCTGCCATCGGTGACCGATGCGACCGAGGCCGCCGACGCGGAGCTGCGCGCGACGGCCGAGCGGGTCGTGGCCTCGTATCACGAGGCCATGGGCCGGCACCACCTCGACGAGGCGCTGGCGGCGATGATGGAGCTCGCCCAGGCCGCGAACGGCTACGCCGAGAGCCAGGCGCCCTGGAGCCTGGTCAAGGCGGGGGACGAGGCACGGGCCGGCCAGGTGCTGGCGGTGATGGGGGAGGCGTGCCGGATCATCGGCCATCTGCTGGCGCCCGTCGCGCCGGCGGGCGCTCGGCGCATCCACGAGCAGCTCGGCGTCCCCGTCGCATACGACGACCGCGGGGCGGGCGGCCCGGGGCTCGACGCGCTGCTCGCCTGGGGGAGCGGCCCCGCGGACTGGCGAACCGGCTCCGCGAGCCCGATCTTCCCGCGGGTGGAGCTGGAGGTCCCGGCCTGAGCCGTCGGCGCGCACCGGAGCGGCTGCCCGGCCTGGTCGACTCGCACGCCCATCTCCAGCACGCTCGATTCGACGCCGATCGCGACGCGGTGGTCGAGCGTGCCCTCGAGAAGGGCATCGAGCGCATCTGCGTGCCCGGCTGGGACCTCGCATCGTCCGAGGCCGCCCTCGAGCTTGCGAGCCGGCACCCGGGGGTCGTCGACGCGGCCGTTGGCGTCCATCCGCACCATGCCGCCGAGATGGATGAGCCCTCCTGGGCCCGCCTCGAGGTGCTCGCCGCGGACGCCTGGGCCCGCGCGGTGGGGGAGATCGGGCTGGACTACCACCGCAACCTGTCGCCGCCGGATGTCCAGCGCGAGGCCCTCGCGCGCCAGCTTGCGCTCGCCGCCGCCCACGACCTCCCGGTGCTCGTCCACGACCGCGAGGCGCACGACGATGTTGCCGACACACTCGTCGCCTGGGGCGGCCGCGGCGTTCTGCACGCCTTCAGCGGTGATGCCGAGATGGCCGCGCGCCTGGCCGGAGCCGGGTTCGCCATCAGCTTCGCGCTCCCGGTCGCCTTCGGCTCGGCGGTCGGACCGCAGGCGGCGGCGAGGAACCTTGAGCCGGGAACGTTCCTGGTCGAGACCGACTCGCCATACCTCGGCCCCGACGCGGCGGGCCGGAATGAGCCGACGACGGTCCTGCGCGTGGTCGGCGAGGTCGCGCGGCTGCGATCGGTCGAGCCGGATGAGCTCGTCGCGCCGGTCCGGGCCGCCTACGAACGCATCCTGGGTCCTGCCAGCGGCTGAGCGCTTGCCCGGGGAGATGGCACGCCGGTTGCAACTTCGGGCGGGAGGTGGCGAATCCACCCCGCGACCCCGACATTCGAAGGAGGGCCGTATGGGCCAGGTCAACGTCAACACGCCGGGTGGCGGAACCTCGGATCCCGACAGCAGTGGGGCCGGGTTCATCCTCGGTATCATCGTCGCGATCATCGTGATCGCCGCGCTCGTGTACTTCCTCGTGCTCGCGCCGGGCAACGGGAACGACGGCGACGGCAACACCGATGGTGGCGGCGAAGTGCCCGCGCCGAGCGCGCTCGTGCTGAGGGACTACGCCTGATCCACTGATTTCGGCTGAAGTTCCAACGCCCAACCTTGCCCCGGCCCTCGCGGCCGGGGCATCGTCGTGCCCGGGACGAAATCGGTTGACACTCGTCTCCGCAGAGTGCTACCTTGCGCTTAGCACTCTCGCTGGTTGAGTGCCAGTCGGCCAATCATCGGCGACAGCTGGCCTCCCGCGAGAGAAAGAGTCTCAACGAGTCCACTCCGCATCGGTCTGCGCATCCAAGGAGGCACTACTCACTCATGACCACAACGGTCAGCGGCACGGCCACCGGGCTGAAGCCCCTGGGAGATCGCCTTGTCGTCAAGCCCACCCCGCGCGAGGAGATGACCAAGAGCGGCATCGTCCTGCCGGATACCGCCAAGGAGCGCCCGCAGGAGGGCACGATCCTGGCAGTCGGCCCCGGCCGCGTCCTGGATGACGGGACGCGCGAGCCAATGGAGGTCAGCGAGGGTCAGAAGATCCTCTTCCAGAAGTACGCCGGCACCGAGTTCAAGCTCGAGGACGACGAGCTGCTGATTCTCTCCCAGAAGGACATCCTGGCCGTCATCGAATAGCGGCCCCACACCGAGGAAGGAACGAGAAGAACCGTGGCGAAGCAGCTGCTGTTCGAGGAAGAGGCGCGACGCTCGCTCAAGCGCGGCGTGGACAAGATGGCTGATGCCGTCAAGGTCACGCTGGGCCCCCGCGGCCGATACGCCCTGCTCGACAAGAAATTCGGTGCGCCGACCATCACGAATGACGGCGTCACCATCGCGCGCGACATCGAGCTCGAGGACCCGTACGAGAACATGGGTGCTCAGCTGCTCGAGGAGGTCGCGACCAAGACCAACGACGTTGCCGGCGACGGCACCACCACCTCGATCGTGCTCGGCCAGGCCATCATCACCGAGGGCTTGAAGAACGTCACCGCGGGCGCGAACCCGATGGGCATCAAGCGCGGCCTCGAGAAGGGCGTCGCGGCCATCGTCGACGAGATCCGGCGGCTGACCAAGCCGGTCGAGTCGAAGGACGACATCGCCCACATCGCCGCCATCAGCGCGCGCGACTCCGACATCGGGGAGCTGATCTCCGAAGTGATGGAGAAGGTCGGCAAGGACGGCGTCGTGACCGTCGAGGAGGGCCAGGGCCTGAAGCTCGAGGTCGAGTACGTGGAGGGCATGCAGCTCGACCGCGGCTACGTCTCCGCCTACATGGTCACGAGCACCGAGGGCGGCAAGCTCGAGGCGACGCTCGACTCGCCGTACATCCTCGTCACCGACAAGAAGATCACCGCCGTCGCCGACATCCTGCCCACGCTGGAGAAGACGGTCCAGACCGGCAAGCCACTGCTCATCATCGCCGAGGACGTGGAGGGCGAGGCCCTCGCGACCCTCGTCGTGAACAAGCTCAAGGGCACGATCAGCGTGCTCGCGGTCAAGGCTCCCGGCTTCGGCGATCGCCGCAAGGCGATGCTCGAGGACATCGCGACGCTCAGCGGCGCGCGGGTCATCAGCGAGGAGGTCGGCCGCAAGCTCGACAGCGTGCAGCTCGAGGACCTCGGCGAGGCGCGTCGCGTGACCGCCACGAAGGACGCGACCACGATCGTCGAGGGCAAGGGCGATGCGGACGCGATCAAGGCCCGCATCGGCCAGATCAAGCTCCAGATCGAGGACACGACCTCCGACTTCGACCGCGAGAAGCTCCAGGAGCGCCTCGCCAAGCTGTCGGGCGGCGTCGCGGTGCTCAAGGTCGGCGCGGCCACCGAGGTCGAGCTGAAGGAGAAGAAGCACCGCATCGAGGACGCTCTGTCGGCGGCCCGCGCGGGCGTCGAGGAGGGCATGGTCGCCGGTGGCGGCTCGGTCCTCATCCACGCGCTGCCGGCCCTCGACAAGCTCGAGGTCCTCAATGACGAGGCGATCGGGGTGAACATCCTGCGCCGCGCGCTGGAGGAGCCCCTCCGCCAGATCGCGATCAACGCCGGCCAGGAGGGCTCGGTCGTCGTCGAGGCGGTCCGCAAGCTCCCCGCAGGCAGCGGCTATGACGCTGCCAAGGGCGAGTACGGCGACCTCTTCGCCGCTGGCGTCATCGACCCGGCCAAGGTGACGCGGTCGGCACTCGAGAACGCGGCGTCGGTCGCGGGCCTGCTGCTGACGACCGAGACGATCATCACGGACCTTCCGGAGAAGGACAAGGCGCCGATGGGCATGCCGCCCGGCGGCGGGATGGACTTCTAGTCCAGCCGTTCACATGGCGTAAGGCCCCGGCTTCGGCCGGGGCCTCCGTCATCTCAGGCGGAACGCCGGTCAGTTCCGGCGGGCGTCGTCCTCGACCGTGCCGGCGTACAGGCGCTGCCGCGCCAGCCGCTCGGCGATCAAGGTCTCCAACAGCTCCGCGACGCGCGGCGCTGCCTCGGCGGCCGCGTGCGCGACGACGTCATGCTCGGGCCACGGCTCACGGTCCAGACTCGGTGCGGGCAGGTCGCTCTCGGCAACCGCAACGGCGACGGCGCTCTCAAGTCCCGCCCGCAGCTCACTGACGGCCTGGTCGTTGCCGGCGATGTCGGGCGTGGCGCTGATCCTCATGACTGTTGAGTCTCCTTCCGCCCCTCGACTCCGCATATGGCGTGCCCAACCCGTTCTAGGGGGAATTGCCGCGGCCGCTGAGCGGGCGTAGGCTTGCTCGCTGGGATCGCCGGCGGCTTCGCCCGGCGTGCCGCACGGGGAGGGTCGAGCAATGCGTTTCATTTCGGAATCCGGCTACTCGGTAAAGCTGGGCCAGGAAGAGGCCCACCAGAAGTGGCTGGAGGAGAACGAGGCCGCCCTGGCGGCGAGCATGCCCGACGGTGTGAAGTACCTCGGCACGTTCGTGACGGTCATGTCGACCGAGAAGCTGAGCGGCTTCTATAAGACCTACCTCGAGCTCGACAGCTACGGGGCGCTGGACCGGCTGGCTGCGGCGAACAAGGATGCTGAGGGCGACTTCGGGCGGCTCCAGCGTGAGGCATCGGCCTTCGGCGACTACGACTACAACGCGCCGTGGAGCGGCGGCCTCTACAAGGCCGTCGTCGACGCCACGATCTTCGATCCGGAGTCCTGACCGGCTTACCCGAGTGGCCTAGCGGCTCGGACCAACGGCGCGCTCGAGCTCGTCGAGCCGCTGGTGGATGGCGGCGGCTCGCTCCTCCTGCTCACCGATGAGCGCGCGGAGCCCCGCAATGACCCGCCGCGGGTCCCCGTCGGGGTAGATCTCGGGCCGGGGCTTCGGCGGCGCCAGGAACACGTTGGCGATGAATCCCGTGAGCACGCTGAAGAGCCCGATCCCCGCGAAGAGCAGGAAGACGCCGATGATCCGACCAGCTCCCGTGACGGGGTACTGGTCGCCGTATCCGACGGTCGTGATGGTGACCAGGCCCCACCACAGGGCGTCGGACGCGGAGCCGATGTTGGCGTCCGGGCTGGCGCTCTCGACGTAATAGATCGACGCGCCGGCGGCCTCGATCACCAGCAGCACGAGGAAGATCGTCAGGTAGAACGTGGCCGACGCCCGTGCCTCCACCAGGTCCGCGAAGAAGCGGGTGCCTCCCCGCGTGCGGAAGAGCCGGATCACGCGCACGACGCGGAACGCGCGGAAGATCCGGAACATGGGGACCGTCGCCAGGAGGTCCGCCCAGCCCTGGCCCTGGAAGAAGTAGCCACGTTTCGAGCTGGCGGTGAACAGCCGATACAGGAAGTCGCCCAGGAAGATCGGCGTCATGACCGCGTCCACCGCGAGGACCACCTGCTGCCCGGGCCCGCCGGCGCCCGCGAAGAACACGGCACCGAGGAGGAAGAGCGTGTTGACGACCGAAAGGACCGAGAGCAGCAGGATAAAGAGCTCGTATCCGACACTCTTGAGCTCGCGCGATTCCTGGTTCGCCATCGGTCGACTCCTTCGTGGCTGATCTCGGTGCTTCGATCATCGCACCCGTGCGCCGGAGGTTTTGTCGACTCCCGCAGTCCGCGAGTCGTCGTAGGCTTCGACGGCGCCAGACGGGCGCCCGCCACGGAGACCGATACCGATGCGCCACGTGATGCTGACCTTCGTCGATCCCGACGACGCCGCCGCCTACTACCGACTGTCGCCCGAGGAGCAAGGGGCCGACGTCGAGCGCCACATCGCCTGGTTCCGCAAGCACGGCGATCACATCGTGGGCGGCGAGGAGCTGGACGAACCGGCGAGGGTCAAGGCCCTGCGACCGGGTCGCCAGGGCGAGGGCGTCGTCGTGACCGACGGGCCGTACGTCGAGACGAAGGAGATCCTCGGCGGCTTCGTGATCCTCGAGACCGATACCGCCGAGGAGGCGCTGGCGATCGCCAGCGAATGGCCGTCGTTGCAGAACCAGCCGAACGCCACCGTCCACCTCCAGCCGGTGTTCGTACGGGAGTAGGTGAGCGCTGGCACCCGGAGTGCATAGGCCTTCGCATGGAACTGGTTGTCGTCCTCATCGTGCTCGGGATGGGGCTCATGCTGGAACGGACGGCACGCGCGGACGTGCGCGCGCGGATCATCGATCGGGGCCGCCGGCGCTGACCCCGGCGGG
>JADMIO011285705.1_pt1 | contig 11122 bp, 10 predicted proteins | sample 8958161 | NCBI WGS metagenome assembly JADMIO01 (sample SAMN16585339, study PRJNA669376) | soil metagenome | isolation source: Crop rotation soil | place: USA: Cullars Rotation, Alabama | collected 2011 | reverse complement strand
CCCCGCCATTGGACGCACGTCCATTGTTTTATATCCGGATGCAGTATCGAGTGCCGGTTGTGCTGCAGGCATGTCAGTCTCCTGCCGGGTGAATGAGTCGGATTGCGCCGCGTTCGCACGCGGCGATGTGCGCTTTCATCATAAACGATGTGGTGCCGCTTGGTAAGCGCGCGCGGCTTTCCAATGCCTGCGTCACCGGTTTACCATCGACGCTCATATCTCGGCGGGAGCAGCGGATGCAGTGCGTGGGAGTGGTCGGGCTCGGCCTGATGGGAACGGCAATCGTCAAGAGGCTCGCCGGGGCAAGGTTCGACGTTATCGGCTACGACATCGATGCGCAGAAGCGCGCCCGCATCGTCGGGGCGGGGGCGGCCGCCGTCGATGCGCTGAGCGCAATCGGTGAGCGCTGCGCCACGATCATGCTGGCGGTGTTCGACACTGCGCAGGTCGAAACCGTGGTCGAAAAACTTCTCAGCGAGCGCGCGAAAGCGTCGCCGCGCCTAACATTCATCTGCACGAGCACCTGCGATCCCGACCGCGTTGCGGCGCTTGCCGCGCGCATCGCCGATCGCGCGGACTTCATCGAAATGCCGGTGTCCGGAACGAGCGGGCAGGTTGCCTCCGGGCAGGGTGTCGGCCTTGTCGCGGGCGAGCGCGCAGCGATCGAATCCGCGGCGGCGGTTCTCGATGCGATATGTCCCAATCGACAGTATCTCGGCGCGGCCGGCAATGGCGGCAAAGCGAAGCTCGCAGTCAATCTCGTGCTCGGCCTCAATCGCGGCGCGCTGGCCGAAGGGCTCGTGTTCGCGCAACAGATGGGGCTTGACCCAGTTACGTTCATCGATGTGCTGCGCAACTCCGCGGCGTACTCTCAAGTCATGGACATCAAGGGCGATATGATGGCGCGCCGCGAGTTCACGCAGCCGGTGAGCCGGGTCGACCAGAGCTTCAAGGATTTTTCGCTGATGCTCGAATACGCGAAGACCCTCGGGCAGGAGCTGCCGTTTGCACAAATCTACGCGGATTTGCTGCGCGACTGCATCGGGCACGGTGAAGCGCAATGGGACAATGCGGCGATTCTGGCGGCGATCGCGCGCCGGCACGGTGAGTGAAAACCGGGCGGCGGCTTGCGGGCGAATTGCGGTAAGATAAACGACACCAATCGGTAAAGAGCGAGGAGCTTGCGATGGCCATCAGCGGTTTTCAACACGTCAACATACGCTGCGCAGAGAGCGATCTGCCGGCGATCGAAAAATTCTACGGTGAAGTGCTGGGCCTGAAAGCAGGGCCGCGCCCCAATTTCCCGTTCAACGGCCTCTGGTTGTATGACGGCGACGATCCGATCGTGCACGTGAGCGGGCGTTTTCCGGCGGGCTCGATCATCGTCGACAAACACAACGGCAGCGTCGACCACATTGCGTTCAGGGCAACCGGCGCCGTGGAGTTTCGCAAGCGGCTGAAAAAAGTGGGCGTGTACTTCGAAGAGCAGAACATTCCCAAGGCCGGCTACCAGGTGTTCCTGCACGACCCGGTGGGCACCAAGCTCGAATTCAACTTTCCCGCGACCGAAACGCCGCCTGAGCTGCCCTCCGGCACCAGCGCCAAGATGCAGGTGCACGAAGTTTGACGTGTGCCCGGTGCGCGGGGTGTCGATGTCGTAAAGAGATGGGCGGGCGGTGAGGTTTGCTGCGGTGCCGATTGCGTTTGCCCCGCTATCGGCCTAGACTTTCTTCCGCCTGTTCACGAAGGAGGTCACGCATGAATTCCAATAACAATATGCTACGAATCGCGGGCGCCTCGATTGCCCTTGCACTGGCAGCGATGCCGGCCGCGGCCGACACGGCGCGCATTTACGTCACCAACGCCGCCGGCGACAGCCTGCATGTGATCGACCCGGCGACCAACAAGGTCGTGCAGGAAATCAAAGGCATCGAAGCGGCGCACGGCGTCGCCTTCTCGCCCGACGGCAAGCTCGTGTACGTCAGTAACGAGGCCGAAGCTACGCTCGATATCGTCGACCAGAAATCCGGCAAGATTCTCAAGCACGTGCCGCTCTCTGGGCGCCCGAACAACATCGCGGTCACGCCGGACGGCAAGCGGGTGGTCGTGGCGATAACGGAGCCGGGAACGCTCGACATCGTCGATACCAAGGCGCAAAAAGTCAGCAAGACGATTCCGATGACGGGCAGGCTGCACAACACCTATGTGACGCCCGACGGCAAATACGCGGTGTCGGGCTCGGTGCGCAAAAAGTTCATGAACGTCGTCGATCTCGCGACGGAAAAAACGGCGTGGGAAATCGAATTCGACGGCGGCGTACGTCCGATGGCGATAGAGAAAGCGCCCGACGGCTCGACCAGCCGCGTATTCGTTCAACTTTCCAATTTGCACGGTTTCGCGGTCGTAGACTTCAACGCCCGCAAGGAAGTCGCGCGCATCCAGTTTCCGGATACGCCGAATGGCTATGGTTCGATCGAAGGGCGGCTCGGCGCGGGCGTGCCCTCGCACGGCATCGGCATCGCGCCCGACGGCAAAACCCTGTGGGCCAACAGCCATATCGCAAACGGCGTGTATGTTTACTCGCTGCCGGACCTGAAGCCGGTCGGCTTTGCGGCGCTGCCGGATCTCAAGCTTGCGGGTCGCCAGCCGATCGGCGCCATTCCCGACTGGCTCACGTTCACCCCGGACAGCAAGCTGGTCTACGTCGGGAACTCGACTTTCAATTCGGTATCGGCGATCGACACGAAGACGATGAAGGTGGTCGCGCAGGTACCGGTGGGCCAGGTGCCGAAGCGGATGAATACACTGGTAATGCGCTGATCGTACGTTACCGACGAAAAGAACACTCGGAGGAGAACGCGGTGTCCGGCTGGTGCCGGTAGCAGGGCAGATAAAAACGAAGAAAAAAACGGCGGCGATCGCAGGATCGCCGCCGTTTTACATTTCGGCGCGGCTTACTGCCCCTTGCGGCCGTTCACCCACTCGGCGAGCACTTTCCAGTCCGGATCGTTGCGGCTCTCGAACTGGCGTCCGCCTGAATGATACGGGTTGCCGCCTTCCTGCGGCGCAAGCGGCTGGAGGAGGAGCCGGCTCTTGGATATGTCGCCAGGCACGACGAGGCTCGAAGCGGACTGGAAATTCTTGCGCGACTGCTCGTCCGTATAGGCTTTCGCGCCGTGCTCCAGGTGCTGCAGCTTGAAGGCATTCGTGCCTTCCGAATGGCAGACGTAGCAGCGCACGTGCTCCGGGCGTTTTTTCAGGAAGATCGGCTCGACGCTCGATTTGTAGAAGCCATAGTCGAGCGTGACATCCGCGGCAACGGCGGGCAGTGAAAGCAGCGCAGCTGCGGCAAGCGGGTAATGCAGCTTCATAGTGTCCCTCCTTTGGTTACCGCGTGCTGTGCGCGGGTGCTTTTTTGCTTTTTTAGCACAGGCCCGATGCGCTCGCAATCCCGCTCACGGCCGCAGCCGGCCTGCATGTTAAAGTGAAGCCGTTGGCTTCGGAGGAGGAAAGATGACCATCACCACGATCAAGCAGCCGGCGCAGAAATCGCTCGTGCGCGAGCGAGTGAGCGACGCCGAGTGGCAGCTGCGCTGCCAGCTTGCCGCGGCGCACCGCCTGATCGCGCATTTCGTTTTCGTCGACATGACCTACAACCATGTTTCTGCGCGCGTGCCGGGCGAGCCGCGCCACTTCCTGGTCAAGGCGGACAACGTTTTCATGGAGCAGGTGACGGCGTCGAACCTCGTCAAGTACGACGTCGACGGCAACCAGGTCATGGAGTCGTCCAACAAAGCGAGTCCGGCCGCGTACAACTTGCATGCGGCGGTCATGAAAGCCCGGCCGGACGTGATGGCAGCGGTGCACACGCACTCGCCGGCGAACCTCGCGGTTTCAGCCCAGAAATGTGGGCTCATGCCGATAACGCAGCAGGCGATGCGTTTCTACAACCGCATCGCTTATTACGCGAATGAAGTCGACGATACGACGCCGGAAGGCTCGCAGCATCTCGCAGCTGCGCTCGGGAACCGGTGGGTCATGATTCTCGAAAATCACGGCGCCCTCGTGTGCGGCACGACACTGCCCGAGGCTTATATCTATCATCATTTTTTCGAGCTCGCATGCCGCGCCCAGATCGGCGCGCTCGCCGGCGGCACACCCGTAATCACGCCGACCGCAGAGGTTTGCGAAGAGCGCGTGAAGAAAGCCGGCCGCATGGGCCAGTACAACGACCAGAGCCGTGACTGGGTGGCCAGCATGGCGCTGGTCGAAAAGCATTATCCCGATTACAGGAACTGATTTCTCATGACCCGCGAATCCGCTATCTCCCGCGCGACCCGCCACTTCGATGAAGGTGCTTTCATCGCTGAGCTTGCGCGTCGCATCGCCTATCGCACGGAAAGCCAGGTACCCGAAAGCCGCCCGCACCTGACGTCGTATCTCGTGGAGGAACTGCAGCCGGCGTTCGAGCGCATCGGCTTCAAGGTCGAGATTTTTGAAAATCCGGTCGCCGCGGCCGGCCCCATGCTGCTTGCAGAGCGCATCGAGGATGAGACGCTGCCGACCGTTTTGTCGTACGGTCATGGCGACGTGATCCGCGGCCTGGCTGAACAATGGCGCAGCGGCCTGTCGCCATGGGAATTGAAGCAGGAAGGCGAGCGCTATTACGGCCGCGGCGCCGCCGACAACAAGGGCCAGCACTCGATCAACATGGCTGCGCTCGAAACGGTTCTCAAGGAGCGCGGCAAGCTCGGCTTCAACGCGAAATTCCTGATCGAAACTGGCGAAGAGACGGGCTCGCCGGGATTGCAGAAGATCTGCGAGCAGCAGAAGGACCGTCTCAAAGCCGACGTGCTGATCGCCTCCGACGGGCCGCGTTTGTCCGCGCAACGCCCGACGATGTTTCTCGGTTCTCGAGGCGCCATCAACATGGACTTCACCGTCGACTTGCGCGAAGGCGCGCATCATTCGGGCAACTGGGGTGGCCTGCTGGCAAATCCGGGTGTGGTGCTCGCGCATGCGTTGGCGAGCATCATCGACCGCCACGGCAAAGTTCTGGTGCCCGGCATATTGCCGCCGCCGATCCCGGCGTCCGTCAAAAAAGCGCTCGCCGATTGTGCTGTCGAGCCGGCGGCTGACGAGCCCGCCGTCGACGACTGGTGGGGCGAGCCCGGATTTTCGCGCGCCGAAAAAGTGTACGGCTGGCACACGTTCGAAGTGCTCGCTTTCCGCACCGGTAACCCGGAAAACCCGGTCAACGCAATTCCCGGCCGCGCCACCGCGCATTGCCAGATCCGCTTCGTTGCCGGCACCGAGCCGCAGACTTTCGTCGCGATCCTGCGGCAGCATCTCGACGCGCACGGCTTCCAGAACGTGAAAGTCGAGCAGGCAAAAAAAGGATTTTTTCATGCGACGCGGCTCGATCCCGAAAACGCGTGGGTGCAATGGGCGGCGGACTCGATCAGCCGCACGACCGGGACGAAGCCCGCCATCCTCCCGAACATCGGCGGCTCACTGCCCAACGAATGCTTTGCCGACATTCTCGGATTGCCCACGATCTGGATTCCGCATTCGTACGCCGGCTGCTCGCAGCACGCGCCCGACGAGCACGTGCTTGCGCCGATCCTGCGCGAGGGCCTGCAGATGATGACGGGCCTCTATTGGGACCTTGGCGAAAAAGGCACACCTGCGCGCGCGTGATCTGTAGGACAGGGTGGGGCGGGCGTGACTTCGCGCGCGCATCGGCAGTACAATTGCCGCAATAAAACAAGATAAGGGAGTGTTCATGCATACAGGTAAATGCCCGGGCCGTCCGCTGGCGGTACTGATGCTCGCCGCTACGCTGGCCGCGCTGCCGGCGGTGGCCGACACCACGATCGAACGCAGCACGTTGAGCACGACTCCGGCCTACAACCCGCCGCCGGCGGGGCCGAGCGTGAACAATGAAAAATACCGTGCGCTGAGGGAAACCTGCGACAAGGACGGCAAAGCGAAGCCCGAGGCGTGCCTGGACGCTGCCGCGATCCTCGTCGGTAGCGACCTGCCGGACGAGTTTCGCGAGATCAAAGAGGATCAGCGCATTAAAATCGCGCTGCGCCTGCTTGAAAAAGCCGTCGACACCAGCAATCTCGCGCGCGCGAAGGCTTTCGACTACTACGACAGGATCGGCTTCCTCGGCATGAGCACTTACGCGGATCCGTATCGCGCGAAGGAGCTCATGGATATGATGAACGCGGCGAATTATCCCGGCGGCGCCCTGCGCAAGATCCGTTCCCAGACCACCATTCTGTCGTTCGGCGCGAGCGAAGCGGAAAAGCGCGCTGCGTGCGCCGAAGCCAAGCGCATGCAGAAAGAACTCAAGCTCGACGCCGACAGCGCGAAGATTGCGCAGGACGTAGTCGGCTCAGGCATCTGCCAGGGATACGAAGCGGTGCCCGTCAAGTAACGAAGCCGCCATGCCTTGGAAACGGCCATCGCGAGATGGCCGTTTTGATTTGCGGCGCCGGTTTTTCGCATAAGATGCGCCGATGAGCACACTCGCGCCCGGTCTTTCAGCGTCCGTCGAAATCGTCGTCGGCGAGGAGCATACGGCCCCGCATGTAGGCAGCGGGCGCGTGCGCGTTCTTGCCACGCCGATCATGGTTAACCTCATGGAAGCGGCCGCCCTGCAGGCAGTCGAGGGCCTCTTGCCGCCGGGCCATCAAACCGTGGGCACGCATCTCGATATCACCCACACCGCCGCGACGCCGGTTGGCATGCGGGTGAAAGCCCGCGCGGAGCTCGTCAAGGTCGACAAGCGCACGTTGACGTTCAGCGTGCACGCCGAAGACGAAAAAGAGGCCATCGGCGGCGGCGTGCACGAGCGCATAGTCATCAATCTCGAGCGCTTCGACGCGCGTATGCAGGACAAGCTGCGGCTTTTGAAGAGTCGATGAGCCGGTGAACAATTGCCACGTTCACGCGATACTTGCGGGCGCGGCCTGCGCGCTCTTTCATTCGATGGCAGCGGCGCAAGCGTATCCGGTTAAAGCCGTCCGAATCGTCGTTCCCGTCGCGACGGGCGGGGCGACCGACATCCTCACGCGCGCGCTCGGGCAGCGATTGACCGCGGCGTGGGGACAGCAGGTGCTGGTCGACAACCGCCCGGGCGGCGGCAGCAATGTCGGCTTTGAAGCCGCGGCGCGTTCGCCGGCCGACGGCTATACGTTGCTGATGGCGCAGCCCGCTTTTACCGTGAACGTGAGCCTCTACAAAAAGCTCGCCTACGATCCGTTGCGCGATTTCAGCGCGGTTACACTCGCGGCCACCGGCGCGAACGTGCTGGTCGTCCATCCCTCCGTTCCGGCACTTACTTTGAAAGACTTCATCGCGCTCGCAAAGGCGAAGCCAGGCCAGCTCAACTACGCGTCATCGGGCAACGGCACGACGCCACACTTGAGCGGAGAGCTGTTCAACGCCATGGCCGGCGTGAAGCTTGTGCATATACCGTACAAGGGCGCAGGCGCTTCCGTCACCGATCTGTTGGGCGGCCACGTCGATCTCGCGTTCGTGAGCCTTTCCTCGGTGGCGCCGCAACTGAAAGCAAAAAGGCTGCGGGCGCTGGGGATCACCAGCGCGAAGCGCTCGGCCCTGATGCCGGAACTGCCGACGTTCGACGAAGCGGGGCTCAAAGGCTACGAAGTCACGGGATGGTACGGCGTGTTGGCGCCCGCCGGCACGCCGAAGGAAATCGTGAATCGGCTGCACGCCGACATTACGAAGGCGCTGACACCCGAAGACATGGTGCAGACGCTGAACGGATTCGGGCTCGAGCCCGCGCCGTCGAATTCCCCGGAGGAGTTCAGTGCGTTCCTGCAGGCGGAGATCGCCAAATGGGCAAAGGTCGTCAAAGCATCAGGGGCGAGGGCGGATTAGAACTCGCGGTTCGCACCGACCGCGGGTTACGCCTCAGTCCCGTTTCGCGCTGATGTGACCTAGAGGGACTTTTCGAAGATGTCGAGTCCACGCTGGGCAGTTTGGCGAGTGATGGTCAGCGCGGGGAAGAGCATGAGGACGTTTTCTTCAGCAGAGACGAGCAGGCCGCGCTTGCGGCAGGTGTCGCCGATCTTTGAGGCGTAGTCTTCGTTTTTGACTTCGACGCCCATGGCGAAGCCTTTGCCATGGACGGTGGCTTTGTCTTTGAAGCTCATCTGAGAGAGCCGGGTGCGGAAGTACTGGCCGAGTTCTGTGGCGTTCCGGAGAAACTTATTCTGGTGGCGCGTCAGATAGCGGAGGTTGGCCAGTGAAGCCGCAACGGCGCGCGGGTGCCAGCCGTAGGTGGAATAGAGGCCGAAGTCTTCTTTGATGGCCTTGGCGATTTTGGACGTGGTGATCACGGCGCCCAGGCCGCCGTAGCCGCCGGAGATCGCCTTGGCCATGCACAGGATGTCGGGCTCGAGATCGAAGTGCTCGCAGGCGAAGAGCTTGCCGGTGCGGCCGAAGCCCGTGGCCACTTCGTCGGCGATGAACAACGTGCCGTAGCGCGTGCAGAGCTTGCGGACGCCGCGCACGAACTCGATTTCGGGGACCAGGGCGCCGAGGTTGCAGATGATCGGCTCCATGATGAAGGCGGCCACGTCGCGCTTCTTCAGCAGCGTCTCAACCTTGCCCAGCGCCTTTCGATCCAGCGGCGGCTCGATCTTGTGGCAGTTGCTCAGGAGGTTCGGAAAAGTTTCACGATTGTCGGATGCGCCGATGCTCATCGTGGCGATGGAATTGCCGTGGTAGCTGTCCTCGATGGAGACGAATTTGCCGCGGCCGGTGTAAGCCATGGCGATTTGAAGTGCGCCTTCGACCGATTCCGTGCCGCCGGTCGTGCGGTAAGAGACCGCGAGCTTGCCCGGCGTGATGCGGGCGAGCATCTCGGCGAGCTGCGCCCAGGGGCGGTACAAGTGGTCGGGATGAACGTAATCGGGGCCGTGGAACTTCCGCGCGGCCGCGCGGATCTCGGTGTTTCCCCAGCCCAGGTTGCCGACGCACCAGCCCATCAGGAAATCGATGTACTTGCGGCCTCGGGCGTCGATGAGGTAGCTGTCAGCGGAGTTGCCTACGACAACGTCCTGGGGTTGGCCTTGGCGGCCGAAGTACTTCTGATCGAGTTGGCGGAGATTCATGCAGGGCTCCTCTCGCAGGAGGCGCCGGCCTATGACGCGCTGTCAGGTGGCGCCTTTTCCCAGTCTACTCCGACGATTCGTGGCGTGCGTCGTCGTTCGAGTTCGCCTCCGACTGCGTGCTCTGCCTCCCTGCGCAAAGGCCTGAAGGTTTAGCCGTTTGAGGGCCTTATCCACACCGCGCTGTCGTGAAACGCCGCGCCGCCGTTCGGCGCCCCAGGGTCCGCGCCGACGAGCGAGTTGATGCCGATGCCGCCTTCCCATGCGGAGTTGGGCCAGATCGATTCGACGACTATGACGCCGGGCAGGACACCATCGAACTCCTTCGCATGAAGCCTGACCGTGTTGCGTTCGTTGCCGATCTCGATCTTCGATCCGGTCTTGATGCCTAAACGAACGCAATCCTCCGGATGGATCAGCGCCGTCGGGCGTGCCTCTCGCTTGCGCGAGGTGGGCGTTTCGGTGAACGTGCTGTTCAAGTAGCTGCGCGCCGGCGCGGTAACCATTCGAAACGGGTGCGCCTGGTCGGTGTGCTCTTCCGCGCCCATGTAGTCGGGCAGGGCCGGCATTTTGGCGTAGTACTTGCCGCGCGCCGCCCAGTCGGGCTTGAAGCGAAACTTGCCGTCGGGCTGCGGAAATCCGTCGATGAAGTGCGCCTGCTCGAATGCGGGCTGGCGATCGTGCCAATGATTGCGATACAGCGTCTCGGCATCCGGATAGCCTGAAAGCTTGAGCGACTCGTCGATGATTTCCCACGCGCTCATGTTGAAGCCGCGATGTGTGGCACCAAGGCGCTTCGCGAGCTCGCAATGCACGTAGTGATTTTCCCGCGCCTCGGCGTACGGCTCGATGACTTTGCGCGTCACTTGGAAAAACGAGTGGCCGCCGGCGCGATACATGTCGTCGTGCTCGAGAAACGTCGTGGCCGGCAGCACGATGTCGGCAAGCTTCGCAGTGTCGGTCATGAACTGCTCGTGCACGCACACGAAGAGATCGTCGCGCATGAAGCCGGCGCGCACTGCTTTCGAGTCGGGGCACACGAGGGCCGGGTTCATATTCTGGATCAGCATGGCAGTGACCGGCGGGCCGTCACCGAGCTCGCTTTTGTCGCCGGTCAGCACCGGGCCCACGCGCGAAATGTCGAGCGCGCGGATCGACGCGTCGAGGCAGTCGGTGCCTTTGATCAGCGCATCCTTGATCTTGTAGATGTCGCCGTTGCTGTAAAACGTGCCGCCGCCCTTGTGCCGCCATTTGCCGCCGACCGTCGCCAGGCAGGACACCGCGTGCACGCTCGCCGCGCCGTTGCGCTGGCGCGAGAAGCCATAACCCATGCGTATGAATGCGCGCTGCGTCTTCCCATACAGTTGCGCGAAGCTTTCGATTTGCTCTACTGAAACGCCGGTGATTCCGGCGGCCCATTCCGGCGTGCGTGTCTTGAGATGCGTCTCGAGCTCCTCGGGTGCATCGGCGTGCGTGCGCAGGTACTCGCGGTCGGCGTGGCCATCGCGAAACATGACATGCATGATCGCGCAGGCCAGCGCGGCGTCGGTGCCGGGCTTCAGCATGATGTGGGTGTCGGCGACCTTGGCGGTTCCCGTGCGGTACGGATCGACGACGAACAATTGCGCGTTGCGCTCGCGCCGCGCTTTCGCGACATGAGTCATGACATTGACTTGCGTGGAGGCAGGGTTGCTGCCCCACACAATGATCAGGTCGGAATCGGCCATCTCGCGCGGGTCGGGACCCATCTTCGCGCCGACGCCGGCCATCCAGCCGGCATCGACCAGCGCCGTGCAGATCGTCGAATGCTGGCGCGAGTAGCGCATGACATGGCGCAGGCGATCGATGCCGTCGCGCTGCACGAGTCCCATCGTGCCGGCATAGAAGAGCGGCCACACCGTCGTGCTGCCGAGCCGCTGGGCTGCGCGCGTGAACTGCTCGGCGACTTCGTCGAGCGCGGACTCCCATGAAAG
>JADMIO010833603.1_pt1 | contig 11123 bp, 11 predicted proteins | sample 8958161 | NCBI WGS metagenome assembly JADMIO01 (sample SAMN16585339, study PRJNA669376) | soil metagenome | isolation source: Crop rotation soil | place: USA: Cullars Rotation, Alabama | collected 2011 | reverse complement strand
CTCCCGCCGCCGATGCCATCCTGCAGGTACTCCGATAGAATTTACGAGAACGACAGTTTCCCGGATCGCGCGTGGATAGGAATCATGCCCATCGGTGGTGATCTGTTTCGGCACCATGTTCGCCATCGACCGAGCGCTGCGAAAGAATCGCTGGGCTGCATCCATGTCGCGAGTGGCGCTGAGCATCGAATCCACCAGATTGCCTTCGCGGTCAATGGCGCGGTACAGATAGCACCAATTGCCCTTAACCTTTATATAGGTCTCGTCCACGTGCCAGTGTCGGCCCACTTTCCCTTTACGTCTGCGGCGAATATGCTCGGCCAGCAGCGGAGCGAACCGTTCCTCCCAGTCCCGTACGGCTTCATGCGTGAACTCGAATCCGCGCAGCAAATACATTTCCGCTAGATTCCGAAGACTGAGCTTGTACCGCAAGCGGCAGAGTACGATTTCGAAGACGATATCAGTCGGCAGTTCGAGATAGTTGAAGGGAGTGCCCGTGCGCTCGTTCGATTTGCGCCGACACCCACCACAGTGAAACATGGCATAGCCGAGTTCGGTGCGGCGTTTCAGGTTCCGCAGTTGGGAAGACTGGCAATGAGGGCAGACCATAAGCGCGGGAGTGGCACTTCAGAATACCGAACCGGCTGGCGCCCCCTCGCCCCAAGTCCTGAATCCTGACAGTCTCCGGATCACCAGCACGTGCTCCCGACGGTGCATCGCCACCTGCGCAATGCCCACGAACCCGCTCGCCCGCAGGCGCCGCCAATGCCAGCCAGTGCACCGATCGGCAGCCCGTTCAACGGGCGGCCCGCATGAAGCCCCAGTACGGCCCCGACTGCGGTCAGGAGAACCACGCCGTGCATGATGCCTGTTACCATGCTGTGACGGACGTGCAGCGTGTACCAGGTGTAATCGGCGACCTTTGTGGGGCATCTTGCGAGTTCAACGTTTTGGTTTGAATCGTTCCAGAATTGGCAAAGCGAGTTCCTTTCGATAGCTGTTGTGGTCGTCCTTTCTGTTTTTCTGCGCCAAGAGGGTTCTGCTGAATCGAAACCGGTGCACGCGTCGCACGCCGAGACTGGCAAACAATTGTGAGTACCAGGGAGGTGAACGTTGCGGCATACTCTCCTGTCGACAAACACGCCGTAATGTTTACTCCGTATAGCTGACACGGGCTGTAGCGTGATCAGCAGGAGGTCTCGCAAAAAACAATTCCCGCAAGTGCCCCCACGGCCCGTTTTTCGTTTGATGGAGTGTAGATGTACGTCGCTTCGACAAACCTCCCCATGATTCCTAAAGCCTTTCGGCGGGCCGTTGTCCACCCGCGGGTTTTCCGATGAGTTATCTGGCTGGCGTTAGACTGTAGCGCGTGAACAATCTTGATTTCTCCGCTCCGGGACACGATGGCGAACTTCTGCAGGACATCAACATCTGGCGCAAAGGAATGGTTTACACGACCAGATCGCCTGGCTCCACTGTTGTAAGTCGGGGCTATCGCATTGCGGTCGGCATCAAATGTGGCCTGGGATCCTGGTCTTCTGCGGTGGGCTTCAGTAAACTCTATTATCGCGTGAAGGGTATTGCCTCGGCAGAAATCGCTACGAGAACGTGCTCTAAAACGAGAGAAACTCCAGTCGGTATTATCTACGGCCACTCTTGGGGCAGATTCGGAGCCGGCGGCGGCGTCGGTAGTGCATTGGTCGTAATGGGCGTTCGATGCGGTCTGCCGGTCTCTGCTGGGGAGCAAGATCGCCCTGAGCCGACGGAGGAGGCGTTGCGTTCGCCCGGAGGCGCATCTCTCGAAGAACTTACGGCTCTTGCGCCCCAACGTGCTGACGAAGTCTATAACGAGTTCGATTTCACGGAGCCGAACGACCGAGGTCTAATTACACTTAGTTACGGCGAGCCGATTTCCCCTCCGGCTTTTGATTTTGAACCCACCGTAGAGCGAGCCGAACGATTGGCCGCCAACTACCATTCCCTTCTCAGCAGGGTTGGAGAAGTGCGCTCGAGCACGCTGAGGGTCATAGGTAGAGAGTGGTTTTTCGCAAACCAAGACTTCGCCACCGTGCACATCTGTTTTGACCGGTAGTGGTGCACGCCTCGGGTGCGCAACCCATAGGTGTTCATATGTCGATTGCGCGCTTGGGACAGAAATCGCGCTGGAGCGTTCACGTCCCGGATCGGTCGCAATTGCTCTCGCAAATCTGTAGGGCAGCAAGGACCCGCACTACCAACGGACAGGCGCAGGCTCGGGTTGTTCTTGCAGGCAGAGTCGACTTTCAGCAGTAGCCGAAGACCGCGAACCGTGGTACATCGGAATCTGTTTTTTCGAGACTCGCGAGACCGGAGCTTGCAGGCCCCTAAAACCAGCAGGTACTCCTCAGCGGCAAGCTCCGTCGGAGCTGTGGCTGTGCCCAGCCCTGCTGCTTCCTGAGCTTCGGCGGTCATGCACAGACCAGAAGCAGTACCATAGGTTACTCCTTCCAAGGCAGCACACGGTTCGGGCGTTGGCACAACGTAGCCAAGCACAACGGTTGCCTGACGGCCTGCAGCCTAAGGCAGTACGCTTAGTTGAAAGGATGATATCCCAAGTACAAATCAGGTTCAATAGGCTTGTTGAGCCCGACCTACGATTTGCTGACACGACGCTGCCGATGATGCATCGCGCCTCACGAATGCCGCGTTCGGGCAGAACGTCACCGTAGCAACCGCCGAGCGCCTCGCGAGGGAGTGATTCACTTCATCGCGCCGAGCCGCTTCTCCGGATATGTGGAGTTCCGGAGCGCTGCGGCATTTTCGTTCCTTGCGAATCAGCAGCTTAGATCGTATGGCCGAGTGCGCGTGGAACGCGATTTCGCCTTTACCTCGCACACGAGCGGCAGACCTCGAATCGGAGCACGATGTTCGTGTTCCTGTTGCCGGCGCAGGAGGGTAACTGGGATCTGATCGAGGCGTGGATGTCATGGATCTCGATAGCAGTATCTGAACTTCATGGGTCCGGAGCCACCGCGCAAACTCCGTCCTGCAGCGCATCAACGGCGCGGGAACTTGGCTGGTTGGTGAATCGGAGCGTCAGAATCTACCGAGGACACCGACTCCGGCACGTAAGCAGACGCGATCCGGGCGGCCGTCAGACAATGGCTGCCCGGCTCTGGACCGCAGCGGCGATGCGACGGTACATTACGGCCCGGAACAGCGCCCCGAAGTTCGAATCGTCCTTGATCTTCTTGTAGATGTCGAAGTCGGAGTCAATCATGTCTTCGAGCGCTTCCCCGAAGAAAGTGTCAAACGCCAGCTTGCGCGTGTCTTCCGAAGGGTTCACGCCGGTGTCGAGCGCGCGGCGCAGGCCTTCCTGATCCTCAAGGCGTCGGCCCATGTTCTCGGCGAAAAACTTCACCTTGTCCACGCTAGTGAAGTCGGTCCCGAAGTGATCGTTGATGTACTCGATGATCTGGCTGAGCGGCGCCGGATCTTCCTGTTGGGGGCGGCCAGTGCCGAGCGCGGAGATCGGCTTCAACTCGCCGTCCTCGTCCATCAGCTTGATCGTGCCGGAACTGGTCTGCTGGATCCGGTACGAATCCATGTTGATGTTCTTGGTGATTTCGAGCGGCAGCGGATCGTCCGGCAGTTTCAGTTTCCGCAACAGGTGGCGCGTGAACTGGTAGAACTTCTCCAGGTTCGCGTCGCTGAACGTGATGACCTGGGACAGGAACAGGATCTGAATCTTCGTATTCATCAGAGCTCCGCGAAGCGCCACATTGATGCCGCCGCGAGACACGATTACCGTCTTCCGGTCGCCAGCACCGGCCCGCGCTTGCACTTCCGAAGATAGCAGGCTTTTAGGCTGGCATATAGCCTGGCGGCGGTCGCGGCTACGCGTCATCGAAAATTTGCGTCACAGCCGCGCCTGAGGCGCGTCATACTCGGTTGCACAGAGCGCATGCACAACCAATCGGCCAATAATCGTGAGCGATCTTACAAATGAGGGACGTAGCAGAAAGCATACATCCAGAGCGAGTTCACGCGCCGGACCGGAATTGGTGCGCCACTCCGCGAGAATCGCGGGCCGATGCTTTTAACGGTGAATCGTCGGCCTGAAATGGTCGTCCTCGCTGCACGCTCATATGGAAGGTGATTGGATAATGCGCGTGAGGACCGGAACCAGTTCGGAGCGATGAAGGAGGAAGGGAAGCCAGGCCGGTTCCCGAGAAGAACCGGAAGCAAGCAGAACTTAGCCATGGCAGCCGCAAACAACTCGGTACGGGCCACTGAGGCGAAGCAAGAGCCCAGGGGCACGGAGAATTATCTCAGCGGCACCGAGTTCACTGAGTTTCTTCAGAACGCTGCTATGCCGGTCCACCTCGTGGGTCCAGACGGGACGATTCTTTGGGCGAACAACGCCGAGCTTAAACTGCTCGGCTACACCGCTGAAGAATACATCGGCCGCAAGATCAACGATTTCCACGCCGACGAACTGATCATCCGGGACATTCTCAATCGGCTCGCCCGGGGGGAAGAGCTTCACGATTGTGAAGCGCGCCTCCGTGCCAAAGACGGTTCGATTCGCTACGTTTGCATTACTTCAAACGTGCATTGGGACAACGAGGGGCACTTCCTTCACACACGCTGTTTTACCCGCGATATCACCGAGCAAAAGCACGTCGCAGAGTTGCGGGAGAGGCTTGCTGCCATTGTCGAGTCATCAGACGATGCGATTATCAGCAAGGACCTTGATGGCTACATACGTAGCTGGAACAAGGGAGCTGAGCGCATTTTCGGCTACACCGCCGAGGAGATTGTCGGAAAACACATCTCCACCCTCGCAACGCCGGAACGGGTGGACGAGATACCGGGTATCCTGGACCGGATTCGGCGCGGAGAGCGGGTTGCTCACTTCGAAACCAGGCGGCGCACCAAAGATGGCCGAATCCTCTCGGTTTCGCTCACCGTGTCGCCCATTCGGGACCAGGAAGGGAAGATCATCGGGGCCTCCAAAGTTGCGCGTGACGTAACGGAGCAGAAGAAGGCGGCAGAGGCACAGCGGGCGCTCGAGCGCGAGCTCATGCTGCTTATCGAGGCTTCCGGAGCGCTTCTCGCCTCACCTCAATCAGACGATGTTCTCCGCCGAATCCTCGAGACCGCCAGGAACTCCATTGTTGCGGATGCGTACGCGGTTTGGCGAAAACAGGGCTCGACTCAGGTATGGAAGCTGATGATGTCTGAGGGGCTTTCAGAGTCGTATGAACGCACGGCGACTGGAGGCGGTCAGGGCCAGGCAATTCCTTCCCATCCCATCGCCGTTGAAGATGTTCAGGAATCGGCACTCCTCGTCAGCAGAACATCCTTTTATCGGGCCGAGGGAATTCGGTCAATGCTCACGATCCCCCTGAGTATCCAGGGTGAGATTGCCGGCACGGTAGTTTTCTACTACCGCTCGCCGCGCCGCTTCACAGAGCACGAGATTCGACTCGGCTCCGCCCTCGGGAACCTTGCCGCCGCCGCGATTGGGACCGCAGAACTGTACGGGCGCCAACTCGAGCTGCGTGCTCAGGCGGAGCGGGCTGAGCGTAAAGCGAAGTTTCTCGCGGAGGCGGGAGAGGTTCTATCAGCTTCACTCGAATATGAAATGACGCTAAGGCGCGTAGCCGAAGCAGCGGTGCCCGTATTCGCAGATTGGTGTGCTGTCGATGTTCTGGTTGAGAACGGCGAGGTCCGCCGTGTTGCCGTTGCACATGAAGACCCGGCAAAACTCGAGTTTGCAACGCAGTTTCGACGAAAGTATCCGCCACGAGAAACGGACCCGATGCTCACCGCGCTCCGTACCGGACAGTCGGTTCTCGTTGAAGAACTCGCTGATCAGATGCTCGTCAGCAGCGCTCAAAGTCCGGAGCACCTCGAAGATGTCCGAGCGCTCGGAATCAGGTCATTCATCATCGCGCCGATGCGCATCCGCGGCCGGGGAATCGGCACACTCACCTTCGTCACGGCAGAGTCGCGACGGCAGTACACCGCCGCTGACCTGGCCTTTGCGGAGGAGCTTGCGCGGCGCGCAGCAACAGCGATCGAACATGCCCGGCTGCACGCGGAAGTCCGTGAGAGCGAATCCCAATTTCGCGAGCTCGCGAACGCAGTCCCAACGTTGGTATGGATTGGCGACGCTGACGATCACGCTAGCTACTTGAATGATCGCTGGTATGCCTATACAGGGCGTACTCCGGAAGAATCTCTCGGCGACGGGTGGAAACAGGTTCTGCACCCCGAAGACGTGGACCGCGTCCTTGCTGCATCGAAGGATGCAAAGGAGCGCGAAGGACCCTACGCCGTAGAATGCCGGTACCGAGGAGCCGATGGGAGCTATCGGTGGTTTTTGGCCCGAGCTGTTCCTGTCCGGGACGCCTCCGGCAGGACCGTCCGGTGGTTCGGTACATCCACAGATATCCACGACGCAAAGCAGACGCGCGAAACGGCCGAACTCCTGAACCGCGTTGGCCCAGTTCTCGCAGCGGAGCTGGATCTACAGAAGGTCACCCAGAGCGTTACGGACATCGCGACTCGCCTTACGGCAGCCGAGTTCGGGGCGCTGTTCCATAATGTGAAAAACGAGCAGGGTGAGAGCTACATGCTGTACACGTTGTCCGGCGTCGATCCCAGGACGTTCGCGGGTTTCCCGATGCCGCGGAACACTCCCGTATTCGCTCCAACGTTTGCAGGCACCGGCGTTGTCCGCTCGAACGACATCACAAAAGACCCGCGCTATGGACAGAATCCGCCTTATCACGGCATGCCCACGGGGCACCTCCCCGTTCGAAGCTACCTAGCCGTCCCGGTTGTTTCCCGCTCGGGCGAAGTGCTTGCCGGTCTCTTCTTCGGCCATTCAGAAACCGGCCGCTTTACTGAGTGGCATGAGCACATGGTGAGCGGAATAGCAGCGCAGGCAGCCATCGCGCTCGACAATGCGCGCTTATTTAACGAAGTGCGCACGGCTCGCGAGTCAGCCGAACGATCGAATGAGGAGCTCAGGCGGGCAAACGCCGACCTCGAGCAGTTCGCGTATTCGGCAAGCCATGATCTCAAGGAGCCACTTCGCATGGTGAGCATCTATACTCAGATGCTGCAGCGAAAATATCGTCAGAAGCTCGGTTCTGAGGCTGACGGGTATCTCAACTACATCGTTACTGGTGCTCAGCGCATGGAGGAACTGGTCCACGACCTGCTTGAGTACACCCAGGCAGCGCCGATGTCACAGACGGACATAATCGCTCCGGTCGAAGCCGATCACGCCCTTGCCAAAGCACTCGCGAACCTCCGGCGAGCTATCGATGAAAGCGGCGCAACCATAAACCGCGGCCCACTTCCGACGCTTCTCGTCGCCGAAGTGCATCTCGCACAGCTCTTTCAGAACCTCATTGAAAACGCTATCAAATACCGCGGGGACCAACCTCCCCGTATCCATATAGAAGCAGTCCCGGCAGGTGAGCTCTGGAGAATATCGATTCATGATAACGGCATCGGCATTCCGCCAAAGTACGCTGAGCAGGTCTTTGGCATTTTTAAGCGGCTACACACATCCGACCAGTACTCGGGGACAGGTATCGGGCTTGCGATTTGCCAGCGAATTGTCCACCGCTACGGTGGGCGCATCTGGGTTGAGTCCGAGGGACAAGGGCGAGGTTCCACCTTTTCCTTCACCTTACCCGGCCGAGAGCTTGTCACCCAAATGCACTGAGCGGAAGCTCAGCATTATCCTCGCCGAAGACAACATGGGCGATGTCCTTCTCATCAAAGAGGTCCTTTCTAATCATGGCATCGATGCAGAGCTGACAGTGCATCGCGATGGTGAAGCGATGATCGCCGAAATTGATCGCATCGATGCGTGTGAAGTTCCTTGTCCGGACCTGGTGCTCCTGGATTTGAACTTGCCGCGGCAGAACGGTGAAACAGTTCTCCGTCACTTGCGTGAGAGCGCGCGGTGTTCTGATATTCCGATCATCATCGTGAGTTCATCTAACGCTGCGAAGGATCGTGAGACGACTGCGCGTCTGGGGGCCAGCAAATACTTCCAGAAAAGCTCCGACTACGACGAATTCATGCAGTTGGGAGACCTTATCCGAGAGGTAGTTGGCACACAGGGCCGCCCTCAGTAACGTGCCGAAGCGCGGGGTACCCTCGTACAGTTCCAGGCCGAGAAACCGGCGCGCCGTCAGTGAGATCGCGTTCTGTCCAAAAACTGGAACGTGCTGAAAACAATGCGAATGGCGGGGGTTAGTGAGATGGCGCGTGATACGGTTGAGGCGTGGGCGTTTTCGATCCGTTCCGCTTCGTGGTAATCTCCATCGCGGGCTGGATGAATCAGCAGCAGCAACACGCAATCGAGTACTTGCGCGAGGAGAACAAGGTCCTGCGCGAGCAACTCGGTGGTCGCCGACTCCGGTTTACGGACGAACAGCGCCGTCGACTCGCCGCCAAAGCAAAGGGACTCAGCCGGCGCGTTCTGGCCCATGTCGCAACGCTCGTCACGCCTGAGACTCTGCTGACGTGGCACCGAAAGCTCATCGCCCGGAAGTACGATGGAACCGCCGGCCGCGGGCCCGGCAGACCGCGGACAGAGCATGCGATCGAATCTCTCATAATCGAGATGGCCACTGAGAATCGCGACTGGGGTTACACCCGGATCATGGGTGCGCTTTCGAACCTCGGACATGAACTGGCGCGAGGGACTGTAGCCAACATCCTGAAGCGCAACGGCATCGAACCCGCGCCGGAGCGCCGCCGCAAGACGACCTGGAAAGAATTCCTGACGCAACTCTGGGACTTGATGTGGCAGCTGACTTCTTCACCATGGAAGTCTGGACCGCCAAAGGGCTGCAGCGATTTATGGTTCTGTTCTTTATCGAGCTCTCCACCAGGCGAGTGGAGATCGCCGGGATCTCGGATTCGGGGAACGGAGTGTGGATGAGTCAGATAGCACGAAATCTGACCGATTCCGTCGACGGATTACTCACCGGCAAGCGCTATCTCATTCACGATCGGGATCCGCTATTCACGGACGAATTCCTGCGCACTCTGAAGGACGCCAACGTGGAATCAGTGAAGTTGCCGCCGGGAAGTCCGAATCTGAACGCCCACGCGGAGAGATTTGTGCGCAGCATCAAAGAATGCTGTTTAAACCGGCTGCTCCTGTTTGGAGAAAGCTCCCTGAGAACAGCTGTTCAGAACTCCGTGGCCCATTACCATAGCGAACGCAATCATCAGGTTTGGACAACCAGCTGATTCAGCCGGACCCAGTTCATCTCGCGAACAGGGGCGAGGTGCAACGCCGTGAACGTCTGGGCGGCACGCTGAATTACTATTACCGATCTGCCGCCTGAGTCACAACCCAAGAACACGATAAATCCCTCAGCAGCCTGCGCCATGCTGGCAGCTTCAACGCTCACCCGGGTCCGGCAAATTCCATTGAACGAACTGGAACTACAATGAGACAAGTCCTAACCACGCATTGTCTTGAACTCACGTCACAGCTAAATGTTGAATCTGGTGGTTACCTGCAATGCCCCAAAGCATTCAACGCAAAACTCGCCGGCATCTTGGCCTCCTTCTGGCTGCCCCGCTCCTGCTGAACGGTATTCTGTACTGGAGTATCATCCAGTCTCGCGTAACCAGCGAACGAGTTTTCGATACTCAACGGGTAATCGCGAAAGTGGAAGAACTCTCGTCAAACGTAAAGGATGCCGAAACTGGCCAGCGGGGATACCTTATAACAGGCGACGAGAGCTACCTGGTGCCCTACCACTCTGCGCAGACCGCCGTGCAGAACACCATTACTCAGCTGCGAGAACGGACGGCGAACAACCCTGTTCAGCGGGAGCATCTTCGAGAGTTGGAGCCGTTAATCAAGCACAAGCTGACCGAGCTGCAATATACCGTCGATCTCAGGAGAGCACAAGGGTTTGCAGCAGCGGCGGCTGTTGTGGGCAGTCACGACGGGCAACGCACAATGAATCAGATCCGTGCGGTAATCGCTGCCATGAAGAGCGTCGCCTTCACAAGGTTGGAGCAACGCCTAAGGGCGCAACGGGCAACGGGAACTCGCATTGGCATCGTGTGGACTGTTGTGACCGCAGTGATAGGCCTTATCCTGGTCTCGTTACGACGGACCCTGTATCGGTACAGCCATGAACGCGCAGAAGCCGAAAGCAGACTGACGGCGTTGAACGATCAATTGGAAACTGCGGTTCGAGAGCGCACGGTTGAACTGCAGCGCTCTAATGAGCACCTGCGTCAACAGGCCGATGAACTGGCCCGTTCAAACGCGGACCTGGAGCGATTCGCCTACGCCGCAAGCCATGACCTGCAGGAACCGCTGCGGAACATGACTCTATATTCCCAGCTTTTGGCTCGGCGATACAGGAGTAAGCTGGACAGCGATGCCGACACGTTTCTCGATTTCATCGCAAACGGTGCCGCAGCCATGACCCGACTAGTGTCTGATCTCCTTTCATACTCACGAATTATGCAAGGCGACTCAGAAGCCGGTCAGGCGGACTGCGAGGCAGCACTGGAGACTGCTCGTGCAAACTGTCGAGATCTGGTGGCCTTAACCGGCGCAACAATCACCTCAGAATCGCTTCCGACAGTTCGCGGAAACTGGCCGCAGCTGGTGCAAGTCTTCCAGCATCTGCTGACGAATGCCCTCACTTTCCGAGGTCAAGACGAACCACGCATTCACGTTGCGGCGGAGAAAGTCAATGGATACTGGGTATTTTCAGTACGCGACAACGGAGTTGGCATCGCGCCGGAATACCACGAACGCATCTTTATTATGTTTCAACGGCTCGATCGGAAACACGGCGGCTCCGGAGTAGGACTGACACTGTGCAAGCGCATTATTGCGCGCCATGGCGGCCAAATCTGGGTGCAATCGGAGCTCGGAAAGGGAGCAATATTTCTTTTCACTCTACCGATTGACTCGCCGGCGGCCCACTTGGAACGTACTGCGTAGAAAATCACTGTGATGACTCCCCGCATCTGAGTTCGTTAAACAAGTTGAATACCTTACTGCCTGGACTGTTAGCGGTCATCAGAAAACGTACATTTTTGAATCCTCACCGGCAGGGCCGCCG
>JADMIO010833602.1_pt1 | contig 11124 bp, 7 predicted proteins | sample 8958161 | NCBI WGS metagenome assembly JADMIO01 (sample SAMN16585339, study PRJNA669376) | soil metagenome | isolation source: Crop rotation soil | place: USA: Cullars Rotation, Alabama | collected 2011 | reverse complement strand
CTTTCCCCGGCAAGCCGCCGGCGCTCAACGCCGCGGCGGGCAAGGCGCGCGGCGACGTCTTCGTGCTCACCGACGCGCGCCAGCCGCTGTCGGACAACGCCATCGAGGCGCTGGTCGGCGATCTCGGCGATCCCGACGTCGGCGTGGCCGGCGGCGAGCTCGTCCTCGGCGGCGACGCGCCGGCGGGCGCCTACTGGAAGTACGAGGCGCTCATCCGCAAGTGGGAAGGGCGCGCCGGCTCGACGGTGGGCGTGTCGGGCGCGCTCTACGCCATCCGCCGCGAGCTCTGGCAGCCGATGCCCGACGAGACCATCCTCGACGACGTCTTGCAGCCGATGCGCGCGCGCCTGGCGAAAAAGCGCGTCATCTTCGAGCCGCTCGCGCGCGCGTTCGACACGGCCGCGGAGTCGAAGCGCGAGTTCCAGCGCAAGGTGCGCACGCTGTCGGGCAACTTCCAGCTGCTCTTGCTCGCGCCGGCGCTCTTGTCGCCGCTGCGCAACCCGTCGTGGTTCGACTTCGTGTCCCACAAGCTGTGCCGCTTGTTCGTGCCTTACGCGCTCGTGGCCGCGTTCGTGGCGTCGGCGTTCCTGCCGCGGCCGCTGTCGACGGCGCTCGTGGCCGCGCAGCTCGGCGGCTACGGCCTCGCCGGCGCGCGTGTGATCGGGCTCAAGCTTCCGCTCGCCGGCCTGGCCGAGACCTTCGTGGTGCTCAACGCCGCCGCCGTCGTCGGACTGTGGCGCTTCTTACGTTACGGCCGCACGCTGCCCTGGTAGCGCCCGCCCCCGCATGTTACTAATCTTGCCCGATGCGTCTCGCGGTGATCGGAACTGGTTATGTCGGGCTCGTCGCAGGTGCGGGCTTCGCCGACTTTGGTAATGACGTCATCTGCGTCGATCTCGACGAATCGCGCGTGTCTGGTTTGCGCCGCGGCGTCATGCCCATCTTCGAGCCCGGTCTCGAAGGGCTGGTCAAGCGCAACGTCGAAGAAGGGCGCCTCTCGTTCTCGACGAAGATCGAGGAGGCCGTCCCCGGCGCGCAGGTCGTCATCCTCGCGGTCGGCACGCCGTCGGCGCACGACGGCTCCGCCGATCTGAGCCAGGTGCTCGCCGCGGCCAGGTCGGTCGGCCAGCTCATGACCGACTACACCGTCGTGGTCACGAAGTCGACGGTCCCCGTCGGCACCGCGGCCAAGATCCGCGAGACGCTGAGCGGCGTCGCCAAGCATCCGTTCGCGGTCGCGTCGAACCCCGAGTTCCTGAAGGAAGGCGACGCGGTCAACGACTTCATGAAGCCCGATCGCATCATCATCGGCGCCGACGACGACCGCGCGCGCGAGATCTTGCGCAACCTGTACGCGCCGTTCGTGCGCACCAACGATCGCATCGTGGTGATGGACGCGCGCTCGGCCGAGCTCACCAAGTACGCGTCGAACGCCTACCTCGCCACGCGCATCTCGTTCATCAACGACATCGCCAACCTGTGCGAGAAGGTCGGCGCCGACGTGGAGATGGTCCGCCGCGGCATGGGCATGGACGTGCGCATCGGGCCGAAGTTTTTGTTCCCCGGGATCGGCTACGGCGGCTCGTGCTTCCCGAAGGACGTCAAGGCGGTGATGATCACCGCGCGCGAGAACCATCATCCGCTCGAGATCCTCGACGCCGTGCACAAGGTCAACGAGCGCCAGAAGCGGCTCCTCGCCGACAAGATCATCGCGCACTTCGGCGGCGGCTCGCTCGCGGGCAAGACGATCGCCCTGTGGGGCCTGGCGTTCAAGCCGGGCACCGACGACATTCGCGAGGCGCCGTCGCTCTCGATCATCGAGCGGCTGCTCGAGGCGGGCGCGACCGTGCACGGCCACGATCCCGTCGCCAACGAGGCGATCGGCAAGCAGCTCGGCTCGCGCATCAAGCTGTTCGAGCACAACTACGAAGCGGCCACCGGCGCCGACGCGCTCGCGCTGCTCACCGAGTGGCACCAGTTCCGCCGCCCCAACTTCGTCAAGCTCAAGGAGCTGATGCGCCAGCACGTGCTGTTCGACGGGCGCAACAACTGGGAGCCGAGCGAGGTGCGCGAGCTCGGCTTCAAGTACTACGGCATCGGCCGCAAGTAGCGTGAAGGCGCTCGCATCGCTGGCCTTGCTGGCGGCGCTCGGCGCGACGGCGCACGCCGGCATCACCATCGCGCGCGGACCCGACGCCGTCGACGTCACCACCGGTGACGCGCGCTTCGCCATCTCCACCAGGACCTTCGACGTCGTGCACGCGGCCTCGTGGCATGGCGCGCCGCGGCTCGGGCCGGGCCGGGTCACGGTCAACGCGCTCGGCTCGCCGTCGACGTTCGGAGCGCCGTCGGAGGTCACGACCGGCGGCGATTGGGTCGAGCTGCGCGGCTGGGCCGATCAGGGCAAGCACCTGTGGTACGTCGCGCGCTATCAGTTCTTCGACGGCAAGCCGTACGCGCGCCTCGTGCTCACGCTGACCGATCGTCACGATCGCTCGCCGGGCGAGGAGCAGTCGGATCGCTACTGGAAGGGCCGAACGTTCGGGCAGTGGCAGCTCGAGGTCGCCGCGCCGGCGGGTCATCCGTCGACGGTGACGCAGCACAACAGCTACAGCTGGTCGAGCCCGGGGCAGCCGTGGGTCGAGGTCGTCGACGCGCGCGGCGCGCCGTCGCAGTGGGCGCCGCGCGATCCGCCCGTCGACGCCAAACACCTCGAGCTCGTGCATCCGGCGCAGTACGCCGAGAACCAGGTCGTGTGGCACCCGATGGTCGACGGCGCCGCCGAGCTGACGGCGCTGCTCGTGCCGTGGTCGGGCGGCAGCGCCTATCACGCGGCCAAGGCGGTGACCTACGAGATCGTCGACGGCGCCGGTGGGACGCACACGGTGCGCGGCGACCAGCGCAACGGCAGCATCGCGCTCGGCCGCTTCACGCTCGGCAGGAATTCGGTGGTGCGGCTGAAGGCGACCGGCGGCGGCGAGGAGATCGCGATCGCGGGCACGCTGCGCATCGCGCCCGCGGGCGGACGCGCCTTCGAGCTCGGGCCGGGCGCGCGCCACGACGGCGTCCTCGGCGACGGGCCGATCACGCTCGCCGTCAAAGACTTCTGGCAGCACCACCCGATGACGCTGTACCGCACGCCGACCGCGATCGGTTGGCGCGCCGTCGAGAAGACCGCGTCGTACACCGGCGGCATGGGCCTCACGATCGAGACGCTGCTCTCGCTCGACGGCCCGCCGGCGGCCGCGCGCGCCGCGCTCTACACGCCGCCCGCGCGCGACGTGCGCCTCAAGCTGCATCCGCTCGACGGCTCGAGCGCGCGCAGCCCCGTCGGCGATCGCTACGACGCGCTCCTCAAGGTGTTCGCGGCCAACTACCCGCGCGAGCTCGAAGGGCTCGACAACTTCGGCTGGCGCAACTGGGGCGACTTTCAGATCGGCACCAGCTACAGCGACAAGGAAGGCACCGTCTTCGAGGACTGGGCCAACCTGCAATACGATCTGCCCAACGGCCTTCTGCTCGCGTGGCTGCGCACCGGCGACCCCGAGCTGTGGCGCTTCGCGCAAGCGAGCGTGCGCCACCTCATGGATCTCGACCTCGTGAAGTTCGAGCCGTTCCGCGACAAGCTCAACGGGCTCGTCTACCGCAAGGGCGAGATGCCGCGCGAGTTCTCGCACGTCGCCGCCGAGCCGATCACCGACCAGGGCTTCGCGTTCCGGTCGCTGATGCTCTACTGGCAGCTCACCGGCGAGAACTGGGCGCGCGATCTGGCCAAGCAGAACATCGACCGCCTCGTCTTCTACGCGGTGACGCGCCCGCAGTTCGTGCTCAACGGCGGCCGCCCGACGGCGTGGATGCTGCGCGCGGCGCTCGCCGGCGCCGAGTGGTGGCCGCACGATCGCGAGCACCAGTATCAGCTGACGGCCGACGCCATCGTGCGCCAGCTCGTCGAGTACTACCGCGCCAACAAGCGGCTGCCGGGACGCCAGCCGGTGTGGCAGGCGCAGATGATCGAGGGGCTCGGCGAATACTGGCGGCGCACCGGGCGCACCGACGTGGCCGAGGTCGTCGTCGGCGAGGTGCGCCATCTTCTGACGGACGCCGTGCGCCGGCGCAAAGACGGCGGCTTCGACTTCATGTACTGCTACGTCGAGGGGCCCGATTGCCAGCGCTGGACCGACGAGGACAACTACGCGTGGCTGTGGCTGTCGTCGGTGGCGGCGGCCTGGCAGATCTCGAAGGATCCGTTCTTCGCGCGCTGGGGCGAGCAGCTGTTCAACTTCGGCGAGGCCAAGATGCGCGAGCATCGCGACATCCGCTCGTGGACGAGCGCGCTGGCGTTCCCGGATTGGTATCTCGACGTCGCGGCGCACAAATGAGGGGGGTACGCGTGTTGCGAAGCATGTTGTGGGTGGGGATCGTCGCGGCGGCCGTGGGGTGCGGCTCCAAGCATCACGGCTCGCCGACGGGCGGCGGTCCCGCGGGCGGCGGCACGTCGCAGTTCCCGCCGGGCGGCACCACCTTCCCGTGGCCGGTGTTCGACGGCACGGTGCCCGACGTCCCCGAGGCGACGGGCGGCCACGCCACCTGGTACGCCGACGCGCAGAACGGCAACGACGCCAACGACGGCACCACGTTCGCGACGGCGAAGAAGACGATCGGCGCGATCTTCAAGAGCGGCAAGATGCACGCGGGCGACACGCTCCTGCTCGGCGGCGGCATCTATCGCGAGTATCCGTCGTTCAGCGACGCGCCGTCGGGGCAGGCGGGCGCGCCGACGACGATCGGCTCCTACGGGCGCGGCACCGGCGCGCCGATCCTCGACGGCGGGCTCGGGCTCACCAACTGGATGCACTACACGAGCTCGGGCCAGAGCCACGTGTGGATGGCGTCGACGACGGGCACCAAGGTCACGTCCAAGACGCCGGTGCTCGGCATCTACGTCAACGACGGCAAGGGCGGCGAGTATGCGCTGCGCGAGACGATCCACGGGCAGCTGTCGACGTATCCCAATCAGTCGCTGCCGCCGAACGAGGACGAGACCAACATCGCCGACGGCAGCAACAAGTTCTTCTACGACAAGAACGCCGACATCGTGTACGCCGACTTCGGCGGCACGCTCGGCGACGGCGATCCCAACAGCGCCGACGTCTCGGTCTTGTGGGACAGCGAGAACAGCGGCAGCGGCCACCAGATCCTCATCTATCTCGCCGAGGGGCACGACTACTTCAGCTTCATCGGGCTGACGATCCGCGCCAGCTCGTGGACCGGCGTCTACACGCAGTCGAACGGGCACACGTTCGATCACTGCGACATCAAGTTCAACGGCGGCGCGGCGATCTTGTTCGACCCGGGCAAGAGCAGCAACGGCCACGACAACACCGTGCGCATGTCGCGCATCTGGATGAACATTCTCCAGAACTGGCCGCGCTTCAACAACGGCAACACCGGCGGCGGCTGGCCGGCGGCGATCGACTGGTCGTCGCAGGACAACGGGTTGTCGGAGGGCAACGTCAGCTACCTCAACGGCGGCGAAGGTATGACCGTCGGCAACACGTACACGCCCGGGCACGAGGACATGAACAACGTCGTGCGCCACAACATCGTGTTCGACAACTTCTCGGTCAACATGTACGTGAACAACGCGGCGAACGTGCTGATCGAGGAGAACTTCATCTTCCAGCATCCGCGCGACGAGACGCAGACGTTCGACGGGCTGTTCGAGACGTCGCAGGGGTATTCGGAGGACTTCGGGCGGCGCATCACGCCGCCGAGCCTCGTGCTCGGCGACGAGCCGGGCTCGGCCTACGATCAGCAGGCGCACCTGGCCAACATCACGGCGATCAACAACGTCGTCGCCGGCGGCAAGTTCGAGCTCCTCGACTACGACGACGGCACGCAGGGGCCGAACCACCACGGGCTGCGCGGCTGCGTCATCGCCAACAACACGTTCGTGCTCGGGTCGGCGCCGGTGCCGGGGCAGGCGGGCTACGGCTGGGATCACCTGGTGCAGACCGAGAACAGCAGCAACAGCATCATCGGCAACAACGTGTTCGTGACGGCGTCGATGGACGACGAGTTCGCGCGCGTCGGCAAGGGCGTGGGGCCGGGGATCGCGCTCGACTACAACTGGTACGCCGGGCCGGGGCAGTGGAACGAGGACACGAACGACATCGACTGGACCGCGTGGAAGGCGGCGCAGCCGACGTGGGACGCGCACAGCATGGTCGGCGACGCGGGGCTCGGCGACTTGAGCGAGTTCAGCCAGACGGCGGCGCAGAAGCTCGTGTACGACTGGTCGAAAGCGACGCCTGCGTCGGGCTCGCCCCTCTTCGGCATCGGCACCGACGTGCAGCAGGTCCAGCACGACTTCACCGGCGCCACGCGGTCGAACGGCTCGAAGGATCTAGGCGCCCTCGGTAAACACTAGGCTCGTTCTAGAAAAGCCTCACAGGGAGATCAGAGAGCACGGGTCTCTTACGATTACCCTCGCTCGAGGATGATCCAGAAGCCTAGCCACGAAAGTAGATCCGCGGGGACGGCGCGGAAGTCGGACGCGACGTGGGGGCGGATGAAGGCGGCTTCGGCGTCGGTGATGCGGCCCGTCGGAGACAGCTTGCGGATGCGTAGGCCGCAGCGCTGCGCCAGCTGTTGGTAGCGATCGGCGCGCACGCGGTTGGGGCGGCCTTTGCGGCTGTACATGAGGCGATAGAGCGGCGCCGGCCAGGTCAGGAAGTCGAGCGGGCGATCGCGATCGAGCCCGTGGCTCGACAGATCGACCTTGTGGATGGAGACGCCGCCGGGTCGCAGCGCCGCCGCCACGTCGGCGATCGTGTCCTCCAGCCGATCGACGAGCGCCAGCACCGAGCGTGACAGCACGACATCGTACGCGCCGGAGCGGCCCGCCAGCCCGTGCGGCGTCACGCGATGCTCGATCGCCGCCGGATCGAGCCCGCTGGCCGGATCGCCCGGCACCACGAACGCGCGCTCGGCCCGCGCGCGCGCCTCGCCGTCGAGCGACTCGAGGATCGCGCGATAGGTCGCCGCCACCGCCGGCGTCTGACGGTAGATCGCGAACTGGTCGACGCAGTGCACGCTCTCCGCGCCGTACGCGTACAGATAGAGCGCCACGCCGAGCCGATCCCCCGGCCCATACTCGAGCACCCGCTTGCCGCCGAAGTACGACCGATCGACGCCGAGCTCGGCGCAATAGTCGTCGACGCAGCGACGGAAATAGCCCGCCGCGTCCTCGGGCCGCTCGTTGACCACGCCGCGCCCGCTGCGATTGCCGAGGCGCACGTAGAAGGGGAACACGGCGAGCAGGTTGGTGATCGACGCGCGCACGAAGAGCAGGACGTCTCGTCGCGAATTCTCGGTGTACATGACGCGGTGGCGCAGCTTATCAGATCGGCCCCGTCGCGTTGACAGCGTCCGGGGCGACGGTATCATCGCTCCTCCGTGAAGGTCGCCATCGTCATCTCGCAGTTTCCGTGCAACGACGAAGTCTTCATTCTTCGCGAGCTGCGCGCCCTCGCCCGTCGCGGCATCGATCTGCGCATCTATTCGCTCAAGCAGGCCACCGAGGCGCCGCTGCACGCCGACGCCAAGCCGCTGCTCTCGTCGGCGCGCTACTCGCCGTTTTTGCTCTCGCGCGACGTGCTCGCGCGCAACCTGCAGCTTTTGGCGCGCGAGCCGACGCTCTACACGCGCCTGCTGTGGCGCATCCTGCGCGAGAACTGGCGCAGCACGCCGTTCCTCTGGCGCTCGCTCGCCGTCTTCCCGCAGGCGGTTCGCCGCGGCATGGAGCTGCGCGAAGATCCGACCGATCGCATCCACGCGCACTGGGCCACGCACCCGACGACGGCGGGCTGGGTGATGAGCGAGGTGGCCGGCATCCCGCTCAGCCTCACCGCGCACGCGCACGACATCTACCTCGACCAGGCGATGCTGCACTTCAAGCTGCACCAGGCCGTCGCCGTCCTCACCTGCACGCGGCAGAACCTCGAGTTCCTGCAGAAGCTCGCGCCCGACGTCCCCGACGGGCGCATCCGCCTCTCCTACCACGGGCTCGATCTCGGCGTGTACAAGCCGGCGCCGTCGCCGCCCGAGGAGTTCCGCATCCTGTCGGTCGGCACGCTCCTGCCGCGCAAGGGCTTCGACACGCTCGTCGAGGCCTGCGGCATCCTCGCGAGTCGCGGCGTGAAGTTCCACTGCGACATCGTCGGCGACGGGCCGGTGCGCGCCGACGTCGAAGCGCGCGCCAAGGAGCTCGGCCTCGGGCAGGTGCGCTTCCTCGGCAAGCAGAGCCAGGAGAAGCTGCCCGAGATCTATCGCTCCTCGTCGGTGTTCGTGCTCGCCGCCGTGCACGGCGATCAGGCCGCCGGCGGCAACAAGAAGCCGAGCGCGTCGGACCTCATCCACTTCGGCATCCCCAACGTCATCCTCGAGGCGATGGCGTCGGGGCTGCCCATCGTCACCACGCGCATGCCCGCGCTCGTCGAGGTCTTCGTCGACGGCGAGACCGGCGTCTACGTGCCCGAGCGCGATCCCGCCGCGCTCGCCGACGCGCTCGCCAAGCTCGCCGGCGATCACGCGCGCTTGCAGAAGATGGGCGCGCACGCGCTCGAGCGCATCCGCGCCGGCTTCGACATCCAGGTCACGAGCGCCGAAGTCGCCCAGGCGCTCGGCGCATGATCGGCGGCGCGCGCTACCTCGTCCGCTTCGACGACATCTGCCCCGGCATGAACTGGGCGACGTGGCACGAGATCGAGAAGATCCTCGACGACCACGGCGTGCGCCCCATGCTCGCGGTGGTGCCGTCGAACGAGGACGCGCACCTCGACGTCGGCCCGCGCGAGCCGCGGTTCTGGGATCGCGTGCGCGCCTGGCAGGCGCGCGGCTGGACCATCGGCCTGCACGGCTATCAGCACCGCTACGTCACGCGCGAAGCCGGCCTCATCGGGCTCAACGATCGCAGCGAGTTCGCCGGGCTTCCCGCCGGCGAGCAGGCCGACAAGCTGCGCCGCGCGGTCGAGATCTTCCGCGCCGAGAAGGTGCGCCCCGACGTCTGGATCGCGCCGGCCCACTCGTTCGACAAGGCCACCGTCGGCGCGCTGCGCGACGTCGGCGTCGACGCGATCTCGGACGGCTTCTTCCTCTCGGCGCACCGCGACGCGCACGGCACGTTGTGGGTGCCGCAGCAGATCTGGGGCTTCCGCTACCGCCCGTTCGGGCTGTGGACGGTCTGCTATCACCACAACGACTGGAGCGCCGGCGATCTGCGCCGCTTCGCCGCCGACGTCGCCGCCTATCGCGCGCGAATCACCGACTTCGCCGCCGTCGCTGCCGCGCCGCAGATCCGGAGGCGATCGTGGCAGGACACGCTGGTCTCGACGGTGCTGTTGTCGACGCTGTTCGCCAAGCGGCGCATCAAGAGCACGCTGTTGCGCGCCGCCGGCAAGGAGCCCGCATGAAACGTCTCGCGCTCGCCGTGCTGCCGTTCGCCGCGCTCGCGCTCGCGGCCTGCTCGTCGTCGTCGGCGAGGTCCGACGGCGGCGGCGGCGGCGGCGATCCGGTCGACTTCGGCGTGCCCCCGCTCGCCGGCGACGGCGGCATGGTCAGCTACACGTGCGCGCACGAGATCCACGTGGCGCCCAACGGCGACGACTCCGCCGCCGGCACCATGGACGCGCCGATGAAGACGATCGCCAAGGCCACGCCCAAGGCGCAGCCCGGCGACTGCGTGCAGGTCCACGCCGGCACCTACGCCGAGCCGACCACGATCACCTTCATGCACGACGGCACCGCCGACATGCCCATCGTGCTGCGCTCCGCCGACGGCAAGGGCGCCGCGATCATCGACGCCGGCGGCAACCGCACCGGCGAGACCCTGCTCGTGCGCAACGACTACATCGTCATCGACGGCTTCGAGTTCGAGAACAGCCCGACCGACACCTCGCAACAAGTGGTGCACTTCGACGGGCTCAACATGAACAAGTGCAACGGCTCGGTCCTGCGCAACTGCAAGATCACGGGCGGCTTCGACCAGATCAAGGTCAACGAAGCCGCGCCCGGCGTCACCGTCGAGTTCAACGAGCTCTACGGCGCGTTCGGCCACCTGCCCGTGAGCCTCACCGGCGCGCCCGGTCTCGTCTTCCGCGGCAACTTCGGCCACGACTGGAACACCGGCGACAACGGCGCCATCCAGCTCAAGGGCGGCTCGCACGACGTGCTCTTCGACGGCAACCGCTTCCAGGACATCACCAGCACCGCCGGCACCATCGCCATGGGCGACGGCTGCGACTCGACGTGCGACATCGATCCCAACCACTACGCCGCCGTGCGCGTGCACGCGATCAACAACGTGATGGTGCGCGTCGGCCGCGGCTTCGACGTGCAGGGCTGCTCGAGCTGCGACGTCCTGTCGAATACGATCGTCGACAGCGGCGACGGCAACGTGCTCGTCAAGATCACCTCGGCGACGACCAACGGCACCACGCATGATTCGCAGAACGTGCGCATCCTCGACAACGTGATCGCCAGCTCGACGGGGAACATGGGCAACGTCATGCAGGTCAACGGCGCCTCGGGCACCGGCCTCATGTCCGACTACAACCTCGCGTTCGACGCCGGCAAGACCGTCGAGTGGGGCGACGGCCATCCGGCGTCGGCCGACACGCACTCGGTGATGGGCGATCCGAAGTTCACCGCGCCGTCGGCGGGCGACTACACGCCCGGCCCGGGCAGCGCCGCCATCGGCGCCGGCACCAACCTGTTCAGCGACGTGCCCCACGACGCGCTCGGCAATGCGCGCCCGTCGACGGGCCCCTTCGACATCGGCGCCTATCAGTCGCACTGACGCGTCGCCGCCGCGAGACGGCGCGTGCTACTGCCCGTCGAACGGCGCGTGCTACTGCCCGTGCTACTGCGCGTCGAAGAGCGCGAGGTACTGCGCGGCCACGTTCGCGGCGTCGAGCGTGTGCGCCTTCGCCGACGCGCGCGCGGCCGCGGTCCGCGCACCGTCGGGATCGGCGAGCTGCGCCAGGATCGCCTCACCGAGCGCCGCGTGATCGCCGATCGGCGCCAATCGGCCGAGCGCGCCCTCCTCGAGCAGATCGGGGAAAG
>JADMIO011583510.1_pt1 | contig 11125 bp, 12 predicted proteins | sample 8958161 | NCBI WGS metagenome assembly JADMIO01 (sample SAMN16585339, study PRJNA669376) | soil metagenome | isolation source: Crop rotation soil | place: USA: Cullars Rotation, Alabama | collected 2011 | reverse complement strand
GGTTATGGGAGCAGGTGCGGGGGTTGGCGCAGGGGCAGCCCGCTGCGGCGGCTCGAGCGACGGCATTGGCTCGGTCAGCCGCAGCTTGGGCGGCGCGCTCGGCGCGGGCTTGGCCATCGGCATCGGCTTGGGCTCCTGCACCACGGCCTGCGAGGGGTCGTGGTGGATCGGCCGGGCCGCGGGCGCGCCCCAGTCCACCAGGTCCTGATCCTCGACCTCGCGGAGCGAGAGTTTCGGCCCGGGCTGGAAGACGTAGACCACCGCGCTGGCCGCGTAGCGCCGCATGGCGACCACCGTCTCTGCCACCTTCGGCAGCCTGGTCGGTTCGCAAAGCACCACCAGCGTGCCGCCGGCGACCTGCTCGCTGTTGTGGCTGGAGCAGGAGTGGGCGAGGGCCACCAGCTCGCTGTGCACGAGCGTCAGCGGCACGCCGCGCTTCTTGAGACTCTCCACCAGCGATGTGGGGGCGGCCACGCCCTCGGGCGTCCAGACAATCGCGCGTTGGTCCGCGGCCATTTGGGCCGGTACGGTCGAGGCCATAACTACTCCACCTCCACGGTGATCCATCACCGAGATGCGCAAAGTTTACTGCCTGTGCGGAGGGGGTGCGCCGGATTATCGGGCAGGGGAGACCAGTTTTTCCGCGATGGTCGCGGCTCCGAGGGCCGCGGGCAGGCTTTGGGCAGCCTGTTTGAGGGCCCGCAGCGGCTCGGGCTCGGTCAGCAGCCGGGCGAGAAGTTCCCCAGCTTGACGCATGTTCTGGCCGGGGTCGATCAGATCGGTGCAGACGGCGGCGGCCCCGGCGGAGACCAGGGCCGCGGCGTTGAGCTTCTGGTGCTGGTCGGCGTGGTAGGGATAAGGGAGGAAGATGGTGGGAATGCGGTTGCACCAGGCCTCGGCGACGGCCCCGGCCCCGGCCCGGCTGACGGCGAGGTCCGAAGCGCCCCACCAGGTGCCCATCTGGCGGGTGAAGCTGACGACGGTGGCGGGGACTTTGTGGTCGCGATAGGCGGCGCGGAGACGCTGCTCTTCTGCCGCTCCGCCGCCGCACTGGTGGATCACCTGCCAGCCCCGAAGGGCGTCGGGCCGGTCGCGGAGGAGGGCTTCTAATAGGCTGTTGATGGAGCCGGCGCCCTGGCTGCCGCCTGTGATCATCAGGACGGGGTCGTCGGGGTCGAGGCCGAGTTCGCCGCGGCACTCGCGCTGGGTGCGGGTGTTGATGGCCGCGCGCCGGACGATGGGGGGGACGGTGACCCAGTGGGGGTGGGCAGGGGAGGTGACGGTGGTGAAGGCCAGTTGGCAGCGTTTGGCGATCCAGCGGTTGGCCTTGCCGGGCGCGGCGTCGAGGTTGACGAGCGTGACGGGGACGCCGAGGAAACCGGCGGCTTTGACGACCGGGGCCGCGACGAAGCCGCCCATGGCGATGACGTGGACGGGTCCGGATTTCGCTGCGTTCTGAATGGCGTGACGGGCAGCGGTTACGGAGGGGAGCCAGCTGCCGAGGAAGCGGAGGAGCACCTTGGGCGAGCCGCCGATGGGCTTAGCGGGGATGGGCTGGAAGGCGACGCCTTCGGGCTCTAGGACCGAGCGGTCGATGTCGCGGTCGCTGCAGAGGAAGAGCGTCTGGGCGGATTCGTCCAGTCGTTTGAGTTGTTCGGCGATGGCCAGGCCGGGATAGAGGTGTCCGCCGGTGCCGCCGCCGGCGAAGATGAAAGTGGTTACGGAGGAGGGCACGAGGGGCTCACAATCAAGCCGCCGGCACGGCCTCGGCCGGTGCGGGGTTGGGCTTGGCCTCGATTATGGCGTCGCGGCGGGGGGTAGTCGAGGCTGGGGCCGGTTCGGTCACCTTGTCCATCGCGATGAGCAGACCCAGGCAGGCGGCGGTGAGCATCCAGCCGGTGCCGCCGGAGGAGATCAGGGGGAGGGCGATGCCTTTGGTGGGGCCCAGGCCGGTGACGACGGCCATGTTGATGATGGCCTGCAGGCCGACGGTGGCGACGATGCCCAAGCCGATGAGGCGGAGGGTCAGGGATTCCTGCTTGCGGACGATCGCCAGGCCCGCCCAGACCAGACCGGCGTAAAGCATCATGACCAGGCCCGCGCCGAAGAGGCCCAGTTCCTCGCAGATGATGGCAAAGATGAAGTCCGTGGCGTCCTCGGGAAGGTACCCGAATTTGTAGAGGCCGTTGCCCAGGCCGCGGCCGAAGACGCCGCCATTGGCGACGGCCATCATCGACTGCAGCATGTGGTACCCCTTGCCCTGGGGGTCCTGGTAGGGGTCCACGAAGGAGCGGATGCGATCGAGCCGGTAGGGGTTGGCGATGACGGCGGCGGCGAAGGCCAGGCCCGCGGCGGGGAGCATGAGGCCGAAGTGCAGGACACGAGCGCCGGCGGCCATGAGGATAACGGCGGCGACGGCCCCGATGAGGACGGCGGTGCCGAGGTCTTCCTTGACGATCACCAGGGCGACGATGCCCATGGCGGCGAGGGCGGGGAGGAGGCCGTAGAGGAAAGAGCCGAGGCGATCACGCATGCGCCAGCAGTACCAGGCCGTGAGGGCGATGAGGGCCCATTTGGCGATCTCGGAGGGCTGGACGGAGAGATCCTTGGCCCCGGGCAAGGGGAGGCTGAGCCAGCGGCTGGAGCCGTTGACGTTGCGGCCCAAGCCGGGAATGTAGACCAAGAGGAGGAGGACGATGAGGGCGGCCGCGCCGATCCAGAGGGGCTTGAGGGCCCAGCCGCCCCAGGGGGAGTCGTGGGTGGGTGGGTTCTGGCCGGTGGCCCCGGGGATGAGGCGGAGGAGGGGCAGGCGCGCGGCGAGCATGAGGGCCAGGACCGACAGGGCCATGTAGACGGTGGACTTGCTGAGCAGGACGCTCTGGACAGTGATGTTGTGGCCGACCTGCATGAGGGCGGAGTTGACCATCACCACGCCGAGCATGAGCAGGGCGAGGACGCAGAGGGCGATGACGTGGCCGGGGCGCAGCATGGGGTGCTGGAGATATCGGCCGGTGGGTGATCGATGGATGAAGAAGTAGGGGTCGGGAGAGGGGTTCCGTTCATTAAGGGGCATCCCCCGGATTAAAGAGATACCCCCTGCCGGCGGGGGGTGTCGGTGGAGGGGTTCGGGGGGGGGCGAGAGCTGCGGGTTCGCTGCGGATATATGTCGAGCCGTTACGGTCCGGCTTCTTTGGACATATGTACACATTTTTTCCACATCATGAAATCACCTTGATTTATGTAATATCTCCGCAGGTAAGCTCTTCTCCGGCCCGCTCTTTTCTTAGCCGCTCTCGTGGAGACCGCCATGCCGTACCGCCCCCGTTTTGTTCCCCTGGCCGTGTTGTGCGCGGCCGGCTGCGGCGCGCTCTGCGGCTGCGCGCAGCAGTCCAAGGAAAAGGAGCTGGCGGGGGTCGCCAAGGACTGGGCGATGACCATCCGCGCCAGCCAGGTCATCCCGATCTATCCGCTCCGTGAAGACCTCGAGCCGGGCGACGTCTTCCTCGTCACCACGCCGCTGCAGGATCAAGCGACGCAATACCGCGAGAGCGGCTTCCTCCCGCTCGACCAGCAGCTGGCGCGCCTGCATCCTGTGGATAAGGATCACTTTTATAACTGGTTCTACCACAACTCCTTTGGCATCGGAGCGGATTCCGCCCCGGGGGTCCGCAAGGATTTTCCTCCTAACAACTGGCGGTTTCCGGCGGGCACCGACCCATGGATCGAGCTGCCCAGCGGCACGCGGGCCAAGGGTTCAACGGCCTGGACGCGGGCGCCGCGGGTCTATTTCCCGACGTACACGTTCAAGGTTGCCAGCGGCGTGGGTGTGGCTCTGGCTTTCCCCATCCAGGCGGTGCCGGTCGGGCTTTCGGCGATGGGCACCGACTCGGCGACCGGATCGGCGCAGCTCAAGGACGCTTTTACGTACGGGCTTTCTCTTGAGGAGATCTCGCCCCTGGTCGAGCGCTGGGCCGCCCAGAACCGCGAGTTGCTGGCCGCGCAGTACACCCGGTGCGTGCCCAACCCGATCTACGTTCGCGTAGTCAATCGCGTGTACGCCGTGGGGGGCCTGAAGGTAAGCCTGACGAACGACAAGGCTTTCGCCATGGACGTCAAAGCCGGCGTCAACGCACCGACGGCGCCGACGCCGGTGCAGGCCGAGGAGGATTTCAAGAAGAGAATCGAGACGATGTCCGCCGCCACCAGGGCCGTCCAATCCACTCAGGCCGGGGGGAACGTCAAGATCACGTTCGCGTCCTCGCGTTCCGTGGACGCCGATGAAACCTTCGATCGGCCGCTGGTGGTGGGCTTTATTTCCTTTGACTATCTCGTCAAGTCCGGCGGCTACCTCGAAACCCCTTCGGCCACGCGCGTGCGGCTGAACAATCAGCTGTCCTCGGAGGGGACGCTCTTTTCGCCCGAGCAGGAAGAGATCAGCGTGTACAGCCGCGCCGTGGGTGGGCTGGGGGACACGTCGCAGCGCGCCCTGCTGGGCAGCGCGGCGGCAAAGCTCGGTGAATCTTTCCAGCCGGCGTACACCCAGGCGCTGGCGGCCGGCGCCAAGCCCTGGGACGCCTTCCAGACAGCGATCATGATCACCAAGCCGGATAATGCGCGGGTCGTCATCGCGCTCCGGCACGCATGGCAGGAGACTCAACTTGGATCCTAGAACAGCGGATCGAGCAAACCCCGGCGGGCCGAAGTTGTATCCCCTTCCGCCGGCCGTGATACCGGCGCCCGAGACACCCAACAACGGCGAGGCGCTTAAGCAGTGGATCACCACACAGCTGGCCATGGCGGATGTGGTCAGCGTAGAGATATTCGTTGCCCCGGGAGCGGGCGGCGGCAACACGCTGCATGGCGTGGCATGGAAGAGATCGACTGTGTAACAGGCAGTCAGGGGCTGCAAGCCGGGCAGCGTTGTGCGAAGCGTGTAATAGGTGCGTGGCCTCGGTAGAGATCGCAAGTGGCATGATGGTGCAGCACCTGGGGCGGTGCCAAAGCAGGGGATAAGGGGGGTGGTGGCGCGGGCCAGTTGAAAACTCTCCCCTTCGAGCATGAGTACCATCGCGCTCGACGTGCGCTCTCTGAAGCGTGTGGCATCTGTTCGGTTTGTTCGAAGGGACGTTCGCAATGGTAATCCAAGTCGTGGGCAAGCACATGGAAGTGACCGGGCCGATCAAGGCGTACGCCGAGAGCAAGGTGGGCAAGCTCACCAAGCACCTGGACAAGGTGCAGCAGATCACGGTGCGGCTGGAGCAGGTGGGGCACAACAAGGGCGGTGGGGGGTTCCGCGCCGAGGTGGTGGTGGATGTGGAGCTGCACGACGACTTTGTGGCGAACGCGACGAACGCGGACCTGTACGCCGCGCTGGACGAGGCGACGGACAAGGCGGCGCGGCAGCTGACGACCTTCAAGGAGAAGCTCAAGCAGGGCAGGCACTGAAAGCCCGGCGGGCGCACGCATGAAGCTGATGGAGATTGTTTCCAGCGGGGCCATCATCCCGCAACTGGCGTCGAAGGACCGTGACGGGGCCGTCGCGGAGTTGATCGATGCGCTGGTGACGGCGGGGAGCGCCCCGGCCGCGGCCCGGGACGAGCTGCTGGCCCACCTGCTGGAGCGGGAGCGCAAGAGCACGACGGGGTTCGGGGCGGGGATCGCGGTGCCGCACGCCAAGCACAAGGCCGTCAAGCGGGTGTGCGCGGCCGTGGGCTTGAGCCAGGCGGGGCTGGACTTCGCGTCGATCGACCTGCAGCCGGTGTACAGCGTGGTGCTGCTGCTGAGCCCGGAGGACCGGCCGGAGGAGCATCTGCAGGCGATGGAGGCGATCTTCAAGGTGCTCAGCCAGGAGACCTTCCGCCGCCTGCTGCGGCAGGCGACGACCGCCGACGAGGTGCGGGCCCTGCTGGAAGAGATCGATGCACAGCACGTGTGAGAAGCGGCAAGTGAAGAGTGGAGAGTGACAAGTGCCCTTTCCGCTTTCGACCCGCAGCTTTCGGCTTTGAACGCTGATTTCCCATGCCTACCTGCCGCGCCAAAGTGACGATCAAGAACCGGCTGGGGCTGCACGCCCGGCCGGCGATGGTGTTCGTGGACGCGGCCGGGCAGTTCAAGTGCGGGGTGACGGTGCGGCGCGACGACCAGGAGGTGGACGGCAAGAGCATCATGATGATGATGCTCCTGGCGGCGACGCAGGGGACGGAGCTGGAGATCGTCGCGGACGGCGAGGACGCGGAGGCGGCGATCGCGAAGCTCAAGGCCCTGGTGGACGCGGGCTTCGACGAGGAGTGAGGCGGGGGGCCGTCAGAAGCGGAGTCTGGCCAGCAGCATGACGAAGAGGATGCACGCGCTGATGACTATCCAGGCGCCGCCGCCGCAGATGCCGGACATGACCAGGAGGGACCGGAACCGCTGCCGGCGCTGGGCGCGCGGCGTGTAGAGGGTCATGGCGGCGAACGCCGCGCCGCTGGAGATGAGCATCGACATCGGCGCCCATATCCAGAAGGGCAGCAGGGCGCCGGAACAGAGCATGAAGAACATGGCCAGGAGCGCGGCCAGGGCGCCAAGGGTGATGCGGAGGGCATTGCTGTGGCGGTGCGCCCCGGCTTCACGGGCGGCCATGAGGCGGTTGTTGGCCGCGCCGCACTCCGGGCAGATGAGATATTCCTCGGTGCGTTGGGAGATGTCGTAGCCGCAGACGCGGCAGACCGCGAACTCGGGTCGGGGCTGGGGCATGAGCGGTCACAGCTACGGAACGGGGGACGGGATGGTGCCGTCCGGAGGGGGCGGAATCGGCGTCGGCGGGGTGGCGACGGCGGGGCCGGGAGCGACGGGGGGCGCACCGGCCGCGGCGGCCAGGGCCCGGGCGGCGATGATGATGCCGACGACGGCCATGATGCCGGCGACCATGAGCATGGCGGCGAGCATGGCCATCTTGGGTTTCTCCCAGGCGCGCCAGCGGTGGCTGGTCTGGACGCGGACGGCGATCACGATCGTCAGGACCGCGCCGAGCAGCACGAAGGGGAACCACGGCACCCGGTCGCTGATGGCCGCGGCGGGCAGCAGCAGCACGAAGGTCATGACGGCGGCGAGCAGGGCCATGAGCAGGGCGCGGGCGCCCATCCGCTCGTGCGGGGGCAGGGGCTTGGCGGCGAGGATGCGGTTGTTGGGGCTGCCGCACTCGGGGCAGATAAGGTAGTCGTCGGTGATATCGGCGATGTCGTACCCGCAGATGCGGCAGACCTCGAATTCCGGGCGTGCGGGAGACATCGCGGGCGATCTTACCGCATGACCTTCAGGCTTACCGACTTTTCCAGCTCATCGGCCGGTCGGGCGACCAGGTCGTAGCCATCGGCACCGACCACGACGCACGAGACCAGTTCACCCGGTGAGAGCTTCTTCGCTGATTGCACGAAAGTGATGCTGTCGACCTGCGGGGCCTGCATGTATGTGCGGCCCTGATAGAGGCCGCCGCCTTTGCCGACGCCGGTGGTCGCCTTGCCGGAGGAGCGGAGGGGGGCGTCGATAAGGACGTCGATCTTGGTGCCGCCCCGGGCGGGGTTCTTCTCGTCGAACCGGGCCGCGCGGGCCTGGTTGCGGGCGAAGGCGATCTGCTGCTGAAGCTCCATCACCTCGCCGCGGCGGCGGGCCTTGACGGCGGCGGGGACGGCCAGGGCCGCGTCGTCCTCCATGGTGCCGGCGACGGTGCCGGGCTCCCTGGAGTACTCGAAGACGCCGAGGTTCTCGAACTTCTGCTCGCCCACGAACTTCAGCAGTTCCTGGTGGTCCTGCTCGGTCTCGCCGGGGAAGCCGCTGATGAAAGTGGTGCGGAGCGCGATGCCGGGGACCCAGGTGCGGAGCTTGTCCAGCAGGCGGCGGGTGTGGTCGATGGTAGTGTTACGGCGCATGGCGGTGAGCATGCGGTCGCTGGCGTGCTGCAGGGGCATGTCGATGTAGCGGAGCACGCGGGGGGTGTCGGCGAGGGCCCTGATCATGTCGTCGGCGAAGTTGGTGGGGTAGGCGTACATGAGACGGACCCAGCCGTCCTTGATGCCGACCTCGCTGAAGGCGCCGCTGACGGCCCGGAGCATGGCCGGCATCCCGCCGCCGCTTTTACCGTTGTAGTTCAGGCCGATGCCGATGTCATCGCCGTAGCTGGTGGTGTCCTGGCCGATGAGGTTGAGCTCGAAGCAACCGTCGGCGATGAGCTCGCGGGCCTCGCGGACGATGGCGTCCAGGGGCTTGCTGCGCATCTTGCCGCGGATGCCGGGGATGGTGCAGAAGGTGCAGCGCTGGTTGCACCCCTCGCTGATGCGGTGGTAGGCGTAATGGCGGGGCGTGAGGCGGAGGCGGGCGGAGTCGTCCTCGAAGTAGCCAATGCCCTTGCCGTCCTGGCCCTGCACGGTGAGGCCGACGGTCTTCATGCCCCGCTCGGCCGCGGCGGTGAGGGCGTTGGCGTTGATCCAGTACCTGGGTGCGTCGGAGGCCTCGCCGGCAGAACGGGCGCGTTTGGCGCGGGCCGCGGCGCCGGTGCCGCGGACGGCCTCGACGATCTTGTCGCGGTCGAAGACGCCGACCATGGCGTCGATGCCGGGGGCCCACTCGAGCATCCTGGCGCGGTGGCGCTGCACGAGGCAGCCGGCGACGACGACGCGCTTGATCTGGCCGGCCTCCTTGCGGGCGATGGCGTCCTTGATCACCGAGAGCGATTCGTCCTTGCTGGCCTCCAGGAAGCCGCAGGTATTGACGACGATGGCGTCGACTTCTTCCCCGGCCTCGCAGGCGTCGTAATTGACAGGGGAGACGCCGTCCTGGGCCAGCAGGCCGAGCATCTTCTCGCTGTCTACCAGGTTCTTGGGGCAGCCGAGGGAGACGAACGCGACCGTTTCGATGGAATCGTCCGGGCGGCGCCTGGGTTGGGGGGTAACGGTGCGGGGCATGAGGGTGGCCGAAAAAAGGCCGCAACTCTAGGTAAGAAAGGGGGTTTTGGCGAATGCCGCCGACGGGGTGAAATACCCCAATATGCGTCAGAAACGCACGGTGAAGGGGTGCGGGAGCAGATAAACAAGCACCCAGATCGGCACGGCGGCCTGCACGCCCGCGACCAGATCGTCGATCAGGATGCCCCATCCGGCGGGTAAACGCTGGAGCGCTCCGGCGGGCCAGAGCTTGACGATGTCGGCGATGCGGAAGGCCATGAACGCCGCCGCGATGAGGATGAGCCAGGTAAGAGGGTCGGCGGAGAGCCATCCAACGGGTAACAACAGAAGCGTGACGGCCATGCCGGCGGTTTCATCGGCGACGGCTTGGGAGGGGTCTTTTCTGCCGAAGGCGGTCTCGGCGTCGCGCCCGCAGGCCACGCAGATGACGCTGAAGGCAACGGTGACAAAGGCCAGCGCCAGATACCACGCGACACCGCCGGGATGGCCGAGCAACGCGAACGCTCCGGCGAGGGCCGCGGCGGGCGTCGAGCCCCAGGTGCCGGGAGCGGGCCGCATGTAGCCCAGGCCAAAGGTCGAGATGAGCGTGCGTGAGAGCCGGGACATGTGCTGCGACCGGCTCCCTTCAGTTTCGCGCGGGCCTGCGCTGCTTGAAGCGCTTCTGGGCACGTTTGGCGGCCCGCACCTCGTCGTTGCGGCGGTGCTCGGCCAGCAGACGGCCGGCGCGGACGATGTACGGCACGCCGCTGGCGACGGTGAAGAACATCATGGCCCAGGCGATGACGTCGATGAGGATCCGGCCCCAGGGGTTTATCCACCAGTGGGCCCCGGCCTCGGGGTGCGGGAGCACATTGGTGACGGCCGTGGCGACCAGGGCGGTGGGGATGGCGATCGACTGGAGGATCATCTTGACCTTGCCGGAGATGTCGGCGGGGAACTTGATGCCCTGTCCCTCCAGCACGGCGCGGATGCTGGTCACCAGCAGCTCACGGGCCAGGATGACCACGACCATCCACGGGTAGATGCCGCTGATCTGGATGCCGTGCCCGGTGATGCGGGCGGGCGCATCGGCGGGGAACTCCCACCAGAAGTCGGGCCCGGCGAGGAAGATGTACGCCCCCACGACCAGGATTTTGTCGGCGAAGGGGTCCATGATGCGCCCGAAAGCGCTCTCGACGTGCCACTTGCGGGCGAGGTAGCCGTCGGCCACGTCGGTGAGGCAGGCGATGATGAAGAGCACGGCGGCCAGCAGCAGCCACCAGTCCGGGCTGCCGCTGAACCCCTTGGAGAGCCGCTCGGCGGCCGAGCCTTCCCAGCGCCAGTAGGTGAGCACGACAAAGAAGACGATCGCCATCATCACCCGGGCCGAGGTGAGCCAGTTGGGGAGATTGCGCTGCAGCTGGGTGACGGCCGGCGACGGCGCGGGATGGGCGGGACCGGAGGCCATGGAGGCCATGGTACCGGTACCGTCTCCATGCCACACGCGGCGACAGGCCATTCCTGCGCCGGTTGAACCCGCCCCCCCCATCCACTACCCTCCGCCGGTGCCGACCCTGCTCATCAGCCCCATCCTGCTCTACGTTGCCTGTGCCCTGGGGGCGGCGGGGGTCATCCTGGCCATGCCCAAGAGGAATGTGGCCCCGTTTATCGTGGGGGCGGTTCTGGCCGCCGCGGCCCTGGCGGCGGTGCTGGTGGGGCTGGGAAAGATGGCGGGGGCGGCAAACCTGCCGAATATCCACTTCTACATCTTCTCTCTGATCGCCCTGGGTTCGGCCCTGCGGGTGATTACCCATCAGCGGCCGATCTACTCGGCCCTCTATTTCATCCTGACCATCCTGTCGTCCACGGGGCTCTACCTGCTGCTGCAGGCGGAGTTCATGGCCTTCGCCCTGGTGATCGTCTATGCCGGGGCCATCCTGATCACTTACATGTTCGTGATCATGCTCGCCACGGAAGGACCGACCGAGCAGGCGGTGGAGGCGGCGAATGTCTACGACCGGGTGGCCCGCGAGCCGGTGGTGGCCACGTTCGCGGGGTTCATCCTGCTGGCGGTGCTGACCACGATCCTGGCGGGGCCGGCGGGGGTGAAGACGCTGAAGCCGGGGTATTCATCGACGGGGGATGAGATCGCGGTGATGCCGCGGCGCATCGAGGGGGCCCTGCGGGAGGCGGGGCTGGTCAAGCCC
>JADMIO011418098.1_pt1 | contig 11125 bp, 7 predicted proteins | sample 8958161 | NCBI WGS metagenome assembly JADMIO01 (sample SAMN16585339, study PRJNA669376) | soil metagenome | isolation source: Crop rotation soil | place: USA: Cullars Rotation, Alabama | collected 2011 | reverse complement strand
CGTTGGCGCGGGCCATGAGGTCGCGTCCGTCGTCTGCGAAGAGGGCCGCCGCGACCAGGATCATGGGATCGTCACTGGTGCGCGCAGCATCGACGATCGCCGCGATGGCGGTGGCGTCGCCGACCACGAGTTGGTGGATCAGCTGCTCGGGGCGGTTGGCCGGCATGTGTCGCATCGTCGAGGGAGGCGCTGACACTTCGCTGACACCTGACCGCCCCTTCGCGGGCGCTCGTACACTTCCGTGATGTTCCAGGTCTCGGTGCTCGGGCCGATCGAGGTCCGCCGAGATGGCCAGCCCGTGCGAGTACCGGGCGGCAAGGCGTCGGAACTGTTGGTCCGTCTCGCCCTCGAGGCCAGCCAGCTCGTGCGGGCCGATCGCCTCATCGACGACCTATGGGCGACCGAGGCCGTCAACACTCGCCGAAACACGCTGCAGTCGAAGATCGCGAGGCTGCGCCGCGGGCTCGGTGATTCGGTGATCGTCAGCGGCGAGGGCGGCTACTCGCTCGCGATCGAACCGTCCGATGTTGATGCGCTTGCCGTCCTTCGCGACGTCGTCACCGCGTCGCGCCTGTTGGAGGCGGGCGACGACCACGGTGCTGACGAGGTGTGTGCGTCGGCGCTGCAGATGTACCGCGGCGAGGTATTGCAAGGCGCCGGCGACGGCGATTGGGTCACCCCACATCGCGCGCGACTCGTCGAGACACGGATGAAGCTCGTCGAGACGCAACTTTCGGCCCGACTCCGACTCGGCGACATCGGCGACGTGACCGGCGAGTTAGAAGCCGCGGTCGCCACCTACCCGTTTCAAGAGGGTCTCTGGGAGTTGTTGATCACCTCGCTCTATCGCGCCGGACGCCAGGCCGACGCGCTCGCGACATACCAACGCGTGCGGCACCTGTTGGCCGACGAACTTGGGCTCGATCCAGGACCGCAGCTGCAGCACCTCGAGCAGCGGATCCTCGTGCACGACGCGTCGCTCGGGGCCCCGACGCGGACGGCGGGCGTGCTCGCGCTCGACTCCCCGGCGGGAAATCTGCCGTCGATGGCGGTTCAGTTGGTCGGACGCGAGTCGGACCTCACCGTGCTGTGCGATCTCGTTGTCGACACGCGGCTCGTCGAGGTGGTCGGGCCCGGTGGCGTCGGCAAGACGGCGATCGCGATCGCAGCCGGTAAGGCACTCGTGGAAGAGCACGCAGCTCATGACGTGAGGCCCGACGGCGTGTGGTTGGCGCGGCTGGAGTCCGCGTCGACTGCGGATGAAGTCGTCGACGCGCTGATCGCGGCGCTGAACATCGTCGGCGGCGAGGCCGCGCTGTTCGAGCGGCTCAAAGGCAGCTCCGCGCTGATCATCCTCGACAACTGTGAGCACGTGATCGACGCCGCCGCGACGCTCGTGACCCGCCTCCTCGACTCCGCCCCCGCACTGCGCATCCTGTGCACCAGCCAGGTTGCCCTCGGCGTCGAAGGCGAGGCGGTCTTCGAACTCAAGCCCCTCGGGTTGTCCGACGCGGTCGAACTGTTCACGAGTCGAGCGAGCGCGCGACGAACCAGCCGACTCGTCGGCCGCAGCGACGACACGATCCTCGAACTCTGTCGGTCGCTCGACGGTCTGCCGCTCGCGATCGAACTTGCGGCCGCTCGAACGAAGACGTTGTCGATCGACGAGATCATCCGGCGTCTCGATGACCGCTTCACCGTGTTGCGCGATCCCACTAGCCGCAAACCAGACCGTCGCCGAGCGCTCAGAGCGACGATCGGGTGGAGCTATGAGCTCTTGTTCCCTGACGACCAGCGCGGCCTGTGGGCGTTGGCCACGTTTGCGGGTGGCGCGTCGCTCGCGGCGGTCGAGTTCGTCCTCGAAGCGCTCGACGTACCCGCGACCGCAGCGATCGACGTGATCGGCCGGCTCGCGAGTCGTTCACTCGTGAGCGTCGACGACAACGACCCATCGCTGCCCGTTCGCTACCGCCTGCTCGACAGCATCCGCGCGTACGCCCAGGAAGCCATGATCGACGCCGGACAGGCCGAACGCGCGCTCTCGGCACACGCTCAGTGGTTCGCTGCCGCCGCCGCGTCGTCCACGGACGGAGTACGCAGCAGCAGCCAGGCCGAGTATCTCGCACTGGCTCGAGCCGAACGCCCCAACCTCGACGCCGCGCTCGCCTGGACCGCGGCGCACGAACCGCGGCTCGGCCTCGACATCGTCAACGGGTTCGGTTGGGCGTGGATCGTGCTCGGTGACAGCCGCGGGGCGCAACGCATCCTGGCCGCGCTCGACGCAGCCGAGAACGAAGCCGCGGAGCGAGATCGCGCTGTCGCGCTGCTTCTGGCGTCGTGGATCGAGGCCTCCACCGGCGACCTCGAACTCGCCCGCAATCACGTCACCAAAGCGGCCGAAGTGGCGGACGCGATCCCTGACGTCGAGCTGCAAGCGCGTTGCTGTTACTACCTCGCCTACGTCGTGTCGCACCTCGGCGACTGGCACCGGGCGTTGCAGCTGACCGGCCGGAGCCGTGACCTCTACGAAACGCTGGAACGGCCTTGGGACCAAGCCGCGAACGCGCTGTTTGCGGCTCGCGCCGCGATCTCCGCGGCCGACGAAGAACGCAGCATCCAAGCGCGCGACGACGTCGAGCGTTGGCTGAGCGCTATCGACGACCCCTGGCTCCACGTCCGCCGCGACGCGATGCTCGGCGAGCTGGCCCGCATCCAGCATCGATTCGATGATGCCGTCCAGTACATCGGCCGCGCCGCCGAAACCTCGCAACGCCTCGGCTTTCGCCAGACCGAGGCATACCAACTCTCCAGCCTCGGACGCGCGCAGTGCCAAGCCGGCGATTACGAAACCGGCGCGACGACGCTTGAGCTCGCGATCGACAAGGCCGAAGCGACCGGCGACGTTCGACTTGCTGCTCTGGCTCGAGTGCATCTCGGCCGCGTGCTCCGCGCGCTCGGCCGCACGGAGCACGCACGCGACGCGCTCGAGGCCGCAAGCTCTTGGCATCACTCGGTAGGAGGCGGCGAACAGTACGCGCTCGGCGAATGCCTCCTCGCCGCGATGAACGCAGCCGACGGGCAACCCGAGGCGCTCGACCGCCTCAGGGCGATGCTCGAGGAGGCACGCCAGAACGACGATGCGCACGTCGAGGTCTTCGCGCTCGACGCGCTCGCACGCAGCGCGGCCGAGGCCGGCGACGACGCGGGAGCACTCCCTCTGCGCGACGCCGCGGACGACCGGTTCGCCGCCGCGTCACACTTCATCACCGAACGGGACCGCGTCGACGCGCGGTGACCGACGCGGTGGTCAGAGGATCGCGCCGGAACCTTCGTCCGCCAGGGTGACCTCGCATACCTGCTGTGCCGCCCGGATGCGGGCGCCACGCTCGTTGAGCAGGACGAACGCGAGAAGTCCAGCCGTCACGATCGTGATGCCCACGAGCTGACCCCACACCAGTTCCTCGGCCAAGAAGATGAACGCCCACACCACGGCCAGCGCGGGCTGTGCGACCTGAGCGACGCCAATCGTCCCGATCGGAATGGTCCTCTGCGCGTAGACGTTCCAGCCATGCGCCGCGAGACCGATGACGAGCGCCAGGATCACCGTGTAGATCCAACCGGTGCCGCTCAGCGCGAACAGGCCGCCCTCGGCGAGCGCCAGCGGCAACACCGCGATTGCCGCGATCGGACTGATCGTCGCCATGAACGTGGACACATCCATCTCCCGGCGGAAGTGACGCGTCGACGCGATGTACCCGACGAACAAGAACATCGCGAACACGCCGAACACGTTCCCCTTCACCGTCGCGTCACCGGTCGCTGGAGCACTGAACAAGACGAGTACCAGACCACCGAACGCGATGAGTGCGAACACCAACGCAGCAGGAACGATCCGTTCACGAAACAGCCAGGCCCCGACAGGCACAATGAGAAACGGGGCGAGCGAGCCGATCAGCGCAGCGTTGGCGACACTGTTGTGTGTTGCACCCGCGAAAAAGATGGCGAGGTTCAGCCCGAAGAACACTCCCGGGATCAGCGCCTGACGGACATTCCGCAGCGTGACCCGTCGACCCGTACACCACACATAGCAGTTCCACACCACACTTACGATGACAAGTCGCCAGAACGCGACGAGCACACCGGGCGTCTCGGCACGCTTCACCAAGGTCGAACTGAGCGAGAATGCGAGAACGACGCCGAGGACCGCGAGCGCACCCAACGTCCTCGCACTCATCGAGCGAACCCGCGTCACCGACGGTTCAACCGTCACAGAACTGCCGAGTTCGCCGTCAACCGTGCACGTCCAAGCTCGAGGTCGATTGATCGCATCGCTCGTCACCGCCTCACAAGGCGTCGAAAGACGACCAACGTCGATTAGATGCGCGCTTGCTTCGAAAAAGAGAGTAGCCCTAGGTCTCCCACTGCGCGCGAGCTGCCCGCTGATTCGTTCCGCGCTTGCGTGTCGGGATCCCACACCGTTCTAAACGCGGCTGTCCACGCCGCCACACCGAACTCCTTGCCGACCTTTGCGAGCGACCGTCCCTCGTTCGAGCGCGTCATCACCATGACCGGTACGGCGGACCGGTCGCGACCGAGTCATCAGCAATCGCGGCGCAAAACGCAGCACGCCCATGTCGCTCGTGAAGGAACCCGAAGCACGAGCGCCGCAGCGGCAAGAACCCATCGCGGTCATGATCGCCGCCAGCATCCGACCCGTCCGCGAGCACGGGCTCCTCGGACCGAAGATGACATTCGTCGGCCGCGCCGCGGTACCCGCGCTTGTCATCAGCGGCATCGCCTACGCCGGCGCGGTGACCGGGCTCATGTTGTCCGCCGAACTGTCGCTCCTCCTGCTGCTCATCTGGATCGGCTACGCAGGCGTCGCAACCAACCGAGTCGCACACTGATGGCACGCGCCGGATTGACGCGAGAGCGCGTCGTCGCCGAAGCGGCCGCGGTTGTCGACGAGCAAGGCTCAACCAGCTCACGCTGGCCGCAATCGCCGGCCGCTTCGGCGTCGCGCTGCCTTCGCTCTACAAGCACGTCGACGGCATCGACGGCCTCCGCCGCGACCTCGCCGTGCACGGCATGCGCGCCCTTGCCGTCGCACTCTCACGTGCAGCAGCAGGACGCGCCGGACGCGACGCACTCGAAACCGTGTCGCACGCGTACCGGACCTTCGCTAAAGAGCACCCAGGGCTGTACGACGCCACACTGCCCCGACGACGAAGAACACACCGCCGTGAGCCAAGACGCACTCGACATCGCCTTTGCAGTCATGCGCGGCTACGACCTCGAAGGCGAAGACGCCGTACACGCAATCCGCTTCTACCGCTCCGCGCTCCACGGCTTCGTCGCACAAGAAGCATCAGGCGCGTTCGGCATGCCCGAAAGCATCGAGCAATCCTTCGCACTCATGATTCGTGCACTCGATGTCGCGCTCGTCGCCTGGAAGCGTCTCCCGTGACGGGGTCGCCGACTGCACGGGTAACCCTTCAAGACGATTCAACGATCAGAGGCATTGTGCGGACCTCCGCCCTTCATCGTGGAATGTCGGAACGTCACCCGGGCGGACGCGTTGTGGAAGCTGACTTACTCCACTGGTTCGTGCCAACGTCCGCGTCGGCAACCCGGCACGCAAGAACGCGTTCCTGACGGTTTCTGCGCTGACGCCCAGCGCAGTGCCCACGCGGGCTAGCGACAAACCGGAGGAATAGAGACGCGCCGCTTCGGCGATATCGATGTGGTCGATGACGCCCCAGGTCGGGTCGACGCCAGCTCTCCGCAGGTGGTTGACGAGCGTGCTGACGTGGACACGGAACTGCGGTGCGAGAGAGTTTGCTGACTCCCCCGCCTGGTACCTCCGGAGGAGCTCAGTTCGTTGGGAATCGGTCAGACGAACCGGTTTTTCGCGGAGCGATGGGACGGGTCGATGGGCACGCGATCACGCCCATGACCAGAGAGAACGCGCCGTAGACGTGCAACGATGTCGGGGTTGGAGTAACGACCCAGCACCTCCACGTGTGTGATGTCGCGAGACATCCCGGACTGCTGAACCCTCAATCGGTTTGGCGGTTCTTTGGGTTGGGGCCTGGTGGTCGTCCGGTGGGTTGGTAGTCGCGGCTTGTGTCGATGGTGAGTTCGCGTGGGAGTTCGCCGGTGGCGGCGCGGACGACGCGGACGTGGAGATGGTTGGCGGGGTCTGGACGCGGTTCCGGCATGTGGGAGGCAGATCGTTCCCGCCGACCAGCGTTGGGCGCGTCGTCCGTTCGCCGCCGACGCGACGCCACGAGCGCGCATGTCGGCAGATCTGGACGGACTCCTGCAGACCGTTCGCTTTGTGCTGGGCCTGTCGTTAGAGTGCGTCCGAGCTAGCCATTCGGGCGCCTGGAGGTACGTGCGATGAAGGTCTGCATCGTCGGAGCCTCTGGGAAGACCGGAAAGTACATGGTGAAGCACGCGCTCGACCGCGGCTATGAGGTCGTAGGCGTATGCCGTGAACAGAGCGTCCAGAAACTCGACGAGTTCACAGGCCGCATAACCGTTGTACCCGGGGCGACAGACGACCGCGAGGTCATCGAGCACGCGGTGGCGGGGTGCGACGGTGTCATCACCGTGCTCGTTCCGCGAGGCGTCCAGGGATACTCCCGCCAAACCGCACAGGCGGTGCTCGACCTCGCCGCGCCGGGCGCTCGACTTATTTTCTCCAGCGGATGGCACATCTCGCTTGACGGTCAGGACGCCTACTCGCGGAGACTCAGGTTCAAGGTTGTTGTGCTCGGCGGGATCGCCAAGCTCCTCCGAGCCGTAGACATGAGCGACCAGGTTGAGGCGTGTCGGCGTGTGTTCGGTAGCGACACGCGGTGGACCGTCGTGCGTGGCAGCGAGCTAGAGGAAGGCGACAGCGAAGGCCTTCCTGTGTGGAGTCGGCATGTCGGTGACCCAATTCTCAAGAGCAACATGACGCGCCGGGTGGACTTCGCACTGTTCATGGTCGCCGCACTTGAGAACGACGAACTGGTGCACGAGGCACCCGCGATTGTTGGTTGCCGAGCGCCCTCGGCTGTCGCCGCAGCTAGCGCATAACGCTCGGTCCGCGCTCGTTACTCAACGGCCGTTCGCGAGCCGGCAGGGAGCTCGGCAGCCATCGCGGTCTGGTCAACCTGACGGGACGCCTGTCCGCTGAACGCGTCGCGCACACACATCGGCAAGGCTCGTTACTGGCCGTGCGTTCACACGCGTGTCGTGTTGATCTGATACAGCGCTCGCGCCCCGCGCCGCCGGCCAAACACCTGAACGCCAGCGCACCGTCGCTCGCTTCACCGCGGCGGAAGTTGCTCGGTATGGTCGAGGACCGATGACCAATGCTGCGGTCGCCGAGATCGACGACGGACGCGGTCGCGTCGTGCTGGTGATCGGCGCGCACGCCGACGACCCCACCTTGTTCTGCGGGGGCACGATCGCACGGTGGTCGTCCTCCGGGTGGCGGGTGGTGGTAGTGCGGGTGACCGACGATCGTTGGGACAGTGTCGGAGTGAGCGAGACCGACACGATCGTCCAAAGCCGCGAGCAGTTCGAAGCTGCCATGGCATGCCTCGGTGTCACCGAAACGGAGCACTGGGATCTGCCGACCGACACGCTTGGCGATGCAAGTGAAGTCGCGGTGCGGGAGCGCGTGATTCGTGCCATCCGAACGCGTCGCCCGCACACGATCGTGTGCCACGATCCGCACTCGGGCGTGGGCGAAGACAACGAGGACCATTGGACCGTCGCACGCGCGGTCGCCGAAGCGATTTGGTGCGCGCAGTTCGACAAGCACCATCCCGAACATTTCGACGACGGGCTCGAATGCCATGGCGTGTTCGAGCAGTGGTGGTACGGGCGCCCACCGGCGTTCGTGACCGATGCGGTCGACGTCACGTCTGTGATGGACACGGCAATTGCAGCGGCTTGTTGTCACGAGCTGGCGCTACGCAACCTCGTGCGCCAACTTCGTCTCCAAGCTCGCACCGGCGGCTGGCGCGTCCCCGTGCTCGACGAGGCACAGACCGGCGACCTCCGGCCGCTCGTCGAGAGCTTGGTACGGGCACGAGCCGAGCGGGTCGGCGCGCGCTACGGGCTTGGCGCCGCCGAGGAGTTCCGAGTGGTGCGGTTCGGCGGGATGCACGATCTGCTCGAACGCTTCGGCGAGCGAGTCGATCGCATCGGCGAGTAAGAGATGACGCTCAGCGCGGCTCGCGGTTTCGCGGTCGATTACGGCCGCGGTCGGATCGCCGAGCTGGTGCGCGACGTCGGTCGCTATGTAGTCGTCACGCAACCCGAGCCCTGGGCTCTGGTGGAAGCGACGCTCGCCGTGGCACCGACCCGAATGGTGACGGCCGGCAATCTCGAGCGCGACCATCTCGATCGCGTTGCCGCTTCGCTCACCGATGTCGACACGATCATCGGCCTCGGCGGCGGCTCCGCCATGGACACCGCGAAGTGGTTGCACTGGCGCACGAAGTTGCCGCTGTACCAGGTCCCCTCGCTGCCCTCGGTCGACGCGTGCTTCACGCGCATGACCGCGCTGCGCGACGCTGGAACCGTCCGTTACGAAGGCGACTCGGTTCCCGAGCTCGTCGTCGTCGATTTCGATCTGATCGGCTCGGCGCCCAATGCCCTCATCGCGGGCGGCATCGGCGACGTGTTGAGTTGCCACACCGCACTCTGGGATTGGCGGCTTGGTGCCGACGCTGGGCGCGACCACGCCTGGAACGAGGAGGCGGCGGCACGGGGACGTCAATACCTCGACGAGCTTGAAGCGTTCGCACCGCTGCTCCGATCCGACACCGACCAGTTCGTGCAGCGGCTCATGGAGTGCCACCGCGACATCGGCTGGCTCTGTCACGACCTCGGTCACGCACGCTTCGAGGAAGGCAGTGAACACTTCTTCGCGTACTGCTTCGAGCACGTGACGAACCGCACCATCATGCACGGCGAACTCGTCACGCTCGGTGTGCTCGTCATGTCGCACGTCCAGGGCAACGAGCCCGAGCGGCCGCGCCGCATTGCTGCTGACGCCGGCGCGCGCACCAACCTTGCGGAACTCGGCGTCACCTGGGACGAAGTCGCCACAGCGATTCGGCGGCTACCGTCGTTCGTCGAAGAGCAAGGTCATTGGTGGTCGGTCGCCAACGGCCTCGTCGTCGACGATGCCCTGCTCGACTCGGTGCGAGCCGTCTTGGAGCGCAGCGGCTGAACGAGCCTCGATCGATCTCGAACGGCTCGTTGCCGCGGGGCCGCGGGGCCGCGGGGCCGCTTCGTGCCAGATCACCGCATCGGACGCGGCGCGTGGTGACGCGGAACTGATGCGCGCCGTTTGCGATCGTGCAACGAGGCGGCCCAGCGGGCCGGGAACTTGCACATTCGTTCGGGAGGCGTCTCGTCATGGGCCACACAGCCGCTACCGCATCACCCACTCGCCGACGGAGGTCCCGGATCCTGCTGGCGTCACTGCTCAGCCTGGCCGCGGTTCCGGCCGGAGCAGTGCTCCACTCGCCCGCCGCATCGGCGGTGATCTCGGGGCGTGCCCTGACGGCGTATGTCGCCAATATGGACGACGACACGGTCACGCCGATCAACCTCAACACGAACACCGCGGGCGCGCCCATCGCAGTCGGTGACGGCCCGGTTGCCATCGCGATCACTCCCGACGGCGCGACCGCGTGGGTGCTCGGCGAGAACGACGGAACGCTCACCCCGATCAACACCGCGACGAACACCGCAGGAACCAAGATCCACCTGACTGCGAACGATGCGGTCGCGCTCGCGATCACACCGGACGGGCGCAAGGCGTACGCCGTCGGTCACGGCTCGTCGTTCTGGGGACCCTCGACGGTCACGCCGGTCGATCTCGTGACGCGCACGGCGAAGTCGCCGGTGCCGTTCAGCTTCCCGGGACCGTCCACGATCTCGATCAGCCCCGATGGTTCGAAGGCGTACGTGGCGTCGGACGAGGGCATCGGCGTCGAGGTGATCGACACGGTGACCGACACCGTCGTCGGTGCGTTCAACTACGGCGGCGGCCACAGCATCAGTTCCGCGATCACGCCCGACGGCGCGAGCATGTACCTGCCCCAGTTCACGTTCGGCAGCGTGCAGAAGGTCGACACCGCGCCACCGAATGCGGTTTCGACCGACTACGGCGGGCCCGGCGGCTTCTCCGACCTGTACCAACTGTCGCGCGGTATCGCGTTGAGCCCCGACGGCGCCACCGAGTACATCACTGACAGCAAGGGTGTGCATCGACGCACCGCGTCGACGTTCGACAGCGTCGCGATACCTGTTGGTGGACTCCTCGCGGTGGCGATCTCGCCCGACGGCGCAACGGGCTACCTCACGAACACCGCGGCCAAGACCGTCACGCCGTTCGACACGTCGACGATGACGCTCGGGGCGCCCATCGCCGTTGGCGCGAATCCGTGGGCGATCGCGATCACGCCGGATCAGGCACCCGTCGCGCGACTGAGCGTGACCCCACAGCCGATCGGCACGCCGACCACATTCGACGCGTCTGCATCGACAGTCACCTTCGGGACGATCGCGAGCTACGCGTGGGACTTCGGGGACGGCACTACGGCAACCACCTCGACGCCGACGACCACGCACACCTACACCGGCGGGAGCTACACCGCGTCGGTCACCGAGACGAGCTCGGGCGGCACGTCGACCGCGACTGTGTTTACAGGTCAGACCGCGATGCGCAACGGTGGCAGCCGAGCACGCGCAACCGCGCTCGGCTCGCTCGCACAGCTTGGTGCGCCCGTCGTCACACAGGTGACGCCGCAGTACGCCACCACTGATGGCGGCGGATCGGTCAGCGTCATTGGTTCTGGTTTCACGGGCGCAAGCAGCGTGCTCTTCGGTTCGACGCCGGCCACGAGCTACGGGGTGAACGGCGACAACTCGATCACGGCCATCGCCCCGCCGCACGCGGCCGGACCGGTCGACATCACCGTGACGAACTCGTTGGGCGCGTCGGCGACGAGCTCGGCCGACCTCTACCTGTACATCGGTTCGGTGTCGAACACCGCCTCGTGCACCGATACCGCCTGCGGCATTACCGTGGCGCAGTACGGAACGGCGG
>JADMIO011419625.1_pt1 | contig 11127 bp, 10 predicted proteins | sample 8958161 | NCBI WGS metagenome assembly JADMIO01 (sample SAMN16585339, study PRJNA669376) | soil metagenome | isolation source: Crop rotation soil | place: USA: Cullars Rotation, Alabama | collected 2011 | reverse complement strand
GCGCGCATCCTCCCTCTCCCCCTCGGGGCGCGCATCCTCCCTCTCCCCCTCGGGGGAGAGGGCCGGGGTGAGGGGGTTCCGAATTCGGGCAACGCCTTTCTGAGCCGAAGGCTCAGAAAGGCATCTTCGGCATGCCGCCCTTGCCGCCCTTGCCCCCCATCCCGCCCATGCGCTTCATCATCTTCATGAGGCCGCCGCCCTTCATCTTCTTCATCATGCCCTGCATCTGGTCGAACTCGTTCAGCAGGCGGTTGACCTCCTGCACGTGAACGCCGGCGCCCGCGGCGATACGCCGCTTGCGCGTGGCCTTGATCAGCTCGGGCTTTCGGCGCTCCAGCAGCGTCATGCTGTTGATGATGCCTTCCTTGCGGCGGATGTCGCGCTCGGCCTTGTCCATGTCCACCGCCCCGGCCTTGGCCTGCATCTGCGCCGGCAGCTTGTCCATGAGCGATGAGAGGCCGCCCATCTGCTTCATCTGCTGGATCTGCGCGAGGAAGTCGTTCAGGTCGAACCCCTCGCCGCTCTTGACCTTGGCCGCGAGCTTCTGCGCGGCCTCCATGTCGACGCCGGCCGTGACCTGCTCGACGAGCGCGACGATGTCGCCCATGCCCAGGATGCGGCCCGCGTGGCGCTCGGCATCGAATACCTCGAGCCCGTCGATCTTCTCGGAGACACCCGCGAACTTGATCGGCGCGCCGGTGATCTGCCGCACCGACAGCGCCGCGCCGCCGCGTGAGTCGCCGTCCATCTTGGTGAGGATGATGCCGGTGAGCGGCAGCGCCTCCTTGAACGCCCTGGCGGTGTTCACCGCGTCCTGGCCCTGCATCGCATCTACCACGAACAGCGTCTCGACCGGGTTCAACGCCGCATGCAGCTCCTTGATCTCGCGCATCAGCGCCTCGTCGATGGCGAGGCGGCCCGCGGTGTCGACCAGCAGCACGTCGAAGTACTGCTTCTTTGCGAAGTCGAGCGCCGCGCGCGCGATGTCGATCGGCTTCTGGTCGGGCGAGCTCGGGAACCACTCGGCCCCCGCCTGCTTCGTCACCGTCTTCAGCTGCTCGATGGCGGCCGGGCGGTAGACGTCGCCGGAGACCGTCAGCACCTTCTTCTTGCGCTTTTCGATGAGGTGCTTGGCCAGCTTGGCCGTGGTCGTGGTCTTGCCCGCGCCCTGCAGGCCCGCCATGAGGATCACGGCCGGCGGCTGCGCGTTGAGGTTGATGTCGGACACGCCCTCGCCGATGGTGGCGGAGAGCTCCCGGTTCACGATGCCCACCAGCGCCTGCCCGGGCGACAGCGAGCCCAGGACCTCCTGGCCCATCGCCTTGTCCTTGACGCGCGCGATGAAGTCGCGCACCACGGGCAGCGCGACGTCGGCCTCGAGCAGGGCCATGCGCACTTCGCGCAGCATGTCCTGGACGTTGCTTTCGGTGATACGGGCCTGGCCGCGGAGTTCCTTGGTCAGGCGTGAGAGTCGGTCGGTGAGGGCGGAGGTTGCCATGAGGGTGCTTCGTGCGGGAAGCGCGGCTAAACTGCGGAACATGATTCTAGCCAGTGCCTCTCCGGCGAACGCGCTGCTGTCGCTCGCGGCCGCGGCGGCCTATGCGGTGCCCGCCGCGGCGGCGGCCCGGCTGTCCCAGCGGGGTGCCCGGCTGGCCCTGCTCGCGGCATGGCTGCTGCACGGGCTCGCCGTTGCCTGGGGCCTGATGGGCGATCGCCCGCGGTTCGGCTTCGCGCCGGCGCTGTCCGTGACGGCCTGGCTCGTGCTCACCGTGTATGTGATCGAGCGCGAGATGTTCCCGCAGCTGCGGGCCCGCTGGGCACTGGCGCTGCTCGGAAGCGTCGCCGTCGTGCTTGCGCTGCTCTTTCCCGGCACACCCTTGCACGTGTCGGCGACGCCCTGGCTGTCGCTCCACCTCGCGCTCGGCGTCGCGTCCTACGGGCTCTTCGCCGCCGCGGCCGTGCATGCGTGGCTGATGACGCGCACCGAACGCTCGATGCGCCTGGCCGCCGAGCCGCAGGCCGGCCTGCCGCTGCTCACGCTCGAGCGCCTCACGTTCCGGTTCGCGGCGGCGGGGTTCGTGGTGCTGTCGGCCACGCTGCTCGCCGGCATCTTCTTTCGCGAGACGCTGGGCGAGTGGCGCTGGGACCACAAGACCGTGTTTTCCTTGCTGGCCTGGCTGGTCTTCGCCTTCCTGCTGCTGGGCCGCGCGCGCTTCGGCTGGCGCGGACGCAAGGCCGTGCGGGTGCTCTATACCGGCTCGCTCCTGCTGCTGCTCGCGTATGCCGGATCGCGCTTCGTGCTCGAAGTGGTGCTGAGGCGAGCCGCATGAAATTCGTCGTGCTGCTCCTGATCGTGCTGGCCGTCGTCTGGTTCATCCAGGCCAAGGGCAAGCGCGCCGCGCCCTCCGCGTCACAGCAGCGGCCGCAGCGTGGCGCGCCGCCGGGCCTGCCGCAGGACATGGTCGAGTGTCCGGTCTGCCTCGTCCATCTGCCGCGGAGCGAAGCACTGCCGGGGCCGAACGGGCAGCTCTACTGCTGCAGCGAGCACGCCGCGAAATCCGGGGCCTGATTTGAACGTGGCGCCGGTCATCGACGACTCCGATGAGCTGACGCTCGACTCCGCCTTCGCCCGCCTCTGGCGCGGCTTCATGACGGCGCGCATCGCCATCGGCGTGGTGCTGCTCGGCCTGTTCGTGGTGCTGTTCGTCTTCAAGGCGCACCCCAGCGTCGACCAGTGGCTGATCTCGCTGTGCGCCGTGTACGTCATCGCGGGCATCGCCGTGCGCGTGGCGACACGTCCGCTGCCGCCCGGGCGGCGTTTCGATCCGCAATGGGTCTTCACCATCGGCGTCGATCTCGTCGCTTACGCCGCCTTGCAGTTCCTGCAGGCTGGCGGCTTCAACTACTCGCCGCTGTTCGCATTGCCGGTGCTGATGGCCGCCGTGCTCGGCTCGTCGCTGCTCGCGCTCGGAACCGCCGCGGCGGTCACCCTGCTCCTCCTGACCGACGCTTGGGTGCTCGCCCTGCATGTGCCGGCCGAACTCACCTCGCGCTTTCTCCAGGCGGGACTCACCGGCAGCGGCTACTTCGCACTGGCCTTCCTGGTCAACCAGCTTGCCGCGCGACTCGCGCGTGAAGAAGAGGCGGCGAGGCACGGGCGCCGGGCCGCCCGCACCCATGCGCAGGTGAACGAGCTGGTCATCGAGGCACTCTCGGAAGGCGTGCTCGTGGTGGACGCGCAAGGGCAGGTTCAAGCCGCCAACCCGGCTGCGCGCGAGGTGCTCGGGTTCCGCGACGCGCGCGACAAGACGTCGTTCACGCTGGATGCCCAGCCCGCGTGGAGCGCACTCAGCGATATCGCGCGCCGCACCTTCGCCTCGCATGACGGGCAGGTCGACGACGTCGCGATCGCCGAGGAAGGCGCGGGCGCGCGGCGGGTGCACGTGCGAACGCGGCTCACCGGGGCGCGGACCGACGCGGTCCAGGGCGACGGCCTGTGCGTCATGTTCCTGCACGACCTGCGCGAGATGGAGGCGCGACTGCGCACCGAGAAGCTCGCGGCGATGGGCCGCATGTCGGCCGCCGTCGCGCACGAGATCCGCAACCCGCTCGCCGCGATCGCGCAGGCGAACGAGCTAATGGAGGAAGACCTGCGCGAACCGGGGCTGAAGCAGCTCAGCTCGCTCGTGCGCAAGAACGCGCAGCGGCTCGCGCAGATCGTCGAGGAGATCCTGGACATCTCGCGCGCGCGCATCGGCCAGGGCGCCGCCTCGGAAAGCCTCGAACTCGATGCGACCGTGGCGGCAACGTGCGCCGACTGGACGGCGCAGAACCGCAGCGCATCGCGCGTGCGCATCGAGCTGGCCGCTCCCGCGGCTCGCGTCATGTTCGAGGCGGGCCACCTGCGCCGCGTGCTCGTCAATCTTCTGGACAACGCGCTGCGCTATGCGGGGCACGAGCCCGATTCGATCCGCGTCGCCACGCGCCTCGTGGCCGGCCAGGCCAGCCTGCATGTCTGGAGCGACGGCGCTCCCCTCGAAGCCACCGTGCAGCGGCACCTCTTCGAGCCGTTCTTCTCCTCCGAGAGCCGCTCGAGCGGCCTGGGCCTGTATATCTGCCGCGAGTTGTGCGAACGCCACGGCGCCGCCATGAAATACGAACGCTGCGGCGCGTGCCCCGCGAACCCTGGCCGAGAGGGAAACGAGTTCGCCGTGGGGTTCGCGGGGCCTTCGCGGCCCCTTGCGGCCGCGCCTTCGTTTGACACAATGGCGGCCTGATGCCCGCCTCCGCTTCGCCCGCCCAGGTCCTTGTCGTCGACGACGAACCCGACTTGCGCACGCTCTACGAACTCACGCTGCTGCGAGAGGGCTATCGCGTCGAGGCGGCGGGCAGCGTCGCCGAAGCGTGGGAACAGCTCGAGACGAAGCGCTTCGACGCCGTCATCACCGACATGCGCCTGCCCGACGGCCAGGGGCTCGACCTGCTGCATCGCATGGCCGCGGGTCAGCGGGGCGAGCGCTGCATCGTCATGACGGCCTACGGCTCCGCGGAGAACGCGGTGGAGGCCTTGAAGGCCGGCGCGTTCGACTACCTGACCAAGCCGGTCGACCTGAAGCAGTTCCGCACGGTCGTGGCGTCCGCGATCCAGGACGGCTGCGCCATCCAGAGCGGCAATGTGCCGCCGCGAGTACGCCATGCCGCGGCGCGCGGCGCGGCTTCGGCCGACCCCGCGGCTCAGGGGCAGACGTCGCTCAATCGCCTCGTCGGCGAGTCGCAGGCCATGCGCGCGGTGAAGGAGCGCATCGAGAAGGTTGCGCGCAGCATGGCCCCGGTGCTGGTGCGCGGCGAGTCCGGCACCGGTAAGGAACTCGTCGCCCGCGCGATTCATGCATGCAGCCATCGCTGCGACGGGCCGTTCGTCGCGGTGAACTGCAGCGCGATCCCCGAGACCCTGCTCGAGGCCGAGTTCTTCGGCGCGAAGAAGGGCTCGTACACCGGCGCCGCGGCCGACCGGGAAGGCTACTTCCAGGCCGCGCGTGGCGGCACCCTCTTCCTCGACGAGATCGGCGACCTGCCCCTGCCGATGCAGTCCAAACTGCTGCGGGCGATCCAGGAGCGCCAGGTGCGCCCGCTCGGTTCCACGCAGGAAGACGTGGTGGACGTGCGTGTGGTCAGCGCCACGCACAAGGACCTCGTGGCCGACGTGCAGGCCAACCGTTTCCGGCAAGACCTGTACTACCGGCTCAACGTCATCGAGATCCTCGTGCCACCGCTGCGCGACCGGCGCGAAGACCTGCCCCTGCTGTGCGGCGCGCTGCTGTCGCGCATCGCGCAGGAGTCCGGCATGCCGACGCCCGTGCTGTCGCCGTCCGTCATGGAGCGGCTGTGCGCGCATCCGCTGGGCGGCAACGTGCGCGAGCTCGAGAACCTGCTGCACCGCGCGGTCGCCTTGTCGGACGGCGAGGAATTGCAGGTCGACTTCGCGCCGACATCCGCGGGCGCGCTGACGGGCGACGCACCGGCCGCGGCCGCGCCCTCGCCGGCGGCTGCGCTCGAACTCGATTTCATGCCGGCGGACCTGCAGTCGTGGCTCGATCAGCAGGAGCGCGAGATCCTGATCAAGGCACTGCGCGAGAGCGGCTTCAACCGCACCGCCGCGGCGCAGCGGCTGGGGCTGTCGTTGCGGCAGATCCGCTACCGCATCGCCCGCCTCGCCATCGCCGCGCCGGGCGAAGAAGTCAATGACGAGGCCTGAAGCAGGGGCGCTCTGGGACGCGGGCTGGTACCGCTTCGCGCGACGGCTCGCGTCACCCAACTTCGGCCCGCGGCCCGCGGGCATGGCGATCGACCTGATCGTCATCCACTCGATCAGCCTGCCGCCCGGCGAGTACGAAGGCGACGCGGTGCATCGCCTCTTCACCAACACGCTGGACTGGAACGAGCACCCTTACTACCAGAGCATCCAGGGCATGCAGGTCTCCGCGCATTTCTATGTGCGGCGCGACGGGCAGCTCTGGCAGTTCGTGAGCTGCGAGGACCGGGCGTGGCACGCGGGCGCTTCGTCGTGGCGGGGGCGGGAGAACTGCAACGACTTCTCGATCGGCATCGAGTTGGAGGGCATGGAGGGCGGACCGTTCGAGCTCGCGCAATACGAGGCCTTGTCCGCCCTGGTCGCCGCGGCTGCACAGCACTACCCCATCAGGCACGTCGCCGGGCACGAGCATGTCGCGGCCGGCCGCAAGCGCGACCCGGGCGTTGGATTCGACTGGCCCGCGCTGCGCGGCCAGCTGGGGTGGGCCGCGGAGCGCTTTGCTGCCTGATCACTCGGTCGCGGCGTATCTCCACGCCATCAAGGCGCGCGGCTCTGCGCGGACCCTCCGATAACGATCACGAGCGCGGCCGTCGGGTCACCGGAACCATCATCCTCGTAAGGAGGCGGCGCCCCGTCGGCCCCCTGCGCGTTCACGAAGAGCTCGGGCCGATACGGCGGCAAGGCCTGCAAGTCCAATGCCGGCGGACGTTGCTGCGGCGCGGCTTGCGCAGCCCCGCTCTGCCAGTTCGCCCGGACGCGCTTCACGATGAAAAAGGCGAGCCCCGCGAACGCCGAGCAACCCAGGGCGATGCCCGCCGCAGCTTCGGGCCTGACAACCTGCTCATCGGGCTTGTGACAAGGCAGCGGATGCACCTCGATCTTCTTCGTCACCAACTGGTAGTCGGTAATGCTCCAGTTCATCGGATTGCAGTCGACCGCCCCTTCCGCGTTGCTCACCAGTATCTCCGTCGTGCCGAGCCGCCATCGTTCGCCGGTGAACAGCGCCGTCCCCGAGCCGGCGTCACCACAGACCAAGAGGATCGGCGCGTAGTTTTCGGCAACGTCGGTTTTCAAAATCACAGGTGTATCCGGCTGCACGTAGTCGCAATGGGGTGCAAGGGCAACATAGGTCACTGCTGCGCCGAGACCCGCATAGGACGCGTTCGGAGATACAGGGTACCGATAGGGAAGCAGCGCATACGGGCGGAACGAGTACACCGTGCTCTCGCCCGAGGTTGCGGACAGCAGCTGCCGTGCGGCCGGCTGCATGTAACGGGGTTCCGTACGCGTGAGAGACAACACCTCCGCCCCCTGGGCGGGAAAGGACGGCTGTTCCGACGCCCACGCGCCGGACACGAGTGCGGCGCCGATGAAAATACGAACAGGGTTTTTCAAGGATGGCTCCTGGAGGTGTGAAGGTGCTGCGTAACCGTCGTCACGCAGGCCCGACCGTCTCGTCCTGGATGTGCAGGACGACCGCGTTGTTCGCCGTCGGTGGCGGCATGATTTCCAGCTCCACGGCTGCCCGAGCCATCTCGTGGGCGCGCGTGTCGCGCAGCTTCCAGGCTGAATAAGCAACGGCGCCGCACCCGATGCCCAGCCCCAGGACGCCGACCGCCCCACCGATGCTGGCGGACCGGATGTACTCGCTCTTGTCGGAATAGCAGGGCAGCTTGGTGCTCTCGACCTTCGAAGCGCTCACGTCGAAAGTGAGGTTAGCCTGCGTGGGCTGGCAGTAGGACATGTTCGGAGGGCCAACAACGATCGTGCGCGGTCCCAGAACATATACCTCGCCCTCCACCGGCTTCTGGTCACGAGCCTCGTTGTCCCAACAGACGATCTCGGTGCGGCCTTCGCTCCACGTGTTCTTCAGGAGGGAGAACACGGCCGTGTCAGGCGGCGCGTAGTCGCAGCCCGGGCCAAGTCCTGCAATGGTGAATGCGTCGCCCTCGTACGGATAGACGGTGTATTGCGTGCTGCCCTGCAATGCGATGTCTTCCTGCGCGGAGAGCAACAAGAGGCGCCGGTCCGCGCCTCGCGTGCTGCCGGTGGGCTGCGTGACTGTCAAGGACGAACCTTGAACAGCCTTGGGCGACGACGCCTGCGGGGCCGAAGCTGATTGAGTGGATGCAAGAACGCCGAACGCGGTGGCCAAGAGTGTTTTCACGAAGTGCTCCTCAGATGTGAACGCACTGCGTAACGCGGCGGCCGTGTACGTTGCGGGAAAGACAGGCACGGGCCCGGATCAAGACTTCTGTCGCGTTCACGCGGATGTTGAACAGGGTTTGCGCGCATGCGGGGAGGCTGCATCCAACGCCGGACCCGATCCGGACCTTGAATAGCCCATCCACGCGCCTGTTTTTTCAGCATCCCTCTAGGAGCAAACCGTGCCGAACTGTGCACAGCCTTGTGGAAATCCTGTTTGCGACCGCCTTGAAGCTGTGTGCAAGCTCTGCCGGGTAAACACTATTACTAGTGTCCATGAGGGCTTGCGACACTACATATAGTGTGTACACTACATGTTCGGCAGCAGGAGATGAGATGAACGTTTGGCATCATGAAGGGACCGCAGTGCTTGCGCACCACGCACGCGGCACCGGGCCAGTCTCTCCAGGTGAACGCAGCGACCTCCCGGGGCTCCACGCCCTCGCAGCGCTCTCCGCGCTCACCCCCGCCGGCTCGAAACGTCCGAGCCCCTCGCCGAACACCCGATAGCGGCAACCCCGCACCTCGCGTCCCGCTTCATCGCATCCCGGATGCGCGGGCATTGCTCGCGCCATCGCAACCCAACCAGCAGGAAGAACACCATGCAATCCATCGCAGTACCGCATCTCGAAAGCTCCCAGGTGCCGCAGCCGATCCATGCGACGCCGTCCACGCCGGCGGGCGCCAACCCGCTCGCCCACTACCAGATCATCCGCCGCAACGGCGCGGTGGTTCCGTTCGAGCCCAACAAGATTGCGATCGCGATGATGAAGGCGTTCCTGGCCGTGCACGGCACGCAGGGCGCGGCCTCCGCCAGCGTGCGCGAGACGGTGGACGTGCTCACGCAGCAGGTCATCCGCGCCATGGTGCGCTCGCGTCCGGGCGGCGGCACCTTCCACATCGAGGACGTGCAGGACCAGGTCGAACTCGGGCTGATGCGCGGCGGGCACCATGAGATCGCCCGTGCCTATGTGCTTTATCGCGAGCGCCGCGCCCAGGAGCGCGCGAAGGTGGTGAAGGAGGAAGCGCCCAAGGCGCCGGTGCTGCACGTGATCGACGGCGGTCAGCGCATCGCGCTCGACCTCGATCACCTGAAGGGCCTCATCGTGGCGGCCTGCCAGGGCCTGGGCGCGGACGTGAAACCCGACCCGATCCTCGCCGAGACGATGCGCAACCTGTACGACGGCGTGCCGATGGACGAGGTCTACAAGGCGTCGATCCTGGCCGCGCGCACGCTGATCGAGAAAGATCCCGACTACACCTACGCCACTGCGCGCCTGCTGCTGCACACGATCTTCAAGGAAGTGATCGGCCAGGACCTGATGCCCGCCGACATGGCTGGCGCCTATGCCGACTACTTCCCGAACTTCATCAAGAAGGGCGTGGACAACGAGCTGCTGGACGAGAAGCTGCTGCAGTACGACCTGAAGAAGCTCGGCGCCGCGCTCAAGGCCGAGCGCGACCTCAAGTTCGACTACCTCGGCCTGCAGACGCTCTACGACCGCTACTTCCTGCACGTGCGCAAGACGCGCATCGAGCTGCCGCAGGCGTTTTTCATGCGCGTGTCGATGGGCCTCGCCCTGAACGAGATCGACCGGGAGGCGCGCGCCATCGAGTTCTACGAAGTGCTGTCGAGCTTCGACTTCATGTCGTCGACGCCCACGCTGTTCAACAGCGGCACCCTGCGCTCGCAGCTCTCCTCCTGCTACCTGACCACGGTGCCCGACGACCTCGACGGCATCTACGAGTCGATCAAGGAAAACGCCCTGCTCTCCAAGTTCGCGGGCGGCCTGGGCAACGACTGGACCCGCGTGCGCGCGCTCGGCTCGCACATCAAGGGCACGAACGGCGAGTCGCAGGGCGTGGTGCCGTTCCTGAAGGTGGTCAACGACACGGCCGTCGCCGTGAACCAGGGCGGCAAGCGCAAGGGCGCGGTCTGCACCTACCTGGAGTCGTGGCACCTGGACATCGAAGAGTTCCTCGAGCTGCGCAAGAACACCGGCGACGACCGCCGCCGCACGCACGACATGAACACGGCCAACTGGATCCCCGACCTGTTCATGCGCCGCGTGATGGAGCGCGGCGAGTGGACGCTGTTCTCGCCGTCCAACGTGCCCGACCTGCACGACAAGTTCGGCGTCGAGTTCGAGAAGGCCTACGTCGCCTACGAAGAGAAGGCGAAGCGCGGGGAGATCAAGCCCTTCCGCACCGTCCAGGCTACCGACATGTGGCGCAAGATGCTCTCGATGCTGTTCGAGACCGGGCATCCCTGGATCACGTTCAAGGACGCCTGCAACGTCCGCTCGCCCCAGCAGCACGCGGGCGTCGTGCACTCGTCCAACCTGTGCACCGAGATCACGCTGAACACCAGCGACACCGAGACGGCGGTCTGCAACTTGGGTTCCGTGAACCTGGTGCAGCACCTGAAGGACGGCGCGGTCGACCAGGAAAAGCTCAAGCGCACCATCGCCACCGCAATGCGCATGCTCGACAACGTCATCGACATCAACTACTACGCCGTGAAGAAGGCGCGCGACTCCAACCTGCGCCATCGCCCGGTGGGCCTGGGCATCATGGGTTTCCAGGACGCGCTCTATGAACTGCGCATTCCGTATGCGTCGCAGGCCGCGGTCGACTTCGCGGACAAGTCGATGGAGGCCGTGTGCTACCACGCGTACTGGGCGTCGACCGAACTGGCCCGGGAGCGCGGCAAGTATTCGAGCTACCGCGGCTCGCTCTGGGACAAGGGCGTGCTGCCGCTGGACACGCTCGACCTGCTCGACCAGCAGCGCGGCGGCGGCTTTATCCAGGTCGACCGCTCGGCAACCCTCGACTGGGACGCGCTGCGCAGGAAGATCGCCGCCGACGGCATGCGCAACTCCAACTGCGTGGCCATCGCGCCGACCGCGACCATCTCCAACATCATCGGGGTGGACGCGTCCATCGAGCCCTGCTTCGGCAACCTCTCGGTCAAGTCGAACCTGTCCGGGGAGTTCACGGTCATCAACCACTACCTGGTGCGCGACCTGAAGCGCCTGGGCCTGTGGGACGACGTGACTTTCCAGCACAGTGGGATCCGAAGCTTGGAATTCACGTGACTTGAAGTCGCG
>JADMIO010690591.1_pt1 | contig 11129 bp, 7 predicted proteins | sample 8958161 | NCBI WGS metagenome assembly JADMIO01 (sample SAMN16585339, study PRJNA669376) | soil metagenome | isolation source: Crop rotation soil | place: USA: Cullars Rotation, Alabama | collected 2011 | reverse complement strand
GCCGCGACTTCAAGTCACGTGAATTCCAAGCTTCGGATCCCACTGTGCTGGAAAGCTAGGATTTGCACCTATGCACCCAGCCACCCTGACCCTGTAACAATTTGTAACGTTTCAATAGACCCTTCTCAGCTTTCCGTAATGAATATTTTTACAAATCACTTAATTTTTCTAGTTTAAGTGCAATTGTATTTATACGTTTTTCTATTGCATTAGCGTTTGAAAATACGACAGATAGAAAACTAAGCAGATTCAGAGTGCATGCTTGTGGATGATTAATTGGTTGTTTTACTGTTTTGTCAGCATTTCCCACTCAATGGAATATCAGCATTTCGGCTCTAGTCAGCTAACGCACCTCCTAAAATGTTTAACATAACTATGAGGGTTAGTGCAAGGATTAGGGATGGTATTATATTCGATTTAGGTGCGTTCACCGACTAGATCCCAGCTTTTCTACATTGTGCTTGTCTTACAGATGTAATATGAGATTGCAAATGCGTACATTTGCGACAAGCTCTGTTGTACGGATTTTTCTTCGCCAGCGAAGAGCTTGAACTCAGTTCACACACGCTGGAGCTTTACAAATTATTTTTACTTACATAAAGCACTTCATAAAACAATGAAAGTGAATTGCGACTTGTCAATAATAATAATAATACAACCTGTGATGGATTCGCTGCTAAGTAATTGATACAATACTTAAGAAAATTAACTTGGTGTTTACAGCAACTACAGCGTGATGCACGCATATAGATATGACGTCATTAATACGCTGTCTCGCTGCTGTTCGACGGCAGGCATTAACGTAACGTAACGTAGTGTATTAACTGGCACAGATACACTGGCCTCAAAATCTCTAGCCGTTGGTAAAGCGTTACGTAACGTTAAACCCACACCCAAACACGTAACGTTTTCAAGGGCGCCACCCACCCTCCAGCATTACGTAATTATGCAATGGCCTCTAATCATATGGATTTGAACCTCCACTTCACATCAAATGTTACTGTTTGATTCAATTGGAATAAAAATACTAAACTACTTTTGCAGGATCCCTATCCACACTATAGTAAATTTATTATCACACAAAACAATCATCTTATTAGTTAGCTCTATCATGGATACTCTCTCAGCATTGCTGTGCTCAGCTGGAAGGCCTATAACACTTCTTCCTGATCTATAGAGTTTCGCAGTAACTAAGCTCTAAGTTATAGTGAATGCTAGATTAAAGATTCTGCTGGACAAAAATGGAAATATATGAAATCTCCTTATATTTGTGAATGCTATCAAATTCACTCATAACAGTAGTGAATTAATTGCATAAAATTTTGAAATCTGTAAAATTGATACAACCATGTGACTCCAGACCTCCATTTACTACAATTGTCACTCATCGATTCAATCAAAATAAGCAAACTAAACTATTTCTACAGGATCCCTATCCACACTGGATACTTCCACAACAACTCTATCCTCACACAAAACTTTGATCTTATTAGCTAGTTCACCTAGAAATCCTCTCTCAGTATTGCTGTGCTCTGCTAGTATAACATTTCTTCCCTGATGTATAGAGTCTAGCAGTTCATGGTGGGACATTTCACCGGTGATATAAAGATCTGCATTCACTCCACTCAGTACACTAGCGCCAGAGCCTGGTAAAACTGCTATAGTCTTCACTGTGCTGTCTGTAATAAATAAATAAATAAATAAAATAATTAAAGAATAGCAACAAATACTAAATAAAACTAAAGGAATCATTATTTCAATCAACACACTAAAAATCTGTAAAATACATACTCGAATGATACTGCTATAGTCTTACTGCACTGTCTGCAAAAACCAATCTTTAAATAAATCAAATTATAGATAAAATAGATCACCAGTGATCAGAAAGATCTGGTTGACACACCGCAATACAATTGAGCCTTCGAATACTGCTACATCTTTCACTGTGCTATCTGTTGAAAATAATTTAAGCAGTAAATAAATAAAATAAAATAAATCGTTATGCCACTCAATACATCAGAGCCCTACTGCTATATACTTCACTGTACTGTCTGCAATAAATAATAAAGATGCATATATTTCAGAATACAAAGGCTATACATACTATTCAGTGCTCCGTCCCATGGTAGCTCCAAGGCACAAATTTTCATATACAATCTGTACTATTGTGCTTATTAATTAATGAACACACCCAATCTCGTCCCATGGGAACGTAAAATCTTGAACATGCACTGGTATGGTGTATTGGATAACAGCATTAACTGTTTCAATGATTAAAAAAGCAATATTAAATGTCCAGGATGGTCATTGTACTATGATGAATATAGTGTGTTTTAATTTAATGTAATAAAGGCAAAATAAACCGAAATACCTAATGATTTTCCTACAGCTCTTGCAAGTCTCAGTTTATCAAGTTTCAGGTGAGACTTGCAGATATTAACAGCTTCTCCAAGTTTTATAGGATTAGTTAAGTAAACTATTCTACCATCACCACAATCTGACTCAGGTATCTATGCAATCAATCAATCAGTCAATCTCTAAATAAATCAATCAATCAATCATTCAATACAGACATACAGATATCATCAGCTTCTCTCAATGTTAGAGAATTAGTTTAAAGGTTACTATTCTACCAACTCCACGGTCATGCTGGAGAATCAATTAATTATTCAAGTAGTGACAATCAGATTTCAAACATGGTGACATATTATCTAATCACTTTAAATCGCTATAAATACATAGACAGGATTCAGAGAAGCCAATAAGACAATAAAAAAACAATCTCAAACATCTGCCGGACTGGTACAATCCTACCTAATAATTCGTCTACTCTGTGCCTATGTGTGACCGTTATTCAGCCAGATTTCTTTATACCGGTTCGATAAGTCCAGCCATTGTGAAGAGGTGGTGGCCGAATGGTGTAATGCGTTGATGCGATAATCGCAAAGTTGCAGGTTCAAGCCTTGCTAGCGTCAATTTTTGGACATTTTCTTTCTTTTGGGTTTAATTTCTGTTGTTATTAGCGTTGTTGTCAGATAAACAGAGTAGACGAATAACCTAATAAAAGACCCGTAAAAAGTAACCTAATTAAAGATCCGTAACGTGACGGCCAGCTAGCTGGGTTAGTTGTTCATCAAACTACCCACCATGGTAGGATATTTCATTTTTCATTTTGCAATGGATCCAACAAAGGTACCCACACGTCAATTATCGATGACTCCAGCTGCAATAGCAGCTCGGCAACGCCGAGCTGCCGAAACGGCTGAGCAACGCCAACAACGTCTTCAAACTAATCGAGAATGTCGGAAACGCAAAATGTTGCTACGGAATTTAAACACCAGGCGAGGTTTATGCAATGGCACGCGATTAAAAGTGAAAGAACTAAAACCTCATGTGATATTGGCTGAGGTTTTAACGGGATCCGCTGAGGGGCAATTGGTTTTCATACCCAGAATCGACCTGGCGCCCTCTCGAGTCGATTTGCCTTTCATTTTGCGCAGGCGACAATTTCCAGTCAAATTGGCCTTCGCTATGACGATCAATAAGTCTCAGGGTCAGACCCTTGAAAAAGTGGGAATCTATTTATCAGAACCAGTTTTTGGCCACGGTCAACTTTATGTCGCGTTTTCTCGCGTGTGCAAATCGTGTGATGTAAAGGTTCAAATTTTGCCAGGCCCTTATCAAGGCAAATTAATTGAGGAATTGCAGAAAATATTTACAAAAAACATCGTTTATAAAGACGTGCTGACAAATTAGTCTACTGAATTTCTGGGTGGACGATGGCGATGCGTCATGTGTAGAATTTTGTCAGTAAATAATTATACAAATGCAAATTAAATTAAATTCATATCATAAAACCAAAAATGGGGCAAAACACGGAAGGGGGTCCACGTCCCTTGCCCTGGGTGGGTAGTTTGATAAACAATTAACCCAGCGAACACTTCCGTAACAATTACATGAGCCAGCTAGCTGCCCGTCAGTTGACGGGCCTTAAAGCTAGTGGGTAATATCTGTACAAGCCCGAAGTTTATTTTCTAGTGCAAGGTTTATGGCACTGCAGGAGTATGTGCAGGACAAGCAGGTTCACTCCATGCAATTTGCAACACACAGAGAGAAAAATCTGACTTTACGGACTAAGCGGCATAATGATTTTAACATAAATTTGAATAAGAGCGCTACATAAAAATTATTCATATTATTACACTATACTGAACATGAAATTTTGCTTTCACTACTATCTATGCATTTACAAAACCATACTGGTTTAGTACGCTCTTGTGAAATCACATCTTAAACAGTAATTTTTTTCTTGAACAAAGACATCACTTTTGGTATAGTAAAGGCATAGCCTTTTTGATGAGACTGACTTCTTGAATCAGTTGATTGTATTCTCATTATACATCAAAATAGCTGTATATGAATTTTTACCTTGGACCCACCATCTGGGCAGAAAACTAGATAGATTGGTGTAGTATTGAACAGCTTGTAGTTGCATATTGCTTCTTTGATTTAGATGTCCCTGGCCTATCCATACAGTGAGAAAATGGATGTTCATTTCTTTGTATTTAGACTAATTATTACTTTAGCACAGACTGAACAAACCTTAGCTAGCTGCAGTACTTGCACAGATCTGCCTGTAGTAGAGTATTTAGACAGAACTGAGACAACAACATTCAGTGCAGCAGTTTTGCATGTTAGCTTAATCTCTGTGGCTTCCTGTGTACCCTGGGTCAATCTGTCAAAATCATCAGTCAACTTTACATACACAAATTATATCATTGGAATACAGATCAGCACAGTTTGGCAAAAAAATAATTTTTTTAAGAATATAATACTACTACTGTGACACTTGGATAGAATGGCACTTCGTAAATATACTTACTAACTGACTGATCAGCATATATTTTAATAAATTTGATACGTAGAATTAAAAAGATTTCACCAATTCCCAAAATATTATCAGAAAATAGTGTTCCAGCAAAATCTTTTATCACCCCTATAAGTTAACGCTGTGCTAGCTTACAACTCATGTGGCAAAATTAAATTTGCTGAATATCATTAAGTATTTCTTCACTCTCCTACTCTTTCTCACAGTGTACTGCCTAACAGAAGGTCCACTGCATATAACTCCTCCATTTCTCCCTATCCTCCGCTCTTCTCTTTATGTCCACACACAAATGCACTATCAAATCATCAAATATCCCTATTATTTGTATTCCTCTTACTCTTTTCCTTCCCTTTGTTTTCCTCCTTTACCAAAACAATCATCTTTTAGACTATGTCCTATCCAACTCCTCTTCCTACTTTTTAGCAATATTTCTTATAATAGCAATAGTGCCTCAAATAGTAATAGTGCAGGCCTCTTTGTTTACTGAAGTCAAACCGACAATTGCATCTTGTAAATAACTCACAGAAGAATATATAAAATTAAATATCATTGCAAATTTCAACAAAATACAAATGAAAAGTAACTGTCCACAGGATCTCACTATAAGCGAAGTTTAACATTCACTTTATCGCTGAAGGATTAAATTAACTTACTTGATAGAACTCTGTTGAGAAACCATATCAGCGAGATCAGTGATTGCGGCAACTAGCTCAGCAGAAATCTCTTGAACAACTAGTGACACCTGGTAACAACCTTCATCTTTCATATAGCTTGTCACTGGGTGAACAACGCCAACTACAGTAAATATCAAAATATATTATTACTTAAAGCACCTTAATATATTATTATATATTAATAAATTACGCTTAATCAATTAACTAATCAACAAATAAGATTCAATATAAAGAGAATTTAAAGTTTGGTTCCTCACCTGAAGGCAACATAAATCAATCAACATATCAATAAATCAGAAATCAATCATCAATTCTTTTAATCAATCAGCCAGCATTCAATTAATTAATCAAAGTTAAATATATGCTCATAAATAACAATTTGTCAATAAACATACATACTATATGCATCAATCAGTCCAAAATATAGACAAAATAAACCTACCAAAAGGAGATATCAGCCAATCCGTCACCCCACCAGCCATGCTATCAAGTATTGTGTGCGGTGAATAAACAGCTATCTTATTCTCTAAGCATTTCACTATCAATCTCTCCTTCCATGAACCTTGCGACAATCTCTTCATCGGCTTAAAGATCGGCGGATGGTAGGATAGAATCATATTAGTCTTTAAACGCAACGCTTCTTCTAAAACAGGAGTGGTCAGATCATTGGTAAGAAGCAAATGTTTGACCTGATGCGGTGCTGATGGTTCCACAAGAAGACCAACGTTGTCCCAACCGGCAGCTAGACTTCGGTTGGCGTAGCCATTCAATTTCTGCATCAGCTCTCCAAGTTCCATTCCTTCAGTGCTTATACTGCTCTGGCAACGAATTACAAGTTTAAAGGAGTTAATGACTGGTACGAATGCTTTATATCTCAGCAGTCCGAAAGTCATTGATATAGTTCAGCTTCTGAAGTCAAACATAACACATTTATATGCACGAAAGCATGTAGCATCTATATACTATAGAGATCTACATTATTACTCGAGATGAATACGAAAAACATGAGAACAGAACCGCTAGAAAAACTGACCTTGTTCATAAAAGGTAACTAAAGCAGATTCTGAAGAATGAAACAGAAACCACCTCATGATAAGCAATTTCTGTTGTTCAAAGGCATACCATGCACATTATGCATTTTTATGTTGCACTATGATGTGCTTTTGTTGTTTCAACTTCTCTGAGATTCAAATGCCGGAGAAGTCGGTTAGTATAATAACCAGGAGATCAGGGGGGATTTACCAGAATTTATCAGAACTGCTACCAGCGCTCACTCCAGCTCCAACATCACATCACAAATTGGTAGCAGAAACAGGGAAGAAGACTGAAGCTTATTTCAATCCCCAACCAAACTTAATAGTGTTATCAAGCTTATTCTTAAAACTATTCACCCACATAAGATTATCTCAATACTGTTACTGATTGAATCAATCGATTGACAAAGTTATGGCTGTATAAAACGGGTGTTTATGCAATGCGAAGCGGCATGCTTCGAAAACCATCGAACCCCTAGGTTGCGAAATGATCCATAACTCGGGGACCAATATGAATACACTTCTCATATTATGAGGTTTTTCATACCAAATATCTGTGAATACACAGTTAAAAAATCAGGCAAATCCAAGAAGGTCACCCAGGAGGAATTGGTTGAGTTGATATGGAATGACCCAATAGTATTATTGTCACTATTGCCTTTAGATTCCTTAAAATCCTCAATCACATTCCCATCTGAGGTCAAAATAAATCCAAGATGTTACTTTCCCCTATAGCTTCTAAGACATGTTGCACAAAGCAACAGTCCTGTACAAAATTCAAAAATTCCTCTCCCTGGATATCAGAGCTCAAAATATTCCAATTTATGCTGAGATAATTGAAGTCCCCCATTATTAACATCCTTCTGGTTTGAACTTCTTTCAAAACATTAAAGAGATTGGTTTGTTTTTGCTGAGAGCAACATGGACTCCTCTAGCATACACCTATAATTAGCTCTGCCAGCCAATAAGGAACTTTTACAAATACAGCCTCAAACCCACCCCCAGTCAAATAATCACTTACACTAGCACTTAGTTTTTCCCTTACCTATAAAACTACTCCACCACCCCTGCCTTCTCTAATTTCACCTCTATCTTTCTGAATATCCTAAACCCACAGTCATAGATTTTGAATCTTCCGATATGGGATCTTATAGAGATTTATACGATAATGCACGGCCTTACTGATTAAAACCCTGAAGATTTCTTAACTTTCTCTACTAGTGGTTTGAGAGGTCATAGATATAAATTTTTAAACCTAGAGTAAGAACAGATGTTGGCAAGTTCTCTTTTTCTTCCAGGGTGGTGGAATTGTGGAATTCTTTGTCTGATGAAATTGTGGATGCGGTTAATATGAAGAGTTTGAAGAATAACATTGATATCATTAAGTTTGGTTGGGGATTGAAATAAGCTTTTATCTTTCTTCCCTGTTCCTGCTACCTATTTGTGACGTGATGCTGGAGCTGGAGTGGGCACTAGTAGTAGTTCTGGAAATCCTGATAAATAATCTGGGATATAAATCAGACCGGTATAATAGCTAACTTGCTTCTAGGCTAGCGAATTAAGCTTAGTATCAAAAGTGCTCGATATTATTAGGAATTATAGCAGATATCTGCTCAATTTCTTTTTTATATTTGTCTAATTTTTTATCTAACACTACAGCACATGCATACATGTAAACATTGGAAATTCCTTCAGATTTTCAAATCACCCTAATGAACTAGACGAGCGACTTTCTTGATCGCTGTATTTGAATTTGAAAATATTACACACACATTATAGTGCAAAGATCATCGATGATGATATTTAGCACTTTTAGCAGCACATGTTCAACACGTTATGCAGTTTAGTCAAATACCCATTTTACCGGTACTGTGTATGTCTGGGATTTTACTCTCTGATCGGCTCGTCCGGGTTTCGAATCCATCAGATTTTAATGCACCTCAGGATCTGTCATTTAAATTTTCATGGCGTTACCCAGAGCGCTAACCAACTGAGCTATTTAGATACACCATTGTATACTATTTAGACTTACTATAACTTACTATTTAGACTTTACAATTAAAGCCGTTAGAATTATTTTACATTTAGCCGTTACAGTTCATTTGTCAAGGTCTGCGTATCGTCTCGATCCGTGTATGTGTGAATGTTGCTGATTACTTGTAGGCTTAGTGTACGGCTCTGTGACTGTCGCTTTGTATGTTTGCGTGCATTGCTGTTTGTGTTGCTGTTTTAACTTTGATTACTATCCTGCTCGATATCTTTCGATCTTCCGGCAGGCTATGGATGCGGTCGCGTAGAAATCAGGGCCTACCTCTGCTAAATCTTTATTATACAATTTCACTAAAGTTAATTTATTTTCTTTTCCTATGGTTTTCTTATTATTTTTTAACTATTTTGTAAGAACCGAAGCCTTTTCAGAAAGTCTCAGCATGTGACTAGTTCTTTTAATCTCTTTTGCTTTTAAAAGTCTGATCTTTAAAGTCTATTTCTTTTGTTGTAGCATGAAGTTCATTATTTCAAATAGTTTGTGAATAGCATAATTTTAAACCATTTCTGAGCAACTTACTTTGGAAAACAACAATTTCATTCTCAATATTCTTTGTGACAGTCAACAATTTGCAATTATAGCGAAAAACTTGCGTAACATAAGCATTAAAAAGTGTCATTCGAACCTCTAAACTAAGTTTCTTATTAGTTATTTAGGCCTTATCATCATCAGCATCATCACTTGTTTATTTCAGACATATAACAGTCTACAAAACATTAAAATAAAACATACAATGACTGAGAACTAAAAACCATGGAAACATTACAACCAAGATCAATGATGGATGGCCTGCCTACATAGACAAGTAATACACTATTTGAGGAGTGTATTACTTGATCCTGAAATACGATTGATTAAACAAACTAGTTCGAGAGTTATGTACTATAGTATCAAATAATGGTAAGCCTATAGATACAAGAAAACTTCAGAGATACTGCAATATTTAGAGAAATTAAAAAGGATTTAACACACTTTGTATAGCAAGACTTCATTCGACAATATACAGTTTTACTATAATACATCCAAAGAGAAATATCATAAAGGCAAATACAAAAACGGCTTAATAGTTTCGATTTAAGTTCAAGTGACCAACATAAGCCAAATCCTAGCTTCAAAATATTAGTTCGATAATATAGATTTCTAATTTCACGTTAAGTATCTAAATCACCGCATAAATTATTTTCTACAATGTGATCAAAATACCTAAAACCAAGAATTAAATTTATAAATTTGTCGCACACGGTTTTACTCTTAATGTGTGGATTAAAAATCGTCTTCTTTGTGTTGCAAACCATGCTAGTTTCTTTTGAAGCGTTCTAGCACCTTCTTGGCAATACATGCCAAGAAGGTGCTAGCAGGATCATCTGCGTAAGCAAGCAAGTTTACATATCAATTCATAAAATAACAAACAATACCAGACTGTGTTATTTTACGAATTAGTTGACAAATATAAAAACGAAAGAGAAAGGGAGTCAAAATTCCTCCCTGACGAACACCTTTCGATATTGAGAAATTGCTTAAGAACACATTTTACTAGTAGGCCACTACACGTGTAGCCACAAAACGTTCAGCTGTGGGTTTACTATCTCATAGTTCAGAGTAAAGCAATCAGTAATCAACTGAATCAAATGCTTTAGAAAAACTTATTAAACTTGCAAACATATGGCTACTATTACGTCTATAATGCTCTACAACTTGTTTATGTGCCTAAGAACAAGTAGCAGTACTATTACGTCTATAATGCTCTACAACTTGTTTATGTGCCTAAGAACAAGTAGCAGTACTATTACGTCTATAATGCTCTACAACTTGTTTATGTGCCTAAGAACAAGTAGCAGTAGAATGATCTTTCTTAAAACCGAACTAAGAGATATCAGTTTCATCAACAGCAGCAATTTACGTGGTTTTATAATAAGGTTTAAATACTTCAGATTTTGAGTTAGACAGTGCTATAGCTCGATAATTGTTAACTTCAGATAAATTCTTGTTTTTGTCCTTCAGCAAGGGAATCAAAACTGTATCAGTGAAAGCTGATGGTACATAGCCTCATGTAAGCAGCAAATTAAACAGAATGCACAAATACAGTCAAAGGTGATTGCAACGAAAGTGCGTTACACGGTATTTAAGGTGTTTATTTTTATTTAATTTTTCTAATTTTAGTACTGAATCCAGTTTTGACACTTTCTGGGGTCCCTGGGAAAGACACCTTTGATATTTTTAGCAGTGGATTATTCTTTCCATGCTTCTATAGGGTAGCCGGGGGCAGGGGTGCCAACGCCGCTAAAATTTGAGGAGCAACTCCTCAACTTCGCCTTAGGGGGGAATTTTTTTTTAACATTTCCCCTAAGCCTTAAGCTTAGGGGGGGTTTAGGTCTCCTTAGGGGGGGATTTAGCGCTTCTCCGGGGGGGATAATATATTTATACTGACGGGGGAATACAGAAATATTTACGGAAAAATACTCGTCAGCACCCCCCCCCCCCCCCGG
>JADMIO011791800.1_pt1 | contig 11130 bp, 10 predicted proteins | sample 8958161 | NCBI WGS metagenome assembly JADMIO01 (sample SAMN16585339, study PRJNA669376) | soil metagenome | isolation source: Crop rotation soil | place: USA: Cullars Rotation, Alabama | collected 2011 | reverse complement strand
CTTTCCCAAAAGGGGCACGACTATTTCGTCCAGATTACGGACGCCCGCCCCGACACCGGCGGACTGTCGGGCGCCACGCCGAGTGAAGCGGTGTCGTGGGGGAAGATTGATCCGGATCGCCTACCCGACACGGTGGTCTGTTACGTCGACTCGACCATCGCCATGCCCCTGATTGCATCGTACGTAATGACCCGATGCAAACCGCGCCGCCAGCGACGTCTGTTCAAGAAGCTGCCGACGTTGGTTGCGGCATTGCGCGACGAATACCGGCGCTCACCCCTGTTTGCGCGGCACTGGCAAACCGACGCGGCCGGGAAGACGGTGGCGCGCGCGCGACCGATGGTCAAGGCGCACCCCCTGGAAGGCGGACGCAAGGACGGCAAGAGCGTCAAGAGCGCTGAGACAGGAAAGACCGGGAAGACCGGGAAGATCGCCAAGAGCAACAAGACCGGAAGCGCCAGGAAGGGCGGGAAAACCACACCTTTGAAGAAGAACCCGTCCGCGCGACGCTGACGGAGAGATCCCGCCGGAGCCCCGACGTTAGTGCGCCAGCGCTTCAAAGGCGCTGGCGGGAACGTTCTTCAGCGCATCGAGGTCACTGTCCTTCCACCGCGAGTCCTGCTCGCTCTGGAAATAAAAGTTGCTGCCATTGTCGGCGAGAATCATCCCGTGCTTTTTCATGGCGCGTAGAAATACCTGCGCCGTGGGGTTGTATCCGCCGATGTCGAACGTTGCCTTCAATCGAACGCGCAGTCCCATGGGCGGCGCGTTGGCGTTTCCGACGCAGTCTCGCGGCACGGCATCGTGAGTGGCTGGAGAGATCGCCCCTTTGCTGGTGCAGGTGACGGTGAAGCGCAGCGCGTGGGTAATGGCTCCGGCCATCACTTCCTCATAGCGGGCCAGACCGGCGTAGATGGGAAGCCCCGCCGCATCCGCCGACGTCCATCCGTTCGTGCGCTGACCGACACTCTTGCGCTTCAAATCCCATTTGGCGCCGTTGCCGCAGTGCCAGCCGTCCGTGGCGTAACGACAGGCGAAACCTTCGTACAGCAAGCAGGTCTGGCGTTGCACCGCTAGAACGTGGCAGTCGCCATCGCAATCCGCGGGGTCGGACGTACCCTCGACACGGGCGTTCGTCTTGGCGGGAAATGGGTAGGGTCCGGGATCGCTCTCTTCGGGATAGTCGTCGAACGCAACCGGCAGAGCTGGTTGGTTCGCGGGGACGATGTTGATTGGGATGCCGAATTGGGTACCGAAATCCGGATGGAGCTTCACGCTGCCGACCAAGGCCTGTAGCCGCGTCGTCCAAGCGGCGTCGACGGCGGCCTGCGAGACGTCTGCGTTCCAAGGGTCGTCCGCTGTGAACAACAGGCAGCCGCTGGATGCCGAAACCGTGGCGCCGCCGCCGCCGACAGCGCCGCCAGAGCTGGTTGCTCCGCCGGTGCCCACGTTACTGGCGCCTCCTGATCCAGGCTTACCTCCGCTGCCGGATTGGCCACCGCTGGAAACGTGACCACCGGTCGCGGCCGCGCTGTCGGAAACCCCGCCGCCGTCGGGTGTTGCGCTGCTGACGCCGCAACTGGTTGCCAGTCCACCGAGAGTCAGCGCCGAAATCAAAGCCGCCCAACACCTACGCGGTTCACGGTTGCTACCAGGCTTGTAACCCCCACCCTGAATCCGTTTCCCCATCGCTCAATAGTAAATGTCCGGCAGGTGTGCCGGCAACGCGCTTTGCGGCGAGCCGCTTGCGATCTTCGTGCAGCCGCGGGAATGTAGCGCGCCGCATTCGGAAGAGTCCGGATCCGGCTGTACCCACGAAAGGACTACCCATGGAAACCGTTGCAAGTTACGCCTTCGTCGATCTCGTCCTGCGTTGGGGACATGTGATCTTCGGGATCATTTGGCTGGGTCACCTCTACTTCTTCAACCTGGTGAACGTCCCTTTCCAAGGTGGCTTGGACAAGGAGCTCAAACCAAGAGTGAACCCGGCGCTGCTGCTGCGGGCGTTCTGGTGGTTCCGCTGGGGATCGATGTACACGCTGATCTTTGGATTGACTCTGTTCCTGTTCGACTACGTTCACCTTCATGCGCTGAAAGACCCGACCACGGGCCATGTGACCAGCCGGGCGATGTGGATCATGTGGGCCATGCTGCTGGGCGCGGTGATGTGGTTCAACGTTTGGTTCGTGATCTGGCCGCGACAGAAGAAGATTTTGGGCGGCATGGCGGCCGGACAGCCGCATCCCGACGCGGCGAAGATGGCGGCGACCGCAGGGAAGGCGTCGCGAATCAACACCTACCTTTCGGGACCGATGCTGTTTGGAATGCTGGGCGCGCAGCATCTCGGGGCGATGAGCGGGCCGGCCTTACTGCTGACGATTATTTTGGGAGCCGGATTCTGGTTCGGAATGATCAAGCGGTCGTTCAAGGTGAAGACCACCGTTTAAGTTTGGTTTGGTTTGGTTTGGTTTGGTTTGGGTTGGGTGAGGCGTTGCGAGGGGTGCCTTGGTTGAGGCGGTGCCAGGGTTGCCTCGGTTGAGGCGGTGCCAGGGTTGCCTCGGTTGAGGCGTTGCCAGGGTTGCCTCGGTTGAGGCGTTGGCTGGTCGGGCCTGCATCGGGGGGAGCGCGTCCGCTGGTGGGGAACGCTCCTGAGGTGCCCGGGGACGGGCACCGTCGCTCCGTGTCGCGCTGGCAACCGCGGCGCGGACGCCGCGGAGCGCGCTCCAAGGTCCCCACCAGCGGACGCGCTCCCCCCGGCGCGGCCCTCCCCCGACTGTGTTCGAAGTTTTCGTACTTCAGGCCGGTTGATGGGAGTGCGAATGGGAGCGAGGGTAGTTACGGCACGTGTTGGGAAATCACGTGGCCGGGCCGACCAGTACGTTTCTGGACGGAGGTTGGTGCTGGGTTGGAAGTTGACGGGGGGGGTGCGGGGGTCAAGATGGCGGGATGTCGGGATGCAGGAAGAGCCGAGGGTCCGCCGTGTGGAGAAGCGGCTTCGTCAACGCGCTGGGGGTTTTGCTGCTTGTCGGCCTGACTGAGAATTTGGCGCGGGCGGATGCGCCGGCTGGCGTGCATCCGATTTTCTCTCGGCTGGCCGATGCGCCGCAGAACGATTTGGCGATCGAGCGATTTCGGACGGCAACGCGGCGCTTTGGATTGGGACCGGTGGAGATTGTCGCCACCGATCCTGAACCATTGCCACGCACGGCTGAGAAGATCCGCGACGGGAGCACGCGTGTGCGTGGGTTGGACTTCGCCGGAGGGTTGGCGACCTTGAACGACGCCGCCGCGGAGGTGGCGGCGTCGGGTGGCGGCGGACTCGATGCCGCCGCGCTGTCGGATCTTTTTCTTTACCGAGCGTGGGCCATCGCGCGCGCCGACTTCAACAAGGAACATGTGCCGGAGCCAACCGCACGGGCACAGGCATTCTCAGAGCTTCTGCGAGCCGTGATGCTGACACCGAATCGCGCCCTGAATCCCCAGCAGTTTCCTCCCGTCGTTCTTCAGGATTGGGGGCGCGCGGTTGCGGAAGCGGCCGCCCGACCCCAGGGCACGTTGTTGGTACAGACCGCTCCAGAAGCACTGGTGACATGTGACGGCGGTGCGCCGATCTCAGGGCCGGCCACGTTTGCAGGGCTGACCCAGGGCGATCATCTGATCCGAATCGAGGAGCCAGGATGGGCGCCGTGGGGAGCAACAGTCTCAGTGAATGCGCCGTCCGTGCAGCTCCATGTTCCACAGCGCCGAATGCTGAGTCTGGATGACGCAACAGCAGGGGCACACGCACGCCGCATGGCCGCCAAGTTCGCACTGGTGGCTGAACCGCGCCCGGGCCGCGATGGCGGTCTGTCGATAGCGCTACGACTTGTCGACTCGAATGGCGTACGACGCGACGCCGCCGTCGAGCGTATCGCGGGCGACGCCGGCGCATTCGATGCAGCGGTGATGCGCCTCGACGAGCAGGCGCGTCAGCTCGATGCAACGGGCACTGGCGCTCCCATCGTTCCATCAGTGAGCGTTGCGCCCCCTGATCCCTCGATGCCGCCGCCGGTGCTCGTCGCCCCCAACCCGACACGCGCGCGCTTCGCCGACGATCCGGCCGCTTGGTCGCGCGATCACTGGCCGCTCCTCACGGCAATCGGTGTCATGGCGGGTGCAGCCATCGTGCTGGCGATCACCGTCGCGCAATAGGTGCGAGGAAAACACCGGATAGGGCCTTCGCATTTGGCTTGGAAGAGGAGCGTGACTCGCATTCGATCGACCGGCCCTGCTTCCGTTGCGCGGTTTTTCCTAGGCTGATAGACCAGCCGCTATGCGGGCCAGGGCTTCTGCGGAGCGGATTGCCGGATTCGGAACTTCGATCTTTACGGAGATTACCGCGCTGGCGGTGCGGCACGGTGCGGTCAACTTGGGCCAGGGCTTTCCCGACTTCAGTGCGCCGGCCTTCGTCAAGGAAGCAGCCGTGCGGAGTATCCACGAAGACCACAATCAGTATGCCGCCAGCCCGGGACTGCCCCGACTGCGGCAGGCGTTGGCGGACGATTGGCGACGGCGACACCCGGATGCCGTGCCCGTCGATCCCATGGGTGAGATTACAGTCGCGTCCGGTGCAACGGAGCTGCTGCACGACGCGGTGCTGGCGATCGTGAATCCGGGTGACGAGGTCATCGTGTTCGAACCGGCGTACGACGCGTATGTACCGGATGTGTTGATGGCAGGCGGGGTGGTCCGCACAGTGCCCCTGATGGCACCGACGTGGTCCTTCGACCGTTCGACACTGGCGGACGCGTTCAATTCGCGCACGCGCGCCCTCATATTGAATACGCCGCACAATCCGACCGGAAAGGTTTTCACGCGCGACGAGCTCGCTTTCATAGCCGGCCTCTGTCAGGAGCATGACGTCATCGTGATCAGCGACGAGGTCTACTCCGAGATCACCTACGACACGGTTCACACACCAATCGGCACTTTGCCCGGCATGTTCGAACGGACCATCACCATCGACAGCATGGGAAAGACGTTCAGCGTGACGGGGTGGAAGGTGGGGTGGGCATTCGCGCCGGCCCCACTGACCGAGGCGCTGCGCGCGGTTCATCAATTCGTCACCTTCACCAATGCCGCCCCGTTTCAGGAAGCCCTTGCCGACATCCTGCCGCGCGCGGCGCAAGACGGGTACTACGAGGGCTTGCGTGCGGATTACCGCCGACGACGCGACCTGCTGACTCGACTTTTGTGCGACGCCGGCCTGCAGCCTCTTCCGATCGGCGGAGCCTATTTTTTGCTGGTGAATGTTGGAGAGCGCGGCTTTGCCAACGACGCCGATTTCTGTCGCCGCCTGGTTACCGAATATGGGGTTGCCGCCATTCCCACCTCGGCGTTCTATATCGACCCGCTGACCGCACCGCCGCTCGCGCGGTTTTGTTTTGCCAAGCGCGATGACACCATGTTGGCGGCGGCGCCCCGATTGGCACGATTGGCGTCTGCGGCGCGTCCGCGATAAACGGGACCCGGACCAATACTGGCGACAGCTGCCGCTGAAGCCACGCTGGCTCGCATTCCAAACTAAACAGACCCGAAGGAGACTCCATGATCAAAACTCTGTTCGTAGCCCTCGTAGCCACCACTTTCTCGCTGTCCGTCGCTTCCACCGTACGTGCCGAAGAACCCGCGCCCGCCGTTGAAAAGACCAAGGCGGAGAAGAAGGGCAAGAAGGAGAAGAAGGACGGCGCAGGCGGCAAGGAAGAAAAGGCCGGCTGGTAGTTTTCCAGCGACCGGACGTGCCGTAGGCCGTTCGGTCGTGCGCTACAGTGCGCGCAAGAAAGCCAGCAGGTCGCGGCGCGCGGCGGCGGACAGCACCGGAGGCCGTCGCGCGTTTTCGGCTGCATGGACCCGAGGCGCGTCGGGGTCGGTTCGCAACAGGACCGCATCGAGCGTAGGTGCGCTCCCATCGCTGAAATAGGGCGCGGCGGCCCAGACCGCTCGCAGCGACGGTGGATTGTTTCCACCGTCCCCGAGAACCGGGGTGCCGACATCGTATGATTGGGCGCTGGTCAGAGTCACCTCGCCCGATAGCAGCGCCTTCTCGAGGGTCGTCCCACCGCGTATCGGCGAGGACCCTGTCGATCGCGCCAACTGATGGCAGCCGGCGCAGTTCTCACGAAAGAGGGCCAAGCCCCGCCGCTCGTCGTCGTGCAGAAGAAGGCGGTCGCGGTCGACGTAGGGCGATGGTTCCCGCGGGATCGCGGTCAGATAAGCGGCAAGAGCCGAACGGACGCGCCCTGGAGAGAGCGTCACGATGGACGAAGGCGGCTCGGCTTGCCCACCGAGGCGCTCATGCCGCTGAACGCGTAGCTGAACGGAATACTGGTCGTAGGAATCGGGAGCGGTCAGCGCGCCCTGCGCATGCGTCGACAGAATGTTGTCGGCGAATGCGGCGAAAGTGGCCGGCTTGCCCAAGCTCAAAAACGGTTCCGTCCCCCGCAGGCCGCGGCAACTCTTGGTCATCGAGAAGAATCGATTCCGCTTCGATGGGTGGAGCCGCCCGTCGATCTGACCGTCGATGTGGCACGCAGCGCACGTGTAGACGGACAGAGGCCCCGTAGCGACGTTGTGAGGGACGAGCGCGCGGCTATAGAACAGAAGCTCACCGAGATCCGCGTTGCTGCGGCGAGCGGGTTCCCCCACCGAAATTGTGCCGCGCGTGCTTAGGGCGTCGACCTCCCCTTGGCCCGCGCCATCAAAGGCCGCTTTGACCATCGAGACAGTGTCACTCAGCCGGTCGGCGGTAACGATCGTGCCGTCGGGCAAAAAGGCAACCGAGGTTGGATTGGCACCGACCGTTGCCGCTGGCGAAGAGCGCAGCGACGTCAATAGGGGCGCCGACAGAAGTACGTTATCCGAGCCCGCGCCCGCTAGCGCCACCTGGCCCCGAAGGGGATCTATCGCGATGGTCTCTAGTCCGACCAGCGCGGCGGTCGAGCGCTCCGTCAAATTCACCGACTCTCGACGACCGATACCCGCATCGACGAACGGCAGGGCTGCCCCCGGTCGAGTGTCCCGCGGCAGCGCCAGCACAACACTATCCAGCCCTTCCACCGCCAGTTGCGCCCGCGACAGCGGACGGTCTTCGTAGGTCAGCAGCCAAAGGGATTCGCGCGCCACGCCGCCGGCTGGCTTTGACGCGTGTGCGTCGTCCCGCCCCACCACCGCCATGTCCAACACCGGTGCATGCGTGCTGATGGTCTGGATGGCTGCCGAAATCCCTCCGTCCACGGAAATGGCATGCACGGTCACCGTGTGCCCGAATGCATTCGACACCAGCAACAAGGGCCGATCGGTCCGCGACGGATCCGATGAGGGACGCGACACCACCCGGACGACACGAGGGAACAGCCCCGTAGCCACGAAGCGAGGAACACCGTTGGGCTCCTGCAGGTCGACGATCTTCACGCCACCCCGCGGAGGAGAGGCCACATAGGCGAACCGACCAGCGGAGTCGACGGCGATGCCCTGGTGACCGTGCTCCGGTCCAGCGTCGACGGCGCGCACGTCAAACGCTCGAGCGGCTTCCCTTGATGAACCGGCGCCAGCCACGCGTGGAACGACGACCCGCAACGCGCGATCGAAACGACAAGAGACGACAACACCTCCTCGCGGGAGGACCGCCAACCCATTCGGAAACTCACAGACGGGGATCCGCGCACGCAAATGCGGCGCACCATCGCTGACCTCCAGCACCGCCAAGGCATTCGCGGTCGACAGGGCGACATAAACCAGCTTGCCTCCAGCGTCGACGGCAACCGCGCGGGGCCGAGCGTGCCCATTGCTCGCCGACACCGCATCACCCGGCCAGCCCAACGCCGCGACAACAATCGCGCAAACGCCGGCGCCCCCTCGAATCATGTCTCTACCCTCCCCCGCCTCCGCCCCAACCGCAACCCTCGTCCATTCCCGCAAGCAATTGAAGGCCCAGCTTCGCTGAGGCCGCCCTCTGCCTCCCCCTCCGACGACCCCACCACCCGCCAAGCACCGGAAGGCCCAGCTTCGCTGGGCCGGCCTCGTCGTCAAGCGGGTGGGCCCACGGGAGGGCTAGCCCTCCCGTGTCCGTCATCCCTCCCGTGTCCGTCATCCCTCCCGTGTCCGTCTATCCCTCCTGCGTACCGTACATGTCGAAGGTCATCGCGTAGGTCGCGCGGCCTTGCGTCGCCGATCGCAGATCCGTGGAATAGCCGAACATGCGACGCAGCGGCACCTTCGCCACAATCACGCGCTGCTGTCCGCGGAATCCTACGTCCTCGATCTGCGCGCGACGCGCATTCAAATCCCCGAGCACGTCGCCGACGTTCGTCTCCGGCGCCGTCACTTCCACGCGCATGATCGGCTCCAGCAGCCGCGTACCGGCTTCGCGAAAGGCGCTCCGGAGCGCTTCGCCAACAGCCGCTTTCTCACCCGCGGGCGACGATGCCTCTGGCCGGTACTCGATACCGGTGACGACCACCTCGATATCTTCGAAGGGATATCCTTCAGGCCCGGACCGCATGGCCTCGCGTGCCCCTTCCATCGCGGCATCGACAATTGCAGCCGGTGTCTCCGGGATTCGCGGCGCTCCCGATGCCACCACCGGTTTGGGAATTTGCATACGCAGCAGGTTGCCCGCGCCACGCGCACGCGGCGCCACGTGCACCCGGGCGTGTCCGAACAGCGCTTCGTCCTCGATCGTGCGCTCAAACCGCGCTTCACCATCGCCCGCGCCCGCCAAAGTCTCGCGATAGACCACCTGCGGGCGCCCCACGTTGGCATCGACGCCATACTCACGGCGCAGCCGATCCACAATGATGTCTAGGTGCAGCTCACCCATGCCGCGAATGATCATCTGGCCCGTCTCGGCGTCCTCTCCGAACCGAAAAGTCGGGTCCTCGTCCGCCATCTTGGCCAGACCGAAATCCAGCTTTTCCCGTTCTGCCTGCGTCTTGGGCTCGATGGCCCGGGCGATCACTGGCTCGTAGATATCGATCCGCTCCAACAGGATCGGTGCCCGCGGGCTGCAGATCGTGTCCCCCGTCCCCGCGTCGCGTAGACCCATGGCGACGACTATCGTTCCCGCACCGGCCCTCTCGATACGCTCGCGCCGATTTGCGTGCACCGAAAATAGTCGCGCAATCTTCTCGTTCTTGCGCGTGCGTGCGTTCTGCACGTCCTCGCCCGGCTTCAGGACGCCGGAGTAGATGCGCAGATAGACGCTCTTGCGCCCTTCGTCCATTGCCACCTTGAAGGCCAAGGCACACAGTGGCGCCGTATCCTCGGATGGCCGCGAAGTCTTCTCCTCGGTCCCGGGTACCACTCCTTCTACGGGTGGCACGTCGAGCGGTGACGGCAAGTAGTCGCAGACCGCATCCAGCAACGGCTGCACACCTTTATTGCGGAGCGCCGCCCCGGTGAGCACCAAAACCAGACCACATTGCAGCGTCCCTTTGCGGAGCGCCGCCTTCAATACCGCTTCCTCGATAGGCCGACCTTCCAGAAAGTCGGTGGCGATCGCATCGTCGAAATCCGCCGCCGCCTCGATCAACTTCTCGCGCGCGGCTTCCGCTTCCGCCACCAGCCCCGTAGGGATGGCTATCTCCTCGGGCTCTTCTCCTTCGTCGCCGCTGAAGGTCAATGCCTTCATACGCACCAGATCAATCACACCTTCGAATTTCTCCTCGGCGCCGATCGGTAGCTGCGCCGGAACGGGCCGGGCCCCCAGTCGGCTACGAATCTCCTCCACGGCACTGCCGAAATCGGCGCCGGCGCGATCCATCTTGTTTATGAAGGCGATGCGCGGCACCCGAAACTTGTCGGCTTGGCGCCACACCGTTTCGGATTGCGGTTCCACCCCCGAGACACCGTCGAACACCACCACGGCGCCATCCAGCACGCGCAGGCTTCGCTCGACTTCGATGGTGAAGTCGACGTGTCCCGGCGTGTCGATCAAGTGAATGTCGTGCCCGCGCCAGGCGAAACTAGTCGCCGCGGCGGTGATGGTGATGCCGCGCTCTCGCTCCTGAGGCATCCAGTCCATCTGCGCCTCACCATCGTGCACTTCGCCGATCTTGTGAATGCGTCCAGAGTGAAAGAGGAATCGCTCGCTGACGGTGGTCTTGCCCGCGTCGATGTGGGCGACGATGCCAATGTTGCGAACTCGGGTAATTTTTGCGGGGGCTGCCATTCGAAGGGAGGCGGAGTATACGTTACGAGCGTGTCCGATTTCGCCACAGAACTGGCCGTAGCGATGACCGCCGCCCGGGAAGCGGGTGTCGTCGTTTTGCGCCATTACGCCCGCGGAAACCTGGCTGTGAAGCTGAAGGAAGATCAGTCTCCAGTGACCGACGCGGACCGCGAAGCCGACGCCCTGATCGTCTCCCGCCTGCGCGCCGCCTTTCCCAACGATGCCATATTGACGGAGGAATCACCGGACGATGGCGCTCGCCTCTCCGCCCGTCGCCTCTGGATCATCGACCCATTGGACGGCACGCGCGATTTCATTTCGAGAACGGGTGACTTCTGCGTCCACATCGCCCTGGCAATCGACGGGGTCCCGATGGTCGGCGTGGTCTACCACCCACTCAGCAGCCGACTCTATGCCACCGCGCCGGGCGCAGGTGCGTTCGTTGAGGATGAGGGGGGCGAACGCACCACCCTCCACACCTCCACCGTCGCCAACACCGCATCGCTGCGGGTGGGTGTCAGTCGCGCCAACGCGACCTACAGCCTGAAAGAGATGCTGGCTGCCACGGGGCTGGGCGCGCGGGTGCGCATCATGGGCGCCTCGGTGAAGTTGATGGCGCTGGCCGCTGGCGAGCTGGACGCGGTGATCAATCTCACCGGTCTGGAAGGCGAATGGGACACCTGCGCACCCGAGGCGATCATCCGGGCGGCTGGCGGTCTGTTCACCGACGTCGATGGGCGTGCTTTGCTCTACAACCAGGCCGAAACGGTGCACCGGGGCAGCATCGCCAGCAACGGCTACTGTCATACCGCGGTGCTGGAATTGGTCCGCCCCTATATCCCCGCAGCGGCGCCGCCGACCAGCGACGACGACCCGCCCGCAGGATCTCCCGCGTGAGCGCCAGCGCGACCCCACCGGGAAAG
>JADMIO011560826.1_pt1 | contig 11130 bp, 5 predicted proteins | sample 8958161 | NCBI WGS metagenome assembly JADMIO01 (sample SAMN16585339, study PRJNA669376) | soil metagenome | isolation source: Crop rotation soil | place: USA: Cullars Rotation, Alabama | collected 2011 | reverse complement strand
AATCGGCAGCTCCCCCCGCCGCGACAGCTCGATTAAGTTCGCAAGCGTCCGGCCGCCGCCCGAAATCATCACCACAGTTTGCAGCGTCTTCACCACACCAACTTACGCCCGAACCACCGAACACGCCACCGCATCACAACAACCTCAAGTTGCCCAACTAATGAAAGAACCGCGTCAAACAAGTTGACGCGGTTCTTTGAAAGTTGCCCAGCATCTGAGAAGCGAACTATTTCTGATCGCTGATGACATTGTAGTAGCTGATGGGCGCCGTCTCCGATACGCGATCGGGCAGATCGTTCGAATACAGACAGCGTGTGCAATCCACCGTCAGCTCCGCGTGCGTCCACACGGCCGGATCGGCTGTCATATCCCCTTGAGTCATGTAGACAGAGTACACGTGATCCTTCACCGTCGCCCAATCCTCAAGCCGGACTGCGGTCGTGACAAGCTGCAAGTAATTCAGATAACTGTAAGGCTTGTCGGTACCTTCAATTCTTTCCCGAATGCCTGGGATCTGCTTAGACGGATCCGCACCGTAACTCAAAATCGGTGTGGTAATAGTAGCGCTGGCGGTTGTTAACTTGAGATTCTGCCGTGCGGCAACATCAGCCATCTGTGCCAGACTGACAAATCCGGGTGCAGTTGGCGTTTCATCATAATCCGTGTTTTTGCCAAAGGTCAGATAGGTATTGGCTGGAGCATCAGCATACGGATTCCGCATCTCACGATACGCGACCATAGCACGCGCGAGAGATGGAGACACAGTCGTGAGGTTATAAGGAGCTCGGCCGCTAGCACTCTTCCAAGCATAGTTGAGATTGAGGATACTTTGCCTATCGTCGTTTTCGTCGGCCGCGTCGGTCAGCATCTTCAAGGATGGCTGATTAGCATAGTTGCCCCCATTCGGTAGATCCATGCGGTCGCCATAGGGTCCGTCGTACCACAAGGCCTCTGTAACTGGAACGCTGTCCCAATTCAGCAGAGGCAGACCATCGAGGACCCACCAAGGCGCCGCATTCACATTAATCCGTCCACGAACGCGTGGGCCGACGAGTGTGTTTCCCGACCGCTGTACTGGTTCAACAACCGGGAGCAGCGGGAAGTAAGTCGAGTATGCCTTGTTGTACTTCGCGGCATCGAGATCGATCAGCCTTTGGCCATTGATGCCTCCGAATGTGGTCAGATCGCGGTAAACAACCAGCTCTTCAAGCGGCAGTGCGGTGAAATAATTGGTGATCAACTGGCCCCAGGGCGTATTTACGTTGGCGCCCTGAGGATCACGCCAGGCGGTCGGAATGTCTAGTGTCGCACTCACAGCCTTATATCTGTTGTCCGTCGGATCAAGATATGAACCATCCGATGTTGCTTGCTCGCTATCCCAAACCGGGAAATGCCCCAGATCCAGTTGCTGCAGATATCCCAGACCGGCATTTGCCGGAGATTTAACCGTCTTTACGGCCAACCGGGTCGAACCAGGCGGAGCACTCGCGGCTGCAAATCCTGGAGCGGATGTGCCGTTGACTGTGGCGTAACGAGTGACGAGAAGCAACGAATTCGTCGTCGGAAAAGCGGCCGTTGGAATGGTCAACGGAACGCTCGCACTTGCGTCGAGAATCTGCTTCACACGGATACCGAAATCCGCAGTTGTAGCGGCATAGGTGAGAGAGATGCTCGCAAAGGGCCTGTTGCCACCGACAACATAGAGGGAGTCTGTTCCAAGCGTAGCTGGAGTCGCAGCGCCAATAGACATTCCATTTGTTGAATCGCCGTTGTCTTGAACGCTGAACGACGTCGTTGGCGGACCGGGCTGCCCTTCAAATACCAATACAACTTGAGTTGCAGGATATTGCAGGTTGATCGTCCAGGACTGCGAGGTGTTGGGTTTCGTGGGATGGGGCGTTTCGGGCAGGGCCCGGTTGAGCACGACGGGAAAGCCCGCGATGGCTGCTGTTTTCTCGGGAAAGAAACCGACGAAGGTTGGGGCAGCTGTGCCAATAGCAGCCGAATCAACCGACAGGCCTTTGAATTCGCGGTCCACCTTATCCAATTGTGGGTCATAGGGACGCACGGTGTTCCCAGATGTGTTATAGCCGAGAAGATTGTGATGCGAGGAAGACAGAAGAGTGTCAGTTTCCAGACCGAAGTGCTTCGGATCAGCAGAATCATACATGTATTCTGAGTAGCTGGGAAACATGATCTGGCGCGACAAGGTCGTGTGCCAGTAAAGCGGCGGCCGTACCGTGGGAGAAGTAGCCGGGGGAACAGGGGCAATGATGATTTCCTTATGGCGTTGCAGGGTATAGTCGCGGATCAGCCGATCGTCCTTCACTTGAGTAGCGAGGGGTGCGGGTTGGCCATCGATCGTCACGCCAGGTCGCCGAATGTCGTAATGAATAGTACTTGATGAAACTGTGGTAGTGGGAAGGTCGACGGGATCGGTCGGACCGCCAGTCGTGTTAGTGGGGTCGTCTACATACTTGTTTTCACCCAGCTTGTCGCCGGCCATTGCCATTCTCGGCCGAGCCCAGGTGAGTGGTCGAGCGCTCAGCATGTCTTCAGGCTTGGGTTCCTTCGTGACGTCTTGATCCAGGCCTGCCGGCTGTATGATGTCCACGACAACATTCGCGCCGGTTTTTACCTGTCGTGTGATGACCAGCACCGCTGGCGGCGTAGCATTGTTCCAGGTTGAGCTCACTTCCAGCACATCATTCCGAATCAACGTGATGGGTTGACCGGAAGCAAAGAGCAGCGCAGATCGTTCGATCACATTTGCCGGCTGATCCGCGGGACTGGCTGGTGCGACAGCATTCACGGGAATGACCGTATTCGTTAACCAGACTGGGCCAGTGGAGTATCTATTGGCGACGACTGCATAGTTGTATGGAGGGAGCCAGAGGTCTGAGCCCTGACCAATTGGAACCAGGTTCGTACCACTGGCAATGCTATAGTCAGCGAGATTTAGCGGGACATCGTACGGGTTATACAACTCGACAGCATAAATTGATTCATTATTGTAAAGCACGAATTCCGCGTCGCTCAGATCCGCCTTGTATTCATTCCAGACGTATTGCCCGTTTGCATCCTTCTTGAGGATGCCCGAACCCGGAGCGGGATCCTCCTGCGGCCGCTGAATGATGCGGCAATAGGCTTCAGTGATATATGGGTGTCGTTCCACGCCTGTGACATCAAGTTTAAGGGGTGGAACTGGACCGGCGGCCGGTAAAAGTTCCCACGTAAAGCGAGTAGGAAGATCCTCTTTGGAGAGAAACGTTCCGGTTTTGGGATCCACGGCGGGCCCAACGTCAGCGAAATCAACCGTGTTGACTGCCAATTGTGCGGCGGCCGTGAGCTGATCCTGCAAATAGCTTCGCTGTGTTGCGTCATTTGGATCAAGTTTGTAGTCGCTGAAAGGCTGCGATGTATGCTGCATCAACGCAAAGTAATAAGCGGTCAGTTGGATCAGGCGTCGCACAGAAGGCTGTGCCAACTGGTACTCCTTCGGCGATGCGCCGCCGACAAAGTACGTTTCCGTCAGCACGTCTCGCAGACTGAATTGCGTTCGAACGCCTGGGTTGTTGAAAAACAAATCGGTACCGCGTGGAAAAATCGGGGTGATCAACGGGTTAGCCGCCGAAGAGTCATATTCGGGCAAACGTCCATACTGCAACGACATCACCAGATTGGTGAAAGCCGCCCATGATGCATTTGGCGCGGCGGCCGGCGAGATGTAATCGAGCAATGTCGCGTTGCTGTTGGGATCCTTGATAGTGTCCAGCCGTTTCTCGTCCCGACGCGGACGCAGGATGTCGTCGTTGCTCACGGTCGTGAGCAGATGACGGCGGTCGTAATTATCAGTGTCTTTGTCGTAAGCCGGATCGGTCCGGGCGAGGGTTGGCAGCGCGTGCGCCTTCCACCAGTCCTGCTCGGTATACCCATTCCTTTTTTCTTGCGATGTCGTTACCTGCTCATAGTGCGGCGCCCAGCCGTTGGCGGCCGTGTACGGCGTGTTGCCTTCGAAGCCCATTGTGTACTTGAGGGCGGAGCGCAGGTCGAGCGTATCGAATGTGGCGGGACTGGCGTTGTCGGGCAGGCCGCCGCGCCGGCGAAGACGCGGCTCATCTTCCGAGGGGGTGACGCGGAATTTGTAGCGACCAGCAGTCGTCGTCGGGTCGAATGCATCACGGAGATCAGCCCAAGTGTTGAAGTTATAATTGGCCAGATCCTTGGGATGGATCACTTGGACCAGCAGGGCCGGATGCGTCAGCGGATCGAGCAATACCTTTCCGCCATTAGAAACGATTCGTAGACTCTTCTTGAACTCGCCATCGATCAGGGGTGATTCGATCGTGCCATCGCCGTCTGTATCGCGTCCCGAATCAGGCACGCCATCGCCATCTGCATCGAGACCCGGCTGCAAGAAACTATTGAACAAAAACGAACGCCACATTGCAGGGGGGGGCGAGGAGCCTGGAAGCGCGAATAGCTGGTCCGAGGCCAGGGAAGCATAGCGATAGATGCCGCCTGCGTCATCGAGATACGGCTCGTTACTGGAGATTAGTAAGCTGCCGCCGCGCAGGCGGTTTTGAACGCGAGTTAGCTTTTGGGCGGCGCTGAGAGCACTATCGCTCTTCGTGATGTCCGGGTCCGGCAGATAGCCGCCAAAAGAAGCGTATTTTTCGCCGATGTACGAGTCGCCGTTAGTGAGAACACCCGTCGTGTTCCAGCCCGCGTTGTAGGGCTCGCCATCGTTGCCCACATACTTCTTGCGGAGGGACAGCAGTACGGAATCCAGCAGCGAATCGGTATTATCCCCACGGAGCTTGGCGTCGAGTTTCTGCTGGACCGTCTGCTTCTCGAAGCGTGAGACGACCAGAAGCGTCGAGCCCACGATGAACAGCATCGCGAGCACGCCGATGACCATCACGAGGACGGTCGCGCGGCGGTGAGTCTTCTGCGGCGGGGAGTTCACCAACATGCCCATCTCCATTGGGAAAGCACAGGTCAGAGCCCGGCATCCGCGGGCCATAACTTCTGACCCCGAACCCCGATCCCTGACCTTGTCATGGACGTCCTGTCTGTTCATTCAAGAGGTCAGGGGTCAGTCGTCAGAGGTCAGCGACGGAACCCATCTCATCGCTGTCTTCAAACTTGCACCGGGATGAACCCGGCGGCTCACACCGTTGCTGTTCCCTGATCCCTGTTCCCTTTCCTGACCTCTGATCCCTGACGACTGACCTCTGTTCTTCTCACTGGAACGTATGCACGATCACTTGCTCGATCGGTTCTTCGAGCGTCGTGCCAGGTCCCCATGCTCGGATCGTGATCCGCAGGGCTCGCGGCCAGCGGATCGGATCGGTCCGGTTCCGCGGATCGTTGGGGTCGCTGTAATTCTTCGGGCTCACCGAGAGTCGGGACCAGACCATCTGCTGGCCATTGGGCACCCGCTGCCAGCGAATCGGGGCCTGTGTCTCGGCCCGCCAGTTACCGGACCCGTCGTTGACGAGCTGAACCTCTGCGGGGTCGTCATACGTGTATTCCACCATGAAGTCGCTGCAATTGGGCATGAAGTACGCGCCCATGTGCTTGGCCGCCCCGGCCGGCGCGGCCGGATCAAGCAGCGTGCGGCGATTGAGCGGATTGCTCGCACTCGGATCGGGGTGCTGGATGCGGTTGGGATAAGTCAGCCAGAAGAGATCCGGAACAAAGGGTTTCCCAGTGGACGGATCGGGAGCGGCGACAGCCGGCACAAGTGCGATTGTCTGTGGTGTGCCAGCGATGATTTCGGTTCTTTGCCACTGCGCGCCGTTATGAACCCACCAGTGGTCCTGCGTGAACAGATACCACGTCACCGTATTGGACTTGTCAGTTTCCCAGCGATACCAGTACGTGTTCACACCGTCGGGGCTGTAACGGAAGATGTGATTTCCATAATGCGCCGGATTAGTGGAACTCGCAGCATCAAGCGCCGGCGTCACGTGTAGTCCCTGCCCAACTTGCCCCAGTATACTCGGGTTGGCGGTGCCAGAGGGGTCAAAGAGTTGGGCGGGATTCGAGTATTGGTATTGAAAAACGTCGGCGTTGCCATCCAACAAATCAAGGCCATTGAGTGGTAACGGTATTGAAAGACTCGTCAGCGTTGGATACATGCCCTCGGGACAATTGCCGGTGCGCGTCTGTTGAGGGAAGCGCAAGATGCGACGGGCCAGATGCCATGTGCTCGCGGGTATGTCAGACTGAGCCCACACTCCAATTGGGTTTGGGTTACCGCCGTCGTTAAGCACCGGTAGATCACTACTCTCGATGCGCTTCGTACGAATCACAAGACTCGGTTGATACTGACCTGTTTTCCCCGAGATCTCATCGAGTTGCATGATGTCCGCGTGGCCGTAGGTGACCATTGCCGTCGGATCGAGCGGAATGTCGAGACCGCCGTTCACAAGCCTCGCTCCGTCCTGCGTGAAGACATACGGCTGAAGGTCCCGATCCGTCGTGAACATCAGCACGTCGGCGCGGTGAATATCGGAGAAGCGGTCGGGATCAGTCGCCGCAGCTTGATTGGGGTCTTTCGGGCTCAGGCCGTTATTGTGCGCGGCGTCAATGATCGGCCCTTGCTGATCCTTTGGCGAAGCGAAAGCGGCCACCTCAACACCGGCGATGGCCAGGATCGCGTGGGCGTTGTTGTCATCACCGGGGTGGCAGCTCTCGAGATCGCGCTTAATCTGGCTCAGCGAAGCGCCGGCCTGTCGATAGACGGCGGCCATAGCCTGCGCTTTGCTGCTCGACTTGCTGGCCGTATGGAAGATCGCGCCAACCATCGCCATGATCGCCAGCAGGATTGCGACGGCCACCATCAGCTCGATCAGCGTGAAAGCTCGCAGGCGTGTGGAGGGAACAGGGAACAGGCCAAAGGCTCGCCGTGGCGAGGAACAGGCCAAAGGCTCGCCGTGGCGAGAAACAGGCGAATTGCTGTTTCGACCTTTCGACCTTTCGACTTTTGGATTTCCAAACATCATGGCAACGTCACCTCGCGCTCGAACGCGCTAATGACGGGTGAACGTGCTGCTAGATCAAACGTGCTTGCCCCGGTTCGCAAAACCGCAGGGGGAAAAACCCAGGCGTAAATCTGCTGTCCGTCCGCGATGGGATCATTCATGATTTGTTCAGGAAGATTATCAACCTGAATGTCAGCCGGGGTTTGACTCTCAGGCGCTACCCCAAGTTGGTTTTGATCAAAGGAGGAAGCCACGACGCTGATAACACGTCCCACCAAAGGACCTCTCGCGATCACAAATGCCGAACCTGCAGGAATGAGTCGAGCGACATCGGTTGTGCAGAGCAGATGATTCCCTCTTGATTCGAAAAAGTTGGTGCCATCGGTCAGCATCTTCCAACTGGTTGGAAGGGGTTTGCCCGGAGGCAGGCCGAATGCCACCAGCCAAGGTCTTGGAAACAACCCGTCCTGCAAATCGGGAAGAGTCGTGGAAGTTCGATCAGCGTCAGGAGCGGCAAGAGGTGTATAAAGGCTCTTCGTGGGATCGTCGTCCGTAACTAAGAAAGCAGCGGCCTGGAGATCGTATGGGCGATAGTCAACTTTCCCGCGTTGATCTCGCTGATAGGCATAATTCGATGTGAGATCGCCGCGACTCGTGACGACAATCGTGACGCCATAATGGCGAGGCTGGGATTTTCTGTAGTGAATAGCCGTCCAACTGATTCGGCGCTGAGAGACTTCCATTGCTAATCCGCGTTCGAGTGTCCATCGCGCCGCCAGAGCGTAGTTTGATGAAAGAGTTTGAGCGCGAGCCAGGTCGGTGGCCGATATCCCCCACCGGTCAATGTTCTGCGTTTGGTTGAGATCGAGATTAATCGGCGGGTAGAGCTGTTCGAGTAAATGAATACGGCCGCCAGCGCGTCCGCCCGGATTTCCATCCGGAATGGAACCTAGTGAGGCACCTGCAGAATCGAATCTTTGCCTGCGGAAGCGTTCGATAAACGGCGGGAATTCCGTCTGCAAGAAAGGTCGCGCCGGATTTTTGTCCGCTGTCCGCACATCCCACTCACTCTGTGATCCATGAAGGACGTTAGCTACGATGTTTTCTCCGCGAAGAATGTACGAAACATCGGTAACAAAGCTCGAGACATCGATAGTACCGCTGGGGCGCGTGGGGTCAGGTGAAGGAGGGTCGCTGTCCCATGCACTCACCTCGGTAAACGCTTCAGATCGCTGTAAGAAACCATCTCGGGCGCTGCCGTTAGTGAACGCGCCCTTTAGATTCGGCAGGGTAGTCACCTTATCAGCAGCAACAAAAATGTCTGTGGCCGGATACACAGATGGAACAGTAAAACTCGTACTAGCATCTAAGTCATTCGCCTGGATATTCGCGTCGGTCTCAATGGAATACAGGTTGGGATCCAATGGCGAGGCGCCGGTTTTCAAAAGCAACAGAACCGGGTCATTCGCTAGTATTGTGGAACGCGGAAAGAAGACAAGCTCGGTGTTTGTTGGCCCTGGCCATGGTGTCGGAATCGGCGGGTAGGGGAGCCTGACAACATTTGTCAGTTCGTCGTGAGCGGTTGGCACTTTCAATTGGAGAATCTGAATCGCGGCCTCTGCAGCCGCCAGAGAAACTGATTTCTCCACCGTCTGTCGCGTCATATCGAGGCCGACGGGGAAGACGGTGGCGAGCATGACCAGGCCGATACCCAGGATCATGATGGCGATCATCAGTTCAATCATCGAAAAGCCAAAACGCCAAAAGCCAAAAGCCGAAATAGAGCTCACGCGCGGCCGCATTGCTTCCCGGCTGAATGCTGACAGCTGAAAGCTGACAGCTTCTGTATTTTGGCTTTTGAGTTTTTGGCTTTTGGCTTTCACTGCCTTCCCTCCACCACTTCGCCGATGGAGCGGCTGATGTAGACGGGCGTGGACTTCATCAGGAAACCGCGGCGCGTCTGGTCGTTGTTCATGTCTGACTTGCCGTTGTCTGTTGTGGGCAGATCGAGGAATCGGGCACGGTCGTAGACCAGCACACCCCGTGCAGACTTGTCCGGAAAATCGACAAGCGGGTAAACCAGCGGCGGGCCGGGCGGATTGGGGATCGATGTATCAGGTTTCGTGTCGACTTGAGGCTGCAAACGGTCGCGATACCAATACCGCGTTTTGATATCAGAGGCCGGACTGGTCTCCAACTGCCGCAGACCGCCAAAGCGATCGAACACAATGCAGAAGGTGTCCATGCGGTTGATCTCAATGCCCGGAGTTCCGTTGGTATAGTTTGGCACCGACTTGGGTTGATACCGGAGCTTGGTGAGCTGGTCGGTAAAATCCCAACGCAGTCTGGTTGGGTCGGCAGGGTCCATTTCGGGATTGCCGTTTGCATCGGTATCGATGCACTCGATGGGTGCCACCCAGGCGCTGCTCGGCAAAGACACCGGACGGCTATCAGGAAGGTCTTCGAACGCCGGTGTGAAAGGCTCATCGCCTGGGGCTACCGCATTCTTCACCACAGGCTGGGAAGAGAATCGGACAAGGCGCGCTTGCTGGAAGGACAGGGGCGTCGGCTTGTCGCTGGCATTGTTCAGGTCGAGAATGCCCTGATACGACTGGCCGCTGTTTTTAAAGCTCTTGATCGTGTACGCGCGGGAGATACGGATTCCCACCGGGCTGCCGTTCGCCTCGGCCGCGACCTGTGCCGTGGCCGCGAGACCTCTCAGCGTATTGATCACCTGGGACTTCTCATTGGAGCGCAGCAGAGGCCCAATTGCGGGTATCGTGATCGCGACCAGCAGCACGATGATGCCCACCACCACCATCAACTCGATGAGCGTGAATGCCGGACGAACCGTCCTTGGAATTTGCGAAGAAGCGCGCATTAATCCCCCGAGACAATCACATCGTCCCCGCTCTGTTCCTGGGGGATAAACATTGTCGGAACACCATTGCTGTCTGTGGTAAATGTTTCGTCGGCCCCCATGGACCGTAATTCCCACTTCCAGCTTGGTGATTGCAGGCTGCCGACGCGTTCGACCTGATAGCGGATCGGCTTGCCCCATGCGTCACGAATCTCGGTCAGATCAACATGCTGGCCGTTGTCCTCGTCCGCTTGAGTCGGATTTGTGTTGGGCTTAATGCCAAGAATTACTTTGTCCGGGCAGCTGCCCGTCGAGCATTGATCGTTATTCGTCAGGATTTGGACAGGAAGTTTCGTCAGCACCGTTTGGCACTCAGGACACAGCCTCGACAAGTACAGGTAAAGTGTTTCACTCGAACGACCGTCCTCATTGACGGTCATCCCACCCGGCAGTGGATCGTCGGGCTGCCAAGTGCCGTTTATCTTCCGTTGCACGCCACGCAGTTGGCCAACAAGCAAATCATTTTCAACATGGACGGGATTGAATCGATTGTGTCCCTCATCGGCCTTGTCCGGCTGATCCCCCGTGATGGGTTCCCCCGGATCCCAAAAACCATTTTTGTTGAGATCCTGAGTGGTCGGGTCCCAACTTTCCTGAGGCGGGCTTGTGGTCGCAGGATGGAAGATAAAATGATCGGGAGGGAGAAACCCGAAGTAAGGAAATCCCCTCGCCGTATTCTTATATTTGTCACCAAGCGGCTTTTTGCTCTCAAATGTTTGGATCGCCGTTTTAAGAACCTCCATATTCGCCGTCGTGTTGTTTTTCTTCTGTTTCGTCAAGATGGCGAGAGTTGAGGGAATCACAATCGCCAGAAGCAGGCCGATGATGCCTACCACGACCATCAGCTCCAGCAGGGTGAAGGCGCGGCCGGGAATGGGGCGGACGCGGCGGTTGAAATAGCGTGTTTGTCTCACGGCATGGGTATCCTTTATGCCCCCAGGTGTCGGGACAATATAGCGACGCAACCTCTTCCCTTACAAGCGGTTGGATGAAGACGGCAGATCGTCTGACGGGCTGTCAACTCAGTGAGGTCCGAGGCTTCCTTCCGGCCATTCTTCTGCGAGGATCATCGGGACATTCTGGGAGGTTGCTGGCCGTTTGGCCTTCACCCTGATCCGGCAATAAAGGGCTCTGGTTTCCGGGCAGGCCAGGAATACGGTAAGCCGGATGCAGGACAAGCATACGGAAGGTCCGATGCCGGAGCGCCGAAGTCGGGCG
>JADMIO011006462.1_pt1 | contig 11130 bp, 9 predicted proteins | sample 8958161 | NCBI WGS metagenome assembly JADMIO01 (sample SAMN16585339, study PRJNA669376) | soil metagenome | isolation source: Crop rotation soil | place: USA: Cullars Rotation, Alabama | collected 2011 | reverse complement strand
CCACCCGCCGCACCGGCGGCCACCCGGCGAAGCGCACCTTCCAGGCGCTGCGCATCGAGGTCAACGACGAGCTCGGCGTCCTGCGCCGCGCCATCCCGGCCGCGCTCGACGCGCTCGCCGTCGGCGGTCGCATCGTCGTCATGAGCTACCAGTCGCTCGAGGACAAGATCGTGAAGGCCGAGCTCGTCGCACGCTCCACCAGCGACGTGCCCGTCGACCTGCCGTTCATCCCGGAGGGCACGCAGCCCGAGCTCTCGCTGCTCGTCCGCGGCGCGGAGCAGGCCTCCGAGGCCGAGATCGCTGCCAACCCCCGCGCCCAGTCCGTCCGGCTCCGCGCCGCCGAGAAGGTGCGTGCCGCATGAGCACTCCCGCCCGCGTGATGCCGCTCCGCTCCCCGCTCGCCGCGCCCGAGCCGAAGCGCACCAACCCGCTCCGCCTCGTCCCGCCCCGGCGCTCCTCGGCGTCCAAGGCGCCGTTCGTCGTGGTGCTGGTCGGCCTGCTCGTCGGCGGCCTGCTCGGGCTGCTGGCGCTCAACACCCTCGTCGCGCAGCAGTCCTTCGCCATCCACGACCTCGCGCTGAAGGACAAGCAGCTCGCGCAGCAGGAGCAGGACCTGGCCCGCCAGGTGCAGGGGCTGCAGACGCCCGCCTCCCTGGCGGCCCGCGCCACCGCCCTCAAGATGGTCCCGAGCGGACCGCCCGCGTTCCTCCAGCTGTCCGACGGCAAGGTCCTCGGCACGGCGACCGCAGGCGCCGCCCCCGTCGTACCCAAGCCGGCGACCGCCTCGACGACGTGGACAGCGCCCAAGCCGGGGACCACGAACCCGGCCACCGCCAAGCCCGCGGCCACCAAGCCAGCCGGTACGAAGCCCGCAGGCACCAAGCCCGCCGGCACCAAGCCCACGACCCGCAAGCCCGCGACGACGCCGACCACGGGAGCGCACCGGTGACCCCTCCGCAGAACCGCCGTCCCGCCGCGCGTCCTGCCAGTGGTCGACCCGTCCGCCAGCCCGCCCGCCCCGCACCCGCCCGCGCTGCGAGGCCGGCTGCGCGACCCGCTGCCCGCAAGCCCGCCGCCAAGCGCCCCGCGACGCGCAAGCCGGTTGCCCGCAAGAAGGTCGTGCGCCGCCCCCTGGGGCGGCCGGGCGTCCGGCTGCGCAGCGGCCTCGTCGTCATCGGCGCCGTCGTCCTCATGCTCGCCGGCCGGCTCGTGCAGCTGCAGGGCCTGCAGCCGCAGGCGTACGCCGACCGCGGCGTCAACCAGACCCAGAAGGTGACGATCCCTGCCCTGCGCGGCTCGGTGCTGGACCGCAACGGCAACCCGCTCGCCGTGTCCCAGCTGGCGAAGACGATCTACGGCGAGCCCGCCAACATCGGCAAGGGCATCTGCCAGCCCGCGGCGAAGACCGCCTGCACCCCGCGCGACATCGCAGCCCAGGTCGCACCGCTGCTGGGCCTGGCCGTCTCCGACGTCGAGGCCAAGCTGTCGGCGAAGAAGGCCGGCACCGGCACGCTGCGCCCCTACGTCGTGCTCAAGCGCGGCGTCACCGTGGAGCTCGCCCAGCAGGTCATGAAGCTCAACCTCCCCGGCATCGGGCAGGAGAGCACGACGGTGCGCAGCCACCCGGCGAACGGGCTCGCGGCCGCCGTCCTCGGCTACACCAGCATGGACGGCGTCGGCCAGGCCGGCGTCGAGCGCTCGCTCGACAAGGTCCTGTCCGGCACGGCGGGCTACACGCTGTCCCGCCGCGACGCCTACGGCCGCGTCATCCCGACGGGCGACGACAGCCACGTCGACGCGGTCAACGGCCGCGACGTCGAGCTCACCCTCGACCAGGACCTCCAGTGGTACGCCCAGGACCTCATCGCCAAGCAGGTGCAGGCGACCGAGGCCCGCAACGGCACGATCGTCGTGATGGACGTGCACACCGGCGAGGTGCTGGCCTTCGCGTCGGCTCCGACGTTCGACCCCGACCACGTGCGAGCGGGCGACGCGGTGGCGATGAACGGCCTCCCCGGCATCGCCCAGGTCTACGAGCCCGGCTCGGTCAACAAGGTCATCACCGCGGCCGCGGCCCTCCAGCGGGGCATCGTCACGCCGAGCACCGTCATCGACGTCCCGAGCAGCTACCGGGTGAGCAACAAGGTCCTGCACGACGCCGAGAAGCACGGCCTCGAGCGGCTCACGTTCACGGGCGTCCTCGCCAAGTCGAGCAACATCGGCACCGTCAAGGTCGCGCAGCAGGTCGGGCCGCAGGGCCTGTACGACACGATGAAGGCCTTCGGCTTCGGCGCGAAGTCCGGCATCGGCCTCCCTGCCGACTCCAAGGGCCTGCTGCCGAAGCCGGCCCACTGGTCGGGCACCTCGATCGCCAACATCCCCATCGGACAGGGCGTCTCGACGACCGTCCTGCAGGTCGCCTCGGTCTACGCGACCATCGCGAACAACGGCGTCCGCGTGCAGCCGAAGATCGTCAAGGCCGAGCAGGACCCGGCCGGCCGCACGGTCGCCACGCCCGCCTCGCCCCAGCGCCGGGTGATCTCCACGCAGGTCGCGACCACCATCCGCGAGATGCTCGAGTCGGCCGTCGGCCCGGAGGGCACGGCTCCGCTGGCGGCGGTCGCCGGCTACCGGGTGTCGGGCAAGACGGGTACGGCGCAGCGCGTCGCCACCGACGGCCCGCGCGCCGGTCACTACGACGGCACCTACACCTCGTCGTTCGTCGGGATGGCGCCTGCCGACGCCCCGCGGTTCGTCGTCGCGGTCGTCCTGCAGGGCACCGGCAAGAAGGGCTACTTCGGCGGACAGGTCGCTGCACCGCTCTTCAGCAAGGTCATGGGCTTCGCGCTCCGCTCGTACCAGGTCCCGCCGACGGGCACGAAGCCGCCGCACTTCGAGCTCGTCGCCCCCTAGCCTGGCCTCGTGCTCCGCCCGTCGAACCCGACGCCGCGCCCGCTGTCCGAGGTGCTCGGCGAGGTCGCGGGTCTCCGCGTCGCCGGTGACCTGACCGGCGTCACCGTCACCGGCTGCACGCACGACTCCCGCGCGGTCCAGCCCGGAGACCTCTACGCGGCACTGCCGGGCGCCCACGTCCACGGCGCCGACTTCGCCGAGGCCGCCGTGGCAGCCGGCGCCGTCGCGGTCCTCACGGACTCGGCGGGCGCCGACCGCGTCCACGGCGTGCCGGTGCTCGTGGCCGAGGCCCCCAGGTCGGTGCTGGGCGCGATCGCGTCCTGGGTGCACGGCCACCCGTCCCGCGCGCTGATGGTCCTCGGCGTGACGGGCACCAACGGCAAGACGACGACAGCGTTCCTGCTCGAGGCCGGCCTGCGCGCGGGTGGTCACCGCACCGGGCTGCTCGGCACTGTGCTCACCCGGATCGGCGACGAGACCGTGCCCAGCGTCCGCACGACCCCGGAGTCGACCGACCTGCACGCGCTGTTCGCCGCGATGATCGAGCGGGGCGTCACCGCCGTCGCGATGGAGGTCAGCTCCCACGCGCTGTCGTTCGGACGGGTCGACGGCGTGCGGTTCGACGTGGCTGCCTTCACGAACCTCTCGCAGGACCACCTGGACTTCCACGCCGACATGGAGGACTACTTCCGCGCCAAGGCGTCGCTGTTCACGCCGGAGCGCAGCGACAAGGGCGTCGTGAACGGCGACGACCCGTGGGGCGCGCGGCTGCTCGCGGAGCCGCAGATCCCGCTCGTCCCGGTGTGGCCGGTGACCGACGTCGACCTGCGGACCGACGGCAGCAGCTTCCGGGTCGGAGGCGTCGAGGCGTCGGTGCAGCTGCCCGGGGCGTTCAACGTCACCAACGCCGCCGGCGCCATCGTCACCCTCGTCGAGGCGGGGATCGGGGTCGAGCAGGCGGTCGCGGGCGTCGCCGGGTGCCCCGGGGTCCCGGGCCGGATGGAGCGCGTCGACGCCGGCCAGCCGTTCACGGCCCTCGTCGACTACGCCCACACGCCCGACGCCGTGGTCACGCTCCTGCGGTCCGTCCGGGCCGTCACGACGGGGCGGGTCATCGTCGTGCTCGGCTGCGGAGGCGACCGGGACCGCAGCAAACGGCCGCTCATGGGACGGGCCGCCGTCGAGGGCGCCGACGTCGCGATCCTCACCAGCGACAACCCGCGCTCGGAGGACCCGCTGGCCATCCTCGCGGACATGGACCAGCCGGACGCGCTGCACGAGGTCGACCGCCGGAAGGCGATCGCCCTTGCCGTCTCGATGGCCGGGCCGGGGGACACGGTCGTGGTCGCCGGCAAGGGCCACGAGAGCGGGCAGGACATCGGGGGAGTCGTCACGCCGTTCGACGACCACGAGGTGCTCCGAGAGGTGCTCTCCTCATGATCGTCGTCGACCCGGCCGAGGTGCGCGAGGGCCTGCGCGACCTCGCCGTCGCGAGCGAGGGCAAGACCCGCCGGACCGTCGCCGTCCTGGGGAACCTGCCCGGCGAGCGCGACGAGCTGATGGACCTCGGACGTTTCCTCGTGCGTCTCGACATCAGCGTGCTCGTCGTCGTGGGCGACGCCGGTCCGGTCCACGCGGGGGCCGTCCTCGAGGGCTCGTGGGGCGAGGAGTCGCGACACGTCGCAACTGAGGAGGACGCGGTCGCACTGTTGAGGGCCGAGCTTCGGGACCATGACGTCGTGCTCGTGTCCGGTCTTCCCTCAGTCGCCCGTGCCCTCGGCGCTGCCTCGTGATCTCCGTCCTCACCGCGGCGATCACCGCGCTGGTGCTCAGCCTCATCGGCACCCCTGCCGTCGTGCGGTTCTTCCGCCGTCAGGGCTACGGCCAGGAGATCCGCGAGGACGGCCCCGCGAGCCACGCCACCAAGCGCGGCACCCCGACGATGGGCGGCACGGTCATCCTGCTGGCGACCTTCGCCGGCTACGTCGTCGCGCACGTCATCGCGCTGCGCAACCCCGGGCGCGGCCCGACGGCCAGCGGGCTGCTGGTGCTGGGCCTCATGGGCTCGCTCGGCCTGGTCGGCTTCCTCGACGACTTCATCAAGATCCGCAAGCAGCGCTCGCTCGGGCTCACGGCGCTGGCCAAGTTCGGCGGCCAGCTCATCACGGGCGTCGGCTTCGCCGTGCTCGCCCTGCAGTTCAAGAACCACACGACCAACCTGACCCCCGCCTCGACGCACCTGTCGTTCGTGCGCGACTACAAGGGCTGGACCCTCGGGACCGTCGGCTTCCTCGTCTTCGCCTACCTCGTCATCACGGCGACCTCCAACGCGGTCAACCTCACCGACGGCCTCGACGGCCTTGCCTCCGGCTCGATGGTGATGGTGCTCGCGAGCTACGTGATCATCGCGTTCTGGCAGTTCGGCAACGCCTGCACGGCCAAGGTCCCGAGCGCCGGCTGCTACGACGTGCGCGACCCGCTCGACCTCGCCCTGGTCGCGGCCGCCGCGATGGGCGCCTGCTTCGGCTTCCTCTGGTGGAACGCCTCGCCGGCGAAGATCTTCATGGGCGACACCGGCTCGCTGTCCCTGGGCGGTCTGCTCGCCGGACTCGCGATCACCACCCGCACCGAGCTGCTGCTCGTCGTCCTCGGTGGACTGTTCGTGATCGAGACGCTGTCGGTCGTCATCCAGATCGGCTTCTTCAAGGTGACCCGCAAGCGGGTCTTCAACATGGCGCCGATCCACCACCACTTCGAGCTCGCGGGCTGGGCCGAGAACACCGTCATCGTGCGGTTCTGGATCATCTGCGGCCTCGCGGTCGCCTTCGCCCTCGGCCTGTTCTACGCCGAGTTCCTGTCGAACGGCCCGCTGGGTTGACGAGGGACCGCTGATGGAATGGCAGGGGCTACCGGTCACCGTCGCAGGCGCGGGGGTGAGCGGTACGGCGGCAGCGCGCGTCCTCCGGGACCTGGGCGCCCGCGTGACGGTCGTGGACGACCGGGCCGGGGACCTCGACGAGTTCCCGGTGCAGCGCTCGCTGCCCGACGAGCTCGGGCTGGTCGTCACCTCACCCGGCTTCAGGCCGACGGTGCCGATGCTCGTCGAGGCCGCGTCGCGCGGGGTCGAGGTCATCGGCGAGGTCGAGCTGGCGTGGCGGCTGTCGCAGGGGCTTCGCGGTGAGAGCGCTGCGCCGTGGCTGGCGCTGACCGGCACGAACGGCAAGACGACGACCGTGAAGATGCTCGAGTCGGTCCTGCGCGCCGCAGGTCACCGCACGGTCTCCGCGGGCAACGTCGGGCTCCCGCTGCTGGAGGCGGTGCTCGACGACTACGACGTGCTGGCCGTCGAGCTCTCCAGCTTCCAGCTGCACTGGTCCTCGACGGTGCGGCCCCACACCGGCGCGATCCTCAACCTCGCCGACGACCACACCGACTGGCACGGCTCGTTCGACGAGTACGCCCGGGCCAAGGCCCGGATCTTCGCCGCGGGCACCTCGATCGCCAACGCCGACGACCCGGTCGTGCGCGGCCTGCTCGGCCAGGCACGTGAGGCGAAGGTCGAGTTCACGCTGCAGTCGCCGAAGCCCGGCCAGGTCGGCGTCGTCGAGCACCTGCTCGTCGACCGCGCGTTCGCCGACGTCCCCGGGGAGGCGACAGCCCTCGCCGACCTCGACGACATCACCGTGCCCGGCGACCACAACGTCGCGAACGCCCTCGCCGCCGCGGCGATGGCCCGGTCCTTCGGCGTCCCGGCCGAGGCGGTCGCCGAGGGCCTGCGCGCTTTCGTGCCCGACCCGCACCGCAACGCCCTCGTGACCACCGTCGACGGCGTCGCCTGGGTCGACGACAGCAAGGCGACCAACCCGCACGCGGCCGCCGCGAGCCTGGCCGCCTACCCCTCGATCGTGTGGGTCGCAGGCGGTCTGCTCAAGGGCGCCGACGTCGACGACCTGGTCCGCCAGGCCGCCCCTCGGCTGAAGGCCGTGGTGCTGCTCGGGACAGACCGGGCTGTCCTCCGGGAGGCTCTCGAGCGACACGCGCCCGATGTCCCCGTCGTCGAGGTCTCCCGCCTCGACACTGGGGCGATGCAAGAGGTCGTGGCAGCGGCCCGGTCGCTGGCGCGTCCGGGCGACACCGTGCTGCTCGCGCCCGCTGCCGCCTCGATGGACTGCTTCACCGACTACAAGCAGCGCGGCGACCTGTTCGCCCAGCTCGCCAGCCAGGGCACGGCGGGCAGCGCGTGACGACCGTCCCCCACGTCCGGGTCCGTGAGAAGGCCGGCGAGAAGCGAGGCGAGGCCGCGGCCGCTGCGCGCCCGTCCGTGCTGCAGGGCCCGCTGGCCTCCTACTACCTCGTACTGGTCAGCACCGGCCTGCTGCTCGCCATCGGCTTCGTCATGGTGCTGTCGGCGTCGAGCGTGCGCGCCTACTCGACCTACGGCTCGGTCTTCGCCATCGCGGTGAAGCAGGGCATCTTCATCGGCATCGGTCTGCCCGCCATGTGGCTCGGCTCGCGCATCCCGGTCCGCGTCTACCGCAAGTTCGGCCTGCCGCTGCTGCTCGCCGCGCTCTTCCTGCTGGTCGCCGTGCTCGTCCCGGGCATCGGGCGCAACGTCGACGGCGCGCGCCGCTGGATCCCGCTGCCGATGGGCTTCAACCTGCAGCCCTCCGAGATCGCCAAGCTCGGGCTGTCCCTGTGGGGCGCCGACGTGCTGGTGCGCAAGAAGAAGCTGCTCGGCGAGTGGAAGCACCTGGTCATCCCGCTCGTGCCGGCCGTCGCCCTCGTCGCCGGCCTGGTCATGCTCGAGCCGGACATGGGCACCACGATCGTGGTGTCGGCGATCCTCATGGCGCTGCTCTGGGTCGTCGGCGCACCGGGTCGGGTCTTCGCCGTGATGCTCACGTCGGCGCTAACCCTCGGTGCGCTCATGGCCGTCGCCGAGCCCTACCGCCTCCGGCGGCTGACCTCCTTCGCCGACCCGTGCTCGGAGACGCAGCGCCTCGACCACGGCTTCCAGGCCTGCCAGGGCCTCACCGCCCTGCACAGCGGTGGCGTCTTCGGCCTCGGCCTCGGCGCCTCCCGCGAGAAGTGGGCCGGCGGCCTGCCCAACCCCTACACCGACTACGTCTTCGCGATCATCGGCGAGGAGCTCGGCCTGCTGGGCACCCTCACCGTGCTGCTGCTGTTCGCGACCCTGACCTTCGCGGGCATCCGCATCGCCAAGCGCACCAACGACCCCTTCGTCCGCCTCGCCGCCACGGGCATCACGGTGTGGATCGCGGTGCAGGCGCTCGTCAACATGGCCACGGTGGCCGGGCTCGTGCCGATCACCGGCATCCCGCTGCCGCTCATCTCCTTCGGCGGGTCCGCCCTGATCCTCACGCTGTTCGGCCTCGGCATGCTGCTCGCGTTCGCCCGCACGGAGCCCGGCGCCCAGAAGGCGCTCGCGCAGCGCAAGGGCGTCGTCCGCTCCCGCTTCGTCCGGACGCGGATCTCCGTGCCGCAGCAGCGGAAGTCCTCCGGCAAGGGCCCGGGCAAGGCGGCGAAGAGCTCTCCCAAGGGCAAGCCGTCCACCGCTCGCCGCCCGGCGACCCGCAGGCGGTGACGGTGCACGTCGTCCTCGCCGGCGGCGGCTCTGCGGGCCACGTGTCCCCGCTGCTCAGCACGGCCGACGCGCTGCGCCGGGCCGAGCCGGGCATCGGCATCAGCGCCCTGGGCACCCAAGAGGGCCTCGAGTCCCGGCTCGTCCCGGAGGCCGGTTATGACTTCGCCGTCGTGCCCAAGGTCCCGCTGCCGCGCAAGCCGACACCGGCCCTGTTCGCCGTCCCCGGCCGGTTGCGCGCGGCGGTCAAGGCCGCGGGGGACCACCTGGACGCCGTGCAGGCGTCTGCGGTGGTCGGCTTCGGCGGCTACGTGTCGGTGCCCGCCTACCTCGCCGCCCGCAAGCGGGGCATCCCGATCGTGGTCCACGAGGCCAACTCCCGTGCGGGCATCGCCAACCGGCTCGGGGCGCGCTGGGCGAAGGTCGTGGCGGTCACGGTGCCGGTGGGGCTCAGGGGCGAGCAGCTCGTCGGGCTCCCGCTGCGCCGGGACATCACGACGCTCGACCGGACGGCAGCCCGGGCGCAGGCCCGCGCGGAGTTCGGTCTGAAGCCGGACGGGCCGGTGCTGCTCGTCACCGGCGGCTCGCTCGGCGCCCGCCGCCTGAACGCGGCCGCGACCGGCGCCGCGCACGAGCTCGACCGCGCGGGGGTCCAGGTGCTCCACGTGACGGGGGAGAAGAACGCGCAGGACGTCAAGGACGCCCTCGGTGAGGCGCCTGCGGGCTATCACGTCGTCCCCTACGTCAACGGCATGCAGGCCGCCTACGCCGCAGCCGACCTGGTGCTCTGCCGGGCCGGCATGAACACCTGCGCCGAGCTGGCGGTCGTCGGCCTGCCCGCGGTCTACGTGCCGCTCCCCATCGGCAACGGGGAGCAGGCGCTCAACGCGCGACCGATCGTCGAGGCGGGCGGTGGCATGCTCGTCGCCGACGAGGAGGTCGACCCTGACTACGTGACGTCGACCGTCCTGCCGCTCGCCCTCGACGCGGGCAGGCTCGCCGTGATGGGCCAGGCCGCCCGCCGCCTCGGTCACCCGCACGCGGACGACGAGCTCGCTGCCCTGGTCCTGAAGGCCGCCCGATGACCCGCGTCCACTTCGTCGGCATCGGCGGCGCCGGGATGAGCGGCATCGCGCGGGTGCTGCTCGCCCGGGGGACCCAGGTCTCCGGCAGCGACGCCAAGGACTCCCTCGCCGTCGCGAGCCTGCGTGCCCTCGGCGCCGACGTCCACGTCGGCCATGACGCAGCACATGTGACCGGCGCAGACGTCGTAGTCATCTCGACCGCGATCCGCGAGACCAACCCTGAGCTCGCCGCTGCCCGCGCGGCCGGCATCCCGGTGCAGCGCCGCGCCGAGGCCCTGGCGCAGCTGCTCACCGGCTACCGCTCCGTCGCCGTCGCCGGCACCCACGGCAAGACGTCGACGACGTCGATGCTGACGGTGGCGGCGCAGCACTGCGGCGTCGACCCGTCGTTCGCCATCGGTGGCGACCTCAACGAGGCCGGCAGCAACGCCCACCACGGCACCGGCGACCTGTTCGTCCTCGAGGCCGACGAGAGCGACGGCAGCTTCCTCGCCTACGGCCCCCACGCCGCGATCGTCACCAACGTCGAGCCCGACCACCTCGACCACCACGGCACCGCCGAGGCCTACGAGCAGGTCTTCCGCGACTTCGTCGACACCGTCACCGGCTTCCTCGTCACCAGCGCCGACGACCCCGGCGCACGCGCCCTCACGGACTACGCCCGGTCCAAGGGGCTCGAGGTCCACACCTACGGCACGGCCGAGGACGCCGACCTCACGATGCGCAGCCTCAGCGCTGCCGGAGGCACCTCGACCTACGAGGCGGTCCTGCGCGGCCGCCGCCTCGGCACCGTCACCGTGCCGATCGCGGGGGAGCACATGGCGCGCAACAGTGCGGCTGCCCTCCTCACGGCCGTGCAGCTCGGGCTTCCCGACGCCCAGGTCATCGAGGGCCTCGCCGGCTTCTCCGGGGTGCGCCGCAGGATGGAGCTCAAGGGCTCTGCCGCCGGAGTCCGCGTCTACGACGACTACGCCCACCACCCCACCGAGGTGCGGGCCCAGCTCGAGGCCGCCCGAGGCATGACCGGTGGCGGCCGGCTCATCGCTGTCTTCCAGCCCCACATGTACTCCCGCACCGCCACCTTCGCCGACGCGTTCGGCGAGGCCCTCGCCCTCGCCGACGAGGTCGTCGTCATGGACGTCTACGGCGCCCGCGAGGACCCTGTCCCCGGTGTCACGGGCGGCCTGGTCGCCGCAGCCGTCACGCTGCCCGCCCAGCACGTCCTGTTCGAGCCGTCCTGGTCGAACGTCCCCGCTGCCGTCGTGTCGCGCGCCCGTGCAGGCGATCTCGTGCTCACACTCGGAGCAGGGGACGTCACGCAGATCGGCCCCGAGGTGCTGCGGCTGCTCGAAGGGGGAGAGGCATGAGCCGGATGCCCAAGGTCGTCTCCGCGGCCCCGCGCCTGCAGGCCAAGGCGCAGGCCGAGCGCCACGACCGCCGCATGACCGCCTTGCGCCGCATCGCCTGGGCGTTGGCCGCCGTCGTCCCGCTCGCCGTCCTCGGCTGGGTCGTGCTCGGCACCAGCCTCCT
>JADMIO010833601.1_pt1 | contig 11131 bp, 12 predicted proteins | sample 8958161 | NCBI WGS metagenome assembly JADMIO01 (sample SAMN16585339, study PRJNA669376) | soil metagenome | isolation source: Crop rotation soil | place: USA: Cullars Rotation, Alabama | collected 2011 | reverse complement strand
CTTTCCCCTTCTTTGCGGCCTGGTGATCATTTTCAATCGTCGCACCCGTCGCTCAACTCGAATTGTATTGATTGGTGTCGCTCTGGCGGCTCTCGCTTCTAGTTGGTACCTGGCAGGAGCAAAACTCCAAAAACGCTTCCAAAATCTGGAAAAGGATAACTGGAGCCGCCGTGGAGAAATCTACGATAATTCAAAAAAGATCGCGGACGACTTCACGTGGTTCGGGACCGGACCTGGCACTTTTCGCTCCGTCTATGCCCTCTATCGCGGCGAAGCCAACCAAACCTGGGCCGCCTTTGTCCATGATGATTGGCTTGAGACTCGCATCACTTTCGGCGTAGTCGGCCTGTCCATAGTTCTAACTCTCCTGCTTCTGGTCCTGAGCCGCTGGTTTGTTCCCGGCCCTATCCCGCTTCCACCTGTGCTTGGCGCAACCCTCGCCATCTCCATCCTCGGCTGCCTCCTTCACGCCAAATTCGATTTCCCCTTGCAGGTCTACTCCATTCTCCTTCTCTTCCTTCTGAACTGCGGGATTCTTTTTACCACCTCGCGACCTTCCCTCACCGCTTAGCTTAGTTCTTCTCCCGCGAGTTGCGCAGAAACATCTGGGATTGGCAAAAAAGCGGAGCGCACTTGAAAAACGGAAATTCGAATTTTTGCCCCGCGTCGTGCAATCCACCATGCGGATGAACTTACCGTAATCTTTGAAGAGCCGTCGCTTGATGACGAAGAGAAGCTGACCGGGAGAACCCCGAGCAAAACCAAAAACGACCTAAACTCATTTCAGGCCGACTATTGAACCCGAACCCGGTAAAGTCAAATCGACGATTCTTGCCTATGCTTTGAATCGACCACGGAGAAAAAACAAGAGGGCCATTGAACCAGCAACCATGGAGGCAGTTGTGCCGCTTTCGGGGACAGACTGAACAACCTTGCTGCTATCTTTCCAAAAATCCACTTCGTCAACAAAAGCCCAATTGGTAACGTTGTTCTCTATCGTCACGCGCACATAAGGAGCATCGATGGAAAGATCGTTCAATTGAAGTTCGAAATGCTTTCCATTGTTTATGGTCGAGACCGGAGTCACAAGCTGGGCAACAGCGCTCCATGTTGTGCCGTTGACGCTTTGATAAACATAGACGTTTGGCAGGACTACGTTCCCAGGCCTGTCCTGGAGGGAACCGACGTCGATCCGATTAATTTGAGCCAGGCTTCCGAAATTGAAGTCAATATTCACCGTTTTGGCGGATGGAGTTGCCGTCCAGGCAATCCACTCATAGGCGGGTCCGTTCCCTAAATTGGCTCCGATGGATGCTGTGCCGTAAGCTCCATCAATCAATTGGCGCCCAGTCTGGTCCCCGTAATTGTAACTCCCGTTAACAGTCGGTCGACTGAATGTATAATTTTGAGGATTAATCTCGATGAGACTTGCCTTTGCAGAAGAAAAATACGCAAAAGCGGACAAGATCCAACAACCCACCCACACACCGGGTTTATTCGCGACCCACAGATTCATAATTGGCCTTCTAAATACGGATAGTGGCGGTTCTGAACAGTTTCAGGCTGGGAGGGCCAAACGTTCTTTGCGACCTTTATCCGCTTCAGTTTACGCGCTTGTGGGCGTAAACTTGCCGATTCCATAATTAAGGCACGCTAACTCACCATAAATCATGGGGGGTAGGGCGGACGAACGTTCATGGAATTCGCCAATCGGTGCAACAAAGCCACTTCATCCTGGGCAAAACTGGCGGCGGTCCCCTCACCCTTAGCCTTAGAGGCTGCGCATTGCTCTGTTCCGCGGACAAAAAAAGACCGCCCATTGCTGGGCGGTCGGGAGCCAGGACGTTGAGCACATGTTATCGGATTCAAATCGCCGAGGCCCTTACCCCTGATATACGCCAAAGCCGGTCGTCCCCTGCTTTTCGGAAAGCACTTATTAGTTTGGCGAGGCGCGGATGGTTCGCATAAAAAAAGAAGCCGCCCATTGCGGGCGGCGGAGGCCAAGATGCCAGGCACATGTTATCGATTTCAGGCACCAGGGCCGTGTATCAATACATACGCCAAAGCCCTTTTACTCCTGCGTCGAACCGTGAGACTTTCGGCTTCTTTAAAGAAACTGACCAGGACTGCGGACAAGACTGGCAAACAAATTCGTTATGCCCAAATTGGATTTGAGTAATTTAGGAACAAGAGTCGATTCGTTTTGACGTCTTGCCGAAGGGCATTACAGTGATTCTGAAGTTGTGTTGACGCGGGCCGTCCGAAAAATTCTTATTGCGATCGCTGGGACGATCGTCTTGCTCATTGGGGTGGTCATGATCGCGTTGCCGGGGCCAGCGATCCTTGTGATTCCCGCGGGACTTGCCATTCTGGCGACGGAGTTTGAATGGGCGCAACGATTGCTTCACCGGGTCAAGGAGAAGTTTCGCTCCTTGCGCTCGAAAAAGAAGCGGCCTGAACCGCCAGTGCTGAGTTGAGGTTTCGTTCAGAGAATGGCCGGTCTTAAATTGCTGGGCCAGCCACAAGAGAAGAAAAGGGCTTGATATTTGAACTGAGCCTTGAAAGATTCGAACAAATTTTATGGCTGATATTGCAAACCGCTACGGGGACAACACGCTCGGAAAGTATTACGTCGATAATCAATGCATTGATTGCGACCTTTGCCGCGAAACCGCCCCGGCAAATTTTACCCGTAACGATGACGGTGGGTATTCCTACGTAAAAAAACAACCCGAGAGCGAAGACGAAGAAAAGCTCTGCAAAGAAGCCAAGGAAGGTTGCCCGGTAGAGGCGATCGGCGACGACGGGTCTTAGTCCGATTCGATTTGATGAGGACCCAAGGCCGCGTGGCTTTGGGTCCTTTTTTCTTTTGGACGCAAAAGTCCTCGGTTGAGAAGGAAGGGGAACGTGATAAAATTGCTGTTCTTTTGCGTTTGACAGGCGAAAGAACTGGCTTAACATTACTATCCTTAGTGAGTTACTTATGATTGAACCTGCGGCCCCAGTAAAACTGACGCACAATGAAGTTCTGAAAGACGCCAATCCCACGCTGGCGGGCACGATTGCGTCAACTTTAGTGAAGAACGATGTCGACCGGTTTTCGGAGGACGACAGCCAATTCATGAAGTTTCACGGGATTTACCAGCAGGATGACCGCGATAAACGCAAAACCGCGAAGCAATACATGTTTATGGTGCGGGGCCGTTTGCCCGGCGGGTTTGTTTCCGCGGATCAGTACCTGGTTTTCGACGATCTGGCGACGAAATACGGCAATCAAACGTTGCGCATTACCACTCGGCAAGGTTTTCAATTCCACGGCGTGGTAAAAAGTGGCTTGGGAAAACTGATCAAGGGGATCAACGAAGCCTTGGCCACGACATTGGCGGCTTGCGGTGACGTCACACGCAATGTCATGTCTCCAGCCACCCCTTCGACCAGTCCATTGGTGGACCGAATTTTGGAAGATGCACGACGGCTTTCCAAAGCATTGCTTCCACAAACCAAAGCCTACCACCAGATTTGGGTGGACGGGGTGGAATTGGATTTGAACGAGAATGACTTTGTCGATCCGCTCTATGGCAAACAGTATTTGCCGCGGAAGTTCAAGGTTGCCTTCGCCATTCCCCCGAGCAATGACATTGATATTTTTACGAATTGCCTTGGGTTCGTCGCGATTGCCGAAGGAAACAAATTGCTTGGCTATAATATGCTGGCCGGTGGTGGAATGGGCATGACTCATGGAAACAAGGAAACCTATCCGCGCCTGGCGGACGTGGTCGGCTTCTTCGCGCCCGAGCACATCGAGACGATGGCCAAGGCGGTATTGACGGCTTATCGCGATTTCGGTGATCGCACAAATCGCAAACATGCCCGCTTGAAATATGTCCTGGAGGAAAAGGGCGTGGATTGGTTTCGAAACGAAGTCGAGCAACGCACCGGGATCAAATTCGAACCAGCGCGCGAATTCAAATTTACGACACAGAGCGACCCTTACGGCTGGCACAAGCAATTCAACGGAAAAAATTTCTTCTGTCTCTTCGTGGAAAATGGCCGGATCAAAGATGACGCGCATGCGCGTGTCAAAAGCGGCATTCGCAAAGTGGTCGAAGAATTTCAGCCGGAAGTCAGGCTAACTGCGTCGCAAAACCTGATCTTTTCGGACGTCGAAGATTCCAAGGTCGATGGCATCACGCGGCTCTTGAAGGAGCATGGCATCGCTACGGACAACCAGGCTTCTGCCGTGCGACTGGCTTCGCTGGCCTGTCCAGCACTGCCGACGTGTGGTTTGGCCCTGTCGGAATCTGAACGCGTTTTGCCTGATATCATCACACGCCTGGAAGGCTTGCTGACTGAACTCGGGTTGCAGGACGATGAAATCACTGTTCGCATGACCGGTTGCCCGAATGGTTGCGCCCGGCCATACATGGCTGAGATCGCTTTCGTGGGACGCGCGCCCAATAAATACATGCTTTATCTCGGCGGCAACGAGAACAGCACTCGCCTGAATCGCATTTTCAAAGAGAATATAAAAGGCGAAGACATTCTCAATGAGCTGCGTCCGGTCCTCACGCGTTATGCCCAGGAGAGGGTTCGGGGCGAGCGTTTTGGTAATTGGTGCGAGCGCGTTCTTTGGCAGGAAAGCGCCGCTACCGTGCCGGAATCAAAGGTCGCGGTTTCGATATAGATGCCCGCCGCTCGTCGAATCCCAAATGGCTTTCACTCCTGAAATGGTCGAACAGTTGGATGCTCGCTTTAATGCGGAGCCGACCGAGGAGATTTTGCGCTGGGCCTGGGAAACATTCGGGCGAAGGGCGGGGATTGGAACCAGTTTTCAAGGCGCGGGGCTGGTGATGATCGATCTGGCGCGCAAAACCGGGTTCGATTTCCCGGTTTTTACCCTGGATACCGGATTATTGTTTCCAGAAACGGTGGCTTTGAAAAAGCGGCTCGAGCAATTCTTTGGAATTCCCATCGAATCGCTGGAACCCGACATCACGGTCGAGCAGCAAGCCGAAGCTCATGGTCCCGAACTCTGGAAAGACGATCCTGACCTTTGCTGCACAGTGCGCAAGGTGCTGCCGCTCCAAAGCAAGCTGGGCGATCTCGATTGCTGGATCACCGGCTTGCGCCGCGAACAATCGGAAACTCGTTCCGGCATCGGGATCATCGAAATTTACGCTTTCGATGCCGCCAATGGGCGCGACATTGTAAAGTTGAACCCGATGGCCAATTGGAGCCGTAACGACGTCTGGAAATACATTCACGACCAGAAGATTCCTTACAACCCGTTGCACGATCAGGGTTATCGCTCCATCGGCTGCCAACCCTGCACGATGAAAACGGGCGTGGGAGAAAATGAACGCGCGGGCCGCTGGACTGGATTCAATAAAACGGAGTGCGGCATTCACACTTTCATGGCGCGGAAGGCCTAAAAAGTTCGAAAGTTCAAGGTTTTAAAGTTCGAAGGTTAAGATATGGCTACGATAAATAGTTTTGAAGACCTGGAAATTTGGAAGAAAGCTCGGGTGCTGGTCCGCAACGTGTATAAGGCCACCGCAGCTGGCCCTTTTGCAAAGGATTTCGGTTTGAGAGACCAACTGCGGCGGGCCACGGTGTCCATTGTCTCCAACATCGCAGAAGGTTTTGAAAGGTCGGGAAATCGAGAGTTTATACATTTTCTTTACCTTGCCAAGGGATCTGCGGGTGAAGCGAGGACGCAATTGTACGTCGCACTCGATTTGTTATACTTGCCTGATGGGCTTTTCAAGGAGCTGAACGCAGCTGTTTTAATGCTCTCCAAACAAGTCGGAGCTTTTATTAACTATTTGGAAAAGGCCCCGCCTAAACCACCTCGTGATAAACCGAGCGGATCGAAACCTTCAAACTTTTAAACCTTCGAACCTTCAAACTCTCTTAAATGGACTATCTTTCGAAACTCGAAAATCAAAGCATTTACATCTTACGCGAGGCATTCAACAAATTCGAGAATCTCGCGATGTTGTGGAGCATTGGCAAAGACTCAACCGTGCTGTTGTGGCTGGCGCGGAAGGCATTCTTTGGCCATGTGCCATTCCCTCTCGTGCATGTCGATACGACTTACAAGATTCCCAGTATGATCGAATATCGCGACCGATTGGTAGCGGACTGGAAACTGGAGTTGGTGGTGGGCAAGAACGAAGAGGTTTTGCGCAGCGGTGTTACATTTCCCAATGGCAAAGCTACGCGAGTCGAATGTTGCGGCACCTTGAAGAAGGATGGTCTCAAGCAGGTCCTGGAAAAACACAATTACACCGGTGTGATAGTCGGCGTGCGCCGTGATGAAGAGCCGACCCGGGCCAAAGAGCGCTATTTCAGCCCGCGCGACAAAAACATGGAATGGAACGTGGAAGACCAACCGCCGGAGCTTTGGGATCAATTCAAGACCGATTTCGAAAAAGGAACACACATCCGCATCCATCCCTTGCTTCATTGGACCGAGCTGAACATCTGGGAATATATCGAACGAGAGAATATTCCAGTCATCCCGCTCTATTTCGCGAACGGCAAGGGCGAGCGCTATCGGAGTCTTGGCTGCGCCCCTTGCACTGGCGCGATTAAGTCGACTGCCAGGAACGTACGCGAAATCATTGAAGAGCTTCGGAATACGAAGACGACTGAACGTTCGGGGCGCGCGCAGGATAAAGAGAGCGAGGATGCTTTCGAGAAGCTCCGGCGCGATGGGTATATGTGAACTCAGCCTAACCACAATAATTAACCACAAAGACACAAAGAGCACAAAGAAGAGATATAAGAAGAAATGACTGAGAACAGGATCCAAAATTCTGAGGAACAGCCAGCAATACAAGATACTTGGAGTAATAAGGTGATCGGCGCGGCCATTGAGGTCCACAAACATCTTGGGCCAGGCCTTTTAGAAAGTGCATATAATACCTGCCTCGCCCACGAACTTTCATTGCAAGGAATCCCATTCAATCGTGAAGTCCCCTTGCCTCTGAATTACAAAGGCGTCATACTTGAAACAGCCTACCGGTTGGACTTTGTCGTGGGTGAAGCTCTAATTATCGAGATTAAGGCTATCGAGAAGCTTGAAGCGGTTCATCAGGCCCAATTGCTCACATATTTGCGTTTGAGTGGTAAGCGCATAGGCCTCATCCTAAATTTCAACGTCCCTGTTTTAAAAGATGGAATTCTAAGGAGGGTCTTTTAACTCTTCTTTGTGCTCTTTGTGTCTTTGTGGTCAAATGAAAACATCACCCCAACCAGCAGACAACGGCTCGCCCGCAGGCCCCACCGAGCAACTAAAAATCGTGATCGTCGGCCATGTGGATCACGGGAAGTCCACGTTCGTCGGTCGACTCTTTCACGACACCGGCTCGTTGCCCGAAGGAAAACTGGAACAATTGCAGAGAATCGCTGAACGCCGCGGTGTTCCCTTCGAATGGGCCAATTTGATGGATGCTCTCCAATCCGAGCGCGATCAGAACATCACCATCGACACCGCTCAAATCTGGTTTCACACCAAGAAGCGCCAATACGTGATTATTGATGCTCCAGGCCATAAGGAATTCCTCAAGAATATGGTCACGGGCGCGGCCAATGCCGAGGCGGCGCTCTTGTTGATTGATGCGAACGAAGGCGTGCAGGAGCAATCTCGCCGTCATGGGTATTTGTTGAATCTGCTCGGTATTCGCCAAATCGCCGTCCTGGTGAACAAAATGGATTTGCAAGGCTATTCACAGGAACGCTTCGATGCCGTTGAGCGCGAGTATCGCAAATTCCTCCAAAGCATCGGTGTTGAGCCTAAATGGTTCATCCCCATGGCCGCGAAGCACGGCGATAATATTGCCACTGGCAGCCAAAATATGCCGTGGTGGCATGGCCCGACCGTTGTCGAGATATTGGACGAGTTCAAAGTCGCGGACCTGCCCAGCGATCAGCCATTGCGTTTTCCCATCCAGGATGTTTATCGTTTCGATGAACGCCGTATTCTAGCCGGGCGCGTTGAATCCGGCACCATCAAAGTTGGCGACCGCCTGATTTTTTCCCCCACGAACAAAGTCAGCACGGTCAAAACCATCGAGCGCTGGAATGCTCCTTCTCATGAATCCGCGAGCGCGGGTGAGTCCGTCGGGATTACCCTCACGGAACAGATATTTGTCGAGCGTGGCGCAGTGGCCGCTTTAGAAAGCTTCCCCCCCTACGAGTTGACCAAATTCAAAGCCAAAGTTTTTTGGCTTGGCCGGACACCGTTTCGGAAAGGGAAGCTCTACAAAATCAAGCTCGCTACACAGGAAGTCGATTGCGAAATCGATTCCATTGATCGGGTCATTGATTCCTCCTCGCTCGAAACCGTTTCGCGCAAGGAGAAGGAGATATTTGTCGGACGCAACGAAGTCGCCGAATTGACTCTGCGGACGAAACGGCCCATGGCATTTGATGCGCATTCGGAAATCGTCCCTACGGGCCGTTTTGTGATTGTGGATGGCTTTGAAGTAGCGGGGGGCGGAATTGTCGCGGTTGATAATTATCCCCGGCGGACCTCCGATTTACTCCATAGGAGCGATAACATCTATTGGAGCCACGGCAAAGTAACCGCTGAGCAGCGCACTCGCCGCAACGGCCACCCCGGCCATATCGTCTGGCTCACTGGCTTGTCCGGCGCCGGCAAATCGACCATTGCCACCGAATTGGAACGCGAACTCTTCAACATGGGCAAGCAAGCCTACGTCCTCGATGGCGATAACATCCGCCATGGCCTTTGTTCTGATCTCGCTTTTTCTCCCCAGGACCGTAAGGAAAATATCCGCCGCGTCGGGGAAGTCGCCAAACTCTTTGTCGATGCCGGGTTCATCTGTGTCACCGCTTTCATTTCACCATATCGTTCCGACCGCGACCTTATCCGAAATATGGTCCTGGAAGGGCAATTCATTGAGGTGTTCGTAAACGCGCCGCTGGAAGTTTGCGAAGAACGCGATCCCAAAGGTCTCTACGCCAAAGCCCGTTCAAACGAAGTCCGCGAATTCACCGGAATTAGTGCCCCTTACGAGCCGCCAACTGCTCCCGAACTCGAACTCCGAACTGATCAAATCACCGTCTCGGAAGCCGTCACCAGGATCCTGGATTATCTCCACGTCCAGGCAGAGGAAACGGAGATTAGCATCTGATCTGACTCCACAGTTTTCTTTCATTTACATTCGAACTCTTCTCTCGAGCACTGACCGCCGGGCCACGACTCCCAGGAGCTTCGTCAGTCGGAGACTGGTAGTCTTGAAACAGCGTAGCGCCGCATAGGGGACAATTTGCCTGAAATGGGATCGAACGACGCTCTAGCGGTTTTGCTAAAAATTTGAGATCGTGAGACCTGTTGTCTATGAACTGGCGCGTTAGAAAAGTCTTTTGGAAGCGGCTTTTCGTAAGCCTTTTGGTAGTTACGGGCGGGGGAATTTTTCTTCAAATACTGCGGGAGCCGCTCTTTTGTTTGCGCGTACGAACGACAACCTCGTGCATAGATTGCGGCTCGCAGTCGTCCCATGAGCTTGTCAGTATTTTGGATCAATCTTTAAATACTCCCTCATCGCCATTTCGCCCAACTTCATTAAGTCGGGCGCTTGCCCCGTCTGGATCAGACAAATGTCAACATGAATACTTTGAGATAACATCACACGAGACATCCTGGATTCAGGCGTGGTGGCCTCCATTCGGTCAGCATCGCTCAGCTTTTCCCCTTGAAAATCTCGCTGCCATCTTGACCCAGACGGCAAAAACCAACATCCCTCTTGCAAGAAGCAGCTTGCGCTACGCTCTGGCAGGTGAGCCGTCAGATATTATACGAAGTAATCTTCTTGCGCGGCGCGACTTCGTAGGATTGGTTGATTTTGTGCAAAAGACGAATGTGAGTTACGAGCCCGCGAATGGTAAAAGAATGGGGCGCTTTTCATTCGTTCCTCTCCGATGATTCTCCCCAGCCATGGCTTCTGTCCAAACGCCAAGGCGAGTCATTCCGTTGTCTGGCACTACGGCTCAGGAGCCTCGCGCAACCGGCGCGGCAGGTCACGCGCGCCATGCACGATACGCCAGGCTTCCAGACTCTCGCCAGTCAATCGATAAAAGATCAGATGCCGATGAAACGGACGCTGCACAGCCAGGGAATAGAGGCCCCGCAACTCCGCTTGCGGGAATCGCCTTGGGTGTCCGATGCCGGGGGCAACGATCAGTTTTCCCAGTGTGCCATCGACTGCCGACAGATAGCGGTTAGCTACTTCCCACCCCGCCTCCCGTTCATATCGGCGGAATTGCAGGTCGAAATCGGCTATGAACTGATCGGACTTGCGGAGCCGCAGACTCATTGCCTCTTCTTTTCGCGAAGAACGCGCTCTGCCACTGCTTCGAGATCTTTGCGCGTATAATCTGTGAAAGGGCCGCGAGCTGCCTTCAGTAATTCACCTGCCAGTTCCGCGCTGTCCTCCTCCAAATTTGTCGCTAAATCGCCGTCAGCAACAGGTGTCTCGAGGGTCATCTGCCTGTCCCCATCCGTAAGCACAATGAGGTCCCCCGGATGAACCTCGGAGAACAGCTGATTTAATTGTTCTTTCGCTACGCGCATCGTTACGGTCCTCATGGGCAAAAAGTAATTGTTCATGGGATGCCAAACAAGGAGATTTCCGCTGACGAGGAGTAATGCTAGATAGACGCGCGCTCCAGGATACCAGAGTGCCGGGCACTTGTAGTCCCGCACGCCTCGCCGACTCTCGCGCTTCGCCATCATTCAGGAGAACTGCGAATGGCCGAGCCTCCTTCGCAAGGCAGTTGCTTCCTTTTCTTCGGGAGCGAGGTCAAGTGGATGAGGTAAAGATTGGGACTGGCGTCGGCCACGACGATGATCATCGGGCTAGAAGCTTGGCGAACGTTTCCGGATTTAGATCATGGGTGGTGTAGTGACGGACACAGCCGTGTCTCGCTAGAAAGTCCTCCGTCTCCTGCCCATTCAGGCTGAGTATTTCCGGAACTTGGCCCCCGGGAGAGGCGTTGCGAACGATATCCCTCAACCGCAGCGCTTGCGGGCAGCCACCTCGGGCGTCTCTCCGAAGCGACTCGCTACTAAAGGGCTTCCGCATTACTGTATCGGGGAAAG
>JADMIO012791544.1_pt1 | contig 11132 bp, 8 predicted proteins | sample 8958161 | NCBI WGS metagenome assembly JADMIO01 (sample SAMN16585339, study PRJNA669376) | soil metagenome | isolation source: Crop rotation soil | place: USA: Cullars Rotation, Alabama | collected 2011 | reverse complement strand
CTTTCCCGGCAAGGCGCCCGCCGGCCGCGTGTTGATTGACGCGTCGGGCAGCGGCGAGGTGGTGGACGAAGTGCTCCGCGATCGCCGTCACCTGGCCGAAGACGGGCTCGTGGTTCCGGTCGTCGCCATCAACAAGCAGACCGGCAACCTCGAAGGGGATCCCGACGTCGTGAGCCGCGGCCTTGCGCAGGACGCGGACAGCACCGAACTTTTGCGCGAAGGGGCGAAGCTCGTTGGCGACGTCATTCAGGGAGCAAGTATTGAGGAACGGACCGACCAGGGTCTCATCAAGGAAAAAATCCGCGTCGAGCTACGGCGCTTCTTCAGAAAACGGTCGGGGCGGCGGCCGCTCATCGTCCCGGTCATCATGGAGGTCTAGCGTGGCTGGGTCGACCTTCTCGCGCAGGGTCAGCGAATTTGCCGGTGTGGCGCTGTTTGCCGCGGCGCTCATCTGGCTCATCTCGCTCGCGACCTACGAACCGACCGATCCCGTCTGGTTCTTCAGCGCAGGCTCGGGCGCCCACCCCGTGAACTTTGCCGGCCGGGTCGGCGCATTTCTCGCGGAGCTGTCGTTCCAGTTGCTCGGCTACGGCTCGTATCTGCTGCCGGCGGCGATGGTGATTCTCGGGTGGCACTATTTCTGGTGCCGGTCGGTCGATGCGCAGTATTCAAAGCTCGTGGGCACGGGCCTGCTCTTCGCGTGTGTGAGCTCGCTCCTGAGCCTGGCATTCGGCAGCGTGGATGTCGCCGGCAAGCCCTTTCGATCGGGCGGCTATCTCGGCGAGTGGCTGGCGGCCTGGATGTCGGAGTACCTGAATCGCACGGGATCGATCATCGTCATCCTCACGCTGTTGTTTCTGTCGGTGATGCTCTCGACGCAATTCTCGCTGGGCCGGATGTTCTCGTCGGCGACACAGGTGAGCCGCTACGGCAGTTCGCGTTTGCTCGGCGCGCTTCGAAGCTGGCTCGACGAGCGCCGGCGTGCACGTCAGCGGCAGGCGCTGCTCGAAAAGCAGGGCAAGAAAGCCGACAAAGCGCCGGCCGTGGCGATGCCGAAAAAGCCTGCAGAGCCCATAACCGTGCGAATGCCGGCCATTGCGGCGACGAGCGAAGACGACGTTCCGTCGATGCCGCCCGCGCCCGCGGAAGAGCGCAAAGCACCCGTGATGGCGAAGCGGCCGAAGACGGTTGACAATCCTCCGCTGCCTCTGCCGGATCCGGAACCGCGTCCGGCGCGGCGCATCGGCACCTTCACGATCCCGCCGTTGTCGCTGCTCGATGCCCCGAAAACGGAGCGGAAAATCGACGAGCGCGAGCTCATGGAGGGCGCACGTCTGCTCGAAGAGAAGTGCCGCGAGTTCGCGGTCGAAGGCGCCGTCGCGCAGATCCATCCGGGGCCGGTCGTCACCACGTTCGAGTTCAAGCCCGACGCCGGCGTGAAGTACGGAAAAATCACGGGCCTTGCCGACGATTTGTGCCTCGCCATGCAGGCGGAGTCGGTGCTGATCGATCGCATTCCGGGCAAATCGACCGTCGGCATTCAGATTCCGAATCACACGCGGGAGCAAATCTCGCTGCGCGAGTTACTGCAGTCGGAGATGTATCAGCGTTCGCACTCGAAGCTGACGCTCGCGCTCGGCAAGACGATTCACGGCGAGCCCTACATGACCGACCTTGCGGTAATGCCGCATCTTTTGATTGCGGGATCGACGGGCACCGGCAAGTCGGTGGCCATCAACTCGATGCTGTCGAGCATCCTCTTTCGCGCCACGCCGGAAGACGTGCGGCTCATCATGATCGATCCCAAGCGGGTCGAGCTCGGGATGTACGAAGACATCCCGCACCTGATGACGCCCGTTGTCGTCGATCCGAAGCAGGCGGTCAACGCGCTTCGCTGGGCGGTGAAGGAGATGGAAGAGCGGTACAAGAAGCTCGCCGCGGCCGGTGTCCGCAATATCGAGCAGTTCAACCGAAATGCCGCTCACATGGCCAAGGAGAAGCCCGCTTCCGAATCCGAGGAGCCGCTGCTGCCCCTTCCCTACATCGTCGTCGTGATCGACGAGCTGGCCGATTTGATGATGGTGGCCCGCGGCGATGTCGAAGAATCGATCGCACGGCTTGCGCAGATGGCCCGTGCGGTCGGCGTGCACTTGTTGCTCGCGACTCAACGGCCGTCTGTCGACGTCATTACGGGCCTCATCAAGGCCAATCTGCCGTCGCGCATTTCGTTCCGCGTGCAGTCGAAGATCGACTCGCGCACGATTCTCGACGGCAACGGCGCCGAACAGCTGCTCGGGCGGGGCGACATGCTGTTCATGCCGCCTGGCTCGTCGCGGGCGGTGCGTTTGCACGGACCGTATATTTCCGAACAAGAGAGCGCCCGCCTGGCCAGCTTCCTCCGCAAGCAGGGCAAGCCGGTCTACAACACGTCGATTACCGCCGAAGACAAGAAGCTCGATGCGATGGACATGGAAAAGGACGATCTGTACGACGAAGCGGCGCGCATCGTCGTATCGAGCGGCCAGGCGTCGATTTCGTATCTGCAGCGGCGGCTTCGTATCGGGTTCAGCCGAGCAGCCCGCCTCGTCGACATGATGGAGATGGATGGTCTCGTGTCGCCGGGAGTGGGCGGAAAGCCACGGGAAGTGCTCGTGGACAAAGGGTACTTTGATGAAGTCGATGCGCAACTTCGATAAGCAACTGGCGGGAGCGCTCGTCGTGCTCGCGCTTGCCGGCCACACGCGCGCGCAAGCCGCCGATCCAGCCGTCGACACTTCTTCTGAAACCGCCGCGGCGTCCGCACCTGCACCGACGTTCCGAACGGCCATCGAGGCACGTTATGCGGCGCTGCAGGAACAGGATCAGCTCGTTCTGAATTCTGTCGCGTCGATCGAAGGCGATTTCCGGCTGGTGGTCGACCGGTACTGGAGTTTCGTCCGCCGGCATCCCTCGAGCGGTTATTCGGATAATGCGCTCTGGCAGGCCGCCAATCTTGCCTCCGAGTCGTTCCGGCGTTTCGGTCAGGAACGCGACAGGCAGCGGGCGGCGCAACTGCTGCAATGGCTGCGCGATCAGTATCCGCACAGCCGTCTCCGCGCCGGAGCGTCGACCCAACTGGCAGCGCTCGACACGATGCCCGGCGGCGCGAGTACCCTGCCGCCAGACCAGATTCAGGCGGTTGCGAGCTCGAGCGTCGCCGCTTCTCCGGTGTCCACCTCGTCGACTTCCCCATCGGCGGCTCCGGTGCCGGCAATGGCGACGGCATCTGTGCCGACGGCCGCCGTCACCATACGGGGCATTCAGCGCGAAGTGATGAACGAGGTTGTGCGGGTCACCGTGGAGCTCGACCAGGAAGTGGCGTTCTATCAGGAACGCATCGAAGGACCTGCGCGCCTGTTTTTCGATCTCAAGGGCACGAAAGTGGTCCCCTCGCTCGTCGATGCGACGTTTCGCTACCCGTCTGATGTGGTGCGTCACATTCGGCTGGGCCGTCATCCAAACAGCACGACACGAATCGTGCTGGATCTCGAGAACGTGCGCCAGTACAGCGTCTTCACGCTCTACAACCCGTACCGGATCGTCATCGATGCGGAACGAGCCGAGCCGAGGCTGCTCGCAAGCCGAACGATCAAGGGCGCGGACACGCGGACTGCCTCGGTTGGACCGCGCGCGGCGATTGCGCCGCCAATGGTTGTGGCATCCAGGGCGCTTGCGGCCCCGAAGTCGGCGAGTGCTGTCCGCATGCCGACGCCCGCCGCGAAGCCGGTTGCGGCAGCGATGAAGATCGCCACGAGTCGATCGATTCCGATGGTGTTGTCGCCCGCGCCGGTTCTCCTTACAGCCCGTCTCGCTGTTTTGCCATCACCTGCGCCGGCAGTGACGCCTCCCGCACCACCGCCGCAAGCAGCCGGCCTCGATGTCGAGACGGAAGACACCGTGACCGTCGACAAACCGGCGCTCTCAGCGAGGCCGGTTTCACCTGCGCGAAACGCCAGCGGAAAGTTCTCCGTCGCCCGGCAACTCGGTCTCGGCGTTTCGCGAATTGTCATCGACGCCGGCCATGGCGGACACGATCCCGGCGCGATGGCCAACGGCATTTCCGAAGCCGAGCTGGTGCTCGACGTCGCATTGCGGCTCGAGTCTCTGCTGTCGCAGCAGCCGGGCATCGAAGTGGTGCTCACGCGCAAGACGAACGACTTCATTCCCCTCGATGAACGCACGGAGATCGCCAACAGAGAGGCCGCCGATTTATTCCTCTCGATTCACGCCAACGCCAGCGCCAACGCGAGCGCTCGAGGGGTGGAAACGTACTTCCTGAACTTCGCCCTCAACCCACAGGCCGAAGCGGTGGCCGCCCGCGAAAACGCGGCGTCGGGCAAGACGATGAACAGTTTGCCTGGCATCATCAAGGCCATCACGCTGAACAACAAGTTGAACGAGTCGCGCGATTTCGCGTCGAGCGTCCAACGATCGCTCGTACGCGGCATGCGCCCCGGCAACAAGCTCATTCGGGATCTCGGCGTCAAACAGGCGCCGTTCATGGTGCTCATCGGCGCATCGATGCCGAGCGTGCTTGCGGAAATCTCATTCGTGACGAACAAACAGGAAGCACGACTGCTCAAGACGCCCGCGTACCGTCAGCGAATTGCGGAGGCGCTGCTCGCCGGCGTTTTGCGATATCAGGATTCGCTCAAGAAAGTCCAGACGGCAGCGCTGCAGTAGCACTCAGCCTGTAGCCATTAGCCGCTTAGCCGGTAGCGCAGGGCTTTAGCCCTGCCTCGTGTTCGCGTCAATTAACCAACTGTTCTATCTCGTCCATCACACGATTCATCTTTCGAATCGTCAGCTCGAGCGGCTGATCCGTCGTCATATCGACACCGGCGTCCTCGAGAAGATCGATCGGGTATTTGGATCCGCCCGAGGAGAGGAAGCGCAGATATCGTTTCGTCGCATCCGCGCCGGACGCGCCCGCCGCCAGAACCCCTTCGGACAATGCGGTCGCGGCCGTAAACGACGTCGCGTACTGGAACACGTAGTAACTGCTGTAGAAGTGCGGTATCGCGCTCCACTCGTGCGCGACGTAGTCGTCGACCACCGACACCCCCTGATCGTGTCCGTAGTACTTCCTCGTGACGTCGAGATAAAGCGCGGCGAGCGAATCGCCCGTCAACGGTTTCCCCTGCTCCGCCAACTGATGCGCGCGCAGTTCGAAGTCGGCGAACTGCGTCTGCCGGAACAGCGTGGTTTTGAGCGTTTCCAGGTAATTGCCGAGAATCGCGATGCGCGTGTTCTTGTCGGTCACCTTCTTCAGCATGTAATCGAGAAGGAGATCTTCATTGAACTGCGATGCCACTTCTGCGACGAAGGTGTGATAGCCGGCCAGTTCGAACGGCTGCGTCGTGTTCGAGTAGAAGCTGTGCATCGCGTGCCCCAGTTCGTGGGCCACGGTCGACATGTCGTAGTACTTGCCGTTGTAGTTGATCAGCGTGTACGGGTGCACGTCGTACGCGCCGCCGGTGGCATATGCGCCAGCCCTCTTCCCCACGTTCGGCATCAGATCGATCCAGCGCTCGTCGAACGCGCGGTTGATCGTCGCGACGTAATCGGATCCGAGCGGAGCGACCGCCGCGGCAATGTGCGTCTGGGCTTCTTCGGGCGTGTAAGACAGGTCGACGGATCCGACGAGCGGCGCATAAAGATCGTAGTAGTGAAGATCGTCGACGCCGAGGATGCGTTTTCGCAGGCGTAGATATCGATGAAACGACGGCAGATGCCTCGTGACGCCGTCTATCAGACGCGAGTAAACCGAAACGGGGATGTTCGAATAGTCGAGGCGCGCGGCGAGGTCGGTTTCGTAGTTGCGCGCCTTCGCGTAGAACTGATTGCCGCGAATGGATCCGCTCAATGTGGCGCCGAGCGTCTGGCTGAATCCGCCGAGCGCGCCAAAGTAGGCCGACATCGCTTTCTCTCGATCGGCGCGACTCGTCGACTGACGCACATCCACGAAAGTCTGCTGGTCGAGCCGCACCGTTCTGCCGTCACTCAGCGTGACCGTCGGGTACGGGAACTCGGCGTTCAATAACAACCCGGAAGTGGTCGATGCGACACCCGTCACGGGGGACGCAGCCGCGAGAATCTTTTCTTCCGGCTCGGTCAGCGTATGCGACTGACGCCGGAGGAGCTCCTCGAGATAGAAACGGTGAGTCGCCAGCCGCGGTTCCGACGCGATGAATTGACGGAGCTTCTCCGCACCAATCTTCAGGATTTCGGGTTCCATGAACGCGGATTCGGCACCGAACGTCGCGCCTACCAACGTCATTTCCTGTCGCGCCCCCTGGCGCTCGGCGATCCGGGTGTCCTCGTCGGCCTGAAGGTTGGCGTACGTAAAGAGACGCGCCAGCGTCTTGCGGATTGCCGTCACGCGTTCGAGGGCGTTGGCGAGCGCGGCGGCCGAGGTGCCGAGCGTGCCTCTCAATGCCCGGATGCTCGGGATGTCGCGTTCGAGCTGTTCTTTCGCGGACCGCCACGCGGCCGTCGACGGGTAAATCTGCGTCAGATCCCACCTGTATTTCTCTGGAATGCTGGCCCGATCGCGCTGTTGCGCCCAGACGGGCGTCGTCACCATCAGGAGGGCGACAGCGAGATGTACAATTCGCATATGCAAGCTCCCCCGCCGAGCACACCAATTATGGTCAAAATCGTCGAGCAGAACGAAGTCGCTGGACTTGGCCAGGTGATGCTCGAAGCCATCGGCCTCACGGGTGTGATGGCCGTTGGTGCACTGCTGCTCGGTGTGGTACTTGCCGTGGTGATTATCAGCTACCGCAAGATCAAGACGCAGCTGCAACCGGATGAGGACGTGCAAACGCAGCCGCTGGGTCTGACGCCGACCGAACCGTCGGCCAAGTCGAAGCTGTGATCAGCCGTCAGCGCTGAGTTTCCAATCTGAAATCGCACTCGCGATTGCGATGAGCGTGCGCACGCCCACACCTGTCGGGCCTTTCAGCATGTAAGGCTTGTTCTCCTCCGCCCACGCCGTGCCGGCGATGTCGAGATGAATCCAGGGAAGACCGCCGGTGAACTCGCGCAGGAACATTGCGGCCGTAATCGCGCCGCCCATGCGTCCTGCGGTGTTGATCATGTCGGCAATATCGCTGCGGAGTTCGTCCTTGTATTCCTCGAACAACGGCAACGGCCACGAGCGATCGCCGGCTCGTTCGGCGACGGCCCGCACATGGTCGACGAATGATTGAGGTGTGCCGAAAAGCCCGCTGGTGATTCTTCCGAGCGCCACGCTGATGGCGCCGGTGAGCGTCGCGATATCGACGAGATGCGTCGCGCCAAGCTTCTGCGCGTACCACAAGGCATCACCGAGGATGAGTCGTCCTTCGGCATCGGTGTTGACGACTTCCACGGTTTTGCCCGACGCGCTTTTCAGGACGTCGCCTGGCCTGATCGCGCGGCCGCCAGGCATGTTTTCGGCGATGGGGACAACGCCCACCACCCGAACCGGCGCGCCAAGAGCGGCAATCGCGCGCATGGCACATGTGACCGCCGCGCCGCCCGACATGTCGTCTTTCATGCGGCCCATGTCGAGTGCGGGCTTGATGGAAATGCCTCCCGTATCGAACGTGATGCCTTTGCCGACGAGACCGAGCACCGGCGTGCGTGGCGCCGACGCTGGTTCATAACGCATCGCGACGAGTCGCGGAGGCTCGGCGCTGCCACGGCCGACACCGAGCAACATGCCCATTCCCAGCCGCTCGAGGTCTGCCTGATCGAGGGTCTCGACGGCCAGCCCTCCGCTGCGCGCGACTTCGGCAATCCGGTCTGCAAACACCGACGGCGTCAGCGAATTGCCAGGCTCGTTGTCGAGCTGGCGCGCCAGATTGCAGTGCTGTCCGATGACTCGTCCTCGTCTTACCGCCGCGCTGCCGGCTTCGCGCGAGCCTTCCTTCAGGACGATAGTGGACTCACGGACCTGAAACTGGGCATCACCGGTTGTCTTGTATTGTCCCGGGTCGAACTCGGCGAGTGTCAGTCCTTCGGCGACGGCCTGGATGACGTCCGGGTTATCCAGCGCGCCGTCGGCCACGAATGCAATGCGCGCGATCTTGCGCTGGCGTGCCATCAGTCCGGCGACGGTCGCGGCACGGCGGGCGGTGTCGACCTCGAATGCGCTCTGCGAGCCGAGACCGACAAGTGCCAGCCTGCGGGCGCGGAACCCCGCGGCTGCGATCGGCGTGACGAACGTCTCGAATAATTTCCCGCTGAATTCTTTGCTCTCGATCGCGCGTTCGAGCTCGCCCCCGGTCGCCTGCACCCATGGCGCGAGCGTGTTGGTCTGGCTTTCGAAAGCCGAAACAATTACAAGATCCGTATCTACGGTCTGCGGTTCGCCCGCAATTACATCCATGGGCTTGGATTTTAGTGCACTCTTGCCCTTCACTATCGACGGCGGTAGGATGCTATTTACATGCTTCAACCTCTGCAGGCGATAGCTCTCTCGTCGGCTCTCGTTCTTCTTGCGTCTACCATACCCGCGGCGCAGGCTGAGAAAGAGGATCCAAAGAAAGAGCCGAAACGGCCGTCGCTCTCGCTCAAAGCGACGCCGGGCACGGGCATGGTGCCGGCACGTATTTCGGCAACCGCCGAGTTCAAAGGCGGCGACGACGACTTTCAGGAGTACTACTGTCCGTCGATCGAATGGAATTGGGGCGATGGCACTGTGTCAGAAGCTTCGAACGACTGCGAGCCGTACGAGGCGGGCGTTTCACAGATCCGCAGGCGCTACTCGCAATCGCACACCTACAAACGCCCCGGCGCATTCCGCATCGTGTTTCGCCTGAAGCAGCGCGACAGAATACTGACGTCGCAAACGGCGACGGTGAGGCTGCTCGGAGGCGGATTCTGACAGGTCCGGCTGAATCCGGACACTACGGACGGAATAACGGATTCACAGGCAACGATTCGTAGGTCCCGCCGTCGATTCGATACGCGCGCACGTCTTCTTTCACGAGCGAAACAATCACATAAACGAACTCGGATCCGCTGTTGGCCTCCGCGATGTCTGTCGCCGACGGCACGGGATCGCCTGCGGGATGTGAATGGTAGGCGCCGATCACCTGGCGGCCTTCGGCCCGCGCCAGGCGAAGGGCTCTGAAGTGATCGTGCGGGTCGATGAAATAGCGTGTGGCGCCGGGCGCCAGATTTTTTGCGCGGAAGCTGCGGACCACCGAGTCGGGCGTGCCGATGAGCAACCCGCAGCACTCACGTGGCGCCTCTTCTCGCGCGTGCGCAATCATGTCGGCGAAAACCGGCGCGTGGATCAATATGCCATCCGCCATGTGCCATCTGCCAGGACAGGGCTCATGTTCGGGTGAGCGTCTCGCGCCACGCGTTGGCCGAATCAAATACTTCCTCGATCGATTTGCCCGTCGCCAGATCTGCGCGCAGGTGATGCAGCACATCGATCAACGAGTCGAGCGCACTCCCGATCTCGTCCGCGTTGGTCGCGCATACTTCTTTCCAGATATCTGCCGGGCTCGACGCGAGCCGCGTCGTGTCGAGCAGGCCGCGGCCGCTCAGGTTGAGACCGTCCTCGCCGGCAGCTCCTCCGACAACGTGCATGAGCGCGCTGACGGTGAGCTGCGGAAGATGGCTGATGAAGGCGAGCAGGCGATCGTGATCTTCGGGAGAAAGCGTCCGTGGAACGGCGCCGAGGCCGGTGGCGAAGGCTTTGAGCCTGTCGAGCGCCTCGTTGTTGTCGTGCCCGGCAGCCGGGGTAAACAACCACGGGCGCCCCGTAAACAGATCGGGTCGCGCGTGCGCGATGCCCCCGCGCGCCGCGCCGCCCAGGGGATGTCCGCCGACGAACGTAAATCGCTCTGGCAGCGATTTTCCGGCTTCAACCATCTGGCGCTTCGTGCTGCCGGTGTCGGTGACGACCGCAGGTCCGGCGACGTTTTCGGGCAGGTCGCGCAGCAGATCGAGGTTCTGCTGAATCGGAGCGGCAAGGATCACGAGATCCGCTTCGGCGAGGACCACCGGGTCATCGGCCGCGACGTCGATCGCGTGAAGCACCATGGCCCGTTCGAGGACGTCTTTGCGATCGACGCCAATCACGAGACCCGCAGGCCAGATCTGACGCGCCGCAAGGGCAATCGACCCGCCTATGAGCCCGAGTCCGACAATCCCGACGCGCTGAAAAATCGGCGGCTGTCCAGAGCTGCGCCCCGGCTGCAGCACGGGCAACTGCTTCCCCTCAGACACCACTGCCCCGATCCGTCAATCGTTCAATCTGCCAACAATCTCCCAATTTACCAATCCACCAATCTGCCAATGCACGAATCTCCTAGCGTCCCCACCCGCGTTTAACCACCGGCTCCACGCAGATGCTGCGTCCAATCGCCGGCGCAATGATGCGAAGCTCGGCCATCACACGATCGAACTGTGCCGGGAACATCGACTGCGCGCCGTCGCTGAGCGCCTTATCGGGATTGCAGTGCACCTCGACGATGATGCCGTCGGCTCCCGCGGCGACCGACGCGCGAGCCATTGGCGCCACCTTGTTGCGTTTGCCCGTAGCATGACTCGGGTCGGTGATGATCGGCAGGTGGCTCAGCTTCTTGACGACGGGAATCGCCGAAATGTCGAGCGTGTTGCGCGTGTAGCTCTCGAACGTGCGGATGCCGCGCTCGCAAAGGATGACGTCGTTGTTGCCGCCGGCGAGCACGTACTCCGCCGAGAGCAGCCACTCTTCGATGGTGGCGGCAATGCCGCGCTTCAGCAGCACGGGCTTACGCGTGCGGCCGAGCTCGCGCAGCAGCGTGAAGTTCTGCATGTTGCGCGCGCCGACCTGGTAGATGTCCGAGTAGCGGCCGACCAGATCGATCTGGCTGACGTCCATCACCTCGGACACGAGCTTCATGTTGTGCTGATCGGCGGCCGCGCGCAGCATGCGCAAGCCCTCTTCGCCGAGCCCCTGGAAGCTGTACGGTGAGCTGCGGGGCTTGAACGCGCCGCCTCGGAAGATCTTCGCGCCCGCCTTCTTCACGGCAGCCGCCGTCGTGAAGACCTGCTCTTCGTTCTCTGCCGAGCAGGGGCCGGCCATGACGATCACCTCGGGAAAG
>JADMIO011736251.1_pt1 | contig 11132 bp, 7 predicted proteins | sample 8958161 | NCBI WGS metagenome assembly JADMIO01 (sample SAMN16585339, study PRJNA669376) | soil metagenome | isolation source: Crop rotation soil | place: USA: Cullars Rotation, Alabama | collected 2011 | reverse complement strand
CGATCTCCGGCCTGCTCGTACAATCCGAGCAGTCGCCGCAGCGGCGCAAACTGGATCGCTTCAATATCGCCTGAGCCGTCACCACGCAGTTCCCAGTCGTGTGTCAGGGCGAGATGAATCGTTGAGGTCATCTTGTCAGAAGAAGTTAAGTGCAACCACCCGCTACCGCAGGTAGTGCTGACATTGTACTATCACCAGCGATGCTTCATGGCGCTTCAATCATCTGCTTTGGCGGCGAAGACTGGTGGTATCACCACCCGCATTCAAAAAACCATCTGATGCGCCGGTTCGCTCGCGCCGGGAACAAAGTCATCTTCGTCAATTCGATCTCGATGGGTCTGGCGCCGGTCAAGAGCGGCGAAGTGTTGCCGCGCATCAAGCGCAAGCTGAAGAGCTATGCGAAGCTGGCGCGCACCACCGCCGAAGGCATTACGGTGGTTTCGCCCGCGGTCATTCCCTTCTTCGGGAACCGCGCGGCCGCGGCTGCCAACCGGCGGCTGTTGGCTGCTCAAATTGCGACGTTGGCAAAACGACGCGGACTGGCGCAGCCGATCCTGTGGATTGCAATACCGACTGCCGTCGAAGTCGTGGGCGGGCTCGACGAATCGCTGATCATCTATCACGTTTCAGATAAGTACGATGCCAACACCATGGATCATGCGACCGATCCGGCCTTGATCCGTTCGCTGCATGAACGGGCCATCGAGGCCGCCGATCTCGTTTTCTATTCGAGCCGCAAGCTGTTCGCAGAGATCGAACGGAACCAGGAAAAGTCTTATCTGCTCGAACAAGCCGTTGATTTCGATCACTGGTCGCAAATCAGTCTCGGTGACTTTCGCGTAGCCGATGAGATCGAGGGCATTCCGCATCCGCGCATCGGCTATTTCGGCGCCATCGAGCCATGGCTGGTTGATCAGGAATTGATTCGCCAGGCGGCGATGAAGCGGCCTGATTGGCACTGGATTTTTATCGGCAACAAATCGCGCGGGCTGGAGATTGAGAATCTGCCGCAGGTGCATTTCCTGCCGTCAGTGTCCTACGAAGAGCTGCCACATTACGCCGCCGGCTTTGATGCGTGCGTGCTGCCGTGGAACACCGAAGTGCCCTTTACCAGTTACGGTTCGGCGATCAAAGTGCGGGAGTATCTGGCCACCGGGAAGCCGGTGGTCATCTCTCCTTTGCCTGAATACGAGCCGATGAGTGACGTGCTGCGGATCGCGCGCAGCCGCGATCAATTTATCGAATTAGTTGCTGACGCTCTGCGCGAAAACGATCCGGCCCGGGCCCAGGCGCGTCAGGAGGCGGTGCGCGATGGAACCTGGGACGCGCGCGCCGAATGGGTAAGTGGGTTGATTGAAAAGAAGTTACAAAACCCGAAGCGATAGCGAGAGCGAACCGTGCAGAGAGAAACTTTGCCTTAAGAGTGCGAACGCTGCTCAGCGGGGAGCGACGCGTAGCGTCGCGTTGAATTTAGCCCGGCCTTTCAAGGCCGGGATCAAGTCACCCAAAGATTTGCGCGTCGCGTTAGCGACGCAGTGAAACCGAGAGACCCGGGCTTTTTTCAATCGTCGCTACGCGACGGACGATCATTGTGACTCCAGCTACCCGGCCTTGAAAGGGCATTAATATACCTGGCTCATCAAATCGAGTGGGGCGGTACTGAACAGAACTCAACGAGTCCGCGAAGCGGACGGCGGCGTAAAGCCCGGGGGTGAGCCTTGCGAACCCAGGGATCAGGATCCAACACAGACATTTAGCCCGCGAAGGAGTCTGTCGGGAAAAAGCGATAGACAGCGATTCGAGAATAAGTAAACTGACGAGCATGAGCAAAACGTTTCGAGCTTACGACATGAATCAGCAGTTGCTGCTGCCGCCAGATTTGCGCCAGTGGTTGCGCGACGATCACTTGGCGCTGTATGTCAGTGACGTGGTCGAGGCGTTGGATCTTTCGTTGATCCTGAACAAGTACGAGGAAGGCGATAGTCGGGGTCGCCCGCCTTACCACCCGGCGCTGATGGTGAAGCTGTTGGTTTATGGTTATTGCACGGGCCGGATGTCGTCGCGGAAGCTGGAACAGGCGACTTATGATGACGTGGCATTCCGAGTTTTGAGCTGCGATCAGCATCCCGACCACGACAGCATCGCCGATTTTCGCAAGCGGCATCTGGTCGAGTTGGGTCAGTTGTTCGTGCAAGTGCTGCAGTTGTGTCAACGCGCGGGCTTGGTGAAGTTGGGGCATGTGGCCGTTGACAGCACCAAGATCAAAGCCAACGCAGCCAAGCGCGAGTCGTTGAGGTATGGACATCTGGATGCAGCCGAACAGGCCTTGGAAGCTGAAGTGTTGCGACTGCTGACTGAGGCGCAACGCATCGATGACCAGGAAGACCAGCTTTACGGCGCCGGTCGTCGTGGTGATGAGTTGCCCGCAGAGTTGCGGCGGCGGGAGACTCGGTTGGCGAAAATTCGCGAGTTGAAAGCACAGATGGAGCAGGAAGCGCAGCAAGCAGCCGAGCAAGAACAACAGGAAAAAGCCGCGGATGAGCCGAAGCACTACCGGCGGCGCCGTTGGACCAGGAGCGAGAGCGGCGCGGTGGTTCCCCAGGATAAGACGCAACGCAATCTGACCGATCCTGACTCGCGCTTGATGATGGACACGACCACCGGGAACTATGAACAAGCTTACAACCCACAACTCGCGGTTGATGCCCAAACGCAAATCATCGTGGCCGCGCGGGTGGTGCAAGCACCGAATGATCAGGAACAGTTGGTGCCTACCGTGCTGCAGGTTAAGGAGAATCTGGGGAAGTTGCCGGCTGTAGTCTCGGCTGATGGAGCTTACTTCAGCAGGGCGGTGATCACTGCCGAGGCTTTGCGGGGTATCGACTTGTATGTACCGCCCAACGAACCGGAACCGAGCGTTATGCCCGAGGCTACCGCGCTCGATGCCAGCGTGCGGGCGCAGATGTGGCACAAATTGAAAAGCAGACCGGGACGCAAGATTTACAACCGTCGCAAGACGATCGTCGAACCAGTATTCGCGCAGATCAAACACGTGCGCAGCTTCCGCCAGTTCATGTTGCGTGGACTGGTTCAAGTCCAAAGCGAATGGTTGCTGATCTGTCTGCCGCATAACTTGTTGAAGCTGTTTCGGGCGCCGAAACCTCTCCAGGTAACTTGAGAACCAAACGGCTCAGAACTGGTCAACCAAACGAACCTAACTCAAAAGCATGCGACTCGAATCGACTCGCTAAGTTAATAATTCGACCTTGAATGTCTGCTTATGCCGAGGCTGTCAATAACAACTTCGTTTTCTCCGACAGACTCCGAAGCGGGCGACAGCCGTTGATATGAATCCTGCGTGAACTGAACGAGTCTGGATGATGAACAGTAAATCTAAGGGCCATCGTCCGCTCCGCGGACTCGATGCATTCTTGTACGCTGTCCCGGGGTTCGCTTCGATCACCCCGGGCTTTACGCCGCCGTCCGCTCCGCGGACTCATTAACCGTGCTGTCAAACTAGAGATTTATCTCAAAGATTTCGAACGTGCCGGGGGCTGGTGAGTCAAGTATATTAATGCCCTTGAAAGGCCGGGCTAAATTCAAAACGACGCTACGCGTCGGCCATCGATTCTCCAGACCAGCCTCATCACCCCCGTCACCACCCAGCCAATCCCAATCGCCGCAAAGGCGAATAAGAAATAATCCAGCGCCAGCAGGTAACGATATTCGGTGTGCAAAATCGACTGCACTGTGAAGAAATAGACCGGCACCACTGACAAAAGAACCAATGCGCGGCGGTGCTTGTGCAGGATCAGAAACGCCAGCCCCAGTATCGCCAGCGGCAACATGACCGCCGTGAGAAAGACTTTCTGGATCGCATGAACCAAAACTCGCGGATAGCGCGTCCAGAGAAATCTGGCATATCCCAGCTCATAAAGTTCACTGGTTCCAATCTTGAGAATCGGGTTCAGCGGATCTGAAGCCTCGTTGCTGAAAATCAGGTGCACCGGTTTGGCCTCGCGAGAAACGAATGGAAGTTGCGCCGGAACTAAAAGCTGATCTTCGGGCGAGCGATTTTCGAGAGGTTCCACCACCGCGGATGAATAGACGGCGCCGCTCTGATCGACGACGCTAATTTTCATGCGGCCGCGTTCGATTTTTACCGGCACCACAAAAAGGTAATCCGTGTTCTGTCTTATCACCATCCAACTCGACGAAATCTGGGTGCCATAGCGGGACTCATCCCCAACCAGCCGCAACGTATCGGTGGCAGCATCGTAATCAACTCGTGTTTGTGGTGACCGCTCGGTTGTCGCTTTGATCAGCTCAGCCGGGGTGATGGACCACGCGGAAGCCAGAGCGCCATGGTCCAGAGAATGGCTTACCGGTGGTTCGATTGAGATGAGCCGCGCGCGTTCCAGCCTGACCATCGAACCGGCGCGTTGCACCATCACGCCGGCGAACCAGATGGGGTTCGATCTGATGACTGCAAACCCGCGGGCCAAACGTGCGCGCTCGCGCTCGACACCATCCGGTCTGAAGAGCGTCAGATTGTAGTCCGGACGCTGAGACTGATCGGCCTCCTGCTTCATAATGCCAATGTCGGTCGCCGGAATGCCAAACCGCCCTTCCTCATCATAGTCGGCAATTCCTTCCAACAACGTCTGGCCGGCGCCGAGCGAAAGCGGAATAAAACTATGAAATACGACGGCGTTTCGGATCGTGAGCGGCAGAATAATCAGCAATGCTCCGCCGAGTACGGCGCCCGCAAAGCTCCATCGCCTACCGGTTTCGATCAGCAGCGGCACCGCCCCCGCCACCAACAGACCGAGAAACAAAGTATTCGGCCTGAACCAGCACGAGAGACCGATTAATGCCCCAGCCAAAATGAATTTCGACAGTGCCGGGTTTTTGGTGGCGCGGACAAGCACATACACGGCGAGCAGGATCGGCAACACCGAGAGCGAATCAGGCAGCAGCAAAACCGAATTCCACGCAAACTGTGGTGAGAGCGCGGCGAGTAGACCGGCGATAGCAGACGCGATTGGAGAGACGAGCTCGGCGACTATTAGAAAAATGATCACCGCTGAGAGTGCATCGCCTGTGATCTGCGTCAGTTGAATGGCCGTATTTGAGTTGTCAGATGCCGAACCAACCAGCCCGAGCAGAATGGAATAGCCCGGCGGATGCCCGAGGTTATGCAGATCCGCTAAAGCCGATGAGCGACTGAAGAACGCTCCGATTCCGCCTTGTCGCAACAGCGTGGCCACGCGCCGGTAATCAACTGTCACCGCGGTCTGTACTTTTCCGACTTCAAGCCGTGTATCATGCCAACTGAGCAGGCGGACGCCAAAAGCGAGCAGAAAAACGGCCAACGCGATGAATAGCCGCGCGCGCGCGAAGGGGGATTTATCGATCTTCATCCTGACGGTATTACCGTTTCAGACGGTGACTCATACCAAATTGTGCCGGGAAGGTGCCGGCCATTGTAGCTCAGAAGCAGGTTCGTTCTTAACACGGGAACGAACGGAACGCGATGCCCAGACTTGGCCAACGGAGCGGGACTCATTGTGCCTTCAGTTGGGCTTGGCCTGAGCGAAACACCCGACTGAAGTCGGTACTCTGACACAGCAACTCAACGACCAGCTATGTGTGGTATTGCCGGACTGATTCATCCCGATCCCGAACGACACGTCGGCGCGATGCTCAAATCGATCGAGCACCGCGGGCGCGACGATGAAGGTTCATGGACCTCCGGCCCCATCAACTATGAAGGGCAAAGAGTCTGCGTCGGTAATCGCCGCCTGTCGATCATCGACACCAGCAGCGCGGGCCATCAACCAATGCTCTCAGCGGATGGCCGGTACGCGCTGGTCCTGAACGGCGAGATTTACAACTATCGCGAATTGCGCGCGCTGCTCGAAAGCAAAGGCCATCAGTTCACGACGCATGCCGACACCGAAGTATTGCTCACCGCGTGGCGCGAGTGGGGCGAGGATTCCCTGGCGCGTCTCAACGGGATGTTTGCCTTTGCTATTTGGGATGAAAAAGAGCGGGCCCTATTCCTGGTTCGCGATCATGTCGGCATCAAGCCGTTGTACTACGCAACGTGTCAGCAGCCTGCCGCATTGGCTTTCGCTTCCGAAGTCAAAGCAATTCTGGCCACCGGCTTAATCCGACCTGAGCTGGACCTAGAATCACTGCATCAGTTTCTGACCTTTCTGTGGGCTCCCGATCCGAAAACCCTCTTCCGCGGCGTCAAAACTCTGCCGCCGGGACATCTGATGAAGTGGAAGGACGGCGCGATTGAAATCCGCGAGTGGTGGGACATCTCATTCGACCAGATCGAATCGGGACGAAGCGAGCAATGGTGGCAGGAACAAGTCCTGGAAACACTCGATCGGGTTGTGAAACTCGAAATGGTCGCGGACGTGCCGCTGGGTTCATTTTTGTCGGGGGGCATCGACTCGTCGTCGATCGTGGCGATGATGAAGCAGCACAGCAACGGCCGGCGTGTCGGCACCTACACGATTGGCATCGAAGCTGAAGATCTGCGTTTTGACATCATTCCTGATGATGTGGAGTGGGCCAGGAAAGTAAATCAGCGGCTCGATACTGACTATCACGAGATCATGTTACGGCCCGACGTCGTCGAGCTGCTGCCTAAGCTGGTCTATCACATGGATGAGCCGGCCATCGACATGGCAATTCCTACGTATCTGGTGTCGCGCGCCGCGCGCGAAAACATGCGGGTCATGCTTTCGGGTATGGGCGGTGACGAGGTGTTTGCCGGTTATCCACGCCAGCTGGCCATGAAACTGGCCGGCGCTTTCGATCCGGTGCCGCAGCTACTGCGGCGGCCGTTGATGAAAACAGTAGCGGCGGTGTTGCCCGGCGGCCTGCCCGGCAAGCTAACGGCGCCGCTGCGCAACGCGAAGAAATTTGCGCGCAGCGCCGCGCTCGATTTTGAGAATCGCTACCTCGGGTTCGAAACCTATTTCACGGAAGAAACCAAGCAGCGTCTTTACACGGACTCCGTGCGCGACGCAGTCCGTGAGGTGGATGCATACGCCCGGCATCGCGCCTATTTTGCGAAAGTGAAAACGGCTGACCCGCTGAATCAACTGCTCTACGTTGATATGAAAACGTTTTTGCCGTGTCTGAACCTGATGACGACCGACAAAACTTCGATGGCTGCGAACCTCGAGGTACGGGTGCCGTTTCTTAATCGGGAAATGCTGACGCTGGCGGCGCGTATGCCGGCTGAGCTGAAGCTCAAAGGGCTGAAGCGGAAGTACATTTTGAAGAAGGCGGCCGAACAGTTGCTGCCCCGGGAAATAGTCTGGCGGAAAAAAGCCGGCTTCGGCGCCCCGATTAGATCGTGGCTGCGCGGGCCTTTGCAGCCGATGGTGAACGATCTCTTGTCGGCAGATACAGTCAGACGTCGCGGTCTGTTTAAGCCGGAGGTTGTGCGGCAGATTATCGACACAAACCTTTCGGGTCGTGAAGATTACAACCTGCAGGTCTTTCAGTTATTGAACCTCGAGTTATGGATGAGGACGTTTGTTGATTGAGGACTGGGAGCGGGCGCCCTCGCTCCCGATTTAGAGCCGAATAATCCTTGCAGAACTTTTGCTGCGCAGATCTCCATTCAAGGCATTACGCGTATCGACGACCAGCGGCGCCAGCTCGGTGATGCGGCCGTAATCAATCTGGCTGTGGTTGGTAACGATTACGACGCAATCTGCCGACTGAATTTCATCGTCACTTAATTCCACCGATGACAGTGGGGCGCCGCTGCCTTCGGTATGCGCATCGTCAAAGTTAACCTGGCTCACAAACGGATCGTGGTAACGGACGTCGCAGCCTTTGCTGCGGAGCCGATCGATGATCGACAGCGCCGGACTTTCGCGCACATCGTCGATGTCCTTCTTATAGGCGACACCCAGCATCAGAATGCGCGCGCCGTTCATCGCCTTGCGGTCGTCGTTCAAGCCGTCTGAAACCAGCTGCACGACGTGTTCCGGCATACGCGAATTAACTTCTTCGGCCAAACCGATGAAGCGTGAATCGAAACCGTGTTGCCGCGCTTTCCACGACAGATAGTGCGGATCCAGCGGGATGCAATGACCGCCGATTCCAGGTCCCGGATAAAACGGCATGAACCCGAAGGGCTTGGTGGCCGCCGCGCGAATGACTTCCCAGGTGTCGATATTCAGCGCATAACAAAGCCGGGCCATTTCGTTAGCCATGCCGATGTTGACTGCGCGAAAAGTATTCTCGAGCAGCTTGGCCGCTTCGGCGACCCGCGCCGAACTCACCGAATGAACATCCCTGACGATTTGCGAGTAGAGATAAGCCGCCGCGGCCGTGGAATCATCGGTGACGCCACCCACAACTTTGGGAATGTTGTGTGTCTGGAAATCGGGATTGCCGGGATCCACGCGCTCAGGCGAAAACGCGAGCAGAAAATCTTCATCTAGATTTAGCCCGGTCTCTTGCAGCATCGGCAGCAGGACTTCGTTCGTAGTGCCCGGATAGGTCGTCGATTCGAGGATGATCAATTGTCCGCGCCGCAGGCGCTTTTTGATCTCGTCGGCCGCCGCCATGATGAAGGAAATGTCCGGCTCCTTCGTCTTGCGCAACGGCGTCGGCACACAAATGATGATCGCATCGCATTCTTTCAACTGATCGAAATCAGTGGTCGCGCTGATCCGTCCGGCCGACACGGCGTCTTTGATCGCCTGCGAAGCAACATCGCCGATATACGATTCACCGGCGTTGATCCGATCCGCTTTGCTCTGATCGACTTCAAAACCGGTAGCGTTGAATCCTTGCGAAGCGAATTCTGTCGCCAGCGGCAATCCCACATAACCCAGTCCAATCACGCCCACGCGGGCGCGCTTTTCTCTAATGAGGCTAATAAGTTCGTCTTTGATCATGAATTGATAACAGGCCGGAAATTCAATTAATGGGCTCTACCAGGTGGCGACGATTAGGTTGAGCTTCGAAGCTTTCGGGCCAGAACTCGACTATCTTAACAATTTGCCCGCCCACAACGGAAAAGAGAGTGATGGCCCGCGCGCGTTGCACACCGTCGGTGACGGAAACATCGCTGACCGCCTCGTCCTCGTTCCCGAACAGCCGGTTTACCGTAAACTCCCAGCGGCCATGGGCGGGATACTCTTCATTCATGGCTGCGAAATTATCGCGGCCGCGAATTCGTTCATTTGATTGCGGCCATTCGAGCGTGAAGTCATCGCTCATGAGGGATCCGACCGAACGAAAATCGTTCGTCTTCATCAACTCCCAGAAACGATTCGCCACCTCAACTGCCGTTGTCATTTTTCGCGGCAACGATAATAACACGAGCGCTCATCAGGTTGCCCTCGGCCGGTTCGTGTGTCGATAATGCCTCGCAAAATGCCGATGCAAACCGGAACTTACGATGTGGCCGTGATTGGGGCCGGCGTGTTCGGCGCCTGGACCGCTTATCAATTGCAGCAGACCAAAAGACGCGTCGCGCTGATTGATGCTTACGGGCCGGCCAACAGCCGCGCCAGCTCAGGCGATGAGTCCCGCATTATCCGCATGGGCTATGGCGCCGATGAGATCTACACGCGATCGGCGCAAACCGCCTTGCAGCTGTGGCAGGAGCTTTCTTATCGGACGGGCGAACAGTTGTTTCGCGAAACCGGAGTCCTTTGGCTGGCGCACGAGGACGATCCCTATCCCCTTAAAACAGTCGAGACCCTCGCCGCGCTGGCCGTGCCGTTTGAAAGACTGACTGTGGACGAGGTGGCGCGACGTTATCCGCAATTCAATCTGGAAGGAATTGCGTGGGCGGCAATTGAACCCGGCAGCGGCGTGCTGCTGGCGCGGCGCGCCGTACAAGCTGTCGTGCGCGAAGCGATCCGCATCGGCGTCGAGTACCTGGAAGAAGCGATTGCGCCGCCAACCGGAAAACAACGACTGGATTACGTCAGCGGCGCGAATGGACGGCGAATCGCTGCGGGCACGTTTGTCTTTGCCTGCGGTCCGTGGCTGCCAAAACTTTTTCCGGAGCTGTTGGCAGATCGCATTCGCCCCACACGGCAGGAAGTTTTTTATTTTGGCGCGCCCGCCGGCGATTCACTGTTCAAGCCGCCATCGTTCCCGGCCTGGATCGATTTTAAGGAAGAAGTCTATGGCCTGCCGGCGCTTGCCGGTCGCGGTATCAAGCTGGCGATCGATCGTCATGGACCACCATTCGATCCCGATACCGGCGATCGGATTCCCACCGCTGAAGGTTTGGCTGAGGCAAGGCGGCGTTTGGGATGGCGATTGCCCGCTTTGAAAGATGCCCCGGTTGTCGAAGCGCGCGTTTGTCAATACGAAAATACCGCGAACGGTGATTTTCTCATCGACCGTCATCCCCAGTTCGAGAACGTCTGGATAGTGGGCGGCGGATCAGGTCATGGCTTCAAGCATGGACCAACCGTGGGCGAATACGTGACCGCGAGAATCAATGGCATTACCGACGTCGTCGAACCACGATTCAGTTGGACGAACAAATCAGGGGATTACCAACGAAGTGTGTATTAGTCGCAGGGTCAGAGGTCAGGCCCGCAGGGCCGGTATTCAATAGCCACGGCCGTAAGGCCGTGGATCATGGCACACAAAATAATTCGAGGCCCGAAGGGCCGACATCACCGCCAAATGTAAACCTTCAATGCCGCACCTTCGCGCTCGCATGATTACTTCCCGGCTTTTCCACGGCCTCACGGCCGTGGCTACTAAATGCCGGCGCTTCGCGCCTCGTTCAATCGCGATGGTATCCAACCATTCCTCTCTGCGCAGAGCGAACCGATCGGTTTATTTTACGTGTCGATCTTCCTGATCTGTTCGTCACCAATCTCAATCGATTCATCGTCGGGCCCAGCCACCTGCTTTTCCCGATCGATTTCCGAAATGGACTTAATCCCCGTCAGCGATTCAGGCGCGGTCACATCGGCCAAAGACTCATCGTACAAATCGAACCAGGGCAGTCCATGGGCCGAGTAGGTTTGCGCGGAGATTGGAGTTGGCGGGGGCTGGTGGCCGGTCAACTCGCGGTAGTGTTCGCTGTTCACCAGGTGCACGGACGCGGACGC
>JADMIO011089418.1_pt1 | contig 11133 bp, 19 predicted proteins | sample 8958161 | NCBI WGS metagenome assembly JADMIO01 (sample SAMN16585339, study PRJNA669376) | soil metagenome | isolation source: Crop rotation soil | place: USA: Cullars Rotation, Alabama | collected 2011 | reverse complement strand
GGCCGCGACTTCAAGTCACGTGAATTCCAAGCTTCGGATCCCACTGTGCTGGAATGTCCAGCGCCGCCGTCGACACGCCGGTCGGGATGTTCATCCGGAACCGGAGGAACGCGGCGAGCTTGCCGGGGCTTCGCTTGGCCTGTTCGGCCTGCTCGCGCATCCCGTCGACGCGGACCGAGACGCCCAGGTTCGGGTTGGCCTTCGGCCAGACGGCCTCGTCGAACGGGTCGTCGCCCTCGTCGAGGGTGTAGATCAGGACGAGCATGGCGTCGTCGGTCGCGCGGCCCTCGACGACCGCGATCGCGTCCGCCCGCTCCTCGGCCCAGACCGACTCGCGCTTCACGCCGGCGGTCGTGATCTTGATCACCATCGGCTGTGAGCGCGACGCGGTGGCGGTCTCGACGTTGTCGACTGCGTCCCGGTTCTCGAGGACGTGGAGCTCGTCGACAACGACGCCGTGCGGGTTGATGCCCTGGTCGCCGGTGTCCGAGTCGCGGCCGAGCGGCATCCAGAACGACGCGCTGGCCTCGGAGACCAGGCGCTTGCCGACCTTGCGAACCCGGCGGGCGATCGCCTGGTTCTTGGCCACGAACTGCGCGCCGTCGTTCCACGACAGCTTCGCCTGGTCCTCCTTCGTGGCCAGGCTGTAGACCTCGGCGCCCGGCTCGTCGTCGAAGAACGCGAGGAGCAGCGCGAGGCCGGCGGCCATCAGCGTCTTGCCGTTCTTCTTGGCGACCTCGACGTAGACCCTGCGGAATCGGCGCAGGCCGTCGGCCCGCTTCCAGCCGAACGCCGAGCCGACGATGAAGATCTGCCAGGCCTCGAGCTCGACGAACGCGCCCTTGCCGTTGTCGGCCCGCCCGAGGTCGCCCTTGTAGTGGCGCAGCAGCGAGAAGAACCGGACGGCCTGCATGGCGGCGTCGACGTCGAAGTGCAGCCCTCGAGCGGCGCCGGTGGCGAGGTCGGCCAGGTGACGCTCGGCCGCCTTCTTGACGAGCTTGCCGGTGACGTAGCGGTCCGCGACGACGTCGAGCGCGTACTGGGTGACCGGGTCCGGCGGCGGAGGAGGAGACATCCGCCGCCGGGCCCGCGGTGCAAGCGTGGTGATCGTGCTCATCCGGATCCGGCCTTCCAGCGATCGATCTCGTCGCCGGCGGTCTTGTCGGCCCGGATCCGCCCGCGCTCGGTCGCCGGCAGGCCGGCAGCCGTCTCGAGATCGGCGATCGCCCGGTAGATGCCGAGGAGCGTGTTGAGCGCGGCGTGGGGGTACGAGCGGCCCGTGTCCTCGTTGAGGACCATGAAGCCCTCAGCGTCGATCGTCGTCTCGATCGAGTCCGCGCGATCGATCAGCCGGCAGGCCCGCCACAGGGCGTCGAAGTCGCCCATCGTGAGCCAGGCCTTGCCGGCATCCCAGTAGCGCTTCCACGCGGCGCGGCCGCGGCGGCCGAGGCCTCGAGGCGGGCCGGGCGGTCCGGCCGGCTTCTCCGCCGGCGGCGCGTCTCGAATCGGCCGGCGGCCGGGGTTCCCCTCGAGCAGCTTGAGCTCGACGGGCTTCGGCTGGGGACCCGGGCGGGTCCGACGGGTCCGGCTCACGCGAACACCGCCGGACGGTCGGACCGCGCACCGACGGTCGCGTGGCAATGGTGCTCCGGGCAGGCACACAGCCAGCGCTTGTTCGAGGGATCCTGGCTGCCGCCGAGCGACGTCGGGATCCGGTGGTCGCGCTGCAGGTTGTTCGTGCACCCGCAGCGCTCGCAGCGAGCGCCGGGCGTTGCGGCCCGACGCTCGGCCTGGTGGATAGACCCGTACCCACGCTCGGTGGTCGTCCGCCGGTGCACGTGGCAGCGCCCCCGATCCACGGCTGGATGGGGGCAGGGCTGCTCGAGGCAGGCGGTTACGAGCGTGGGCACCGACGCCGCTACTCGGTTGGGGTCTTGTCGGGCGTCGACGGGTTCAGCGAATCGATGATCGACTTCGACGTCGACAGCGCGTACGCGGCGGCGGCGATGTTGCCGGCGACCGCGAGCGGCTGCAGCGAGAAATCGCCGATGGTGACCGGCGGCGCCAGGGCCGCGAAGATCAGCACGAGAATGATCGGCACGATCCGGCCGGCGAGCTGGGTGCGGACCCAGACGTCGAGGTACTCGAGCTTCACTGGCGGCGCGGCCTTGTCGGCCCAGGCGCGCAGGACGCCCAGGACGAAGTCGAGGACGCCGAGAGCCAGGATCGTGACGATCACGGCCCACTGGATATGGTCGGTCGCGAGCTGCTGGAGCGCTTCGCCGAGGCTCACTGGTCTGCTCCTTCCGTCGGTGGCTCGGGCGACGTCGACGCGTCGTCCTCGCCGGGCTGGGGATCGTCGGGGTGGATGGGCACGGGGTCGTTGCGGACGTCATCCGCGTCGAGCTCGTCGTCGTTCGCCGGCGGCGTGCGCTCTTCGGTCATCTCAGCCCTCCATGGCGTAGTTGTGACTGATCCACTGACCGGCCTTGGCGCCGGAAAGCATCTGGACGAGGGTCACGGTCCGGCTGCCCCACAGGAAATGGCGCGGCGGTGTGCAGGCGCCGGAGAAGCCGCCGGTCCGCCGCGTCCGTCGCATCACGACATGGGCGCCCGAGATCTGGTAGGCGAGGTACGAGCCGGCCGGGACGCGGGCGCGGTAGTCCGGGATGACGTCGCGGGCGAACATGCACCAGACGTGGCCGAGACCGGTGTAGTGGGAGCCGGTCCACAGCTTCGCCGCGGCCGCCTTCATGACCGAGCGCGGGTACAGCCTGCCGTCGAACTTCCAGACGCCCGGGGCTCGGCCGTCGGCCAAGCTCTCGATCGTCTCGAAGTTGTCCTCGTAGATCGCGTGGTTGTCGCGGAACCCACGACCGGCGTCGAGCTTCGTGTCGGCGATCGGCCCGTAGCCGACCTGGATGACACCTGGGCGCCCGTCGATCCGGCGCTGCTCGTAGCCAGCGAACGGCAGCGCCTTGGCGCCCGTGAAGATCTCGAAGTACACGCCGTAGTCGTTCTCGGCGACGGCCGCGACCTGGAAGAGGTTCAGGCCCGGGCTGTCCGGATCCGGGATCGCCTCGCTCGAGTGCAGGCGGATGGTGCGTCCCGACGGAACCTTCTTGCCGCAGGTGGCGCGGGCGATCGCCCGGCTCGTGGCCCAAGCCGTGCAGTCGAAGCGACCGGTCTGGCCGCCCTGCTTGAGCTGCGACGCGAAGGGGACCCGGTAGGTCGCGCAGTCGGTCACGCCGGCACCCACTTCCCGTCACGGACGAAGCCGTGAAAGCCGTCCTCGCGACCGTCGACCTTGCCGCGACACAGGACGCTCGGCGACAACGTCAGGGGTGACTCGCTCACGACGGTCCAGTGCGGGCGCTGCGGCTCGGTCGCCGGATCCGTCAGCACGACGCCACCGCAGAGGCCCGTCGGCGAGTCCGCTCGGCGATGCCAGACGATCCACCCGGCACGACGCTCGAGGTCGAACGATTCGACCGGTGTGAGCAGAACGCCTCCGCCGAGGTCGAGGTCATGTAGTCGCCGCCGGTCGCACGCCCGAGTAGAGCGGCAGCGCCATCCGGGTCCAAGCCCGTCGTCAGCGGGGACCATGTAGCGTCGTCCGATCGTCGTCGTGCACCGGACGCAGAACTCGACGGGGTGCCAGCCACTCACCGACCCCTCGTGCTCATGAGCCCGCTCCGTAGAGCCACGAGGCGAACCCCCACCCTTTGCCGGGCGAGGACGTCGAGCTCGTCGGGAACGTCGATCCGGTTCCGTGGTTGACGACCCAGGGCGTCGACGTGTCGTCGCCGGTCGCAGGGCAGTTGTCGGGGCCGTACAGCCAGTCGAGCGATCGACGGAGCGCCTGGTCGCTCCACTGCCAGGCGCGATGGCCGGCGCGATCGAGCAACTCGGCCTGCAGCGTCGCGCCCTGCAGCGCCTCCCACACGTAGTTCTCGCACGGTGGCGGCCAGGTGAACGACCCGCCGCGGCGCTGGTCGTCGGGAAGTACTCCGTCGAGGTTGCGGCCCGACTTCACCGAGGCGACGGGGTTGATCCCGACGGGCTTTGCCGGATCCGCCTGCCAGCTGGTGTCGCCGTAGGTGAACCCCGAGTACTGCCCGCGATCGCCGAGCCAGCCCCGGAAGACGGTGGCCGCTCGAGCGAGGTCAGCCGTGTCGCCGATGTATCGATCGATCGCGATCCGCGTCGCGCCGCACCAGGTGCCCCAGTTGTTCGGCCGGCGCTCGTGGCACTCGATCAGGTTGGCCGGACCACCCGACGTCGCTCGACGGAGCTGGGCCCGGTAGAACGCCTTCTGGTCGTAGCCGACCTCCGCGTCCGTGGACTTCACCAGGTCGGCCGCGAGGACGTACGCGCCGAGCTCGCGCCCGAGCGCGAGCGCCCGCTCGACCCCCAGCGATGGCAACGCTCGGAGTGCAGCGATCACCTTCGATCGCATGGCGGGATCACCGTTCCGCGCGAAAACCAGCGCGGCCGCCAGCGCCCGGACGTTCGCCGGCGAATCCTGGTCGGCCAGGCTCGGGCTGATCGGCGCGTTCGCCCAGGTCGTCACCACGCCCCACGACGCGCCCGACGTCGGAAGCTCGTCGAGGTCAGCCAGCAGGAAGCGGGCGATGCCGGGGGAGGCGGTCGGCGTGGGCGCAGGGGTCGGCGTGGGGATGGCTGTGGGTGATGCCGTCGGCGTGGGTGTGGCGCTTGGCGGCGCAGCAGTCGAGGACGGTCTCGGGGTGTTCGTGCTCGTGGGTGACGGGCTCGAGGCCGGGGTGCTCGTGGCTGTGACGGTGCATTCCGGCTCCTCGTGGCGGACGCAGACGGCCCACAGCCGATCGAGCGCGTCGGGCGGCGTGGTCGCGGCGCCGGCGGTCAGGGTCGTGGCGATCGGGATGGCGAGCAGGCCGACGAGGCCGATCGCCGTGACGGTCAGGCGGCTCCTCACGAGACCACCTGCCTGCGCCGAGCTCGCGCACGGAGCATCGCCTTGACGATGCCGCCGACGAGGAAGCTCCCGAAGAAGAAGCCTACGAAGAACCCTCGCCAGTCGCGGACGCCGGCGGCGATCAGCGCCAGGGCGACCACCGCCACGACGCCAGCGAGCAGCATCGCGAGGTCGGGGAACAGGTCCTCGAGGTTGTCGCGGCGGTCCTGACGGAACGCCCGCAGGTCGTCGACGAACAGCCAGCCCCAGACGACGAGCATGCCCAGCGACCAGAGCAGGTAGGGGAGGAGGTTCAGGATCCGCTCGAGCGTCACGGCAGGCGGTCCAGGAGCTTGCGGCCGGCCTCGACCGTGAGCAGCGCCATGCCCGTCCCGAAGGCCAGGCCGAGCGCGACCGGGTCCACGCGGTAGTCGAGGAACGGCATCGCGTCCAGGAACATCAGCGCGACGCCGCCTCCGATGCACAAGGCCGCGAGCCCCTGCCGCAAGCGCGCCGACCAAGGCCGCGGGTCATTCCCGCCTGTCATCGAGTGGTCGGGCGGCGAGCTCGAGGATGGCGCCGAGGCAGATCCCGACCGTGACGCCGAGGGCGAAGCCAGCGAACAGGCTCGTCAACCAGATGACCTCAGCCGGACTCACGCGTTCCCCCCCCGGACAGCACACGACCGCCCCGGCATCCTTCGGAGCGGTCGTCGACCACGAGAGCAGGAACGCGTGAGTCCGTCACGCCAAGGGACGGTAGCTGCGAATCGGGGCCCTGCCAATAGAAGCGCCGATATTGGCGGCTTCTGTCGGCTAGTGGCGGTTTATGGCGGACTAATCGTCCTGGCGGGCGGCATCGGCACGACAAGGTCACCCTTGCCCGCGTTGCACTCCCAGCACGCGGTCAGCAGGTTCTCGGGATCGTCCGACCCGCCGTCGACGAGCGGGATGAAGTGATCGAGGACGAGCTCGACGTCCGGGGGTCCCCATCCGCAGTAGCGGCATCGGTAGCCGTCGCGGGCGAAGATCTCGACCCGCGTCCGCGGCGAGATCGGCGGTCGGATCGGTGCCGCAGCTCGCTTGCGTGGGAGCTCGTAGAGGTAGCTGAGCCGACCGGCGTATTCGTCACGGAGGCGATCCAGCGCGAGCTCGGCTTCCTCTCGGGTCGCATGGCTCCGGACGACCCGGCGGCCATCGGCCAGGATGACCTTCGCCTGCCAGTAACCCTGGCGTCGGTTGAAGAAGATCGAGCCGGTGCCTCGAGCACGCGTCGTCACGGCCTGATTCTAGCCCGCCAGTTGCCTAAAAGTTTGCCATGCGCGTCGGAACCAGTCGGTTCGTGGCGGTTCATGGCGGAATGGCGATTCTGGGCGCCCGCACGGAATCGGGTGATTCGTGCACAAATCGGTGGGGTGGCCTATGGGGCTCGAACCCATAACCTTCGGAGCCACAATCCGGATGTTCGCACGCACGAGACCCTGAGTGACCGGCGGCCGCCGTTTGCCCATGGGTGTGCCTATCGCCGGACGACGAGCCTCCAGGTGCCCTCGTCGAGCACGGTCGCGACCTGGACCTTATCCGCCCGCGCGGTCCGCACGTCGTCGGCCGTGACGATCCGCTGGTCCTCGGGGACCCGCGATAGGAGGACGGCCAACGCGTAGTACCCGTCGACCTCGCGCTGGGTGTCGATCGTGACGACCGGCTCGGTCACCGGCTCTCCGTCGTCCGACCCGCGAATGACCAGCGTGGGTCCGTTGTCGTAAGTCATCCAAACAGCTCCTTCTCCAAGAGGGACCCGGCTTCGCGCTGAAGCTGAGGTAACACATGGGCGTAGACGCCGGCGGTGACGGCGATCGACGTGTGGCCGAGGGCCTCCTGGACGACACGCAGCGGGACGCCTGCGACCAGGCTGAGCGTCGCGTAGGCGTGACGCAGATCGTGGAACCGGATCGGCTCGAGGCCCTGCGCCTTGAGCCTCGTCTGGAACATCCGGTTGACGTTGCGCGGATCCAGCCAGCCGCCGGCCTGGGTGGTGAACACGTAGGGCGAGACGACGTGCTCGGCCTGCCAGCGGCGCTGGCTCTCGAGCGCGTCGAAGACGAAGGACGCCGGCTCGAGCGTCCGGATGCTGCGCGCGGTCTTCGGCTCGAGTCGATCGAGGCGGTAGCCGTCGGACGAGCTCGTCGGGCGGAGGGATCCGGTAATCCGGATCCGCTGGCCATGGATGTCCGACCAGCGCAGACCGAGCAGCTCGCCGAGCCGCATGCCGGTGCCGATCGCCACCGTGATGAGCGGGCCCATCCAGTAGCCGTCGAAGGCCTCGAGGATGGCGCGCGCCTGATCGGTCGACATGCCCTCGACCTTGCGCATCGGGATCCTGGGCGCCTTGACGCCCTCGGCGACGTTGCGCTCGAGGCGGCCGTCGCGGACGGCCTGACCGAGTGCCATCCGGAGCGTGACCAGCACGGCCTGGGCGGTACGCGGTGAGCGGCCGGCCTTGACGATCGCCGTCGGGATCCGGCGCACGTCCGCCGGCGCCAGTCGGATCAGGTGCTCGGTCCCGATCACCGGGGCGATCCACTTCTCGACGTGGATCCGGTAGTTCCAGGCCGTCGACGCCCGGACGGTCGGCGTCACGTGCTCGAGCCACTCGTCGAGGTACGCGCCGACGGTCAGGCGGCGGTCGATGTCCTCGCCGCGCTGCTGCGATCGCAGCGTCTCGCGGAGCCAGAACTCGACGTCGCCGCGGGTCCTCGAGCTGAACGATCGACGATCCCGCTTGCCGTCCGGCGCCTGGCCGAGGCTGATCTGACCGACGTACAGCCCGTCAGCCCGGCGGGTGATCGATCCGGATCCGCGCTTCCTCCTCCGCGCCACCGCCGGAGTCTACGCCTCGGGCGCGACGGGTCGCCGATCGAACGGGTCTCGCGGAACGGTGATGGAGCTGGCGTCGGTCAGCAGCTTCTCGGGTAGCCCAGCTTGGCGACCACCGACGATGGCCCACGTTGAGACGACCATGCACTGGCGGTTCGTGATGAAGTGATCGCCCACGAGACAGCCGTTGGGAAGCTCGAGCCGGACGTCGCGCGTGATCGTCGCGGCGCGACGCTGGATCCACCGACGCAGCCAGCGCACAGCGGTCTCACCCTCCAGCCGCCCGCGATTGCCGACGCGATCGTGGTGCATGGCGAAGTGAAAGTCGACGGGCTCGACGTTCAGGACAAGCTCGTCGTCCATCGGCTCAGCCTACGCCACGCGGCCGCGCTTTTCGGCCTGGCGGGCGAGCCGCTCGAGGGCGGTCGCGGGGACGAGGCGCCGGCGCCCGAACTTGGCCGACTCGAGCTCACCGGTCGCGACCCAGCGCTCGACCGTGCGCTTGCCGACGCGGCAGCGCTCGGCGACCTCCTCGAGCGTCAGGTATTCGCTCACCGCAGGGTCCAGTCCACGAGCTCGTCGAACCGATCGAGGTAGAACCGCTCGGCGGCGGGTGGCGACCAGCCGGTGATCCGAACGTTCAGCGGCTCGTAGTCGTCGTCGACGCCCCAACGCTCGGCCCGGCGCATGAGCTCGTTCCGTTCGTCCAGCAGGATCCGGGTGTCCGCCTCCTTGACCTCGCTCGGAAGGTCGCCGGCAACATGGAATCGCCCGGCGATCGCGAGCCAGGTCGACGTCTCGATGTCGGCGTAGTTGCCCTCGAGCACCCGCTTGAGCGGCCGCGGAACGTCGACGACGTAGGCCTCGGTCGCGTCGTGGAGGAGGGCGGCCAGCGCGTTCTCGGGGGCAACGGCGCGGGACATCAGAACGCAATGCTCGGCGACCGAGTAGAACCGATCGACGTGTCCGCCGTAGCGGCACAGCAGTGACAGGGCGTGGGCGATGTCCTCGGCGTCGATCTGGTCCGGTCGCGGGTCGAGCGGGTAGAACCGCCGGCCGCTGTAGGTCTGCATCCAGTCGCCCCGCAGCCAGGTGGCGCTCATCCCTCGACCCGCCTGGCGGCCTTGTACCGGTCGACGTCGGCGAGCTCGTAGCGCCGATCACCGCGGTCGCGGACCTGGAAGTAGGGCAGCTCCGCCGGCGGGATCCGGCGCACGGTGTTCGGGTGGACCCCGAGCAGCTCGGCGACCTGGCGCGCGTTCAGGGCGCGATCGCTCATGCCGGTGACTCTGGCTTGGCTTCGGCCATGTCCGCCCATGCTTCGCTTGCTCCGGGTTCCGAGCCGTACAGCGCGTGGCGTGACTCTGGCAGCCCTACAGCCTCCGGGTCGCTAGAGCCGGAGAGGGTGGCGCGTTCGCGGCGAACAGCGCCCAGCACACCGAAGTCGCCCCGGTCGTACAGCGCGGCCTCGATGATCTCCCAGTGGGTATTGCTCAGCCCAGACCCGGAAGGCCGATCATGGGCGAGCAGTCCCTCCTCGAAACCGGCAAGGCGGCCCGCCGCGTACGCCTCGTCCTCACGACAGGGCCGGTCAGCGGCGGCGCTCGAACGAGACTTTGACCGAGGCGACTTAGCCGCGCGAACCGACGCCCGACCAGCGGCATACCCCTTGTCCCACAGGTACTCGGAGTCGGAAGGCCGGTCATGGGCGAGGGCGCCGGCGAAGTGTTCGCGATTGACGAGGCGGACGAGGTGGGCGAGGGCGGCGCAGACCTCTTTCCAGTTGCGCACGAACACGGGAGCACCGTGTGCGTCGCGGACCTCGCTCACGTCCCCGGCCGCGTCGGGCCACGGCTGCAGGAGTGCCGGGCTGGTCCACGGCAGCGGCGGCACATCTGGGCCCGGCGACAAACGCTCACATTCGAGGCACACGGTCCCCGGGCGGTGCGAGCCGTGACCCGCGAACCCTTCGCGCAACTGGTCGGTCATGGCTCGACGTCCGTCGGCGGCAGGGTCGTGCGCGGCAGGTGGCCCGACACCGGGCCCGAGACCTCGACGCGGATGACCCCCGGCCCGAGCGAACCAGCGATGTCAACGAAGGCTGCTGGCGAGAGGTCGATCACCGTCGGGATCCCATGGCGATCGCCGCACGCGCAGTAACTGACCACGGTCACGTGGGTGCACGACGTGCGACCGCCGCCGAACGCGCAGACCTGGACGATGTACGGGTCGTCGCCCCAGCTGAATGAGCGGACCGCGCCCAGGTGGGCGTCGCCGCCCCAGCGCTGGCAGCGGTCCGGGGTCGGTGCGCAGTACGTCGCCCAGCCCCGCGCGCCCTCGATCGCCGGCGCGATCTCGACCTGCGGAGCGACGGTCTGAGCGGGCGCTCCGGGGAGCTCCTGACGTCCTGTCACGAGGGCCGGGGAGGCGGTCGCGCCGTCGGGAGCTCCCCGCAGGGCCGACTCCTGGGCGACCCAGCTGGCGATGAAGTACGCGATCGCGAAGAGCAGGGCGATCGCCACGAGCGTCGCGAACAGGCGGCCGGCGGAGCCTGCCTCTTCCTGCGTCTCGACGTCGCGCGGGTCGACGAGCTCGGGCTCGACGACGTAGCGGGGATCCGGATCCCAGGGCGGGCGTGGGGCAGCACTCATCGGAGCACCTCCGTGATGCGGCCTGACGCCAGATCGGCTGGTCGCCAGACGTGGACTTCGATACGCGGCGCACCGCGGATCGCCTTGTCGAGCCCGGTCAGCACGCCACCGAGGTAGCTGCTCATCGGGAACTTCTCGGGGAACTCGTCGGGGATCTCGGGGTACTCGAACATCAGCGTGCCGAGCAGCTCGAGGACCTCGGCCTGGCGCTGGCTCAGCGCGCCGCGCTCCGACTTGAGCTCGGCGAAGAGCAGCCGGCGATCGCGCCGGCGGACCAGGGTCAGGTCAGGCCAGCCGGGCTCGGATCCCAGCGAGTAGCGCGGGTGGAAGATCAGCCCGTCGAGCTCGGGCGGCGCGACGCCGAATCCGGCGGCCTCCTCGAGCATCGACTTCCGCGCGGAAAGGGTCACGCCCCAGCCGAGATCCCGGGCGAGCTTGATCACCGCCGTCTGCAGCTGCGCCTCGGTCAGGCCGACGTGGCGGAGCTCCTGCTTCTCGGCGCGCTCGAGCTTGGCCTCGCGCTGCCGGCGCTCGCGCATGTCCCGGGGGTTCGAGCAGTGCGGCTTCACCAGGCCCAAACCTCCCGGTCTGGACTCGCGACGTTCGAGAGATCGGCTTTCCAGCACATTGGGATCCTAAGCTTAGAATTCCACGTGGACAAGTTGTCGCG
>JADMIO011124245.1_pt1 | contig 11134 bp, 11 predicted proteins | sample 8958161 | NCBI WGS metagenome assembly JADMIO01 (sample SAMN16585339, study PRJNA669376) | soil metagenome | isolation source: Crop rotation soil | place: USA: Cullars Rotation, Alabama | collected 2011 | reverse complement strand
CCGATCTTATTCAGCCCTTCAATCTCTCACCATGCGCAGACCTAAACCACGCACCAAGGAACAGATCATCGCCGCTCTCAAGTCGGCAGCGCGCAAGCTGGGCCACGCGCCGACCTGCTATGAGCTGAAGCGGCTTGCCGGTATCAGCCGTAGCCAGGTAACGTATCGTTTCCACAGCTATCGAGCGGCAGTTCGCGCCGCCGGACTGGAGCCGGAGAACAACGGAGTAAGAATTGAAACCGCCGACCTGCTCCATGATTGGGGAAACGTACTTCGCAAAGTGAACGCCGTGCCCTCAGGCAGGGTATATGAGCTGACAGGCCGTTATTCAAGGTTCGCATTTTATGAACGGTTCAAAGGATGGACAGCCATACCGGCCGCATTCTGCAAATATGCTGCCGCCGGCGCCCTCACCGGCGATTGGGCCGATGTGCTGGAAATTATCCGGCGCACCCCGATACCATCCGCCAACGCGTACAACGGGATTGCAGAAATGCGAGAAACCATGAAACGTGCCCGCGAATTGCGCCTACGAGGACCGGCGGCCGCGACTGAAGCTCCGCGAACGCACAAAGAGAATATCTGCCCAAGCGTTCCTTTGTCGCAGACAGAAGAACCTGCGATCTATACCGCTAATACGCAGCTTCTTCCGCCGCCTTTGCACGGTAAGAAATGTGTTACCGCCACCATGCTTGCAGTCTTCGTCGCTGAACTCGCGCCCGCCGGACTGCAATGGATCACCGCTGCCTGCTTTCCCCGGCGTCCGTTGCAAGACCGTCCTCTCCTGGGCGCACCCACAGGCTTGCCGTCATTTCCTTATGAGCCGGTCAATGAGATGGGAGTGATGGTGCTCTTCAGCATGATGGCTCCCCAGTTGGGCTTTGTCATTGAGTCGGTCCGGGCGGGATTTCCTGACTGCGAAGCAAAGATTGAGGTTGAGCCCGGGCGCTGGCAGCACTTCCGCATTGAATTTGAATATGAAAGCCGAGGATTCAGGGTGCATGGCCATGATCCAGGACAATGCGATCTGATCGTCTGCTGGCGGCACAACTGGAAGAAGTGTCCGCCACACATACAGGTGCTGGAACTGAGCAAGCTGGTAGCGCGGTTCGCAGTGAGGTAACGTTGCAAGCCGCGCTGCCGTTTGTCCTAGTGGGTCACCGCCATAAATGCGTGGAGCCCCTGCGCGTCTGAGTAAGATCCCACAATCGCGCGGAAATAGTTAATGGCAAAGGCGCATATAGTTTGCTTGCCCGGAAGAATAATTGGAAAGATCGTGGGAAACTTTTCAGCTTCCCCGGTCGTTTCGCCGGCTTCCGGATTGAAAGCGATGTACGCTCCATTCTGGCTGCAACCAACTACATCGCCGTGGCCGTTGATGCCTTCAGCCTCAGTAAACGTGCCTTGCGGAGAGAGCCAATCAAAATCATTGCCCTTGACGATGAAGCCGCGGACGTCGCCGAAGTTGACAGCCCCTCCGGCGATCCAGCCAGTATTGGCAATGCCGTTGAGCCGCGTGGTGCCCGACGTGCCGCCCGGGTCTTTTACGTTGATCTGGTGAAACGACCCGTTCTGCCAGGTGAAGGCGTTGTTATCAAAGGCGCCTACTACTTTCAGCGCGTCGTTAACGCCGCTGGGGATCGTTCCTTCAAAAGCGCCCGGAAAATCCAGCCGACGAAAAGTGCCGTTGCGCAAGCGCAGGAAACCATGCAGCTTCTGGTCACCGGGGAACGTGAAAAAGCCGACAACATCACCATTGTTGTCGATCCCATGCACAAACGTGTTGTTGGCTCCGGGGAAGTTGATGGTTTGGAATTGCTTATTGGTCAGTTTGTAACCGTGAGTCGAATGACCGTCGATGGAGTAAGACCCGACGATGCTGCCGAAGTTGTTGATGCCCGTGGCATTCGTGGTCATGGCGCCGGGAAAACGGATTTCCACGAAATCAAAGGTCGGTTGGGTTTGAGCAAATGCGCTGCCCAGAGCAACGCACATCATCAGAAGACGAGTAACTTGACGGTGCATGGCAGACCTCATGAGGGCTGCTGCCGCAGGCCAGCAGCTCTGCGGGGAACATTCTGGATAGATGCAGTGACTTGCTTTAGGGGAATCTGGGTTAAGCAAACAAAAAGGAGAGCGTGAGCCAAGAATTTCACAATTCGAATCGAACGCCTGGCTCGCGAACTCTTGCTCTTTCCCGCTCGCCGTGTAAGCATTCTCGCTCTTATCTTTGGAGGCACATGCGCTCTCTTTTCTTTCTGCTCCTGACTATCCCCACTCTTGCAACAGCACAGATGAAACCCGGCCTGCCGCTGAACAATGCACAACATTACAAACTTCCCGCCACGCCCAAGACCGTTGCCTGGGGTTATTACGATGCCGCTGCGCCTCCGGTTCTGCGCATACATTCCGGTGACACCGTGGAGTTTGACACGCTCCTCACCAACAGCCCCACCGGACTGGAGAAAGCCGGAGTCCCGCCAGACCAGGTGCAGCAGAGCCTGCGCGATGTTTACAAAGAAGTCACCAATAAAGGTCCCGGCGGACACATCCTCAACGGCCCTGTCTACGTAGAAGAAGCCGAGCCCGGCGACACGCTGGAAGTTCGCATCCAGAAGATCGATCTCGCCATTCCGTACGCTTACAACGCTTTTGGTCCCACGCGCGGGTTTCTGCCGGAAGACTTTCCTTATCGCAAGATGAAGATCATTCCGCTCGATAAAGACCGCATGGTGGCCAAATTTGCGCCGGGTATTGAGATTCCGCTGCATCCTTTCTTTGGCAGCATGGGCGTTGCGCCGCCGGAAGGCTTTGGCCGCATTGATAGCGCTCCGCCCAGCCTGCACGCCGGCAACATGGACAACAAAGAACTCGTCGCCGGCACAACTCTGTTTCTACCCGTGCATGCGCGCGGCGCGCTCTTTGAGATCGGCGATGGACACGCCGGCCAGGGCAATGGCGAAGTGGATATCACCGCGCTGGAAACTTCGTTGGTCGGCACGCTTGAGTTCATTGTGCATAAAGGCACGGGACAGAAATATCCGCGCGCGGAAACGCCTACGCATTACATCAGCATGGGCTTTCATCCTGAGCTGCATGAGGCCACGCGGATTGCCGTGCGCGAGATGATCGACTTCCTCGTTAACGCCAAGCACATGACCCGCGACGATGCTTACATGCTCACCAGCGTCGCCGGCGACGTGGACATTACCGAGCTTGTGGACGGCAACAAAGGCGTCCACGTGATGATGCCGAAGGCTATTTTTGTGAAGTAAGTCTGCAATAATGCTCTAGGGCATTCTTGCTGGAGAGGACGGAAACTATGCGGCTCCTGGTGCGCTGGCTTATTAATGCTGTCTCTTTGCTGATTGTCGCTTACCTTGTTCCCGGATTTGAATTGCACGGGATAGGCGCAGCGCTCATCGCGGCAGCGATCTTCGGAGTGGTAAACGCCACGCTCGGGCTGGTTTTGAAAGTCGTCACTTTTCCCTTGACCATTCTCTCCTTCGGCCTGTTCCTCATCGTGATTAACGCAATCCTGCTCAAGATGGCCGCTTCCGTCACTCCTGGATTCGCTGTCCATACCTGGACCGCGGCCCTGATCGGCGCGATTGTGCTCAGCCTGGTCTCAACTTTTCTGCACTGGCTCATCAAAGACAATCGCCGCGTGGAAGGGCGGCGCTATTAGAGCACCTCCAGAGTTGCTATATCCCCGCTGAAGGTGGAGCAGACCTTTAGGTCTGCGGTATGCCGCTGCTAATGAGCGGCTTCAGCCGCCGAGGTAAAGCTCTGTGCGATCTGCTACGCAAAAATGATCTAGAGCTGCAAAGCGCGCAGCTGCTTCACAATCTTTGCAACATCATTCTCCTGAAACAACCTTATCGCTGCGATTCCCGCCGCTCCTGCTGCAACACACTGCTGGGCGTTTTCTAGGGTGACTCCGCCCAGCGCCCAGACCGGCATGGGCAACCGCGCAACTTCTGCGCGACGGCAAATCTGCCGTAGTTGTTCCAATCCTTCGCGATTCGCCGATCCGCTCTTCTCAAACACCGGCCCAAACACGGCAAAGCTTGCGGCATGCGCCTCCGCGCTTGCGACCTCAGCCGCAGAATGAGTGGAAACCCCAATTACCGGCTCAGCCTTATTGACACGCGCAAAAATTGCCCGCACCTCGCTGGCGGCAAGATCCTTCGCTGGCAGATGGACCCCGTGCGCACCGCAGGCCAGCGCCACGTCGGTTCGCGAATTAATGAGCAGCTTCGTCCGCGAACCAGCAATCGCTCCCACGGCTTTCAGTGCCAGCTCTTCCAATGCTCGCGCCGTCAGATCTTTCTCCCGCAGCTGAACATAATCCATTCCTGCGGCTGCGCACTCGGCAATTTTCGCCAGCAGTCGCCGTTCCTGCTCATGGCAACCACCCGCAAACTGCCGGCGGTCCGTAATGTAGTAAAGCTGCAAGGCCATTCGTTTAAGAATTGTAATTTGGCTGCGCCATCAGCGCTGATTAGGCAACTTGGAACGACCAAAAATACTCTCTTAAGAGTGCCTCTCACGCTGCAACTCGTATGGCTTTTTGCGCTTGCGCTACCTATCGCCTGTATCGCCTGGACCGTAACGCATGAAGAAGTCTTTCGTGAGCCGCGCGAATATTGCGTCCGACAGAGTGAGAGTCATCCCAACCCCGCGTGCCGCAAGTTCTTCTTCCTCTTCACCTGCGAATTCTGCTTCAGCCACTACGTGACGGCGTTTTTCCTCGTCGTCACCCGCTACAAGCTTCTCTACGACGACTGGCGCGGGTACCTCATTGCCCTTTTCGCGCTGGTCTGGATCGCCAATCAATATATGAGCATTTACGCCCGCTTGCGCCTCGATATCCGCAAGGACCGTGTCGAAATCAAGCACGTAGAAAAGAAAGTGGAAGAGTTGGAAGAGAGAAAAGCAGCTTAGCCGTTCCTCAGTCCCGAGCTCAGCGAGGGAACCGTATTCCATTCCAAAGATCGTCCTCTCCAATCTCTTCCTCAGATCAACCTACGATCTGCTAACCTCGTTCCCGCCTGCGCGTCGAACTGAGCAGGTCCTCTCGCAATGCCGCAATATTCTCTGCATATCAATGGCAAGCTCCGAAACGTCATTGCCGAGCCTGACACGCCTTTGCTCTGGATTTTGCGCGACGAGCTTGGACTCTGCGGAACAAAGTACGGGTGTGGCGTTGGTGTATGCGGCGCGTGCACAATCCATGAAAACGGCACAGCGGTTCGCGCATGCCAGATAACGGTCAGCTCGGCGGCCGACAAACGCTTCACCACGATTGAAGGTCTCTCTGCCACTGGCGGTCATCCCTGCCAGACCGCATGGGTTGATCAGGACGTGGCACAGTGCGGCTTCTGCCAGACCGGCATGATCATGGAAGCTGCCGCGCTTCTTCATCGTCGGGCGAACCCCACTGACGTTGAGATCGATGAAGTTATGTCGCAACACGTCTGCCGCTGCGGTACGTATCAACGCATTCGCAAAGCAATTCATGACGCAGCGAACCGCACGCCGGAGAAGAAATCGACATGATTCTCACTCGCAGAGCGTTTCTTCGCAACTCCGGCAGCGCTGCCCTTGGCCTTACAGTCGCGTTCCGTCTCGATCTCAGCGCGCTCGCGGCTGAAGCGCCTGAATTTGCTCCCAACGCATTCATCCGCATCGGTTCTGATAACGTCGTTCGCCTTTGGGCAATCCGTTCAGAAATGGGACAAGGCGTCCGTACGCTGCTGCCCATGGTGCTTGCTGATGAGCTTGAAGCAGACTGGGAAAAAGTAGTCATCGAGCAGGCAGAGATGGGCGCGCGCTTTGAGGGGATCCGTTTGCGCACCAGCGGCAGCGGCAGCGCCGCAGGAACGTGGGCGCCATTGCGCAAAGCCGCAGCTACGGCACGTGAAATGCTCATCCGCGCCGCCGCCGATCAATGGCAGGTCGATCCGCAAACGTGCAGCGCTCAACAAAGTACGGTGATTCATGTTCCCACAGGCCGCAAACTTACGTATGGCCAACTGGCAAACGCTGCTTCCAAAGTTCCTGTTCCCGCCAAACCTCGGCTCAAGGACGCGAAGGACTTTCGTCTGGTCGGCAAACCGGTAAAGCGCCGTGACTCACAAGCTATCGTCAAAGGCTGCGCCGTTTATGGCCTCGATGTAAAGCTTCCCGGAATGCTCCACGCCGTGGTGGCGCGCTGCCCATATCTCGGCGGCAAGCTTATATCGTGCGATCCGGCTCCTGCTCTAAAAATCTCCGGAGTAAAGAATGTCATTCCCATTCGTTCAGGATTCTCCGGTGGCGTTGCAGTAGTTGCCGTGAGCACCTGGGCTGCGCTCAAAGGCCGGGACGCGCTTCAGCCGGTCTGGGACAAAGGTCCCAATGCAAGTTTTGACTCTGATGCGTTCATGCGTGAGCTGGAACATTCGTTTTCGCAACCGGGCTTCCCTATCCGCCGCACCGGCGACGCACCCACTGCTTTAGCCGATTCGCCCACAAAGCTGGAAGCCATCTATGAATATCCTTATCAGGCCCATGCTCCGCTTGAAACCATGAATTGCACGGCGGATGCGCGCAACTCATCGTGTGAAATCTGGGTTCCCACACAAGCGCCAGAAGCAGCACAGCAGGAAGCAGCCAAACTGCTGGGCATCGCAGCAGAGGCAGTCAAGGTGAATGTAACCATGCTGGGCGGTGGCTTTGGCCGGCGGCTGCAAGTTGACTACGTTCCAGAGGCCGTTGAAATTTCAAAAGCCGCAGGCAAGCCGGTGCAGGTGTTTTGGACGCGCGACGATGACATGAAGCACGGCTTCTTTCAGGCGCCCAAAATCGAGCACATACAGGCAGGGCTCGACACCAGCGGCAAGCCCGTGGCATGGTTGCATAAGTCTTGCGGGCCAGATCTCTCTGTGCTTGGCCTGCCCACGGAGCAAGACCGCATGAACCCAAATTTCTATAGCGATGACGGTATGCCGTGGGGCCTGTTCGACAATCCTTACAACTTCGCACACCAGAGCGGCGACTTTGTTCCCGTGCAATCGCCTGTTCCCACAGGGCCGTGGCGCGCAGTCATGTATCCATCCACCGTGTTTGCTCGCGAGTCTTTCCTGGATGAAATTGCGCACGCCTCAAAAATCGATCCCATTGAGCTGCGGTTGCGCCTGCTTGCGCCGGGCGATGTGCTGGACTTGAAGTCACAGAAGATTGATCGCGCGCGCCTGATCGCTGTGCTGCGGCTCGCCGAGGAAAAATCAGGCTGGCCCACGCCGCCGCGTGAAGAACACGGGCGGCTCTGGGGACGCGGCGTCGCCTGCAATGTTTATAGTGAAGACTGTTATATTGCCCAGGTCGCGGAAGTTTCCGTAAGCAAAGACCTTTCAGACATCAAAGTCCAGCGCATGATTTCAGCCGTGGATTGCGGCTTTGCGCTCAACCCTCTGGGCATTGAAGGTCAAACCGAAAGCGCGATTGCCTGGGGCATGTCCGCAGCGCTGGGCGGAAAGATTCATTTCAAAAATGGCCAGGCGCAGGAACGCAGCTATGCGGACTTCAAAGTGCTTCGCATGGACCGGGCGCCGCAGGTTGAAACTTATCTTCTGCAAGGCTCTGAAATGCCGGGAGGATTCGGCGAGACCGCCGTGCCACCGGTCGCGCCTGCGATTGCAAACGCAATCTTCGCCGCAACAGGTAAACGAGTGAGACGCCTGCCGATTACCGTGGAGAAGCTGAAGAACAGTTAAGCTTTTCTGAAATCCGACACTGAGCTTGCGGAATAGGCGGAAGCGCAGCAAGCCAGAATGAAGCAGTCTTAGAAAACTCTAAGCTGAAAATTTCCTCTCGGCTCTGCAAAATGTTTCACGTTGACAGCTCTTCGCGTCACACGCTATTGTGTGCAGACTTCCCTCCCCTTGGCGCAAATCCAAACACCTGGAGTTAGATCAGTGCGTCTTATACTTTTAAAAATCGCAGTATTGCTCTTCCCTATTTTTGCTTTGGGTCAAGCAACCACACCACAATGGGAAATCTATGGTGGCTATCAGCTCACGCGTCTCGACACCAGCGCAGCCCAGAACGCCTCAGATCAGGCCACCACGGCGCTTGCGCTTCCCTCAGTCGATATCGGTAACGGCCTCAACATGAATGGCTGGGCGGCTTCTCTGGCCGAAAATAAAAATAACTGGTTCGGAGGCTTGGTCGAAGGGAGCGGAAGCTATGCCACTAAGAACATCAATCTGTCACCGTTAGCAGCGGCTCTCGGGCTTCCGACTCCGGTAACAGCTCAATTCAAGCCCAGCTTCTATACCTTCGCCGCTGGACCTCAGTTCTCCTATCGCAGAAGCGCCAAGTTCCAGCCCTTTGTCCACGTGTTGCTGGGAGTAGCGCATGTCGATCTCTCGCCGCAGCATCAGACCAAAACCATCTTGCCGGTCGTCGCGCCACTGCTTAAAACAAGTGATACAGCCTTCGCGCTCCTGGCCGGAGGAGGAATAGATTTCCCCTTCTATCATGATCGCTTGGCTTTGCGCGCGCAGGGCGACTATGTACGCAGCTATCTCTACAATCAGTTCACCAATGAGCAAAACAATTTTCGCGTGAACGCAGGGTTGGTGTTTCGTTTCGGAAGCAGGTGATGAAGCAAATACGCGCCTCAATCGTCATCATTGTTTAGATATCCTTGGTTACCAGGCTGGAAACCAGTAGTATGTATCGCGCCAGGGAGGCTTAGTTAGATGAAATCTTCTATTTTCATTTTAGTTATTATCGCCGCCACGCTCGCGGTCATCCCGTTCGCTCAGGCGCAGCAAGCCACGAAACCCAGCTCGACACCGGCGTCTCAATCGGCCGCTCAACCTTCACCCGAGATGCAGAGCCTGATTCAAGCGCTCTCCGGCAAATGGTCTCTCGCCGTGCAGTTCTCAGGAAATGCAACGTCTTCAAAAGGCGAAGAGATGTGGCACCCAGGCCCCGGCGGATTAACCTTTGTTCAAGAGGAAACTTTGCATATTCCAGGTCGCGATATATTGCTCCTGGGCGTCCTTTGGCGGGACGGCAGCACGAAAAGTCTCCATGGCATGGAGTGCAATAACGGGCTTCCCAATGTCTGCGATATAAAAGGATCCCTCACTGACATCACTCTGCAATGGGACGGCACGCAGTTGGTTCTGACTGAGCAGGAGAACCACAATGGCAAAAAGTCCGTGTGGCGCGAGGTTATCTCTGATATCACTAAGAATTCATTTACTCAAACAGGGGATTCGACGGATTCCAACGGCCATACGACTCGTCTATTGACGATCCACGCAACGCGTATTCAGGAAGGTAGCTAGTTAGAGCCGTTTCGTGTAACTAACTCTTTAAGACTCGTCATCCCGACGGCCGTTAAGCGAGCGCGCGCAAGTTAGGGCCCCATTCGCGCCCGATTTTGGCGGTGAATGGGCAGACCAGCGCGCGAGTAGGACGGAGGGACCTTGTGCTTGACTTAAAGTCCACGCTATCTATAACTGCTTTCGCTTTGAGAGAGAGTCCCCATTGCCTTGCATAACTTAACGGAAAAGTCGGCACGTACGGATCCTCTCTGTCAGGGACTGTAATTTACGGCAACGTCTTCGCGATCTCCGGCCCTTCTTCCGCTGCGTGTTTCGCGTGCTGAGGTTGGAGATGGAACTTCGTCAGTCCTTCTTTAAGCACTTCAAATGCTTCTTCTGGTGTATCCACCATCGTAAAGCCGTTCACATCTTCCGGGGAGATCGTCCCGGCATCGGCCAGCGCTTCAAGATTCAGCACGCGGTTCCAGTATTCCCGGCCATAAACAATCACCAGGATTTTTTTGGCCAGCTTATGCGTCTGCGCCAGAGTGAGGATTTCAAAAAACTCATCCAGCGTGCCAAAGCCTCCGGGAAAGACCACCAGCGCCTTGGCCAGATACGCAAACCAGTATTTGCGCATGAAAAAATAGTGGAATTCAAAATTCAGTTCCGGAGTGATGTACGGGTTAGGATACTGCTCAAACGGCAACCGGATATTCAGCCCAATCGTCTTGCCGCCAGCCTCACGCGCGCCACGGTTCGCGGCTTCCATGATTCCCGGGCCGCCGCCTGAGGTCACCACAAATCGATGCCGCTTTCCCGGAAGCGTAAGTGTCCATTCCGTAAGCATTTTGGCCAGTCGTCGGGCTTCTTCGTAATACCGTGCCATCTCCACACCCGCATGGGCGCGTTTCAAAGCGGCTTGCAGGGCATCGCCATCTTTGCTTCCGGGCTGTTGTTCTGGCGGCGCAGGCCTGGCTGATCCCGGTTTTTCCAGGATGGTCAGGGCATTCTGCGCGTCGGGCAGGCTGGCAAAGCGCGCAGAGCCAAAAAAAACTACGGTGTCCTGGATTTTTTCACGCCGAAACCGTGACAATGGCTCCTGGTACTCCGAAAGGATGCGCAGGATCCGCCCATCCGGGCTGTTCAGGAACTCCGGATTGAAATAGGCCATGGGAGCGGGAAGCAGCTCCGGCATGGGCTCTTCAGCTTTAGGATTTTTATTACTGTTGGCCATTCAATCTATCTATCTATCAATTCATTGTGCAAGAAACGCGTCTTCATCTTCGGTCACGATAGCGGACTGCTTCCACCACGCCGAGCCATATATCCAGCAGGCCGAGTCCGGAGACCGCTCCGCGCACAAAGCCCAATTGAACCAGGTGCTGGAACCCAGTCCACTGTGCCGTCCAGCCATCGCTGAACCAAAAGCGCGTCCATGGAAGAACAATCAGCACCAACCCAAGTTCGATGCAGAATAGAACATACACCACCACAAAGACCCGCTGCAGCCACACCGGCATGTCAGCGCTGTTCTCCGGGGCCGGTTCAGTTGGCTGCGCTGGAGTGTGGTCGTCGAGATTCGTTGAGGTAATTTTCAAAAGATTTAGGGAATCTGTTAGTTTTCTTTAGTTGGATGCAATTGAAGATTTTATGCTTTCAGCGCCTTTATCCGGCTGGCCACGTCGCGAAAATCGATATTCGAGCCGTAGACTTCCATAAAGTTTGTCAAAGCAGCTTTGTTGTCTCCGGCGGCCTGATAAGCCGCTCCCAGATCATAATAAATGGAGCAGAGATCGGAAGAGCAC
>JADMIO011101974.1_pt1 | contig 11134 bp, 9 predicted proteins | sample 8958161 | NCBI WGS metagenome assembly JADMIO01 (sample SAMN16585339, study PRJNA669376) | soil metagenome | isolation source: Crop rotation soil | place: USA: Cullars Rotation, Alabama | collected 2011 | reverse complement strand
GAACGTTTCAGGTTTAATCTTGTTAATCCTGAAAATCTTGTAAATCCTGTCTATTTTTTAGGTAAAGCTACATCGCCCGCGCCGCCCAGCCCGGCAGCGCCTTGCAGCGCTCCAGCCACGCCTGCGTCGCCGGATAGGGATCCAGCGGCACTTTGGATTCCGGCGCAGTCTCTATATAGGGAAAGCAGGCCACATCCGCGATCGTCGGCCGCTCCAGCGCCAGCCACTGGTGGTCTTTCAGTCGCGCTTCCAGCGCGTTGAGCGCAACCCGCCCCATGGCCTGGCCCTGCTCGAGCGTGCCCGCGGTCCAGCGGTCCTGCAGCACCCCGCGCCGCGCGTATTGCAGCCCGAACTGGATTTCGTTTCCGGCGAGCGCGACCCACTGCATCACTTCCGCCATCGGTCCCGGCGCGATGGGCAGCCACTGCTCGCCGCCGAACTTGCGCGCGATATAAACGAGGCAGGCGGCGGAATCCCACAGCACGTAGCCGTCGTCCTCGAGCACCGGCACCTCCCCGCGCGGGTTGATGCCGAGGAAAGGCATTTTCTTATGCGCCTTGTTCTTCGTGTCGACGAAGACGAGCTCGTGCGGGACTTTCAGCAGCGAGAGCAGGATGCGGACCTTGTACGAATTGCCGGAAATGGCAACGAGATGCAGTTTCATCGATTCTCCGTTAACGGATCGTTGTGGATAGTGCCGATTGCTACTGGGGCTCGACCTTGGCGAGGCGCAGCTGGTCCGCCGTGTCCTTCAGATAGGTGACGAGATATTTACGGAATTCCTCCGGCGTGCTGCCGATAGGGTGGTGGCCCGATTCCGCGAACAGGTGAAGAATCTTCGGCGATTGCACCGCCCGCGCGACTTCGGACTGGATTCTCACGAGAATAGGCCGGGGTGTCGCCGCGGGGGCGAAGATGCCGTGCCACGACGCCTCGTAGACCATGCCGGGAATGGCCGACTCCGCGACGGTGGGCACCTCCGGCATCACGGAAAAACGCTGCGCGCCGGTGTATGCGAGCGCGCGCAGGCGCCCGGCCCTGATGTGCTGCATGACTGTGGTGGGCGCCCCGAAGGCGACCTGGATCTCGTTGCCCATGACGGCATTGATGATGAGCGCGAAGCCCTTGTAGGGCACGTGGACCATTTTCGCGCCGGCGCGCGAATTGATGAGCTCGCCCAGCAGGTGCTGGCTGTTGCCTATGCCGCTGGACCCGAAGTGCACCGGCGAGCGGCGCGAGAGCTCTATCAGCTCTTTCAGCGACTTCGCGGGCACCTGATTGTTCACGATGATCAGATAGCCGGGCAGGGTGTTGACCAGCGTCACCGGGGCGAAATCCTTCAGCACGTGAAAGGGGGGCCTTTTCTGCACCAGCTCGTTATTGGCGAGCGAGGCGGAGGTGTAGATGAGCGTGTAGCCGTCGGGCGCGGCGCGGGCCAGCGTTTCCCCGGCAATGATGCCGTTGGCGCCGGAGCGGTTGTCGATCACGATGTTGTAGCCGATAGACTCCACCATGACGTTGGAGACCGCGCGCGCGATCGTGTCCATGGTGCCGCCGACCGGCTGCGGAATCATCATGCGTATGGGCCGCGTCGGAAAGGCCTGGCCCCAGGACGCGCAGGGCACCCAGGCCGCTGCTAAAAACAAGGCGGTCACTATCCAGCGACGACTCATTTCGGCTCCTCCGTGAAGATCGTGCCCCGGATTATGCGGGGTTTTGCGCGCGTTCGACACGGGGTGGTGTGGCGGCACAGCTCGCACACGCGCTAAACTCTGGCGGCGCGCGTCGGGATGGACGTCCACGCGCGACGACAAAACTGAGGAGCAGGCATGTCAAGACACCGGATCGTTCCCGCGGCCGCACTCGCGCTCGCCTTCGTCTGCAGCGCGGCACCGGCGGCGCAGCCCGAGGGCTCGCCGCTCTCGCGCAAGCCCATCCGGCTGCTGGTGCCCTCGCCCCCCGGCGGGCCTTCCGACTTCGCGGGGCGCCTGGTCTCCCCGGGCATCGGCGAAGCGCTGGGCCGCAACGTCGTGGTCGACGCGCGCCAGAGCGTGAACGGCGTGCTGTCTATGGAAACCGCCGCCCGTGCGGCGCCCGACGGCGCGACGCTCTCGATCGGCAACATCGGCACGCACGTGATGAACACGGGCCTCTACCGCAACCTGCCGTACGATCCGATCCGCGATTTCGTGCCCGTGAGCCAGCTCATATCGGCGGGGACAGTCCTGGTTGCGCATCCGAAGATCGCGCCGCGCAACTTCCGCGAGTTCATCGACGCATCGAAGAAAGACCCCAACAGGTTCAACGTGGGCATCGCCGGCGCGAACGGACACGTGGGCACCGAGGTGCTCAAGCACTCGACCGGCATACAGCTCAACAACATTCCCTATAAGGGCAGCTCGCCGACGGAGATCGCGCTGATGTCCGGCGAGATCGACGTGGCGCTGCTCTCCATCCCGGTCGTCACCCCGCAGATCAAGGCCGGGCGGATGAAGGCGTTCGGGGTGACCACGGCGAAGCGCTCGCCCATGCTGCCGGACGTGCCCACGATCGCGGAATCGGGCGTGGAAGGCTACGAGTTCGGCAACTGGCATGCGCTCTTCGCGCCCAAGGGCACGCCGGACGCGTTCGTTCGGCAGCTGAACCGCATCGTCGTCGAGATCCTCAACCGGCAGGACATCCGCGATCTCGTCGCGGCGCGCGGCAACGAGATCATCGCAAGCACGCCGGAAGACCTGGCGGCGAAGCTGAAGCGCGACATTCCCAAATACCGCAAGCTGATGGCGGAAGCGGGGATAAAACCGCAGTAACTTAGTAAAAAGTCCCGGATCGACCGGGCGCTGCCGGGCTCTGGACCCCATTACTTAGCGAGGTTTCCCTCATGACCACCAACACCGTCAAGCTGCACCGCGTGCTCCGTGCGCCCCCGGAGCGGATCTACCGCGCCTTTCTCGACGCGGACGCCATGGTGAAGTGGCTGCCGCCCCACGGCTTCACGGGCAAGGTCCATCACCTGGAGGCGAAAGTGGGCGGCACCTACAAGATGTCGTTCACCAACTTCAGCTCGGGACACGGCCATTCGTTCGGCGGCGAGTACCTGGATCTCGTGCCCAACGAGCGTATCCGCCACAGCGACAAGTTCGACGACCCGAACCTGTCGGGAGAGATGCAGACGACGATCACGCTGAAGAAGGTCTTCTGCGGCACCGACGTGAGCATCGTGCAGGAGGGCATACCGAGCGTCATACCGCCAGAGGCGTGCTACCTCGGCTGGCAGGAGTCGCTCACGCTGCTGGCTCAGCTCGTCGAGGCGGAGATTCCTGGATGACGAGGTGAAAAGCTACAAGGCAACGTCTAAACCTATTAACCGCCGATGAACGCCGATGAACGCCGATAAGTGCCTACCCAATCGTTCTGATTTTGGACGGAGCCAGACGCGACAGTAATCGGGTTTAGACTCCTCCTCGGCATGATGTCGGCGGCTCCATGATTTGTTTTTACAGCTTCAAGGCAAGGTCTAAATCGATTTACCGCCGATGAACGCCGATGAACGCAGATAACTTCCCCACGCATCCGGCACACGATAGTTCTTGTCCAGAGTAACCTTGACGCGGTGGCGGCTCGCTTCCAGTTACTCCATCGGCGTTTATCGGCGTTCATCGGCGGTTCCGTGGTGTTCTTTTGATCTACAAAAAAACACCGGCCAGTTTTCACTGGCCGGCATCATTTGAAGCTTGCTGCGGGCGAGGCTTAGCGGCCGTCGGTCAGGATCGATCCGATCACCCCGCCGACGACTGCGCCTATCGCAGTTGTCGCTACACGGTCACGTCCGTAACCGGCATTGCTGCCGATGACTGCGCCGACCACCGCACCGCCGACCGCACCCATCCCGCCGACTGAGGCGCCGTAGTACGGTTGGCCGTAGGCCGGTTGCGGGTAGTACGCGGGTTCCGGATAGTAAGCCGGCTCCGCGTAGTACGGCTGCTGGTAAACCGGCGCCGGATAATAGGCGGGACGGCTTTCCACGTACACCGGGCGAGTCACGATCCGGCGCTCGACGACGACGGGGCGGCGGTCGTAACCGCGATCGTAGCTGCGGTAGTTATCGTTGCGCTGGAAATTGCCGTTGCGCTGCGAGCGGAAGTCACCGCGACGGTCGGCGTTGCTCTGAACGCTCTGGGACCTGAAATCGCGGAAGTCCCGCCCGTCTGCGAACACGGGCGCTCCGGCGCTCAGCGCGGCGACTGCGGACAGGGACAGAACTAGTTTCTTCAACATGGCAGCTCCTTTCTTGGTTGTGCCTGTATCTAAGAACGCAGTCTGCGCCCCCCCGTTCACCCCTGGCGATATCTAAACTGAAACAATGTATTAAGGTTGTAACAGCCTGTTACAGCCCACCCCCGGAAAAGCGCCGGGTCCTGCCCTTGCTTGTGTTTGGGCGTCCTGCCCCCACCTATGCTTGCAATGCCTCCTAAACCCTGTTTCCCGACCGGATAACCCATGGCCATACCCAACTCGACGGCGTGGATGTGGGCCGAAGCCTGCCAGATGCTGGACCAGGCCGAGCGCCTCCATCAGCAGTTCTTCGGGCGCGGCGTGTCCGGAACGCGCACCGCGTGGCAGCCGCCTGTCGACGTATTCGAGGACGAAGAGGAGTTCGTCGTCGTGGTGGCGCTGCCGGGCGTGCCGCCGGATTGCGTCAATGTGACGATCGACGGCAGCAGCATAGTCGTCACCGCCGACTGCGAGATGCCGATGCCGGCCGGCTCATGCGCGATCAGGCGCATGGAGATCCCGCACGGCTATTTCGAGCGGCGGATCGACCTGCCGCGCATGCGGCTGCAGATGGGGGCGCCGCAGATGAAGTACGGGTGCGTAGTGCTGAAGCTGCGCAAACTGGATGAGCTCTAAGGAGATGGACTCGATGAACGGCATAACCGCGATGGACAACCCGCTCCAGGCTGACGCGGGCGTTCGATCCGAACCGCAGGCCGCTTCCGGCAAGGAAGCCGAGGGCCGGGCGCTGCGCCCGCTGCCCGAGGACGCGCTCATCATCCTGCCGGTGCGCAACATCGTGCTGTTCCCCGGCATGATCGTCCCGATCACGATCGGGCGGGAAGTCTCGCGCGCGGCGGCGCAGGAAGCCGCACGGGCACAGAAACCCATAGGGGTGCTCCTGCAGCGCAATCCCGAGATCGAGTCGCCGACGCCCGACGAGCTGCACTGGGTGGGCTCGACCGGCAACGTGCTGCGTTACGTGACGGCCCCCGACGGCTCGCACCACATCATCACGCAGGGCGAGCGCCGCTTCCGCGTGCTCCAGTTCCTCGACGGCTGGCCGTTCCCGGTCGCCCGCGTCGAAATGATCGAAGAGCCGGCGACGGCGGATACCGAGATCGAGGCCCGCGCGATGACGCTGAAACAGCGCGCGATAGAGATTCTGCGCCTGCTCCCGCAGGTGCCGGAAGGCATGGTCACGGGCCTCGAAAGCATGGAGGCCCCGGGCAAGCTCGCCGACCTCATTGCGGGCCTCGTCGACGTGACGCCCGAGCAGAAGCAGACGCTTCTGGAGACGTTCGATCTGCGGGCGCGCCTGGACAAGCTCCTCGAGCTGCTCTCGCACCGGCTGCAGGTCCTGAGCCTCTCGCGCGAGATCGACGAGCGCACCCGCGGCTCCATAGACGCGAAGGGGCGCGAGCACATGCTGCGCGAGCAGATGCGCACCATCCAGGAAGAGCTCGGCGAGGGCGACGAGCAGGCGGCGGATATCGCCGATCTCGAGAAGGCCCTGGTCGAGGCCGGGATGCCGGAAGACGTCGAGAAGCAGGCGCGCAAGGAACTGAAGCGCCTCGCCCGCATGCCCGAAGCGGCGGGTGAGTACGCGATGATCCGCGCCTATCTCGACTGGCTGATCGAGCTGCCGTGGAAGGAAGAGGCCGCGCCGGGGATCGACATCGCCGAGGCGCGCCGCATCCTCGACGCCGATCACTACGGGCTCGAGAAGATCAAGCGCCGCATCCTCGAGTACCTCGCGGTGCGCAAGCTCAACCCGTCGGGCAAGAGCCCTATCCTGTGCTTCGTCGGTCCTCCCGGCGTAGGCAAGACCTCGCTCGGCCAGAGCATCGCGAAAGCGACCGGCCGCAAGTTCGAGCGCATCAGCTTGGGGGGCGTGCACGACGAGGCGGAGCTGCGCGGACATCGCCGTACTTACATCGGCGCGCTGCCGGGCAACGTGATCCAGAGCATGCGCAAGGCGGGCACGCGCAACGCCCTGCTCATGCTCGACGAAGTGGACAAGCTGGGTGCCGGCGGTTTTCACGGCGACCCCGGCTCGGCGCTGCTCGAGGTGCTGGACCCGGAGCAGAACTCGACGTTCCGCGACAATTACCTCGCGGTGCCGTACGACCTGTCGCGGGTGATGTTCGTGTGCACGGCCAACGTGCTCGACACCATCCCGGGGCCGCTGCGCGACCGCATGGAGATCATCCAGCTGCCCGGCTATACGGCGCAGGAGAAGCTCCAGATCGCGCGCCGCTACCTCGTGGAGCGCCAGCTGAAGGCGAGCGGGCTCGATGCGAACCAGTGCGAGATCACGGACGAGGCGCTGATGGCGATCATCCACGACTACACGCGGGAAGCGGGCGTGCGCAACCTAGAGCGCGAGATCGGCTCGGTGTGCCGCTCCGTCGCGATGAAAATCGCGGAGGGCAGTGCTGCGCGCATGACCGTGACGCCGGAAGAGCTGCCGGCGATCCTGGGGCCTCAGCGCTTCGAGTCCGAGGTGGCGATGCGCACCAACGTGCCGGGGGTTGCAACCGGGCTCGCGTGGACGCCGGTGGGCGGGGACATCCTGTTCATCGAGGCCTCGCGCAGTCCCGGCAACGGCAAGCTGATCCTCACGGGCCAGCTCGGCGAGGTGATGAAGGAAAGCGCGCAGGCGGCGCTGTCCCTGGTGAAGGCGCGTGCGCAGGAGCTCGGCGTGCCGGAAGGGATGCTGGAGAAATCCGACATCCACGTCCACGTGCCGGCGGGCGCGACGCCCAAGGACGGGCCGAGCGCCGGGGTCGCGATGTTTCTCGCGCTGACGTCGCTTCTCACCTCGAGGCCGGTGCGCAACGACACGGCGATGACCGGCGAGATCAGCCTGCGCGGGCTGGTCCTGCCGATCGGCGGCATCAAGGAGAAGGTCCTTGCCGCGATGCGCGCGGGAATCACGCGGGTGATGCTGCCGGCGCGCAACCGCCGCGAGTTCGAGGAAATCCCGCCCGAGGCGCGCGAGAAAATCGAATTCGTCTGGCTGGATAAAGTGGACGATGCGATCGCGGCAGGGTTGTCGCCTAAAGCGGCGGATGTCGCGGAGGTGAAGTAGGACGTAGCGTTCGGGTCCGCCCGGTTTGCCTCAGCGAGCGGGGCGGGTCAGAACGAGCGGCGCAGGCTCACGCGTATCGATTTGTGCGTGGGCAGCGCGCCGTGGTCGGCATAGCCCGCGTTGAAGCTGAAAGCCCAGTCGCGCGCGATCGTCGTCTGCGCGTTCAGCCCCACGCTGCGTACTTCGCTGCTCAGGATGCCGAGATTCTCGAAGCGCGCGACTTCCCGGCCGCTGGTGAAGGAAACTCCTATCGAGTCGGTCGGCGAGAACGCGTAGGCCATCTGCACGACGTGGTTGGCTGCGCGGCTCGCGCCCGAGACCCGCTGCATCTGCAGCGAATACGAGGTCTTCAGGTTCTCCCACTGGCGCTCTATCGTCAGGAAATTCGTGCGCGTGGTCAGCGTCTCGGTGTAGTCGCTGCGCCGCGAGCCGGCATTGAAGCTCCACGAATCGGCAAAATTGAAGTGGAGCCCGCGCTTGCGCAGGCGGCCGCCGAGCGAGAGCGCCGGCACCCCCGAGAAGGCGTTGCCGGTACGCGAAAACTGCGCCATCGGGTCCAGCGTGCGCCCGCGCGGCGAGCGCCCGTCGTCTATCCCCGCGGGCGGGCCCTGCAGCAGCGATCCGTAGAACGAGGAGCGGGCGGCGCCAGCATCGGCCAGCGCGACCGAGTTGCCGCTCCACGTTGCGTAGCCGTCGATACGTCCGCCGGTGCTCAACCCGAGGCCGAACTCGGTCTGCCGCACCGGATAGGCGGCATGCGGCGGCGCGAGCGCTTCGGCGGTGCTTTGCGGAATCGCGATCCCGGGGATCCGCGCAGGCGCCGGGCGGCCGGTGAGCGGGTCCACCGCCTCGGCGACCGTGGCGCCCAGCCGGAGATCCCCCTTGCGCGACAGCTGAAAAGTCTTCTGGGCGTAGGTGGCGTAGGACCAGGCACCCGCCGGAAGCTCGGAGAGCCCCTGCGGCGCGATGGTCTGCAGCGGCGAGCCTGGGACGTCTGCGCCCGGTGCGTCGGCCAGGCGCGACCATACGCGCAGGTAGCGGTCTCCCGCCGGGCCCGCCTGGGCGGTACGCGCGGGCTCGAATTCCGGACCCACGGACCCCGTATCCGCCAGTGCAATTTCGGTTTCCGGGGGCGAGCGGGTTTCCCCGAGCGGCTCGCCAACGGAGTCGCTCGAGTGAAGGGCGGCCATGGCGACCGCAGCGATCAGTAGATAGCGACTGTTCATCGTTTGCTCACTCCGAGCAAACGGTATTTAGCAAGCTCCGTTCCGGGTGTCGGCGAGCGGGCGAGCCTGGCGAATAAGGCTTATGAAACAAGCCACAACAGCAGCGTGCCCGCCGGCACGGCGTTCGCGGCAATGACAAAAGCATGGGATGCGGGCGGCCGCGGCCCGCTCTTCGGACGCAGGGGTGCCGGAGAGGCGCGACCGCGATGCGGGCCGGACGGCGGATGGGTCGAAGGACGTGCGGGCGGGGGCGGCCCGCGGGAATCTAGCCCAGCTTTTCGAAGAACTCGGGGTTCGTGATGACCCACCCCAGGCAGCGGGCCACGTTCTGCAGCCCGAGCACGTGCAGGTCGTCGCCGTACATGCTCGCCACGCAGTCGGACAGGACGACGACGCGGTAATCGAAGTTGAACGCAGTGAAGGACGTGTTCAGCACGCAGGTATTGGTGTTGATGCCCATCAGCACGACGTTCTTCACCCTGAGCGTGTCGAGCAGGAAGCGCAGGTCCGTGCCGTAGAAGCAGTCGAGGCGCTTCTTGTTGTCGATGACGTAGTCGCCGTCGCGGTAGAGCTCGGGAATGATCTCGGTGCCGGGCGAGCCTTCGATATTGTGCTCGAGCACCGTGCTCTTCACGCCGGGCGTGAGGCGGTCCTCGGCCTTGAGCGCGCCCTGCATCGCCTTCCAGAACGGCGAGACCATGCCTTCGCTGCCGATGCCGGGCAGCTTGCGATAGACGAGGATCACGTGCACGACCGGCACGCCGCGCGAGCGCGCGTGATCGAGCGCTTCCTTCGCGCGCGCGATCACCCGCCGCGCGTCGTCGGGCTTCGCCGGCATCGTGGCGACGTCCATGTCGAGGTGGCCGCGATGCATGTCGACCGTGACGATGGCGGTTTCCCTGGGGTTGAGCTCGAGCTCGCGGAAGAGCGCTTCGCGCATGCTCGCGCGGTCGGTGATTTCGATTTTCATGGGGTGCGGATCAGTGGGTGAATGTGAGAATAATAATTAATTAAAACAAATAGTTATTTCACATCTCGGACGGTGGTGGCCCCGGCTTGCGCCGCGGGCCTTTGCTGCGCGCCAGCGCGCGCTCGCCGAACGCTTCCAGGTCTGCATCCATTCTCAGCGCCGGCTCGGTGACGGTGGCTGTCGGCGCGCTCTGCTTCTGTTCTACGGGTACTGCAGGTCCGGGTTGCAGCAGCGGCCCGGTGACGATGCCCAGCGCGAGCGCTGCGACCACGGCAACGACCGCCGCGCCCCACGAAGGACGAGCCTGCAGCCGCGGTCGCTGTTCTGCGGGCGCCGCCGCCAGCTGATCCAGCGCGTCTTCACGTGCCTCGCGTGCGATTGCGAGCTCGTGCGCGCGAGCGGCGAGTGTTGCGGCATCAGCGGCGGCTTGCCGTGCGCGCGCAGCGAGACGCTCGCGCTCGCGCGTTTCCTGCATCGCGCGTTTTTCCGCTTCGATTCGCGCTTTGGCGCTCGCCTGCGCGCTCTCCGCTGCCGCCATGCGCGCGCCTTCCTGCTCGCGTAGCGCCTGCTCCGCCGCCGCGCGCTCCTCGGCTGTCGCGAGCGCTGCCCGCTCCGCCTCGACTCGCGCCGCGGCAGCGGCCGCGGCTTTGCGCTCTGCCTCCGCTTTCGCGCGCGCCTCCTCGGCCGCTCGCGCATCGGCTGCGCTGCGCGCCTGCGCCGCACGGCTCGCCTCCTGCTCCGCCCGCGCGCGCTCCGCGGCCAGTCGCGTCGCCGCGGCGTCGGCCTTCTGCTTGCGCGCTGCCAGCGCCGCTGCCTCGATTTCCTCGGCCTGCCGCGCTTTGGCGGCTGTGGCCGCCTGCGCATCGGCCGCAGCACGCGCTTCGATCGTCGCCAGCGCTGCCGCGTCGGCTTCCTTTCTCACACGCGCGGATTCAGCGGCCTCGCTGTCGGCCGCCGCCTGCGCCTTTGCCGCAGCCTCGGCTGCTGCCGCTGCTGCGGCGCGCTGCTCCGCCGCCTGTGCCGCCACCTGCTCGGCGCGAGCACGCTGCGCGGCCTGCTGTGCGCCGGCGGCTTCGGCTTTCTGGCGTTGCGTCACCAGCGCCGCTGCTTCGTTCTCCGCCTGGAGCCGGGCGCGCGCGGCTTCTTCCGCCTGCGCGTCCGCAATTCTTTTTGCCTCGACGGCGGCAAGTGCTGCGGTCTCGCGTTCTATCTTCAGCCGCGCAGCTTCAGCCGCTTCCTGATCCGCCGCCGCACGCGCTTGCGCCGCGCTGAGCGCCGCGGCCGCTGCAGCACTTCGCTCGTGCGCTGCCCGCGCCGCGCTCTCTTCCGCCCGCGCACGCTCCTGCGCCTGCCGGGCGGCGGCTGCATCCGCTTTTTGCGCAGCTGCGGCCTGGGCGACCGCAGCTGCTTCCGCTTCGCCGCGAACGCGGGCCGCTTCGGCCGCTTGCGCCTCCGCTGCGCCGCGCGCTTCCACCGCGGCGAGCGCCGCCGCGTGCGCTTCCGACTTCGCCTGCGCGGCCCGCGCCGCCGCCTCGTCCGCCGCGGCTCGTGCGGACGCTGCCGCAGCGG
>JADMIO011285704.1_pt1 | contig 11136 bp, 9 predicted proteins | sample 8958161 | NCBI WGS metagenome assembly JADMIO01 (sample SAMN16585339, study PRJNA669376) | soil metagenome | isolation source: Crop rotation soil | place: USA: Cullars Rotation, Alabama | collected 2011 | reverse complement strand
GCCGCGACTTCAAGTCACGTGAATTCCAAGCTTCGGATCCCACTGTGCTGGAAAGGCACCGCCCTGCTCTATCCCGACGGCGATCCCGCCATGCCGCAGGAGCGCATCGAGACCGTGCTCATCCGTTGCGGCCTGGAGCACCTCATTCCGCGCCTCGACGAGGAGGACGCATGGTCGCAATCCCTCTCGGGCGGCGAACAGCAGCGTGTCGCCTTCGCCCGCGCCATGCTGTCCCCGCCGGACATCCTCATTCTCGACGAGCCGACGTCCGCGCTCGACGAGGTCTCCCAGTTCCGCATGATGGAGTACATGCGCGACGAGATGCAGGACACGATGGTGCTGCATGTGGGCCACCGGCCGGGGCTGGAGCCGTTCCACGATCGCGAGATCCATCTCGTGCGCGAAGAAGGCGGGCCCGCCTTCGCGGAAGAGCGGCCCATCGGCCTCGGGCGCCGGCTCATCCGCCGCCTGCGGCCGGGCCGCGCCGACCCGCCGGGCCCGCACGTGTGAGCGCGGCGGTCAAGGTTCAGCAAGCGGCGGCGTGACATCGGGCGCGGTTGCGACTAACAAGCCGCAACCCTCTCGACGCCGCCGGACCGCTCATCGCCATGCCCGATCTCCTGCTCGAATTGTTCAGCGAAGAAATTCCCGCCCGCATGCAGCGGCAGGCGGCGGACGATCTCAAGCGGCTGGTGACCAACGCGCTCGTGGAGCGCGGGCTCGTCTACGAGGGCGCGAAGGCCTTCGCGACGCCGCGCCGCCTCGCGCTGCACATCGCGGGCCTGCCCGCCCGCCAGCCGGACGTGCGCGAGGAGAAGAAGGGTCCGCGCGTCGGCGCGCCGGAGGCCGCCGTGCAGGGTTTTCTGCGCAGCGCCGGGCTCGCCTCGCTCGACCAGGCGACCATCGGGAAGGACCCGAAGGGCAAGGGCGAGTTCTACGTCGCCATCATCGAGAAAGCGGGCGCCGACACGCTCGACGTGCTGGCGCAGGTGCTGCCGGGCGTCATCCGCGGGTTTCCGTGGCCGAAGTCGATGCGCTGGGGCGCGGCGTCCACGCGCACGGATTCGCTGCGCTGGGTGCGGCCGCTGCACGCCATCGTCGCCACGTTCGGCCCCGAAACGGAGGAGCCCGAGATCGTGCCGTTCTCGGTGGACGGCATCGAGGCCGGGCGCACGACCTACGGCCATCGCTTCATGGCGCCGGGCGCGCTCGACGTGCGCCGCTTCGACGATTACGCGCCGGCGCTGGAGAAGGCGAAGGTCGTTCTGGACGCCGACCGTCGCAAGCTGATGATCCATGCGGACGCGCGCGATCTCGCTCTGGCGCAAGGGCTGGAGCTCGTCGAGGACGAAGGGTTGCTGGAGGAAGTGGCCGGACTCGTCGAGTGGCCCGTGGTGTTGATGGGCACGTTCGAGGAAGCCTTCCTCGACATTCCGGCAGAGGTCATCCGCGCCACCATCCGCGCGAACCAGAAGTGCTTCGTGCTGCGCAAGCCCGACGGCGGGCTCGCCAACAAGTTCCTGCTCGTCTCCAACATCGAGGCGAGCGACGGCGGCGCGGCGATCGCCGCGGGCAACGCGCGCGTGGTGCGCGCGCGCCTGTCGGACGCGCTGTATTTCTGGAAGACCGACCAGGCCGCCCTGCCCGACTACGTGACCGACGCGAACCGCGACAAGCCGCTGGACCAGCGGCTCGCGAAGCTGCGGGCGCTCAACATCGTGTTTCATGAAAAGCTTGGGACGCAGGGGCAAAGAGTAAATCGGATAAGGCGGCTGGCACGTGAACTTGCGCCGCTAGTTGGAGCTGACGCCGCATTGGCGGACCGCGCGGCGGAGCTGGCGAAAGCCGATCTGCCAACGGAAGTCGTCGGCGAGTTTCCTGAAACTCAAGGGTTGATGGGCCGTCGCTACGCGGCGTTGCAGAGCGAGCACGCGGACGTGTGCACGGCGATCGAGGAACATTACAAGCCGCAGGGTCCTGGGGACTTCACGCCGAGCAACCCTGTATCGGTGGCTGTGGCCCTGGCTGACAAAATCGATACTCTGGTGGGGTTCTGGGCAATCGACGAGAAGCCTACGGGATCGAAAGATCCTTACGCTTTGAGGCGGGCCGCATTGGGTGTGGTCCGACTGGTACTGGAAAATGACCTAAGACTCAGCGTTCAAAGAATATTCGTGCGTGCCGGGATTGCAGTATTTTTAGATGCGCCGACTCTTAAGTTTGAGCAGCTAGAGTTGCTGCGAAAGGCGCTTGAGCCTTTCTCTATCGGCATGGACCATGAAGATTATCGCGAGCTCATCAACAAGATTGCTTATCGCGAGGGGGGCGGTAATAACCCAGTAGTTAAAATGGAAGTGGAGGCCGCCGACCTCCTCTCCTTCATCCACGACCGCCTCAAGGTCTATCTCCGCGACAAGGGCGCGCGGCATGATCTCATCGATGCGGTGCTGGGGGAGAGCGCGTCTGGAGACGCGCGGTCCAATGGTGGCGGCTCTTCGGACCGCGCGTCTCCAGACGCGCATCTTCCCGCCAACGACGACCTGCTGATGATCGTGCGGCGCGTCGAGGCGCTTGGCTCGTTCCTCGACAGCGAGGACGGCAAGAACCTGCTCGCCGGCTACAAGCGCGCCGCCAACATCGTGCGCGCCGAAGAGAAGAAGGAGAAGGGCGCGCGGTTCGACGGCGACTACGACGCGGGCGCTTTCGTGCTCGACGAGGAGAAGGCGCTGGCGCACGCGCTCGAAGCCGCGAAGGCCGAGGCTGCGCAGGCCGTGGCCCGCGAGGATTTCGCCGGCGCGATGACCGCGCTCTCGAAGCTGCGCGCGCCGGTGGACGCCTTCTTCGACAAGGTGACGGTGAACGACCCCGAGCCCGCCCGCCGGCTCAACCGCCTGCGTCTGCTGAACGCGCTGCGCGGGGCCGTGCACACGGTGGCGGACTTCTCGCGCATCAGCGGGTAGCGCCGCGCACGACGCTCCTGTGCGCCGGGTTCCGGCTTCGCCCGCCCGGGGAAGTGGGGTGGTGGCTCTGCGGCACCCACCCTCCCGGCCGCCGACGGCGAGCCGTGATTTAGGGGCGGCGAGCGTAAAACCTCATGGAAATCCGCGCTCTGTTCGGCAGCGCACCGTCGTCGCCGGCCGTGCGGCGTCGCTCGACCTTGCATTGCGGGCGGTTATCCCTTATGTGTGTGTCATCGATCTTTGGCCGGACGACTTGGCCGCTTCGCCTTTCTAAGAACGGCGCACCGACTGTCTATCTACCCAAACTCGACGACCCCGGGCCGCGGAGCGTCTGCTCCGTGAACCCATGCGCACATCTTACGAAAGGTTATTCCCATGGCTACGGGAACTGTGAAGTGGTTCAATTCCGAAAAGGGCTACGGCTTCATTCAGCCGGATCAGGGCGGTAAGGACGTGTTCGTCCACATCTCCGCCGTCGAGCGCGCTGGCATGCGCACGCTCAACGAGGGCCAGAAGGTCTCCTACGAGCTCGAGACGGATCGCCGCTCGGGCAAGCAGTCGGCCGGCAACCTCCAGGCCGCGTGATTTCATCGTCTTCGGACGATACGAGCCCTCCGCGCACCGCGCGGAGGGTTTTTTTGTGCCTACGATTCAGCGCTTCAGCGGGATGAAGTCGTCCTCGTCGTGCGGCACCTTCGGCATGAGGCCCTTCTCCCAGGCGTCGGCCGCCGCGATCATCGATTCCTTCTTCGACGACACGAAATTCCACCAGATGAAGCGCGGGCCGTCCATCGGCTCGCCGCCGAGCAGCATCAACCGCGCCGGCTCGAGCCCGCGGATGGTGATCGGCACGCCGCGCTGGAGCACGATGAGCCGCCCCGCCTCGTAGCGATCACCCTCGATGTCGATCGCGCCGCTGGCGACATAGAGCCCGCGCTCCTCGGCCGACGTGTCGAACGGCAGCGACGCGCCGGCGTCGAGAGACACGTCCGCATAGATGGTCTGCGTCGGCGTCTTCGCGGCGGCCTTCTCGCCCCACATCTCGCCCATGACGACCGTGGCGCGCGCGCCGCCGGATTCGAACGTCTTCATGTCGCCGTTGGGGTGGTGAACGAACGAGGGATCGCCGTCCTCCAGCGCCTTCGGCAGCGCCATCCAGGTCTGGATGCCATAGAGCTTCGGCTGGCCCGTGCGGGCGAGCGCCGGCGTGCGCTCGGAGTGCACGATGCCGCGGCCCGCGCTCATCAGGTTGAGTTCGCCCGGGCGGATGACCATCTCGGACCCCAGCGAATCCCGGTGCATGATTTCGCCGTCGAACAGATACGTCACCGTCGACAGGCCGATGTGGGGATGGGGGCGGATGTCGAGGCCCTCGCCCAGCAGGAACTCGGCCGGACCGAATTCGTCGAAGAAGATGAACGGGCCGATCATCTGCGTCTGCTGCGCGGGCAGCGCGCGGCGCACCATCACGCCGCCGAGGTCGCTGACGCGCGGGGCGATGACGTGCTCCACCGCGGCGCGACGCGTGGCGCCCTGGGGGCTGGGGTCGGAACCGGAGAACTGGGACATGGGGACGCTCCTCTGCTGCCCTCAACTTAGGGCGAACGCAGACCAACGCCAGCGCGGCCTCCGTGCAGGCGCGCAAACGCGCGCTTGCGGCGCGCGTCACATGTTCGGGTAGTTCGGCCCGCCGCCGCCTTCTGGCGGCACCCAGGTGATGTTCTGTGCGGGATCCTTGATGTCGCACGTCTTGCAGTGGACGCAGTTCTGCGCGTTGATGACGAAGCGCGGATCGGCGCGGCGCGCCTCGTCGCCGTAGACGATCTCGTACACGCCCGCCGGGCAGTAGAGCCGCGCGGGCTCGCCATACAGCGGCAGGTTCTCGCGCACGGGGATCGTCGGGTCCGCGAGGCGCAGATGCGAGGGCTGGTCTTCCTCGTGGTTCGTGTTCGAGACGAACACCGACGACAACCGATCGAACGTGAGCTTGCCGTCGGGCTTGGGATAGACGATGGGCGTGACCTCGGCGAGCGGCTTGAGGCTCGCGTGGTCGGGCTTGCCATGGCTGAGCGTGCCCAGCGGCGAGCGGCGCAGCAGCGTGTTGAACCACATGTCCAGCCCGCCGACCAAGACGCCGAAGAACGTGCCCAGGCGCGACCACAGCGGCTTGACGTTGCGCACGCGCCAGAGATCGTCGCCGATGGCGGTGTCGCGCCAGGCCTCCTCGTAGCTCACGAGCTCGTCGTGCTGACGGCCCGCGGCTAGCGCGTCGGCGACGTGCTGCGCCGCGAGCATGCCGGAGAGGATGGCGTTGTGCGAGCCCTTGATGCGCGGCACGTTGACGAAGCCCGCCGCGCACCCCACCAGCGCGCCGCCCGGGAACGAGAGGCGCGGAACGCTCTGCCAGCCGCCCTCGGTGATGGCGCGCGCGCCGTAGGCGATGCGCTTGGCGCCGGCGAAGGTGGGCGCGATCATCGGGTGCGTCTTGAAGCGCTGGAATTCGTCGAACGGCGAGAGCGTGGGGTTCGTGTAGTTCAGGTGCACCACGAAGCCGACGGACACGAGCCCGTCCTCCAGGTGATAGAGAAACGAGCCGCCGCCCGTGCCGTTGTCGAGCGGCCAGCCGAACGAGTGCTGCACCAGCCCCGGCTTGTGGAGCGCGGGGTCGATTTGCCAAAGCTCCTTCAGGCCGATGCCGTATTTCTGCGGCTCGCAGGCCGCCGCGAGATCGTAGCGCGCCACCGCCAGCTTGGTGAGCGAGCCCCGCGCGCCTTCCGCCAGCAGCGTGTACTTGCCGCGCAGCTCCATGCCGCGGGTGAAGCCGGGCTTCATCTCGCCTTCCTTGCCGACGCCCATGTCGCCGGTGGCGATCCCGCGCACCGCGCCGTTCTCGTCGAACAGGAGTTCGGAGGCGGAGAAGCCGGGATAGATCTCCACGCCGAGCGCCTCGGCGCGGCGGCCGAGCCAGCGCGCGACGTTGGCGAGCGAACCGACGAAATTGCCATGGTTGCTCATGAGCGGCGGCATGAGCGCGTTGGGCAGGCGCAGGCCGCCGGAATGGCCGAGATAGTAGAACCGGTCCTCGCTCACCGGCGTGACGAGCGGGCGTTCGGGATCGTCCCGCCAGTCGGGCGTGAGCGCGTCGAGGCCCGCGGGGTCGATGACCGCGCCCGACAGGATGTGCGCGCCGACCTCGGAGCCCTTCTCCACGACGACCACGCTCGCGTCCGGCGCGATCTGCTTCAGGCGGATGGCGGCGGCGAGGCCGGCGGGGCCCGCGCCGACAACCACCACGTCGTAATCCATGCCTTCGCGCTCTGGCAGTTGCTCGGACAAGTCGTGGGCGTCTGGCATTCATTTCCTCCGGCGATCTCCACCCATGATTAGACGAACCGCGCGGGGCGGCCAAGACGGTGGGACGCGCGTGGGCCGCTCACCGCTGGCGGGCGGGGGCGGCGCCCGCTAGAATGGGCGCATGAACCAGCCCCGCGCGGCCGACCTGACCCGGCCGGAACTCGAGAGCCTGCTGCGCTGGTACGTCGACATGGGCGTGGACCTCGCCGTCGACGACGCGCCGCACGACCGTTTCGCCGAAGGCGCGGCGCTCGCCGCCGCCGCGGCCGCGCGGGCGCTCGAGGCGGCGGAGAGCCCCCCCGCCCCCGCGCCGTCGGGAGCCCGCGCCCCGCTCACCCGCACGTCGATCGAGGCGCCGCGCGCCGTCACCGCCGCCTCGCTCAGCGCCGAGGAAGCCGCGCTCACGGCGCAGGCGCTCGCCGCGCGCGCGCAGACGCTCGACGAATTGCGCGCCGCGCTGGACGGGTTCGAAAGCTGCGGGCTGAAGCGAACGGCGAAGCAGCTGGTGTTCGCCGACGGCGAGCCGACCGCGCGGCTGATGCTGGTGGGAGAAGCGCCCGGCGGCGACGAGGACCGGGAGGGCAAGCCGTTCGTGGGCCGCGCCGGGCGGCTGCTGGACCGGATGCTGGCCGCCATCGGGCTCGATCGCAGCCAGGTCTACATCGCCAACATCGTGCCGTGGCGCCCGCCCGGCAACCGCACGCCGACGCCGCAGGAAATCGCGATGTGCCTGCCCTTCGTGCTGCGGCAGATCGAGCTCGTGAACCCCGACCACCTCGTGTGCCTGGGCGCGGCCTCCACGCAGACGCTGCTCGGCGTGAAGGAGGGCATCACCAAGGCGCGCGGCCGCGCCTATGAGCTGGAGGTCGGCGACCGGCGCATTCCCGCCTTCGCCATGCTGCACCCGGCCTATCTGCTGCGCCAGCCGCTGCACAAGAAGCTCGCGTGGCGGGACCTGCGCGCCCTGCGCAAGGCGCTCGACGCCTAACGCGCCGACGCGTCGAGGTGGCGACGCAGCAGCGCCATGTTGCGACGGTTGGCCTTGAAGAACACGTCGCCGATGTTGCCGAGCAACGGCACGGCGCTGACCAGCGCATCGAGACCCACGTTGCCGATCATCCGCGCCATCGTCGTGCGCGATACGCCGAGCCGGCGCGCTTCCCAGATGATGTAGGCGGAGACGAGCGTGGTCGCGGCGTTGCCCAGCACCGGCACGACGCCCATCATGGCGTCCGCGCCAAACGTGATGTTGGTGCCGGGCACGCGGATGGCGCTGTCCATGATGCGGGCGAGCGACTCCAGCCGCTCACGCGTCGCCGCGACCTCGAAGGCATCGCGGCGCGAAGCGGCGGCGGTGTCGGCGTGCGCAAACGTGGCGGTCATGGCGGCGCTCCTGTTCGTCACAACAGATGGGGATTGCGCCGCGCGCTTCAAGACGGCCGCTTGGGACGCTGCGCGCGGCAGGCGTCCGAGCAATAGCGCACCTCGTCCCAGACACGCGCCCACTTCTTGCGCCACGCGAAGGGGCGGCCGCAGGCGACGCAGGTCTTTTCCGGAAGATCGGCCTTACGGCGCATGCGGGGCAACTCGGTCTCCTGCGTTCTTCGGCTTCACGTTATGGCGGGTCAAGCCCGGCCATGACGTGCTTTGGCTTGCCCCTCCCAAGTGGTCCCCCACCCCCACCCGTCAAGTGGCGAAGCTCGTGGCTGCGACACTCTTGAGAATCGGCGCCCGCGGTCCATTTGGGCTGGCGACGGCTGGCGAAGACGGGGACGAGCGACACGATGACGGTTCTGCGCGTGGTGCTGGGCGACCAATTGGCGGAGGACATCGCCGCGCTCGACGGGCTCGACGCCAAGCGTGACGTCGTGCTGATGATGGAGGTGGCGGACGAGACCGTCTACGTGCGCCATCACAAGCAGAAGATCGCGTTCATCCTCTCCGCCATGCGCCATTTCGCTCACGCGCTGGAAGCGCACGGCGTGCGCGTCGATTACGTCAAGCTCGACGACGCCGGCAACACCGGTTCGTTCGACGGCGAGGTGGCGCGGGCCGTGAAGCGCCACAAGGCGACGCGCGTCGTGGCTACGTGGCCCGGCGAGTGGCGCGTGCTCGACGCCATGCGCGGTTGGGAGGCCAGCCTCGGCGTGCCCGTGGAGATCCGCGAAGACACGCGGTTCATCGCCACGCGCGGCGACTTCGCGCGCTGGGCGGAAGGGCGCGCAAGCTTGCGCATGGAGTTCTTCTACCGCGAGATGCGCCGCGCCACGGGCCTGCTGATGGACGGCGACGATCCGGAAGGCGGGCGCTGGAACTTCGACGCCGAGAACCGCAAGCCGCTGCCCAAGGGCGCCGCGACGCCGCCGCGCAAGACGTTCGCGCCGGACGCCGTCACGCAGGAGGTTCTCGACCTCGTCGCCGCGCGCTTTCCCGATCACATCGGCGACCTCGACACGTTCGGCTGGCCGGTGACGCGCGCGGACGCGCTGCTGGCGTTGAAGAACTTCATCACGCACCGTCTGCCGATGTTCGGCGATCATCAGGACGCGATGATGACCGACGAGCCGACGCTGTTCCACGCGTTGCTCTCACCCGCCATGAACGCGGGCCTGCTGGACCCGCGCGAGATCTGCCGCGCCGCCGAGGTCGCCTACCAGAAGGGCCACGCGCCGCTCAATGCCGTGGAGGGCTTCATCCGCCAGATCATCGGGTGGCGGGAATACGTGCGCGGGCTCTACTGGCTGAAGATGCCGGACTACGCGCAAAGCAACTTCCTCGATGCGCACCGCCCCCTGCCCTGGTTCTACTGGGACGGGCGCACGCGCATGAACTGCCTGAAGCAGGCGGTGGGCGACACCATCCGCAACGGCTATGCGCATCACATCCAGCGGCTCATGATCACGGGCAACTTCGCGCTGCTCGCGCGCGTGCGGCCCGCCGAGATCGAGGAGTGGTATCTCGCCGTGTATGCGGACGCTTACGATTGGGTGGAGCTGCCCAACACCCACGGCATGGCGATCTTCGCGGACGGCGGGGTGATGGCGTCCAAGCCCTATGCGGCGTCGGGCGCCTACATCGACCGCATGTCCGACTATTGCAAGGGCTGCGGCTACGACGTGAAAACGAAGCTCGGGCCGAAGGCCTGCCCGTTCAACTATCTCTACTGGAGCTTCCTCATCGACAACCAGGAGAAGCTCGGACGCAATGTGCGCCTCGCGATGCCCTACAAGAACCTCGCGCGCATGAAGGACGATCAGAAGAAGGCCGTGACGATGCAGGCGCACGCGTTTCTGGATCGTCTGGCGGCGGAGGGGACGGATTTGTGAGCCGAAAGCGCGTGACCCCTTCTCCCCGCTTGCGGTGGGAAGGTGGCGCGTAGCGCCGGATCGGGGGCTGAGCGAAGGCGTCTGTTGCGAGACGGGGCGATGCGGCTAGCTGCGCGCGGCCCCTCATCCGACCCGCTTCGCGGGCCACCTTCTCCCCGCTCGCGGGGAGAAGCAAAGAGCGCGCCTTACAAGCCCAGCGCGCGCACGCCTGCGGCGACCGCCAGGCCCAGCAGCAGCGCGACGATCTCGCGGCCGGTGACGAGCATGACCAGCGCGACGACCGGCGTGGCGATCCAGCCCGCGGGTCCGCCCTTCAACGCCAGCGGCGCGATAGAGGCCGCGAAGATCGCGATGGGCAACGCCTCGAGGCCGCGGCGCACCCGCGGCGTCAGCGGGAAACGGCCGATGAGCCAGTAGCCGCCGAGCCGCAACGCCAGCGTGACGACGCCCATGACCGCGATGGCGACAAGGTGGCCGTTCTCGACGCCGCTCATGCGCGCGGCCCCACGGCCGCAGCGGCTCCCGCGCCCGCCAGCGCGCCGATGACGATGAACCAGTAGCCCGGCAACGCGAGGCTGGCGGCGATCGCGGCGCCCGCCGACACGACCAGCGGCAGCCAATCGCGAGTCCGCTTCAGGATCGGCGTCAACGTGGCGGTGAAGGTGAGCACGATGATGAGATCGAGCCCGAAGGCGCGCGTGTCCTGCACCAAGGAGCCGAGCAGATAGCCCGGCACGCCGGCCACGACCCATGTGGCCCAGAGAAACAGGGCGGAGCCGAACACGAAGCCGAAGTCGCGTCCGCCTTCCGAGTTGTAGCGGATGGAGGCGGCCCAGGCGCCGTCGGTCAGGACGCCGAGCGCAGGGTAGACCCAACGCGCGGGAACTGGCGCGAGCCACGGACGCAGCGAGGCGCCGGACAGGACGAAGCGCAGGTTGACCATGGCGGTGACGCCGGCGACGGCTGCAATGTGCAGCCAGGTCCAGTCCGCCGTCCACAGTTGCAACGCGACCATCTGCGAGGCGGCGGCGCAGACCACCGCGTTCATGAGCAGAGCTTCGGCGAAGGTGAGGCCCTTCTGCGCGGCGAAGGCGCCGACCGCCGCGCCGAAGAGGAGATACCCCGGCACGAAGGGCGCCGCCATGCGCACGCCTTCGCGCATCGCCTGCGCGGTGAAGGGAATCGTCTGCGCCATCGCGAGGTCCTTTCCTGCGGCGCGTGATATAGCACGCGCTCGTGGATGGCGAGGCGCGGACGTGGGGGCATGATCGGCATCGAATGGCTGGACGCGGACGGACTGGCGGGGCTGGCGCCGGCCCCGGGCGCGTTCGCGCGCGTGCTCGTCTGCGATCTCGACGATCCCGCGCTCGAGACTCATCGCGCGACGCCGATGACGGACGACGATCTGCGCGACGAGGCGCGGCCCGGCGCATCCGACCGGCGCTTCTTCCGGGCGCGCCGCGTCGTGCTGCGCGCCTTCGCCGCCACGTGCGTGG
>JADMIO011070388.1_pt1 | contig 11136 bp, 10 predicted proteins | sample 8958161 | NCBI WGS metagenome assembly JADMIO01 (sample SAMN16585339, study PRJNA669376) | soil metagenome | isolation source: Crop rotation soil | place: USA: Cullars Rotation, Alabama | collected 2011 | reverse complement strand
CGCGACAACTTGTCCACGTGGAATTCTAAGCTTAGGATCCCAATGTGCTGGAAAGCCTCAGCAGCAACAACAAACAAGCAACAAGAAGAAGAAGAAGAAACGCAACAACAAGAAGCAAACACAGCAACAACAACAGCAGCAGCATGGTTTTTTTATTGGACTGGATACACGGCAGATACAGCAACAAAAAGGAACTGTACTCAATTTCAGCGACGCCATTAAAGCGTTCAAGGAAGCTGTCCAGCAACACACTCAATTTGAATGGAAACCGACCATGACATTGACGTTTCAACATTATCGTGCACACAAGCTCCCGGATTTTGTTTTCCCAGATTCGCGGCGGCCCGGAATTTCCGCTAACGCGGAAATCCCGCAGCCTCCAAAGTCCGTGCCCACGACAAGCGCAGTACAAGCTTCTTCACAAATGGAAGTATCTGCATCTCTACCAAGCAGCAAGAAGCGCAAATTGGAATCCACCGACATTGTCAATACCCAGAATGTGAATGCCATGTCCACGACCGACGACAGTGAAAAGCAGCAGCAAACGAAGCGAATCAAAACAAATCCGGTCACTGCAATGGAAACGCAGGGTACTATTACAGTAAACTGATTCACTCTCGTTTCGCGCTCGTGAATGTGTGCTGCAGGATTTCCGCGCAAGCGGAAATCCTGAATTCTGATTGAACTCCAATTGTCGAGTGTAATCTTTTTTTTTTGAAGTGTACAAATGTGTGAAACAAGAAAAAAATTGTGCGTGAGCACAATTTTTTTTAAAGAGGATGAATTCGCGTATGCTCTTGAATCAATATGTACAAGCCCAAGCCCACAAACCGCAGATCAAACATCACGAACAACCTACACATGATGGCATGTGGAAACATACAATTGAATTCAATGAGCAAGTGTTTGAAAAGATGGCAAGGCGGAAAAATCTCGCCAAGGAACAATGTTGTCAAGCCGTCCTCGCAAGCATTTCCGGCAACAGGCTTTCCGCTAACGCGGAAAGCCTGCAGCGTCCAATTACAGGTCAATTACAATCACCACCAATACAAGTGGGCAACGGGGATTCCGCGCTAGTGGAATCCCTGTTTGAAAGCAAACAGCAGCAGCAGTCGGTGCAAGAGAAGACTGACAGGGCTTCCGCGCAAGCGGAAGCCCTGAGAATGACCAAGGATGAGTTTTATAAATTTCTTTCCAAACATGGTTTGCTCGCTCCAACCTTGACCAGTATCCAAATCCATGGTCGTCGCTACTGCATTGCTGCTCATCCGATGTTTTCACCGTTGTACCAAAACAAGATTGGAGTGCTGGTGAAAGAAGAAGACACCAAGGTTTCCGCGCAAGCGGAAACCTTGTATCACCAACTCTATACACGTCGGCATCAATTGTTTTCACGTGCCAAGTGTCTCTTTGTGAATGACGGTGACGACGAGAACAAGAAACAAACGCAAAATGCATTGCAACCGTCATTGGAGACAACTGCCATCTATTCCAATCCATCGCTATTGCTACCGCCATTAAGTTCCATCTTTCTGAGCTCCCAGCAACAACAAACACGCGCAGCCTTGTTTGGACGTTGTTTGACATGGGACGAGTTTGTTCGCGATTCGCAGATTCATGTCAATGAGCTGCAAGCAGAAAAGAAAATTGAGATGCCCGTTCAATTACAGTCACCCATACAAGCGCGCAACAGGGATTCCGCGCCAGCGGAATCCCTGGAGACCTTCGGATGTGAAATTGTCTACACCAACGATTTGGAGGTGGTTGTGAATTGGATCAATCTGTACATCAAATCATCTTCAATGATCGGTGTCGATTGTGAAGCGATGGATCAAGGACGCGTATTGGCATGCATTCAATTGGCTGTGAACAACCACTGTTTGGTTTATCACGTCACAAAAAAGAAGAAGGAGGAAAAAAATCGTCTGAGGGAAGTCTTGGAATCGTCATCCTACCGCAAATTCTTTTTTGCCGCACACAATGATGTGCAATGGCTACAAGATTATTTCCCAGACTTGCATTTGGCCAATATCGTCGATCTCGCTACTGTACTTCCTGCATACGGGTTTTGTCCACAAGCAGGTCTTGACCGCATCTTGTCCGTGTTTGTCCACCCGCAAGCCACTGCCCATATGCCGGATGCCCAGCGCCACGATTGGTCTCAAACACTGGCTGCAACGGCTATTCGCTATGCTGCTGCCGATGCCTACTTTGTGATCAACCTCGCACTCACGCCTGAATTTGAAGCCTTGCGCGACCCTTGCTATGATCCAACGACCGGCCTCTTCACGCAGGATTTCCGCTAGCGCGGAAATCCTGCAGCGCCCGAATTACGGTAACTGATATGTGTGCTGCAGGGCTTCCGCGCTAGCGGAAGCCCTGCAAAAAGGCAAGTATTTCAGAAGTCTTGGCAATGGACGACTGGTTCAAAATGTACTGGATTTGAAATGCTAAAGACAAGGGACTGGTATTGTCCTTGTCTGTTTTTTTCGGTTGGAGTGTGCAGTGTAATTGAGACAAGGTGCGAACCATGACAAGCTGGTCCGCCTCAATGGCTTCAACTAGCTCAGAAAACAAGGGTGGTTCGTGTTCTTGTCCTGTGATGCGGCGAATGACTCGATACGTCTTGATTTTGCTCGTGCGCAATGCGACTGAACACAGCGTGTCCAAGAAATTCCATTGATTGTTTGCAGTCATGCGCCATTGTTGAAACGCAGGGCTTCCGCTAGCGCGGAAGCCCTGCAGCGCACTTGTATGGGCGATTGAAGTGTAATTAGGGGCTGCAGGCTTTTCGCTACCGCGAAAAGCCTGATGACATAGCGCAACCAATTGATCATCGTTCAATATCTCGAGTCGTTTCACACATACATCCCAACAAACTTGTTGATGACGAATCAACATGTCGCGTCCTCTCCCAGAATTCCCGCAACCGCGGGAATTCTGCAGTGTGATGTCTTGCAATTGTACACTATCATGCTTTTGCTCGAGGATCGGAGGTAGATGCGGAATCGAAAAATGATACATAGAGTTGTAAGCATCCACATACACATTCCAAGCACGCAACAATTCAGCAAGCTGGGATTGCTCGATCACTGAATCTTTGGTTTCCGTTTTTGCCTTGTCCAAGACTTTTGTCTTCGCTTTCTGTCCCATGCCGTTCCCCATGTTTTCAGGATTTCCGCTACCGCGGAAATCCTGCAACGCCCGTGTATGAGTTACTGGTATAGGATGCCGAAGAATTTCCACGCTAGCGGAAATTCTGCATGTGAATGAATCTAAGATTTTAGAGGCCAAAAAAATTGCGTTTCAGTTTCCTGGGCATGTGCGGAATCCCGGCAGCGCACTTGTGTGGTGATTGTAATGGAGCTGTAATTGGGCGCTGCAGGATTTCCGCGTTAGCGGAAATCCTGGCGTTAGCGGAATTCCAGGTTGGACCAGTACTGAATATTCCAGTTAAGCCAGTACAAGCCGTCTTTCAAGCCTTGTTCGTCTGGCCAATGCAAACTCTTCTTGGATTGGCAATAACGCGAAATGGCTTTTGTGGAAGCAAGGGTATTGGGTTTCAGGTTCATTTGTTTCGCCAATTTGAATGTGTAAATCATTTGCAGGAGCAAAACAAGGTTCTCCATACTGTTGTGAATCGCTGTGCACCTCCTGGTTTTGGCCAAGGCTAATGTCGCTTGGAAAATGGTCGTGACATTGATACCGTGTGTAAGAGTCTTCTTTTCAACGTAATCTGTACCACCCAGACAAGCAGCAGCAGCATACATTTCGACTGTCCACCCTTCTTTTTCAAGTGCCTCGACCATTTCATGAATGGCTTCATGTCGTCCATCTTCGAAATCCAAGACGAGATATTTCGGAATCTTGCGATGATTCAAAGCCAGAATAACATCCAAATCCCGGTCACAACTCTGAATCAAGATTTGATGTGTGCTGCCAAAGAAAACAGCCCACATGGGCATCCGAATATCATCTTCACCGACATGCCAATTCTGTGCATGCATGAATGTTGTTTGGCCTTGGTACATCCGGAACGGAGCACCGTCATTTTGGACATCGGCAATGATACAGAAATCGCTCATGCGTTCATCCTGTTGCAATCGCGTCATTAATGCCATGAAGAAACTCTCGCGCAAACTTCGTGTTTGCATCATACGCTGGACGTTGATCATACATTCTTGGCCATTGACAAGAATACCATTGTCGGACAAGGACGAACCAGAGGGATAAGGATCCGACTTGCGTTTCTTTTGTGCACGTTCTTTTTCTTTGGGAACATACTTTTTCTTGTCTGCCGCAATGACATACACGGCAATCCGTTCCGTGTACGAAAACATGGTTTCAATCTTTTTGGCCAAACGTGCATAAATTTCATCGAGCGTGAAGACAGCTGCCTCTTTGGTGTCATCCATGTCATCATCATCTTGTTCTGTCTTGCGAGCATGTTGGTTGTTTTTCTTCCAGTAGTCTTTGGATTCGTTTCGAAAGTAGGCCGGGAAAGCCGAATTCAGGTACGTCATCAAACTCATAATCACCGCTATTGAATCCACCGCTTGCGCTTTTGAATCCTGCGCTGCCGCGCAGGATTCGGATGCATCCATTTTTGTTTCTTTCGAATCCTGCGCCGTCGAATCCTGCGCCGTCGAATCCCGCGCTAACGCGCGGGATTCAAAGGAATAGTGGGGTGATTGTTTGGGGAAGTGGATGTGACCACGTCGAATGAGTCCCGCGGGGACAAAGTCTTTGGACTCTTTGGTCTTTTGGACGTCGCCATGGATCGTCATGGTGAAATTGTGAGTTTGTTGCAATGAACGCGTACAGGGCGGCATTGGTGTAGGATGATTTTTTGCTGCATAAAAACTCCTTGTACAGTTCAAATTTCAGGCTTTCCGCTAGCGCGGAAATCCTGCTGCGTCCAATTACAGTAAATTACAATAACTCATACAAGTGGGCTACTGGGCTTCCGCGCTAGCGGAAGCTCAGAAATTTTGACCCGCTCAATGCCGACGACTTTCTTTTCACTGGGCCGCTGCACTTGGAACTGTCCCATCAACCAGTGATAGACACGCTGCGAGGACGTATTGGCATTGAATGTTTCCGTCGGATCGACAAACGGACATGTTTTAAATTCCAGCATCAACACGGACAATACACTGATAATCTGCGGACGCGTATACAAGGACGCATTGGACGACATTAGCGTGCACGGAGTAAGAGATTCCCATTTCTTTTGGATCCGTTTCCAGGCATGCTCCTGCCACCAGAGCGCTGCAGGATTTTCGCTACCGCGAAAATCCTGGTAGTGCTGGATGTCATCTTCTTCTTGGAGCAAATACTTGTGTACTGCAGCGTACAAGTCCAGTCCATGTGCACAGTACAACGCCCCAAGACCTGCACGACTTTCGATGCGTGTGATGACTGAAATACATTTCACCAATGTTTTCAAACGACCTGCGTCTGTTTCATACAATGTCTGCAATGTTTGCAGGGCATTGTTCAATTCACGCTTTTCCCCACTGCTTGGCTCATTTCCCATTTGCCAGGAATTCCGCGCTAGCGCGGAATTCCTGTAAGATGATAATACCACCCAAAAAAAAACAATCGAGAAAACAGGCTTTTTCCGCGCTAATGCGCGGAAAAGCCATAAACAACATGCGCAGTGCGCACTTGCTATGAGTACAAGTGCAAACAAGACTGGGATAGAGATGACAAACGTTTTCATTGTTCTCAGGGTTCATTCCCCCCTAATAACCCTAATGAGCTTACAGCATTAAGGATAACTCGGTCGTTCTTGGACCAAGCCTTTCCCCGAGTTCTATAAATCAAAGAAAGAGGTCCTTCCCTGACGAATAATGAAAACAACAAAAAATCTCTCAACGAAAAAAATGACTATTCACATCATCTTCCTCACCACCGTACTGGAACGATGATAGGACTTTGTGTTCGTGTGACTGTGGTCATCCAGGCTTTCCGCTAGCGCGGAAAGCCTGTTGCGTCCAATTCCAGTTAATGATAGTCACTCGGACACGTGTGCTTATTCAGGATGCAGCAAAGATTGCAGTGTTGCGGCTTGCATGCTCAATTCGTGTGACGCTGCTGCCGGCATGGACAACACATACACGTCTTTTCCTAACCCAAGATCGGACGACAATTCTGAATCGGTTTCCAATACATCCTCGGTTTTTTCAACCGATTGCATCAACCACAATGCATTCTGTAACATTTGCTCCATCGTTAGAATTTCCGCACACTAGCTTTTTGGGGCGTACATGCATTATACGAACTTGTACGCAGAATTTCCTGCTACAGGGCTTCCGTGGTAGCGGGGAAGCCCTGCATGTCCGATTCATTTTTGTTTTAAATAGTCAAGTTAATAATCAATCTTAAAGTCTCGTTATTGCAGTGACTCGTACATGTGCTACAAAATTTCCGCGGTAGCGGAAATTTGGGAAAAATGGCCAAAGCAGAAGTCCTCGTTTCGTTGCCAGAGATACCCGAAGAGTACTTGCAAAAGGGACAAAAGCTGGCACGCGGCCACACATTCGACAGTGAAATGTTTTACGGGAAAATGAAGCGCCCAGAGATTGACGCCGACTGGATCGAGGTCTGTATCAAGGAGTTCTACCCCCAAGGCGCAGCAGGAGTACCAAGATGAAATCAACAGCACGGCGATGATCTTGTCCAAACCGGATGCGAAGACCTACTTTGAACCCGTTTATGGGTGCAACACGACGAAGAGCTGGCTCGTCACCAAGATGATGTACGGCAGTCTGGAGCAGGTGTTTGAAGAACGCAAAACCCAGAAGAAGCCATTGAAACCCCATGAACGTCTTCGTTTTCTTCTAGATGCAGCTCGCTACTTGCAGTGCACGATGCGCCCGACACCCCATCGGGTCGAAGTTAAGGATGGCAAGAAGATCAAGCACACGGACGCAGTCATTCTCCACCGCGACACCAATTGTACGAACGTGCGGGTGGATAATGGATTCGAGCAAGCCCTTCAAAACTCAGAAACCAATGGTGACTACAAGATGGCAGATCTACGGAAGTTGCCACCGATTGCTAAGATCGGCAATCTCGGGTGTGTGACGACGACAAGCAAGTCCTTTTCCAAGGAAGGTCGTGGAGACGTCTACTTTATGCCACCAGATGCTGTCGAGGACAGCAAAGACTATGACCAGAAAGTCGATATCTGGCGCTGGGGCCTGTTGGCGTATGAGGTATGGACCCAAACACCATGGACGAAACACACGTCCGGTGATCGTACAAGAATCGTCATCGAGAGATTCAAGCCAAAAGAGAGCAAAGAGATGCTGGAAATCAACAGTCAACAATGGAATGGACATATCAAACCTCCATCTGCACCGGATGTCCTCTACGAGATTGTGCAGGCTGGCTGTTGGCAACACAAGTGTATCCAGCGTCCACCGATTGATGTCATTGTGGATGTTACGGCATGGGCCCTCGATGACGCGCTTGTCGAGGCCAAATTACGTCCACCTCATCCACTAGGTTCGCGTCCGAGTGACGCGGCGGAGATTATTGCTCTATGCGGGTTCAAGCTCTTCCCGCCGCCTTCATCCATGAAGTTCAACCTGAGTACCTACAAGCACGCAGAAGATGCTCACAGGGATACCGCTACCGCGGAATCCCTGCGTGTACGTAACCCTGACCCAGTGCCTGCTAATGTGGCTCTGATGACTTCACAACAGCAAGACCAGCTTGTGTATGACTGGACGCACACCAAAGTCAACAAGTATCGTGACTACCTGCCACAAGGCAAATCGTTTCATAAGCGTGAAGAGAACTAGCTGGGCTTCCGCATATGCGGAAGCCCAGCATCTGTCCGATTCAATTTTTTTAAATTGACGACTTTATAATCAACGTCGCACTGCCCATTTCTAAGCAACTTATACACGTGCGCTGCAAAATTTCCGCGGTAGCGGAAATTTTGGGAGATGAAACGTACTCACTGTTCCCATGCACAGCAGGGCTTCCGCGCAAGCGGAAGCCCTGCGCGTCCAAGCAAGATACATAAACAGCACGAGCACGAGACGGCCTCGAGTGCCATTACCGACTTGATGGCCAAGCTGGAGAAGCAGACCGAGGAAACCAAGAAATGGAGACGGGCGTACAAACGTGAGGCGAAAGCCAACAAGCAAAAAGTAGCCGAGCAAAAAAAGAAGCGCAAGCAGTTATTGCAATGCAGTGTCTGTTGGAAGACGTGCAAACCACTGGAACTCGTCATTTGGAACGATTGCCAGCATCAGACTTGTTTTACATGTTTCCACAAGATGCGCCAGCGCCAGGTATGTATTGCGGCCAATGGCGATGAAAAACATGAGAAGCCGATCTTGCCTGCTCTCGTTCAGTTGGAATTCAAGAATTTGAAGTGTCCGCTCTGCAAGTGCATTTACAAGTGTAGTGTATTCCATGGCAAGACCCAATTTGATCCACCCCAGCAACAATTCCTCGAGGCAATGGACACGACTGGACATGCCGTTCGTTCGTCGTGCACTTGTCGTCCTGACGGCTACAAGGGCAATTATGCGATGGTCCATGCCTTGTTTTGTCAAGATCTGGAGTTACTATGTCCGTATCCGGACTGCCAATTGCCCGTGCGTATTGGACGCGATCTAGACAGTTTTGCGCGCTTGATGCGCAATCATCTGGAAGATGCATGCAAACACGACGTACTGTGTCCTGTGCCTGTTTGCAAAGCACGCTTGCCTCTGCGTCACATGACGCAACACGTTCTTATGCATCGACGGGCTAAAGATGCATCCGAAGCTGCACAGGCATTGTTGACGTACCTCCAACCGGAAGTGGGATTCATGTTGATGTCGGCCAAATGGTCGGACAATCCAGCGTCCGTTGCCGATTTTATGTCCGAGGCCGTGCAGACTGTCTTTCAAGACGAATCCAAAACCAATGTCACCTTGCAGGAAGCCATTCAGCAGGCGCACGCACCCCGTGACGATTATGAGGAATGGTATTACAAACGCAACGTTCTGGACGACGCCCACAATGGCGACACTGTCCAAATCATCATTCCCACAGATGACACGGTCGTGGAGGAGCAACCCGCCGGCGCCGCTCTAGTCTTGGAACAAATTGCAGATGGCTTTGATGAGGATGAAGTCATCCTTATCCAACCCAGGGCTGCCGCTCACGCGGCAGCCCTGGGTAGCGGAATGCCTGGGTAGCGGAATCCCTGGTTTACAGGTGTTTTTTCGAATCCATTTTTGAATAAATTTGAAAACTAGGCTAGAGTGGGATTTTATTTGAACAAAATGGAAAATGAAATGAAATTTTGAAAACCTAGAGTAGAACCCGTTTTTATGTGGACAAGTTCAAAAAACCAAAAATCAAAAAACACAGGGGCACCTTTCCCAAACGACCATGGAATTTTCCATGGTCGGGAGTCCTTTTGTCATTCGTATACCTCGTATGTGGAACAGACGTAGTAGCCATGGAATTTTCCATGGTCGTTCTCCATAGCATGACCATGGAAAATTCCATGGTCGTTTGGTAAAGGTGCCCCTGTGTTTTTTTGATTTTTGGTTTTTTGAACTTGTCCACATAAAAACAGGTTCTACTCAGGGCTCCCGCTTGCGCGGGAGCCCTGCAGCCCACTTGTATGAGTTTTTTTGTAATTTACTGTAATAGGACGCTGATTCACGAGCGCGAAGCGCGAGTGAATGGAAGCCCTACGAAAAGTAGCCTTGAACGATAGCAATCACTGGACGGGGTAGCGGCGATGGCATGATGGACAAGGCTTGATGAATTTCGGATCGGAAACGTTCAATGTAAGAGTTGATCTTGGACCAGAAATCGAGTTGGATCCTTTCAATGGTGTCGTCACCCTTTGGACAGCAGTCACTATATTCGAGAAGTTCTTTCGGTACTCCAACCACGTTACGTCCAGGAATGGCTCTGAGTCGCTCGTTGAAGACATCGTATGCATGGGAATCCCTGTAGCGATGCAGGCTTTCCGCGACAGCAGCGGAAAGCTTGTCTGACGGTTTGAAAAACCATTCTCGTGGCCATTCGGTGGGTGATGATGATGCACAACGATCGAAAAAGGCAAATACTGGGAACTTGTGAAGCCGAGGTTGTTGTTCATCGTCACTGTTGATACTTGCCTTGACGATGTACATGTCCCACAAAGCTTCCGCGCTAGCGGAAGCCTTGGTTTCCGCGCTAGCGGAAGCCTTGGTTTCCAGTACGAACCCATAGACGATCGCATGTTCCTTGTGCACGCATGCACCACAACTAAAAGCAAGTAATACGTCATTGGAAACTTGGTGTTCGAGCCATGCTGGTAATGCTTCGCGATCGAATGTCGAAATGAGTTCATAAATTGGAGCAAACAAGGCTTTCATCGTATCCCAGCTTCCTTTTGCATATGTGTCATACAATGTTTTGTACATGGCCTTTCGTTGGAGGTGTGGTTCAATTGCATTGCAAATGAGATCGCGCTTGTTGCAGACTGCTGCACATCCATGTGGCCATTCATGCACCTTGTTAATGGACACTGTAAATGAATGCCGCATCAGGTCTTGATACGGAACCCAATTATTGGCTGCCACTGCAACGACACCTGTATGCTCGTCTGTCACAAGGTATGTCCCCGCGAGCAAGACAATAAACGTCCGATGTTCAGGCAGAAACAAAATGTCCAGCTGTTGCAGAAACAGGTGCCCTGAACAAGGAGATGTGTCGTACCTCGTGCTGAATATGGGAAGACGTCGACGTCCCGATTGAGGCTGATCTTTTTCAAAGCCACGACGTTGCTTCATGGATAATTCCATGCGATTGTAAGCATTGTTTCGAGCCAGGAGTGTATAACAGGTCATTCGCTCGCACTCTTTCACTCGCGCTTCGCACTCTTTCACTCGCGCTTCGCGCTCGTGAATCTGCGCACTTGTATGAGTTAATGTAATTTGCTGGAAGAGGACGCTGCAGGATTTCTGCGCAAAGCGGAAGGTCTAAACTTGAAGGATTTCAACGCACAGCAAAAAAAACAATCGTAATTATTTCTGGGCTTCCGCGCTAGCGGAAGCCCTGGAAAACCCTGGTATTTGTATAAATAGGGGTTTCGCGCTCTGCGCGAAACCCCAAGAGCGCGAA
>JADMIO011047646.1_pt1 | contig 11138 bp, 8 predicted proteins | sample 8958161 | NCBI WGS metagenome assembly JADMIO01 (sample SAMN16585339, study PRJNA669376) | soil metagenome | isolation source: Crop rotation soil | place: USA: Cullars Rotation, Alabama | collected 2011 | reverse complement strand
GGATCTCATCGATGAACAAGACATCGCCTTCAGCGAGGTTCGTTAGGAGCGCTGCCAAATCTCCGGCCTTTTCGATCACAGGTCCGGCTGTAGTCTTGATATCGCTGCCCATCTCATTGGCGATGATATGAGCAAGCGTAGTCTTTCCGAGTCCCGGAGGACCGTACAGCAAAACATGATCGAGAGCCTGTCCTCGCTTGCGTGCTGCTTGAATGAAGATTGAAAGATTCTCTTTGGCCTTGTGTTGACCAATGTATTCGCGCAACCACTTCGGCCGAAGGCTTAACTCAAATTGCTTTTCATCGTCGCCTTCAGTCCCGGCGGAAATAATTCTGCTTTCCTCCATTTTGATCCTTGCTCACGGTCGATTGTTGCGCGGCGTTGTCGGCGGCAGTTTACCATAAGTTGTGGTGACGCTGGAAAGCGTTACAAAATCTGGTACTGCGATTATAATTTGCGCAGATCAATGTCCAAGCCGGCTGAAGAAGGAAAAATCTGGGAGTGGCGGGCATTCGGGCGAATCAGTGATGAGCTGGCCGCAAAGGTTCGAGCCTACCCAATAAGATTCCGCGAAGTGCAAGGCGATGATATCTATTTGATCTCACCGTTCAATGACCAAAACGTCAAACTTCGTCGGTCCTCGGAAGCATGCGTGCTCAAGCTCAAGTTGTTGCTTGATGCCCGCGTTCGGCCCTATGAGCTCTACCGGGAGACCGCGGATTTGTCATATCCATTCCCCGTCGAATTCAGCAGTCTGCAATCAGCCGCAGATCTGCTGGAGGTGACACTGCCCGAAACCTGTGATCCTGACGAAAGGCTCGCAGAGTCTCAGTTTGTAAGGCTTCTTACGGAATCGGATCCACCAGCTGTTGAAACTCTGGTCTCAAAGAAACGATCCCAGTATCAGTTCGGTCAGGGTTGGTTAGAGCTGGCGGACATAAGGTTTACAAAGCTCCAAACGCAATCGATCTCGATCCATTCGCGAGAGCTTCAAGTAGTCAAAGATATGGTAAGCGGGTTGGGACCCTACGAAGGTCTGGAAGCGATGAACTACATCAAAGCCTGTAGGCGATGGGGAGCCTAACGGTTCGAGGTTCAATGTTCGAGGTTCAATGTTCGAGGTTCAAAGGTCAGGGTTCAAGGTTCAGGGTTTCGAGATTAGGTTTCAACATATCGAAACAATGGTATCTGAACTCAGAACCTTGAACCTGGAACCTTGAACCTTAAAACCTCACTTTAGTCTCGTTCCGTTCGGCACATCTTCGCCAAACGTGGCCAGCACCGGGCGTCCATCCTCGCCCACCGAAGCTGCCAGTAACATCCCATTCGACTCGAGCCCGCGCAGCTTTCGCGGAGCGAGATTTGCCACGACGATTATCTTTCTCCCGACGACCTCTTCAGGCGAATAGTGTTGTGCAATTCCAGCCAGGATCTGTCGAGGCGCTTCCTCACCGACATCAATTACCAACCGTAGCAGCTTATCTGCTTTGGGAACCCGTTCGGCCTCCAGCACCGTGGCTGCCCGGAGTTCAACCTTGACGAAATCATCAATCGTGATGACATGTCTTTCTGGCGGAGCCGCAGCCTGCGCGCCGGCTTCGACTGGTTTTTCAGAAGGCTCCGGAGTTCTTGGCTGCACCGCGGGCGAACCTGCGGCATCGCTTTCGATTTCTGTCATTATTTTTTCCTTATCCAGTCTCGGAAATGTAGGACTGATCCGCGTGAGATTGCGCACTTCGATATCCTCGCCCCACTTAGTCTCGTTCGGATCTATTCTTAGAGGATCACCAGACAATCCCATCTGATCCCATATCTCGCGAGCTGATACCGGCAGCGCCGGAGCAACTAGCAACACAAGATGACGCAGCGCCTCGTACGAGGTCGCCAGTACTTTTTCGAGTTGCGACCGCTGCGCCGGATCTTTCGCCAGCTTCCACGGCTGGTTATCGGTGATGAATTTATCGACGCGAGCTATACCTGCCCACGCTGCCTCAAGCCCGCGCGAGAAATTCAACGAATCGAACTCCTCGTTGAATCTCTTTTTCGCTTCAGCGATTTGTTGAGCAACATCTTCCAAGCCGCCGTCGCCGATCCGCGGTACCACTCCTTCAAAATAGTTTCGGATCATTGTGAGAGTGCGGCTCACAAGATTGCCTAGCCCATCGGCGAGATCCGAGTTCACTCGATCGATGAGGCCTTGATAGGTCACTTCGCCATCCTGACCAAACACTACCTCGCGCAAAAGGTAGTACCTGATCTGATCATTCGAAAAGAATCGATGCAACACGTCGAGTTGTATCGCGTTGCCGAGAGTCTTGCCCATCTTCTGACCACCTCGCAGCAACATCCCATGTATGAAAACTTTGCGCGGCAACTCGATACCTGCGCCCATCAGGAAAGCCGGCCAGTACACGGCGTGAAATCTCAGGATGTCTTTCCCGATCATATGAAGCGCCGGCCAATACTTATCAAAATCCTGATAACGATGGTTGCCCCAACCAAGCGCACTGATGTAGTTGATCAACGCATCGAACCACACATAGATCGTATGTTTCGGATCTCCCGGGACTGGAATTCCCCACTTCACCGAAACTCTGCTGATTGATAAATCCTTGAGCCCCCCTGCGACAAAAGAGATGACCTCGTTGCGTCGCACATCGGGTTGCACAAACTCAGGATGCTCCCGATAGAGATCCAGGAGTGGTTGTTGAAACGCGGAGAATTTGAAGAAGTAACTTTCTTCTGAAATACGGTCGAGCGGTCGCTCGTGAATCGGACAAGTGGGCTGCTCGACGTCGGCTTCAACGTCTTTAAATTCGTTGCAATACCCGCAGAACCACCCTTCGTAATTCCCTTTGTAAATGTAGCCGTTCTCGTCCAAAGTTTGCCAAAGCTTCTGGACGCTCTCTTCGTGGTGCGGATCTACCGTACGAATCCATCGATCGTATTCGATTCCAAGCCGCGCGAACGCCTCCTTGAACTCGTCGACCACCTGATCCACATGTCGCCTTACCGGAATTCCTTTCGCTTCCGCGGCACGTTCGATGTTGATTCCGTGCTCATCGGTTCCGGTTAGGAAAAACGAATCGATCCCTCGTTGACGTTTGTATTTCGTCAGCGTGTCGACGACAAGCGTCGTGTATGCGTGACCAAGGTGCGGTTTCGCGTTCACATAGTAAATTGGTGTCGTTACGTAAAAAGTATTCTTTTCCATGTTCAGCCAATTCTTGTGATGAAAGCCTGGGGTTGACCGGGAACGAGTTGGCTTGAGCGCTATGCCTTGTGACCCAGAATAAGCGCCATCGCTTCGGCTCGAGTCCGCTGGTCCTTCAGAAACCCTCCTCGTAGAGCGCTGGTCACAGCCTTCGCGCCGGGTTTCTTGATACCGCGCATCTCGATGCACATATGCTCGGCCTCTATCACAACCATTACGCCGGTGGGTCGCAGCATCTCATCCAACAAGTCCGCGATCTCTGTTGCGAGGCGTTCCTGGATCTGCGGTTTTCGGGCCATCAGATCTGCGACCCGCGCGAGTTTTGATAAACCGACAATGCGGCCTTCTCGCGGAATGTAAGCGATGTGCGCGACTCCAAAGAACGGCAACAGGTGGTGCTCGCAAATTGAATAGAGCGGTATGTCCTTTACGATCACCATCTCATCGTGAGTCTCAGCGGGGATTACGTGAAGAAACGGCCGCGGATCGTTGTGCAAACCGGCACAAATCTCTTCATACATAAGCGCGACTCGACGAGGCGTTCCCTTAATGCCGGGACGATCGGCATCTTCGCCAATTCCTTCGAGGATCAAGCGGACGCCGGCTTCAACCTTGGAAACGTCAAATTCCCGACGCGGAGTCGATCGACCGCGTTCTCCGTTTTTCTTTGTGTTTCGCATCTTATCCGCTTGATCCGCCATCGGTTTTTACGCTTCTCTCATACGCTTCCACTGTCGCTCTGTGAACCGTAGAAAACGACGCATTTGCGCTTGTCGCGGCATTTGCGCAGTCCTCATATTCAGGCTGGAAGTGTAGCGTGCGGCCGTTGCAGCGCGCTACCTTTACCCGAATCTCTCCAAAAGGAGTTACGACTTTTTCGACGATGCGTTCGAGCACTCGTCGATTCGTTTCATAGTATCGCACTCCAAGCGTTGTCGTTTCGGCCAACAGCATTTCGATCACCGCTTCAACAGTTTCCGGCCGGCAAAGCAACGTAAGAAGGACTCCCGGTCTCTGCTTTTTCATCTGCACCGGCGTCATAAAGACATCGAGCGCTCCGAGCTCAAACGCCCGTTCCATAACAAACCCGTAAACCTGCGGGTTCATATCATCTATATTTGTTTCAAGGACCACTATCGAGTCGTCTCGATTCAACGACTTCATAGAATCGATACCCGTTGGTTCAACTGCCGGTTCTCCGATTATCAATCTCAGCGCGTTCGCAAAACCTTCGGGATTCCTGGTGCCGGCGCCGTAGCCGATGCGATCGATTTTCATAGGCGGCAACCCGCCAAAGTCCTGGCACAATGTAGCAATGATCACTGCGCCGGTCGGAGTTACAAACTCGCCTGGAATCTCGCCCGCATACACCGGAATACTGCGTAACAGCTCTGCCGTTGCCGGCGCTGGAATCGGAAGCGTTCCGTGTTCCGTCGAGACCGTACCGCTGCCAACTCTCAGCGCGGAGCAGAAAAGCTTATCGATATTTAGCAATTCGAAACCGATCAGAGCGCCGACTATGTCAATGATCGAATCGATCGCGCCGACCTCGTGAAAATGAATCTTTTCGCGAGTGGTTCCGTGCACTATTGCCTCGGCGTCGGCAAGTCGTTCAAAGATTTTTTGAGCTTGTGTCTTGACTCTCTCGCTCAGTCCCGAATTGACAATGATCTTGCTGATGTCGCTGAGATGCCGATGAGGTTGAGCAGCTTGATCAACAACAACATCGAATTTTGTTGCTGCGATCGCACCTCTTCTCACGGAGCTTACACTGATTTCATAGCCCTCCAGCCGCAGTGATGCCAACTGAGCCTTTAACGCTTCAGGATCGACTCCGAGGTCGATCTGCGCACCGACGATCATGTCCCCGCTCACACCGGCCCAGCAGTCAAAATAAGCGGCTCGCATTAGCTTTGCTCCTCCAGCTCCTCGTCGGTCGATTCTTGCCAGTCCGTCGCATTCACAAAGTGCGCAGCATTGAACCGAAGTCGCACACAGTCGACAATTTCAGCGGTTCGGTAAACAAAAGATGCTATAAACCGAAGTTAGCGGTCGTCAAGCACTCGATGAGGCTGAAAGGTATTTGGCGTGCGCCGCCCTCGACCGCCATCTCGCTGAGATATGACATCGGCGGCGCTTTGGATTCGGAGTTCGTAAGATCTCAAGTTCCAATGACCTGCGCTGTTGCGCGCGCTCTGTTGTGCTCCGAACATGCATTTAGCTGCCGAATGTTGTAGTTTAATCGTTTACAGTTTGGCACTATTTCGAGGAGATAGCTTTGAATGGCACTGATTTCCGCGAACGAACTAAAACGAAAACTATTAATAGCCGTCGATGGACAGCCTTATGCTGTGCTTGATGTTTTCTTTGCCTCGCCGACCGCCCGCGGCGCTGCGACGATGGTTCGAACAAAGTTGCGGCATCTGTTGACCGGCGCGGTCATGGAAAAGAGTTTTCGCGCCAACGAAAAGTTTGAGGAACCCGATGTGGAACTCGCGCCGGCATCCTTTCTGTACGCAGATGCGGACGGATTCCACTTCATGGATGAAAAGTCCTACGAGCAGTTTTCATTTTCATCGGAAGCGGTTGGAAGTGACGCAGGTTACCTTAAAGAAGGCGTGTCGCTTGAGGTCTTGCGATACAACGGCGCACCAATCTCTCTTCAACTGCCGCAGTTTGTTGAACTCGCGGTGGCTTCATGCGAGATGGGTCTGCGCGGAGACACCGCCGCGGGTGGAGCGACCAAACAAGCGACGCTCGAGACCGGTCTGTCGGTTCGAGTGCCGCTATTCATCAAAGAGGGAGAGGTAGTCAGAGTAAACACCCAGACCGGCGAAGTCGCAGGACGAGCCTGACACTCGCGCGGTTTGACATCGCGAAACGTACCGAGAAAGAACTGCGAATGACAATTCAGGAGTCAATGCGCGAGCGAGTCCGCTCGGCAATTAAGAAACTTTTCGAAATCGATCTGACCGATATACCGGTCGAGGTCCCGCCTCGCACGGAACTCGGAGATCTCGCCTTCCCCGTCGCGTTCGAGCTTGCGAAGCGGCTAAAAGCGGCGACCGGTCAGAAACAAAACCCACGAGAGATTGCGACGCGCCTTTCCGAGGAGATGAAAAGCGTTGAAGGCGTAGCGCGCACCGATGTTGCAGGCGCTGGTTATCTAAATCTTTATTTGGATCGAACAGCGTTCGTGCTCGAGTCGCTTGATGAGCCGCCCACTCTTTCTCCTTTGCTTGGAGGAAAAATCATCGTCGAGCACACCGCGGTCAATCCAAACAAAGCCGCTCACATCGGCCATCTGCGAAATGCGGTGCTTGGAGACACAACGGTCAGGATGCTTCGAGCCGCGGGCGAAACGGTCGAGATTCAAAACTACATCGACAACACCGGTGTTCAAGTCGCCGATGTCGTCGTTGGCTTCAAACATCTGGAGCGGATGTCGCTTGATCAAGTGAAAAATCTTGATGGCCAATTTGATTATTTCTGCTGGGATCTATACGCGAAAGTTGGGAATTTCTACGAAGAAGACAAATCCCGGCTCGAGTTTCGTGCTGAGACCCTGCACGGGCTTGAATCGGGAGCAGGCGAGATTTACGAGATGGCGGATTACATCTCGACTCGAATTCTAACTTGTCACTTGAACACGATGGCTCGAGTCGGAATCGAATACGATTTGTTGCCGCGTGAGTCCGATGTGCTCCACCTGAACTTGTGGAGCCGCACTTTTGAACTCCTGAAGGAACGCGGAGCGATCGAATTTGCCACTGAAGGAAAATTGAAGGGCTGCTGGGTGATGCGATCAGCCGATGAGTCCGATTCGGATGATCAAACCGAGCACGAGCTGGACAAAGTAATAGTCCGTTCAAACGGCACCGTCACTTACACCGGCAAAGACATCAGTTTTCATCTGTGGAAGCTGGGACAGATCGACATCGATTTCTACTACAGAAAGTTTCACGCCTATCCTGACGGACAGATCGCCTGGATAACCAGTGCGGACAAGAGCGAAAACGATCCCGATCATCCCAGGTTTGGAAACGGTGCGGCCTACTTCAACGTGATCGATATCGGCCAGGCTTATCCGCAGCATTATGTGAAACTCGGAGTCATGGCAGTAGACTCCGACCGTCGCGTTGAGCGCAGCGCGCATCTTGGATACGAGAAAGTAGTTTTGACTACCGCCACTGCAGAGCAACTCGGGCAGCAGGTCACCGATGAAGATCGGAAACGTGGTGTCGTCAGCATGTCCGGTCGCAAGGGACTAGGCGTCAAGACGGATGATTTCATCGATCAACTCGAGACAAACGCGCTGACAGAGGTAGCGACTCGTCATCCTGAACTATCGCCTGAGGATCAGCGCGATGCCTCGCATAAGATTGCCGTCGGGGCATTGAGATACTTCCTTTTGAAGTTCACACGCAACTCAATTATCTCGTTTGACTTCAAGGAAGCTCTCGCGTTCGACGGGGAAACAGGTCCGTATCTTCAGTACTCGGTTGTAAGAGCGAACTCGATCTTTAGAAAGCTAGCGGAAAACGGGATTCAGTTGAGCGACGCGGAACTCGGATCAACTAAGGATCGGCTTCCTGAGTTGTTGAGTGGAAGCGACGGCGATGATCTTTGGTCAGTGCTCTATCTTGCTGAGAGACTCGATGATGTCGTCCGCGGAGCGGTTGCGGCGCTGGAACCGGCGGTTGTCGCTAAGTGGGCATTTCAGCTAGCGCAAAGGTTCAACATCTTTTATCACAATCATCACATCCTTTCAGAACAGGACGAGGCAAAGCGCGCTTTGTTGGTAGCGATTACTTCGGTGGTTAGGAGGCAACTTATCCGCGCGCTCGCTATACTCGGGATAGAAGCGCCGGAGAGGATGTGAAACCGTTTCGGGTTTAAGGTTCAGAGTTCTCGGCAACTGTATAGAATTCTTGAGGCTGCTTCTTTTGTAATTTTCGAATTGAGAATCGTAAGAACTCGGAATCCTAAACCTTAAACCCGAAACCCTAAACCTAAACTCGGAAGCCGATTTTATGCTTATCGTAATGAAACAGGATGCCACCGATGCTCAGGTGGAAGAAGTCCTCAGCGTAATTCGCGGGCTGGGTTTCAAACCTCATCCGATGCCCGGCGCAACTCGCACTGCGATCGGCATAACCGGCAACCCAGGAGCGATAGATCCCAGACACTTCGAAATGCTTGGCGGGGTAGCCGAAGCCATCCGCGTCTCCAAACCGTATAAGCTGGTCGGCCGCGATCTCAAACACGAAGACACGATAGTTAAGATTGGTGACGTTTCGATTGGAGGTTCCGTTCCGGCGATAATCGCAGGGCCGTGCGCGGTCGAGTCTTATGACCAAACGATGGCGATCGCCGAAGTTGTCGCTTCCGCCGGTGTGAAACTTTTTCGAGGAGGCGCGTTTAAACCGCGCACATCTCCTTATTCATTTCAGGGTCTTGGCGAGAGCGGTCTCAAGATACTGGCAGCGGTTCGAGAACAGTTCGGATTGAGTATAGTCACCGAAGTGCTGGACACCGAAACCGTAGATCTCGTCGAAGAGTATGCGGACATCGTTCAGATCGGTGCCCGCAACATGCAGAACTTTTCTTTGCTCCGAAAGATAGGCCAGGCTAAGAAACCAGCTATTCTCAAACGAGGTATGTCGGCGACGCTCGATGAATTATTGCTCGCAGCGGAATACATCATGGCCGAGGGCAACTACAACGTGATTCTGTGTGAGCGCGGGGTGCGCACATTTGCCGATCACACTCGCAACACATTGGATCTGTCAATCGTGCCTGCGGTACAGCAGCGGTCTCATCTTCCGATCATCGTGGATCCATCGCACGGAACCGGAAAACGCGAAAAAGTTATTCCTCTGGCGAGAGCGTCGATCGCAGTAGGCGCGGACGGAATAATGGTCGAGGTCCACAATCAACCTGAACAAGCTTTGTCCGACGGTCCGCAAGCTCTCCTGCCGGAGATGTTCAGACAACTTGTGACCGATGTGAATGCGATCCATAAGATTCTGACGCAACCCGAGCACGCGGCCGCGACGCTCTAAGAGCTAATTTCTCGATCGCTCAAGCTCAATTCCACGATGGTAAATCCATCAACCGTTTTGAACTCCCGCAGCCAGGTCCGCACCCTTCCACGGCGATTTCTCAAGCTGTCTCCCGCTTCCATGGTCGCTATTGTCGCGATAATTATCTCGCTAATTGCTTTCTTCTATTTCTTCGCAAATGGAATGACCAACGTCTACGGCGATGGCGTTGCTCACGTGAATATCTCTCGCAAGGTCGTAGATTCGTTGGATCATGGCTTGTGGCGACGCTACATACAGATCGGTTCGCCTTGGCTGCCGCTGCAAACGGTGCTGATGCTTCCCTTTGTTGCGAATGACTCTATGTGGAGAACTGGTGCAGCAGGCAGCATTGTTTCGATGTTTTCATTTGTGATCGCCGCTGTGTCGATCTTTTTGTCGGCGAGACGCTTGTACGGAAGCGAGGACGAGCGGCTTCGCAAAGTTCTTCCGCTCATCTCAGCGGGGATCTTCGTCTTGAACCCAAGCGTGTTGTACATGCAAACCACGCCGATGAGCGAGCTGCTGTTCATGTCGACACTGGCGCTCGCGGTGTGGATGCTGCAGCGGTGGCGCGACGATCAAACGACGAAAGCGTTGCTCCTCGCAGGGGGCGCGATGAGCCTTGCTACGCTGAGCCGTTATGAAGCCTGGCCCGTCGCGTTGTTGTCATTATTGCTCGTTTTGCTAAACGCGATCGGCAACTGGAGGGAAAAGTCTAGAGTCACTTGCCTGTTCGGAGGCACACTCGCAGTCGGACCGTTGTATTGGTTTTGGCACAACTGGGCGATCTACAACAACGCGCTGGAGTTTCTGTCGGGTCCGAACTCGGCTCGAGGTATTGCGTTTCAGAATAGAGTGAACTTCGCGTGGTCATCGATGTTTGTTGGTCACGCGCTTCTCGATATCGTAGTTGTCGCCGCGGCGGTTGCGGTTTGTGCAGGACCGATCGTCTTGTTGCTGGGAGTCACTGGTTTCGCCAAATCAGTTGTCGCCGATCGAAGAGTTCTGCTTGAGCGCTCACCGTTGCTGCTTCTGATACTGCCGTTCTTCTTTCAAGTGTTCAGTGTGTATCTGGGAGAAATTCAAATCTTCCCGTTGAGTGCGTTCGGGCTGTTGAACATTCGTTACGGACTGCCTCATCTGTTGGCTGTTGCTCTTTTTGCGCCGGCGTCGGTCTTGATATTCAAAGGAAGCGCTCGCAGATGGGCGCTAGTCGGAACGATCGTGCTGGTTGCGATGCAGTATGGATCACTTCTGTCGGAGGGTCCGTCGCAGCTGGCTGTCTATCAGGAAGGTTTTCGCAACGGTGTTAATTCCCGACCCGCGCGACAATACTCGCGAGTCGCGTCATTTCTAATAACGAATCCACCAAGACCGCTCACGGTTATGCACACCGGTGTGCTCGGACCGGTGGTCTCAAAAGGAGGCCTGCAGTTCAGCAACATCATCCACGAAGGTACTGAGCGCTGGCATCAATTGAATGAAGGTATTCCTCCTGATGTCGGTTCGGTAATTTTGCAGGAGGGAGATCCAGTCGATTCATTGATTCGAGAGAATCCAAAATTGACGCAGAGTCTATCGGAAGAATTCGAGCAGCGAATGGTGGTAGGTAACGTCCGAGTCTACGGACGCCGGTAGGAAACATTCCCCTCAGACATCGATGCGGGTGTAGCTGCGATGAGCGAGTGTGCGTACGCGATTTCGTCCAGCAGCCTTTGCGAGATACATTGCACGGTCGGCCATCTCGACCAACTCTTCCTTATTTTTTGCACCCGTCGGATAGGTCTTTCCAGCACATTGGGATCCTAAGCTTAGAATTCCACGTGGACAAGTTGTCG
>JADMIO010690589.1_pt1 | contig 11141 bp, 7 predicted proteins | sample 8958161 | NCBI WGS metagenome assembly JADMIO01 (sample SAMN16585339, study PRJNA669376) | soil metagenome | isolation source: Crop rotation soil | place: USA: Cullars Rotation, Alabama | collected 2011 | reverse complement strand
CCCGCCACCGCGCCGTCCGCGAAGTCGCCGCTGTTCCTGGCAGACAACTTCGCAAAGGAACGCCCCGACCTTTGGAAGCAAGGCGCCGGCCGGTGGACGCACACCGGGGGAAAGCTCGTTCAATCCGAGATCGGCCCGTCTTCGTTTCAGACGATGCGGACCGTCGCGACACACCCCGCCGACCTCACCGCGCGTGTCACGTTTAAGATCACCGGCGGCAGCCACTGGCGCTCGGTCGGGCTGAGCTTTGACGCGACCGACGCCGGCGACGAGCAGGCCGTCTACCTCACGGCCGTCGACGGCGCGGCCGCCGCGTCGGTCTTCTATATCCAGGCGGGCAAACCGGAATACGAAGGGGCCGGCAAGGTCGCACTGCCGATCGCGCAGGGCGCATTCTACGAGCTGCGCATCGACGTTCGCGACAAGCTGCTCAACGTCTACGTCAACGATCAGCTCGCGCTGGCTTACACGCTTCGCAAGGCGCGGCAGCCGGGCAAATTCGCGATCTGGACATTCGACGCGACGGCGGAGTTTTCCAACGTCCGCGTCGAAGCGCTCAATGCCGGCGTCAAGCTCGCCGAGCGCGTCCTGGCGACGCCGGCGATTCCGCCGCTCGAGCCGGCGAATCGGCTGCTGACCGCCGCGACAGCGCTGCGGATGTCCAACGAGGCCGTTACGGTTGCCAAGCTCAAGCTAAGCCTCGAGCGCGCCCGCCGCGGCGCGACGACGGCGACGCTGGCCGCCGACGAAGCGAAGTACGCGACGCCGCCGCGGTCGGACGCGAAGACGCTTGCGCTCGCCGCCGGTCGGGCCGAGCGATTTGCGAAGATTTGTGAGTTGGAACTCGCGGCACAACAGGCGCAGGACGCGCTCGTTGCCGCCCAGCTTGCGTTCAAGCCCGGCGGCGACGTCAAGCTGCTGAAAGCCGTCACCGACGCGGGCCTGAAGCTGGTCGAGCAGCAGACGAATCTCGCCGTCGCGCGCAACGCGCTCGACATCGCATCGGATCAATACAAGCCGCTCACGACGCTCTACCCCGCGACGAGCACCGGCCGTCGGACGGCGCTGGCCGATTGGATCACCGGCCGCGACAACCCGCTCGCGTCGCGCGTTGCGGTGAATCACATCTGGATGCGGCATTTCGGCACGCCGCTCGTGCCGACGGTGTTCGACTTCGGCCTGAACGGCAAGCCGCCGACGAATCCCGCATTGCTCGACTGGCTCGCAGTGGAGCTTGAGGATCAGCATTGGAGCATGAAGAAACTGCACCGGCTGATGGTCACGTCGGCGACGTACCGCATGCGATCGGACGCGGGCACGTCGGACGAAACAAACCGCAAGGCCGATCCCGACAATGTCTATCTCTGGCACGCGGTGCAACGCCGGATGGAAGCGGAGGTCGTGCGCGACAGCGTCCTGTTCGTCGGTGAGCAGCTCGACCTGACGACCGGCGGTCCCGACCTCGATTACGAGCAGGGCCTGACGATCCCGCGCCGCAGCCTGTATTTCCGCCACGCGCACGAAAAGCAGATGACGTTCCTGACGCTCTTCGACGCCGCCAGCCCCAATGAATGCTACCGGCGGGACCAGAGCGTGATGCCGCAGCAAGCCCTGGCGCTGGCCAACAGCACCGTCGCGATCGCGCAGTCCCGTCGCATCGCGTCCAAGCTGACGCAGGAGATCGGCGGCGCCGCCGACCCCCGCGCCGCGTTCGTCGCCGCCGCGTTCGAGCAGGTGCTGAACCGCCAGCCGACTCAGCAGGAGCGGCAGATGTGTGAGATGTTCCTGGCGGAGCAATCCCAGCGGCTCGCCGAGCCCTCAAAGCTGACGACGTTCGCCGCCGGCGACGCGAGCCCAGTCAAGGCGTCGTGGGATCCGGCTCAGCGCGCGCGGGAAAACCTGATCCTGGTGCTGATCAACCACAATGACTTCGTGACCATTCGCTGAGGTGCCGTAATGAAACCTCTTCCCGATTTCAGTTGCCGGCGTTTTCCTCGACGGGCCTTTCTGTCCGACCTCGGGATGGGGTTCACGGGTCTCGTGCTCGGCTCGATGCTCTTCCGCGACGGCGTTGCGCGCGCGGCCGAATCCTCGGATTCGGAAGAGATGCCATACCGTTTGCCCGACGGCATCGCCCATTTTGCGCCAAAAGCCAAGAGCGTCATTTGGTTTTTCATGATCGGCGGCACGAGCCAGATGGAGAGCTTCGACCCGAAGCCGATGCTCACCAAGTACGCCGGCAAGACCATTGCCGAGACGCCGTTTAAGGACGTGCTGACGAACAGGTTCAACAGCGAAAATCTGCGAGTCGTCGTGCCGAACGATGCGAATGGGCAGCCGCGCGGCACGCTCTACCCGTTGCAAGTCGGCTACCGAAAGCGGGGGCAGAGTGGGATCGAAATCAGCGACTGGTGGCCGCACCTGGGCAACGTGATCGATGACGTCTGCGTCGTGCGCTCGATGTGGACGACCGACAACAATCATGGCGCGCAGCTGCAATTCCACACCGGGCGGCACTCGCTCGACGGGCAGTTTCCGACGATCGGCTCGTGGGTGCATTACGGGCTGGGAAGCCTGAACGACAACCTCCCGCAGTTCGTCGCGCTCGGCACGCCCCTCGCCGACTGTTGCGGCGGGGCCGCCGCTCACGGCGCAACCTACCTTGGCCCACGGCACAACGGCGTCCGGCTGAACGTCGACCCCAAGGCGCCGCTGCCATTCGCCGCGCCGGGAACAGACGTCTACAAGCAGGAACAGGAAGCCGAGTTCGAGCTGCTGCACAAGCTGAACGACTACTCGGCAGTGCAATACCCCGAAGACGACACGATTCGTGCCCGGATCAAGAGCTACGAGTTGGCGTTCAAGATGCAGGCGTCGGTGCCCGAGACGCTGAAGCTCGAAGACGAGAGCGAGCACATCCAGAAGCTCTACGGCATCGACAAGGAGCCCACGAAGACGTTCGGCCGCCAATGCCTCGCCGCCCGGCGTCTCGTCGAGCGCGGCGTGCGGTTCGTCCAGATCTATCACGGCAACAACGGCGGCGCAGGACAGTGGGACGCCCACGGCAATCTCAAGGCCGGTCACTCCGCGCTGTGCGGGCAGGTCGATCAGCCCATCGCGGCACTCATCTCCGACCTGAAAGCGCGCGGCCTGCTCGACGAAACGCTCGTCGTATGGGGCACCGAATTCGGTCGAACCCCCGGCGCGCAAAACTCCGACGGCCGCGACCACCATCCCTTCGGCTTCAGCATCTTCATGGCCGGCGGCGGCATCAAAGGCGGCCACGTCCACGGCGCGACAGACGAAATCGGCTTCCACGCCGTCGAAGATCGGCATTACGTAACCGACCTCCACGCGACGGTGCTGCACCAGATGGGCTTGGACCCCCGCAAGCTCGCGGTGCCGGGCCGGAAGCGTTTGGAGATTGACTACGGCACGCCGATGTGGAAGACGATCGCGTAAAGATCGGCTCAGGGGCGAGCGGGATTTCGTTGCGGGATCGCAACATGCCCAGAAAGACGAGAGGGGAGGCTTTACCGAAACAGACGCCCCGGCGTCGCACCGCGATCCCGCCGACGCCACCAAACCCCACCCCGTGACGCGCGAGCGGAGCTGGGCCGATTACAGCGACGCGCACGGCGGCAAGGACGGCACGCCACACCCCGTCGACCGGCCGACGTATGACAAGAGCATCGCAGTCCTCACCGACGCCGTGCGAAAGCCGCGCGTGGGGGAATACCGAAAGGACCGAAGCGCTCAAACGGCTTGCGATGTTCGATCGCCGAGGGTGATTACACGTAATACACAAACTGCCGCAGGATGATTTTCCATCCATGGCCGTCCCGCGCGAGGATGTACGTCGCGTCGGCGTGGTGCATGCTCCAGGGGAGGATCAGCGACACGACCGCGACCTTGCCGTCGCTCGCATAGCCCGGCGGGTAGGCGAGCGCCGGGCGGGGTGTGGTCAGGTCGAGTGGATTGGGCCTCGTCGCCGCGAGATTGGTGTGAATCTTCACGCGCGCGTCGCGCGGCGGGCTCGCGGGGAGCGCGTCGCCGCGCTCGTGCCGGCGAACCAGCGCGGCGGCGCCGTCCGTTGCCGCGGCGAGCTGGGCCGGCGTCAGGGCGTCCCACAACTTTTGATCGTGACGCATCAGAACTTCTTCCGCCTTACGCGGATACGAGGACGGCTTGGCGAAGAGCAGGATCTCCGCCGGCGGGGTATCACTCGCCGAAAGCGGCGACTTGCGCTCGGTGAGCAGATCGTTCCACACGACGTCGAGTACATCGCGGTCGGTGTCGTTGTGCGCGGCGTCGTTGCCGCGGTCATCGACGACGACGGGCTGGGTTGTCGCACCCGGCGGTTCGGTACACGCAACGTTCGAGGTTGGTGGTGGTGTTCCGCGCTCGGCACAGCCAACGGCACACAGCCACGCGACGGAGCCGACGATGAGATGAGCGATGGATCGATGCATCTGCGCGTGTCCCTCTCGAATGTCCCCCGGGGCTGAGACGCAAAATCGCCGCCGGAGTTTCAGATTCGCAAATGCGGAATTGATGAGGCGCAGGTGTGCGGCGTGCATTCGCCCGCCGTCACTTCCCGCCGGAACGTCGGCGTTTGTGCGGCTTTGGGACGCGCGGAAGCGTCGGCGTGATCGGCATCGGATTCGGCGGCTTCTTCGCCGGCCGCGCGGCGGCTTGCTTGGCCAGGGCTTCGGTCACGAATTCGTTCGACACCGGCGTGGGAAACGCCGTCGTCGTGGCTTGTTTGAAAGGTTTTGCTCGCATCGCTGTGGTCGTTTAAACGGAGGACATCTCTGGCGATGAAAATAGCACCTGATCGAAAGAAAGGATACGCGCGCTTATCGAAACAGCCCGACGATCGGCTCGGCTTGGACGAGTTCGCGCGGCTGGCCGAGGTGGTTGTTGACCATCGTGTGCGGGTCGACACCGAGCGCGTGGTAGACCGTCGCGAGCAGTTCGATCGAGTGGACCGGATTCTCGGCCGGGCTGGAGCCGGTCTTGTCGCTACGGCCATAAACCGCTCCGCGCGCGATGCCGCCGCCGGCCATCAGGCCGGTGTAACAGTACGGCCAGTGGTCGCGTCCGCGGGCCTGGTTCACGTTTCCGCTCGTACTCACGCCCATTTTGGGGCTGCGTCCGAATTCGCCGACGGCGAGCACCACCGTTTCCTTCAGCAGGCCGCGCTGGTCTAAGTCAGAGATCAGTGCCGACAGGCCTGCGTCGAGCTTGGGGCAGTGCAGGTTCTTCAGCGGTCCGAAGTTTTCGGCGTGGGTGTCGAACGACGTGTCGAAATTCGCATTGGCGACGCTCGGCCAGTTCACCTGCACGACGCGCGAGCCGGCTTCGATCAGCCGCCGGGCCAGCAACAGCGATTGGCCGAACGTGTGCCGTCCATACGCGTCGCGCGTCTCGGGTTTTTCCTCTTCCAGGTTGAACGCGTTTCGGGCCCTTCCTGAAATGACGAGGTCGAGCGCCTTGGTGTAATAGCTGTCGAGCGCGTATTCGCTGACGGCCTTGTCGATGTCCGGCATCGCGGCTTCGACCTTTTCGCGGATCGACGCCCGGCGTTTCATCCGTTCCGGAGAAATCTCCTTGCGCAGTTTCAGGTCATCGACCTTCACGGCCGCGGCGGGGTCCTGAAAGAGGTAGTACGGGTCGTACGCCGCGCCGAGGAAGCCGGCGGTGCCTCCCTTGCCGATGATGTTCGACTCCTGCAGCGGGCGCGGGAGCATCACGAACGGCAGCATCGGGTCCTTCGGCGGCATGATCCGCGCGAGCTGGCTGCCGATGTGCGGGTAGTCGCTGCGGTTCGGCGGCTCGAGCTGGCCGCTGGGGCTCACCTTGTCCGGCGTATACCCCGTCATCATCTGGTAAATCGCCGCCGTGTGGTTCAGCAGTCCCGCCGGCGTGTAGCTGAGCGAGCGGATGAGCGTCGTCTTATCCAGCACCCGCGCGAGCTTGGGCATCACCTCTGTGAGCTTCACGCCGGGGATCTTGGTGTCGATGGTCGCGAACTCCCCGCGGATGTCGTCGGGGGCTTCGGGTTTGGGGTCCCAGATATCGATGTGGCTCGGGGCGCTTTGCAGGAAGATGAAGATGAAATTCTTCGCGCTGCCGAAGCCGCTGCGCTTCGCCGCGTCGGCGGGTGCAGTCTGACCGCGGGATTCGAGTTGAAGCAGATTGGCGAGCGACAGGCCCATCACCCCCGCGCCGCCGACGCGGAGCAATTCGCGACGGCTGACGCCGTCGCACGTCCGGCCGGGGTTTCCTGGGATGGATAGCATTCCCATCGATTGTACCTGAAATGTCTGATCGTGTTGCCGGGGCCGGGCGCCGCTGTTGCGGTGCCGCCTGACGGAATATCATCCCCGGCATGAGAATCAATCGGATCTGGACGGCGGTGTTTACAGTCATCATCGCGGCCGGCGTCGCTCGCGCGGCGGAGGATGCCAAAGTCGAATTGAAGGACACCCCCGGCGATCACCTCGATGTGCTGGTCGGCGGCAAGGTCGCGGCGCGGTACATGTACGCCTACGACAAGTCCACCCCCGAACGCCTCGCCGAGACGTATAAGCCGTACCTCCACGTCTTCGACGCCGAGGGCAAGACCACGATCACCAAAGGCGGCGGCGGTGAATTCCCGCATCACCACGGGATCTTCATCGGCTGGAACAAGATCACCGGCGCCGATGGCAAGGCCTACGACCGCTGGCACATGAAGGGCGGCGACATCATCCACCAGAAGTTCACCGAGCAGAACGCCGACGGAAACAGCGCCACATTCACCGCGGTCAACCAATGGGATGACGGAACGGGCAAGCCGATCCTCATGGAAGAGCGCACCACCACCGTGAAACCCGGCACCGACGGCGTGCGGCTCGTCATCGACTGCACCTTCAGGCTCGAAAATCCCGGCAATGCCGGCGACGTGATCCTCGACGGCGACCCCGAACACGCCGGCGTACACTTCCGCCCGGCGGACGACGTCGATCGGCTCAAGACCGCGTACATGTACCCGGCTAAGTATCCCAAGCCGCACGAGGACAAGGATTATCCGTGGGTCGGCGTCGTCTTCACGCTCAAGGACACCGGCAAGTCTTACGGCGTGTTCGAGATAAACCACCCCTCGAATCCCAAGGGCACGCGCTGGTCTGCGTATCGCAACTACGGCCGCTTCGGCGCATTCCCGAAGATCACGTTGTCCCCGGGAAAGCCGGTTACGCTGAAATACCGCTTCCTCGTCGGCGACAACACTTATCCGGTCGTCCCCCTCAAATCGTATTGGGATGAATTTTCCGGAGCGCCGAACGGCCCGATCGAAGTCTCCACCGAGTTGCCCGCAGAGCAACCCGCGCCGACGCCCGCTGCGGCGCCGAAGAAGTAATTATCTGGTCGGCTGAGTGGGTGCCGTCGATGTGGGTTTTGTCGTCGGGCCGGGCTTCGTCGTCGTTGGTTGCGTCGTCGGCCCGGTCGTCGTCGGGCGCGTCGCCGCCAGCAACTGTTCCAACTGCTCGGCGATCGACTGCGTTGTCGGCGCGCTCGCGGGGTGGCCGATCAGCAGGGGCTTTTGCAGCTTTGCCAGGTTGTCGCGCTTTTCCTTCGCGATTTCCTTGAAGGGTGCGGGCGCTGAAGCATCGTCGACAATCGAGTCATACGCGCTGCGGGCGGCGTCCCACTGCCGGCGTTGCTCGGCGACCGCCGCCAGTCCCAGGCGGGCCATTGTGATCGTCGACGCGCGGGCGCCGGGGGTCTTCGACGCCGATTCGTAGGCCTTGCGCGCGGTTTCCAGCAGCTCCTCGTCCGATTCCTTCATCCGAAAAGCCGGCTGGGTCGCGGCGCCGGGGATCTCGGGAAGTTGCACGAGGTTCCAGTTCAGATCGCCGCGCACGAGCAGGGCTTCGGCCTTGATGGAGTCGTCCTTGCCGTCCTGAAGCACCTGCTGGACCGCTCGTTCCGTCTGCTCCTGGATGTCGCGACGCCGGGCTGCGGCGGCGGGGGGATTGTCGAACGGAATCCGCTGCAGCGAGTTCATCCCGTCCACTGCCGCCGACAGGACTTCCTCAGCCTGTTCCTGGCGTTCGCGGGTCTGGCGCATCTGGTGCTGAACAAACAGGTAAATCGCCAGGATTGCACAGATCGCGAGCAGGATTTTCGTGCCGTATCGCCGCCAGAGCTCGGGGAAGGTGTAAATGCCCTGGGCGAGTGTATTAGTCTGTAGTTGGTGCCGGCGCTCCGATTTCATGCGAACGCGGGAGTGTAAGGGGGTGGGGGAGTCGATGCAATCCGCGCGATATCGCGGCAGGGTGATCGTCTAAATCGCGACAAAATCCCCCCAAGCCGCGGGCGCAGTGGTACGCCGCGGAGCCCCGGATTTGCCGAAGATTAGCGTGAAAGATCCGGGTCTTCGCTGGGCTGCGCACCCGGCTTGGGGCGTCGAGAAGGCAGTCCGTCGGCGTCGTCAATCCTTCAGCGCTTCCAGCAGCGCATCCTTATTGACGCGCCACGCCGCGTCGGCGGGCACATCGAGCGTGATGACGGGGATTTGCTTGTCGATGCCGGCCCAGCTTCCGAAGCTGCCGGGGGTGGGATAGCCGATTGTCGCGGTCACGGGATACCCGTTGTATTTCGCCATCCGCTTGGCGAGATCCTCGGCGGGGCCGTCGTAGTTGTTGCAGTGCTTGCCGTCGCCGATCGAGTGGATCGAGACGATCCGCTTGGGGTTCAAGCTCGCGATAACCTGCTGAATCGCAACGGTTTCCGGTTCGCTGCTGGCGGATTTGCCGCTGTGGTATTTGCCGGGGCGCGTGGCGGTGAAGTTTTTCGCGGGGAAGTTGCGGTTGAGGTCGACGCGGTGGGCGTTGGTCCGCCGGCCGGCAGCGGCACCGTCAGGGTTGACCACCGGGATCATGGCAATCGCAGACCTGACCCCCATCGGCGGCGGTTCGTGTTGGAGCAGTTCCACCAGCCGCTCGGCGAGCTGAATCGCGGTCGTCTCGTCGCCGTGGATGCCACCCATGATCAGGGTGCCGACCGGGCCGTCGCCGAAGCGGTGCATCGTTATCGGTCGACCCTCGACCGACGTGCCGATCGTGGACGTCTGCATGGGAAGACCCTTCGGGACTGCGGGGACTGCAACCGGGGCCGGGGGCTGCAGAGGCTGCGTCGAGACGACGGGGGCAAGGGCGTCGGACGGGGATTCAACCGGCGCACAACCCACAAACCCGGTCGCACCAAAGCACGCGAATACGAGGCAGACAATAGCCGCGGGGCAACGCCTTACGCGTGTTGAGGAACGGCACATGGGTGCGGCAGTGAACCGACAAATCATCGTTACGTCAAATCGGACGTGCAGCGGGGGAAGCTGCACAATTGCCGGCATTTCTTGACACCCCTGCGCCGGGGGGCTTATGCTCAGCAAGTCGGTGATTTTCCGGGGCTTTGCGCGCGTGTGTTGCCGTCGTCGCGCGGCGTGAATGAGAGCCCCGGCGCTGCCGCCGTACCCACACGCCTCGTTCACCCTTGGAGGCCGCACCATGATCCGCCTGCCGCGAGTTTCGCCTGCCACGATCGTCGTTTTCACGAGTTGGATTGCCGCGTTGGCGGTCTGCATGCCCGCGACGTCGTTGCGCGCACAGGCCACTGACAAAAAAGCCGCCGCCGAGGAGAAGCCGGCAGCGGACGAGAAGCCAGCAGCGGAAGAAAAGCCCGCGGCAGAGGAGAAGCCTGCGGCCGAAGACAAAGCCGCCGACGAAAAGCCTGCTGCCGACGAAAAGATGGAGAAGCCGGAGAAGCCGGCCGCCCCGGCGAAGAAGGGTGCCGCCGCCGCCGAGAAGCCCGCCGCCGCGGAACCTGCCGCTGCCGAAAAAGCAGAACCGGTCGAAGATCCAACCCCCGCCGACGCGCCGATGGCGGATGTCGCCGAGGCGTTCATCCACTACGGCACGCTCGCGCGATATGACGTCGCCGCCATCGAGGCCAAGAAGATCCTCGATTCCGGCACCAAGCCCGAAGATGTGCTGAAAGCCTTTGACCAGGTGATGGCGCGCCGCAATGAGGCTGGTGCGCCGCGGCCCGGCCAGACCCTCGAAAACATGCTCGACACCTGGTCGATGATCCCCGAGACCAAGGACGTCGTCGGCAAGCTGCGTGGCGTGCTCGCCGAAGCCCGCCGCGGCAAGATGAGCGACCCGGGCTACATCAAGCAGTCGATCGAAGACCTCGTCATCAATGAACGCGCTTACGCCCGCGCCGTCGCGCAGCTCCGCCAGAGCGGCGAGCTCGCCGTGCCGATGATGGTCGACTACCTGCGCGACCCGCGCAAGGCTGAGTACCACGCCCGCATCCAGCGCGCGCTCGCCGAACTCGGCCGCCCGGCGCTCAACCCGCTCGTCGCAGCACTCGATTTCAAGGAATCCGACGTGCTGGTGATGATTGTCGGCGTGCTCGGCGACCTCGGGTTTGAATCGACGCTGCCGTACCTCGTCGACCTCCGCAATCGCCAGGGCATCTCGCAATCCGTGCAGGAAGCGACCGACGTCGCGATCCGCGCCATCGGCGGCTCGCGCGGCGAATCGGGCAGCGCCGGCGACCTTTACTACGAACTGGCCGAGAAGTTCTATTACGGCTCGACCACGATCCTGGCCGACAAGCGCTACCCGATGGCGTTCGTCTGGTACGCCGGCAAGAGCGGTCTGTCGCGCAAGGAAGTTCCGCACACGATCTTTAACCAGGTGATGTCGATGCGCACCTCGCGGCGCGCCCTGGAGATCGGCACCGCCGGCGACGCGCAGAGCCTGTGGCTCGCCGCAAATTACAAGCGTGAATCGCTGCTGAAGCAGGGTGAAGCGGACCCGACCGCGCCGCAGGATTCGGCGCACTTCTACGGCGTCGACTCCGGCACGCAGCACCTCAACGCCGTCCTCGCCCGCTCGGTGAAGGACCGCGACGCCGCCGTCTCGCTCCGCGCGATCAAGAGCCTTCAGGAAATCGTCGGCCGCGCCAACCTCTTCACCGGCGACGGCGGGCTGCCGCTCATCGACGGCATGCGATCCTCTGACCGGCTCGTGCGATTCGAATCGGCGTTTACCGTCGCGGCGGCGATGCCGGAGAAGGAATTCACC